>Ga0102590_1000046_pt1 | contig 354140 bp, 343 predicted proteins | sample AraplaMF_Col_mMF_FD_76859 | JGI IMG/M metagenome (GOLD analysis project Ga0102590, IMG submission 76859) | Arabidopsis root microbial communities from the University of North Carolina, USA - plate scrape MF_Col_mMF | ecosystem: Host-associated > Plants > Roots > Endosphere | place: USA... | reverse complement strand
TACGTCATCAACTCGCATTATCACTTCGACCATTGTGGCGGGAACAAGCACCTGCACGAGGCCTGCACCATCTGCCACGCCAAGGAGCTGGAGCAGAGCGCCAACTGCCAGCCGTTCGAGCATCTCGGCTATTCCGATCTCACCTTCTCGCCCGACATCATGAAGCAGAAGAACGTGCAGCTGCCGCCGGATCCGGCGCTCGACATGTACACGCCGAAATTCCAGACCCTGACCGGCGACCAGGAGATCGCGAAAGGCGTCTGGCTGTTCGAGACGCCCGGGCATACCGCCGGCCATTACAGCATGATGGTTGAGCTCGCGAACCGCCGCCCGATGCTGTTCACGGCGGATGCCTGCTACAGCCAGAAGAACATGGACATGATGTGCATCTCGAGCTTCCACCTCGATCCGGTGGGCAGCCTGAATTCGATGAAGCGCCTGAAAGCGCTGGCCGAGAAGCACGACGCCGAGCTCTTCTATTCGCACGACCTCGAGAGCTTCAAGAAGTACCAGACCGGTCCGGCCTTCTACTCGTAACGACGGCCGATCTGTGGTATAAGAGAACTGCGTGGGGAGGGACCGGCGAGAATTTCGCCGGTCCTTTTCCTTTTTGTGCACTGCATCGCAGACAGGACGCAGACAGAATCAAAAACGCGCTCACCCCTAAAATGAGATGAACGCGTTTTGCTTCAGAAGCTTAGCCCGGTTTTGTGCAACTGGTGCGTCTGTGTTTTACCACCGCGCCATGCCGGCATCGACGTTGAGCGCCTGGCCGGTGATCCAATGCGCTTCTTCCGAAGCGAGGAACGCGACCGCCGGCACGATGTCGGCGGGGACGCCCTTGCCTTTGATCGCCTGCAGCATGTCGACGAAGCCGAAGGCGTCCTTGTGCGGCGTGGTCTGCACGCCTTCGGTGTCGGTCAGGCCCGGCATCACCGTGTTGCAGGTGATCTTGTAGCCGCCGAGCTCGGTCGCGAGCGCCCGGGTGAAGGAGAAGACGCCGCCTTTGGTCGCGACGTAATGCGCCATGTTCGGCGTGCCCGCCAGCATCGAGTTCGAGCCGAAATTGACGATCCGGCCGTAATTGTTCTTGCGCATGAGGTCCGAGCCCGCCTTGCACATGAGGAAGAGCCCGTCGAAATTGACCCGCGCGACGCGCCGCCATTCGTCGAAGGTGAGCTCGTCCCACTTCACGAAGGGCACGATGGCCGCGACATTGACCAGCACGTCGAGCTTGCCGGCCTTGGCCGCGACGGCGTCGAACAATGCCTTCACCGAAGCGGGATCGCCGATATCGGTCTGCTGCCCGAACGACTTGCCGCCGATCTCTTTTGCCGTGGCCTCGGCGCCCTTGCCGTTGATATCGGCGGCGATGACCGTGGCGCCCTCCTGGCCGAGACGCAAAGCCACCGCCTTGCCCATGCCCTGCGCGGCGCCGCTGACCACGGCCACGCGGCCTTCAAAACGTTTCATTGGTTTCCCCTCTGTCTTGACGTGTTCTGTTTCAGCCCTTGGCGATGACGGCAATGGCCGCTTCGACGCCGGCGCCGACATCGATCTTTTTCCCCAATTTCCGCAGCGCGCCGCCGAAGGCGGTCACCGCGACGGTCGCATAGACCGGTTCCGCCACCGGGCCCATATGGCCGATGCGGATCAGCTTGCCCTTGGTCTGGTCGCGGCCGGTCGAGAACACCACGCCGTATTCGGCACAGGCGGCGGCGATGATGTCGCTGTCCTTCACTCCGGCCGGCACCGCGACGGCGGTGCAGGTCGGCGAGGCGATGGCTTCGCTCTTGGCCCAGAGCGAAAGCCCCATCGCCTTGATGCCGGCCCGGGTCGCCTTGGCGGTCAATGCATGGCGATGCCAGACATTCTCGGCGCCCTCTTCGAGATACTGGTCGAGTGCCGCGTCGAGCCCGTTGATATCGGCGATCGAGGGCGTGAAGGGAAAGGGCTTCTCCTTGCTCCAGGCATCCTTCCAGTCGGACAGGCTCAAGATCGAAGCGAAAGGCGCCTTCGGATTCTGCTTGATGTGCTTCCAGGCCCGGTCGCTGACCGACATGAAAGTGACGCCCGGCGCGCCGCCCAGGCACTTGCCCGGGCCGGTGATGAAGACATCGGCGAAGCAATCGTCCGGATGGATGTCCATGCCGCCGAAGGAGGAGACCGCATCGACGATCAGCAGCGCGTCATGGTCGCGCACGATCTTGCCGATCTCCTTGGCCGGGTTGATGGTGCCCGATGGCGTGTCGTGATGGACGAGGCTGACGACCTTGATGTCCGGCCGCTGCTTGAACGCGGCTTTGACCGCGGCGGGGTCGATCGATTCGTTGAACGGGACCTCGATCTCGACCATTTCCTTGTGATAGCGCGCCGACCAGTAGCCGAAGCCCTTGCCGTAGACGCCGGAGGCGAGGTTCAGCACCACGTCATTGGGCGAGATCAAGGAGGCGGCGGTCGCCTCGATCGCCGGCGCCGGCTCGCATTGCAGGATCAGCGCGGGCTGCCGCGTGCGCATCGCCTTCGCCGCCTTCTTGGCGATGTTCTCATAATATTGCTGGAACCACGGGTCGTAGTCGTATTGCACCGGCCGCGCCATCGCCTGCAGGATCCGCGGATAGGCCTGGACCGGTCCGGCCGAAAGCGTGATCACCGGTTCTCTTAGCGCGGCAGTTTTCGACCGCGCCGTCGTCTTCTTCGCCATGGTGGTTCGAGCCTTCCCCTATTTGGTTCGCCGCAGTTTGAGCTTTGGTCTCGTCTGCGAGCGGCATCGTGATTGAATGATAGACTGCCGCCGAAAAAAGTGAAAACACTATCCGCGGTTTCATCGCGATTGGTCCCAGAACTCATGCCATCACGCCCGGACGATTGGTTCGATTTCCTGATCATTGGTTCCGGAACGGCAGGCGCGGTTCTCGCCGCGCGCCTCAGCGAAGATCCCGCGCTGAAAGTCGGCCTCATTGAAGCCGGCGGCGCGCCGGAGGATCCGCGCATCGCCGATCCGCGCGCCTGGCCGCTGCTGCAGGGGAGCGCGGTCGACTGGGGCTATCGCACGGTGCCGCAGCGCCATGCCGCGAACCGCGTCTTCGATTGGCCGCGCGGCAAGGTGATCGGCGGCTCGACCGCGATCAATGCGATGGCGCATGTGCGCGGGCATCCGCAAGACTTCGCCGCCTGGGGCTGCGAGGGCTGGGGCTTCGCCGATCTCATGCCCTATTTCCTGAAGTCGGAGACCTACACCGCGGGCGCTTCGCCCTTTCACGGCGACAAAGGCCCGCTGCATCTCATTCGTCCTGAGCAGCCGCACGCGATCACCACCGCCTATATGGCGGCGGGCGAAGAGGTGGGTTTCACGCCGACCGCGGATCACAACGGTCCGAAGATGACCGGGCCTTGCACCAACACGCTGACCATCAAGGATGGCAAGCGCCAGACCATCGCCGACGCCTATCTGACACCCGCTCTGGACCGGCCCAATCTCAAACTGCTGCAGGAGACCGAGGTCCAGTCGCTAATCGTCGCGCGCGGGCGCTGCACCGGCATCCTCGCCAAGACCAGGGACGGCGCGGTCACGCTGCATGCCGATCGGATCATCGTCGCGGCGGGGTCGCTCGCGTCGCCCTGCCTGCTGATGCGTTCCGGCATCGGCCCGGCCGATGACCTGAAGGCGCTCGGCATTCCGGTGGCGGCCGATCTTCCGGGTGTCGGGCGGAATCTGCACGACCATCTGCTCTCCGGCGGCAATGTCTATCGTGCCAAGCGGCCGGTGCCGCCGTCGCAATACCAGAACTCGGAATCGCTGATGTATCTGCCGCGCGATGGCAAAGCGGGCGCGCCGGAGCTGGTGCTGGCCTGCGTCATCGCCCCGGTGGCGACCGAGCAATTCACCGCACCGGCGTTCGGCGAGGCCTATACCTTGATGTTCGGTTTCACCCAGCCGAAGAGCCGCGGCACGATCCGGCTGGCCTCGGCCGATCCCAAGACGCCGCCATTGCTCGATCCCAACTATCTGGCGGATCCCTACGACCGCGACTGCTATCTCGACGCGCTGGACATGGCGCGCGCGGTCGGCGGCGCCACGGCTCTGGCCGAGTGGCGCGGCGAAGAAGTGCTGCCGGGACCGGGGATCACGGACAAAGCGGCGAAGCGCGATTTCCTCGAGAAGGCGGCGTTCACCCACCATCATCCGGTCGGCACCTGCCGCATGGGGCTTGGAAAGGACGCCGTGGTCGATCTCGAGATGAAGGTCCAGGGCGTCGAAGGCCTGTCGGTCTGCGATGCCTCGGTCATGCCGAGGATCACGACCGGGCCGGTCAACGCGGCGATCGTCGCGATGGCGGAGCGCTACGCCGATCTGTTGAAGGGCAAGGCCCCGCTCGCGCTCTTCCTGCCCGAAGGGATGCCGGCATGAATCGGCTGTCGCTTTTTGCCGCGATCATGCTGGCGGGTTGTGCCACAACGCAATCGTCCGATCCCGAAATGCGGATCCGCATCAGCAATACGGGCGCCGCGCCGTTGCAATGCCAATTGAAGTTCGGCCATTGGGTCGATCGCGATCTCGGCACCGTCACCGCCGACGAAGTCTCGGTCACCGTCCAGCAGCAGCCGCAGGACGGCGCGCTCTACGTCATGCGCGACGACGGCCAGCGCCGCATGATGGTCGAGAACATCTTCTGCGCCCAGAAGGACAATTGGCAGGCTACGGTCGGTCAGATGGATCTTGCCGTCGTGCGCCGTGAGCGCCCGAAGGAAGTCTCGGTGAGCTGCGCGCTGCCGCAAAGCGGCGGCCGCGTCACCTGCACCGAACCGACGTTGCGGTAACAATCAGCCGAGCAGCGTTTCCGTCAGCGCCGTCACCGCGGCACCTTCGGCAAAGGTCGCGAGCTGGTGCGGCTTGCCGTCGAGCATGGTGGCGAGCTGATCGGGCATGGATGCCACGGCGGGCAGGGCAGCGCCGCCGTCATAGTCCAGGCCCTGCCAATCGACGATCGCGGCTTTGCCCTTGGTGCCGACGAGCTCGAAGCGGTTGTGGTCTTCAACGTCACCGGTGACGGCGCCGTCGATCCGCAAGGAGACGTTCTTATAATCGATCCGCGCCTGGAGGGAGACTTCAGTGCCCTGCGGGCCGCGCTGCACGCTCTTCTCCACGCAACGGCCCGCGCCGAACAAGCGCCCGGCCTGGAACAGGAAATGCGAACAGACCTCGCGCGTGAAGCCACCTTGATCCGCCGAGCTCAACCACGCACCGGCACCCGACTGCCATGCGCGCGGCCAGGCACTGAAGCGGAGCGTGAGACTGGCTTCGCGGATCTCGCCCAAGGCGCCGGTCGCAACCAGGTGCCGCATCCGCGTCGCAGCCTGACCGGTCGCGAAAGAGAAATTGACACCGGCCGGCCGTCCCGCGGCGGCGACCAGGTCGCGCATCACTTCCGCTTCCGCCACGGTCGGCGCCAGCGGCTTCTCGCAGAGGATCGCCTTGCCGTGCTTCACCGCCAGCGCGACGGCGCTCGGGTGGTGTGCCGGGGGCGCGGCGATATAGACGCAAGCCACCTCGGGATCGGCCGCGACCGCCTCCGCTGAGCGCGCGAGATCGAGATCCAGGCCTGCAGGCCGGGCCGGATCATACGCGCTGACGATACGGAAGCGCGGATGGTCGCGCAGCCGCTCCACCATCTCGCGGCCCATGATGCCGAGACCGAGGACGCCGATCCCGTGTGCTTGGTGCGTTGCCATGAAGTCTCTCTATCGGAGAATGCGCGCCAGGAAGGCCTTGCTGCGTTCGGAGGCAGGTGCGGTGAAAAACTGGTTCGGATCGGTATCCTCGATGATGCGGCCCTCGTCCATCATCACCACGCGGTCGGCGACCTCGCGGGCGAAACCCATCTCATGGGTGACCGCGATCATGGTCATGCCTTCGCGGGCGAGCTCCTTCATCACCTCCAGCACCTCGCCGATCATCTCGGGGTCGAGCGCGCTGGTCGCTTCGTCGAACAGCATCAGCGAGGGCCGCATCGCGAGCGCCCGGGCAATGGCCACCCGCTGCTGCTGGCCGCCGGAAAGCTGCGCCGGATAGGAATTGGCCTTATCGGCCAGCCCGACGCGGGCAAGCAGCGCTCTCGCGGTCTCGGTCGCCTCGGCCTTCGGGACGCCGCGCACCTGGATCGGCGCCTCGATGATATTGGCGAGCGCGGTCAGATGCGGGAACAGGTTGAAGCGCTGGAACACCATGCCGATCTCGCGGCGCTGGCGCGCGATGTTGCGCTCGGAATCCTCGATCAGGCGGCCGTTGCGCTCGCGATAGCCGATCAGGTGGCCGTTCACCAGGATCCGGCCCTTCTGGATCTTCTCCAGGTGATTGATGCAGCGGATGAAGGTGGTCTTGCCGGAGCCCGAAGGGCCGACGATCACCACGACCTCGCCGCGCTTCACCGTCAGCGAAACACCTTTCAGGACCTGGTGCGCGCCGAAATACTTGTCGACCCCGACCGCCTCGACCACCTTGTCCTTGGTCTCGGGTGACACGCCGCCGATCGCCTGCAGGATGTCGCCACTCATCGCACCGGCTCCCGCGTGAACATCTTGCGCAGGCTGTCGATCAGGCCCGGATTCTGCGCGATGCCGCGCGACGGCTCGCCGAAGCGCCGCTCGAGCCAGGACTGCACGAAGCCCCAGAGCGTGGTGAGGGTCAGGTAATAGAGTGCCACCACGGTGTAGAGCTCGAACACCCGGAAGGTCGCCGAGGTGATCATCTGGGTCGCCAGCAGCAATTCCGGCACGCCGATCACGCTGACCAGCGTGGTGTTCTTCAGCATGGCATTGAACTCGTTGCCGAGCGGCGGGACGATGACCCGGACCGCCTGCGGCAGGATGATGCGGCGCATGTACTTGAAATAGGTCATGCCGAGCGACTTCGCCGCCTCGGTCTGGCCGTGCTCGACCGAGAGGATGCCGGCGCGGATGATCTCGGTCATGTAGGCGCCTTCATTCAGGCTCAGAGCGACGATCGCCGCCTGGATGTTGCCTGGAATGACCACGAAGCCGAGATCGATATCCTCGAAGCGGAAGATGCCGCCGGCGGCGAGTGCCGTATAGATGAAGACGATCTGCACCAGCAGCGGCGTGCCGCGCATCAGCCAGGTGTAGAAGGCGACCAAGGCGCGGATGGCGCGGAAGCGGGATTGCGTGCCCAGGGCCGCGGCGACGCCGATCAGCGTGCCGAGGCTCTGGGAGACCACGCTTAGACTGAGTGTCAGCCAAAGCCCGTGCAGATACACGTTGGTCGGCTGAAACAGATATTTCCAGAACTCGGTCCAGTCGAAGTTCATGATGCTGGTCTACGCTTGGACCTAGTTCAGGTAATCACCCTCCATGCCCCATTTCTTCAGGATCGCGAGATGGGAGCCGTCCGCCTTCATGGAATCGTAGGCGGCCTGGATCGCTGCTTTCAGCTCCGGATCGTCCTTGCGGATGGCAATGCCGGTCAGGATCTTGCCAAAGGGTTCGCCGCCGATATCGAAGATGTGCCCGGCCTTCTGCAGGAAGTAGCCGGCCGATTCCAAGGTCGTGCCATAGACATCGACCTGGCCGATCTGCAACGCCTGGCGCGCGTCATTGTCCTTGGGGAAGATGACCAGGTTGGCCGGGGCCTTGCCCGCCTCGGTGAATTTCTTGTTCTGCTCCTCGACCAGGCTCTGGATCGTGGTGCCGTTCTCGGCCGCGATCTTGATGCCGGAGAGATCGTCGAGGCTCTTGATGTTCTTCGGATTGCCCTTGGCCACCAGCAAGGCCTGGCTGCTGTACATGTAATCGACGAAGTCGATCACCTCGCGGCGGGCCGGCTTGTCGAAGAGCTGCGAGAGGATGGCGTCGCAGTTCTTGGCCTGCAACGCGGGTACGATGCCGGAGAAGGGGGTGTTGGCCCATTCGGCCTTCACGCCCATGCGCTTGGCGAGCTCGGTGCCGAGCTCGATGTCGGAGCCGGTCGGCTGGCTGTTCTCGTCGAAGAAGCCGAGCGGCGGCCCGGAAATGTCGGAGCAATAGACGATCTTGCCGGCGCTCTTGATGCGATCCGGCGTCTTGATGTCTTGCGCATTGGCCGTGCCGGCGAAAGCCAGAAAGCCCGCCGCCAGCGTGGCGGCCGTGACTGCAGCCGCGATGATCCGTTCGGTGAATGCCATGTGATCCTCCCGTTTGATGCCAATTTGGATTGGTTTCGTAATTGGTTCGTGGCGATGCACGCTTGCATGCCGTTTGATGAAGTGTCAACAATGATGCGAAGGTCGATACCAATTGTAAATGGTCTCAAATGTCGCGCCGCGACCGTGCCATGGCCAAGCTGACCGCCGTGCTGGAAAGTCCGGACTATCCGGCCAACAGCCGCCTGCCCGCCGAGCGCGATCTCTCGGTGCAGCTCGGCCTGAGCCGCAGTGCCTTGCGCGAAGCGCTCGAAGTCCTGGAGGCGCAAGGCAAAGTCTGGCGCCATGTGGGCCAGGGCACCTTCGTCGGCACGCGCCCGGCGCCCGAGCCCGCCGCACTGAGTCTCATTTCATCACGCACCAGCCCGACCGAAGTTCTGGAAACGCGCCTGCTGCTGGAACCTTTGCTCGCCCGCATGGCGGCCCTGCGCGCGACCGAAGCCGAGATCGAGCAGATGATGTCCCTGCTGGAGAAGAGCGAAGCCGCGCGCGACGCTAAGACCTGGGAGCTCTGGGACGGCCGGCTGCATCGCGCGGTAGCCGAGGCGGCGCATAACGGCCTGCTGCTCTCGATCTTCGACGCCTTCAACGCGATGCGCCGCCAGGCGCGGTGGAGCGCCTTGCGCCAGGCGGCGCTGACGCCGGCGCGGCATGCCGCCTATTGCGCGCATCACCGCGCCTATGTCGCCGCCATCGCGGCCCGCGATCCCGCCAAGGCGGAGGCGGTGATGCGCAAGCATATCGAGGCCGTGCGCGACGGCCTGCTTGGCGCCGCGGCCGCGGCCGAATAACCCTCATTCATCCCATGCAGAGGTTGCTGCTCCATCATGCGTGATTTCCAGTTTCCCGGCCGCTCGCCGCTCCGCGTCACCGAAGCGGCGGTCTCGACTTCCCATCCCCTGGCGACGACGGCGGCGCTCGAGGTGCTGAAATCCGGCGGCAACGCGATCGACGCGGCGATCACCGCTGCCGCCGTGCTCGCCGTGGTCGAGCCGCAATCGACCGGCATCGGCGGCGACGGCTTCATGCTCTACGCCCCGAAGGGCGGCAGCAAGGTCATCGCCTATAACGGCTCCGGCCGGGCGCCGCAGCGCGCGACGGTCGATTGGTATCTCAGCCGGGGCTTCAACGCGGTGCCGACCTACGGCGTCCATGCCGTGACTTATCCCGGCCAGGTCGACGCCTGGTGCCGTATCCATGCCGACCATGGCAGCAAGCCCTTCGAGCAGCTGCTGCAGCCGGCGATCCGCTATGCCGAGGAAGGCTATATCGTCGGCGACCGCGTCGCCTTCGACTGGGCTTATTGTGCGGAGCGCTTCGCCGCACAGAAGAATATCGATCCGGTGCTGTTCCCGAACGGCCGCACGCCGAAAGCGGGCGAGAAGATGCGCGACCCGCGCCTCGCCGAGACCCTGCGCAAGGTCGCGAAGCAGGGCCGCGACGGTTTCTACAAGGGCGCTGTCGCCGAAGACATCATCAGCCACCTGAAGAGCCTCGGCGGCCTGCACGAGATGGACGACCTCGCCGCGACCGCCGGCGAGTATGTCGAGCCGATCTCGACCAGCTACCGCGGCACCGATATCTTCCAGATGCCGCCGAACAACCAGGGCATCACCGCGCTGCTGATGCTGAACATCCTGAGCGGATTCGATCTCGGCAAGCTCGACCCGCTCAGCGCCGAGCGTCTCCATCTCGAAGTGGAAGCAGGGCGGCTCGCCTATCGCGACCGCAATGCGCTGATCGGCGATCCGCGCCATGCCGCCATCAAGACCAAGGAAATCCTGGCGAAGGATTATGCCGACAAGCTGCGCACCGCGATCAGCCGCGACCGCGCCATCGCCGACCTGCCGCCGCCGCTGATCCAGCACAGCGACACGGTCTATCTCTGCGTGGTCGATCGCGACCGCAATGCCGTCAGCCTGATCAACTCGACCTACCATTCCTTCGGCAGCGGCGAGGTGGCGCCGAAGAGCGGCGTCATCCTGCAGAATCGCGGCTCGAGCTTCCGCCTCGATCCGAAGCACCCGAACGCGATCGCGCCGGGCAAGCGGCCGATGCACACGATCATGCCCGGCATGGCGGTGAAGGACGGGCGCGCACTGATGCCCTATGGCGTGATGGGCGGCGACTATCAGCCCTTCGGCCATGTGCATCTCCTCACCAACATTCTCGATTTCGGCATGGATCCGCAGGCGGCTTTGGATTGCGGCCGCGTGTTCTATGACGCCGGCAATGTCGAGGCGGAGCGCAGCATTCCGGCGGCTTCCGTCGCCGCCCTGAAGCAGCGCGGCCACACCGTCGTCGAGGCACTGGAGCCGCTGGGCGGCGGCCAGGCCATCCAGATCGATCACAAGACCGGCACCCTGACCGCCGGCTCCGATCCGCGCAAAGACGGCTGCGCACTCGGTTACTAAGAGAGGAACGAACGGATATGCGTGAAGTCACCACCGTCGCCGAGGTGCTCCGGCAAGGAAACAGCACGGCGGATGCCATCGGCGCGCCGGAGCGCCGGACCATGTCGCGCGGCGAGCTCGTAGCGCTCGTCGACAAGACCGGCGGCGCCTTGCGCAGCATCGGCGTCGGCCCGCAGGATGCCGTTGCCATCGTGATGCCGAACGGCCCGGAGATGGCTGCGATGTTCCTCGCGGTCGCTGCGTCAGCAACCGCAGCGCCGCTCAACCCCGCCTATCGTGAGGACGAGTTCGACTTCTATCTCGACGACCTTCAGGCCAAGGCATTGCTGATCCAGGCCGGTCCGGATGCACCGGCCCGTGCGGTGGCCGCGCGGCGCGGCATTCGCGTGATCGACGTGACGCCGGACCTCAACGGCCCGGCCGGCGCCTTCACGCTCTCGGTGCCCATCGCCGACAAGGGGCCGATGCAGCCCGAACCCGATCATGTCGCCCTGGTGCTGCACACTTCGGGCACCACCTCGCGACCGAAGATCGTGCCGTTGCGCCAGCGCAATCTCGCGGCCTCGGCGCGGCATATCGCGCAGACCTTGGCGTTGACGCCGTCCGATCGCAGCCTGGTCATCATGCCGCTGTTCCACATCCACGGCCTGATCGGCGCCTTGCTGTCCTCGGTGTATGCCGGAGCGAGCGCGCATTGCCCGCCGGGCTTTAACGCGCTCAAGTTCTTCGGCTGGCTCGATGAAGCCAAGGCGACTTGGTATTCGGCGGTGCCGACCATGCACCAGACCGTGCTTGCCCGCGCCGATCGCAACCAGGAGATCCTGGCGCGGACCAAGCTCCGCTTCATCCGCTCCTCGTCGGCCTCGTTGCCACCGCCGGTGATGAAGGCGCTGGAAGAGACCTTCGGCTGCCCGGTGCTGGAATCCTACGGCATGACCGAGGCCACGCATCAGATGGCGAGCAACCCGCTGCCGCCCAAGCCACGCAAGCCCGGCTCGGTCGGCATCGCGGCCGGCCCCGAAGTCGCGATCATGGACAATGACGGCAAGCTGCTGCCGCGCGGGACCATCGGCGAGATCGTGATCCGTGGGCCCAACGTCACCGCCGGCTATGCCAACAACCCGAAAGCCAACGCAGAGGCCTTCACCAACGGCTGGTTCCGCACCGGCGACCAGGGAATCATGGATGCCGAGGGCTATTTGAGCCTGACCGGCCGCCTGAAGGAGATCATCAACCGCGGCGGCGAGAAGATCGCGCCGCGCGAGGTCGATGACGTGATCATGGATCATCCGGCGGTGGCCCAGGTCGTCACCTTCGGCATGCCGCATGAAAAGCTCGGCGAGGATGTCGCCGCCGCCGTCGTGCTGAAGGAAGGCCAGAACGTCGGCGAGAAGGAGCTCCGCGACTTCGTCGCTGCCAAGCTCGCCGACTTCAAGGTGCCGAAGAAGATCCTGTTCCTCCCCGAGATCCCGAAGGGCGCCACCGGCAAGCTGCAGCGCATCGGCCTGGCCGCGAAGCTCGGCCTCGGTGGGTGAGCATCGGGCGATGAAATTCTGCATCTACGGCGCGGGCGCGATCGGCGGGCTGATCGGCGCGCATCTCGCGCGCAGCGGCGAGGACGTGACGCTGATCGCGCGCGGCGCGCATCTCGCGGCAATGCGCGAGAAGGGCTTGAGAGTCACCGGCCATGGCGGCGACTTCACCGTCCATCCGCGCGTGACCGAGGATCCGGCGGAAGCCGGGCCGCAGGACTATGTCATCGTCGCGCTCAAGGCCCACCAGGTTGCGTCGATCGCCGAAAAGATGAACCCGTTGCTCGGCCCGAAGACCGCCGTCGTGATGGCGGTGAACGGACTGCCCTGGTGGTACTTCCACGGGCTCGAAGGGCCGCTCAAGGATCGCCGCCTGCCGGTCGTCGATCCCGGTGACCTACAGTGGAAGTACGTTGGGCCGGAGCGGGTGATCGGCTGCGTGGTCTATCCCGCGGCCGAAGTCGTGGCGCCGGGCGAATTGCGCCATGTCGAGAACGACCGCTTCAGCCTCGGCGAACCGGATAACACCAAGAGCGCGCGCGTCACGGCCTTGAGCAAGGCCTTCATGGCCGCGGGCTTCAAGGCGCCGGTCAAGACCGACATCCGCACCGAGATCTGGGTCAAGCTCTGGGGCAATGTCGCGTTCAACCCGATCAGCGCATTGACCGGCGGCACCTTGAAGAGCATCGCCGAGGATCCCGCGACCCGCGCCGTCGTCCGTGGCGTGATGAACGAGGCGGAGGCGATCGCCAACAAGCTCGGCGTCACCATGCCGATCCCGGTCGAGAAGCGGATCGACGGCGCCGCCGGCGTCGGCGAGCACAAGACCTCGATGCTGCAGGATTTCGAACGCGGCCGCCCGGTGGAGCTCGATGCCATCGTCGGCGCGGTCGCGGAACTCGGCCGCCTGGTCGCGGTGCCGACGCCGATGATCGACACGGTCTACGCCCTCACCAGGCACAAGGCGGTGAAGGCGGGGTTGTATACGGGATAGCTGTAGAGCCTCGGACGGTCAAATATGGTCACGCAGCGACGACAAAAGCGCCGTCGCCCGAAGGGTCCGCCATCAGCGGCCCGCCGCGTCGTCAGCGGGTTCGCCCGTAGTGCCGCTACGCGCTTCACCCGCTTCCTAGCGGCGGACTCACTGCTGGCGGACTGCGTGACCATGTTTGACCGTCCGAGGCTCTAGGCAGCCCTTCCCGGGAATGGCCGGCGATGGCATGATCCGCGGCCCTTTCATCGGATTCGCCAGCGTTCATGCGCCGCTTCCTCGCCGTCCTCTTCCTTGCAGTCTTCTGGATCACGCCCGTCTCGGCGGAGCCCCAGGCCACGCCGGAGACCAAGGCCATCGCCAAGGCCGGCTTTGCGCCGGAGGATATCGGCTTCGTGTTGATCGATCTCGATGACGGCCGCGCTTTGTCGGAGCAGACGGCGGATGCCCTGTTCATCCCGGCCTCGGTCGCCAAGCTGGCGACGGTCTATCCCGCCCAGCAGATTCTCGGCGCCGACTACAAGTTCCAGACCAGGCTCTACCGTTCGGGTGATGCGCTCTATCTCAAAGGGGGCGGCGATCCGGTGCTGACCAACATCGAGCTGCGCGGGCTTGCGGTCCAGATCCAGGCGCTGAAACCCGACGGCGGCTGGAAGGCTTTCTTCTACGACGCGAGCGCGACCGGTTCGGCGCCGGAGGTGAGCAACGGCCAGCCGATCCAGGCGACCTACAATGCCGGCGTCGATGCACTCAGTGTCGACTTCAACCGTGTGCAGGTGAGCTGGTCGCGCGACGAGGGCAAGCTCGTCTTCCATGCGCGTGCCGTGGCCGACGGCCTGAACGTGCCCGCGGACTGGGTGCAGTTCCTGCCGGCGCAGAGCGCGCCGCCGCCGGGCGCCAACTTCCTCTATGCCGGCGATGCCTCCGGCGAGCGCTGGCTCTATGCGCCGGATCTGCCCGAGACCTTGCCGGAGGAGGGTGCCATCTTCCTTCCGGTGAAGCAGCCGGCGCGGAACACGGCTTTGGTCTTCCGCGAGCTCGCCAAGCGCAACGGCGTCGCCGTGCCGGAGCCGCAAGCGGGAACCGTGCCCGCGGACGCCACCCTGGTCGCGACCGTCGAAAGCCCGCCGCTTTCCGACGTGATGACGGGACTTTTGAAATTCAGCAACAACATGACCGCGGAGTTGATCGGCCTCGCGACCAGCCAGAAGCTCACCGGCAAGGTGCTCGACCCGCGCGCTTCCAGTGCTGCCTTGGGCGATTGGCTGAAGCAGCACCTCTCTTACGTGGACTGGACCGGCTTCAAACTGGTCAACCATTCGGGCTTGAGCAGCGAAAGCCGCGCCTCGCCGCGGCAGATCGCGGCGGTGCTGATGGCGATGGCGCGCGAGCCGGTGTTGGCCGGCATGCCCAACAAGATCATGGGCGACGACCCGAAGGCGGCGGCGGCGGCGAAGAGCGGCACGATGGATTTCGCCTGCGGCCTCGCCGGCTTTCTGACGGCCAAGAGCGGCAAGCGACTGGCCTTTGCGGTGTTCGTGCTGGACCGCGACAAGCGCACGGCGCTGGATGCCAGCTTCGACCGCCGCATCCTGCAACCGACGCCGGGCGCGCGGAACTGGCTGGGCCGCGCGCATGCCCTGGAAAACACGCTGCTGAAGAGCTGGCGCGAGAGGTTCTGATAAGCGCTGGCTTTCGGGAAAGCTCTCCGGTTAATCGGCAAGAACCCGGGTCTTGGCCCATGCGATACCGGACGCCATGATGCAAGCATTGCGGCGGAGTTTCCCTCTATGACCAAGATTTGCCTGATCGGCGCGGGGAGCACGGTGTTCGCGCAGAACATCCTCTCCGATGTGCTGAGCAACCCCGAGCTCGCCGAGAGTGCGATCAGCCTGCATGACATCGATCCCGAGCGCCTTGCGACCTCCGAGATCGTGGCGCGGCGGATCGGCGAGACCCTGGGCTTGCAGAAGCTCCACGTCGAGGCGACCACCGACCGGCGGAAGGCGCTGCAGGGCGCCGACTTCGTCATCCTGATGATGCAGGTCGGCGGCTACAAGCCTGCGACCGTCACCGATTTCGAGGTGCCGAAGAAGTTCGGCCTGCGGCAGACCATCGGCGACACGCTCGGCATCGGCGGCATCTTCCGCGCGCTCCGCACCATTCCGGTTCTGCTCGACGTCGCCTGCGACATGCGCGACGTCTGCCCGGACGCGCTGATGATGAACTATGTGAACCCGATGGCGATGAACTCCTGGGCGGTCGCCGAGGCTGCGCCGGAGCTGAAATATGTCGGCCTCTGCCACTCTGTGCAGGAGACCTCGGCGCATCTCGCGCGCTGCCTCGATGAGCCGATCGATAGCATCGACTACACCAGCGCCGGCTTGAACCACGTCGCCTTCTTCCTGAAGTTTGAGAAGCGGCACCCGAATGGCGCGCGGGAAGATCTCTATCCGCGACTGAGGCAGATGGCGGAGCAGGGGCGCTATCCGAAGAACGACGCCGTGCGCTTCGAAACCATGAAGCGGTTCGGCCATTTCGTCACCGAATCCAGCGAGCATTTCGCCGAGTATAATTCCTGGTTCATCAAGCGCGGCCGCGATGATCTGGTAAAGAAGTTCTCGGTGCCGCTCGACGAGTATCTGGTGCGCTGCGAGGACCAGATCGCCGACTGGAACCGGCTGAAGGGCGAGCTCGAGGACAAGGCGAAGCCGCTCGAAGTCTGCAAGAGCAACGAATATGCCGCCGCCATCATCCATGCGATGGTGACCGGCCAGCACAATCTCATCTACGGCAATGTCCGCAACAACGGCCTGATCGAGAACCTGCCGCCGGAATGCGCGGTCGAGGTGCCCTGCCATGTCGATCGCAACGGCATCCAGCCGGTCCGCGTCGGCCGCGTGCCGGGCCAGCTCGCCGGCATCATGCGCCTCAGCGTCAACGTCCAGGAGATGACGGTTGCGGCGGCCCTCACGACCAAGCGCGAGCACATCTACCACGCCGCCATGCTCGACCCGCACACCGCCGCCGAGCTCTCGATGGACGAGATCAGGGAGCTGGTGGACGCGCTGATCGACGCGCACGGCAATCTGCTGCCGCGGTATCATTAGCGCGCGGGATCTTCGGCTGAGCACGGCCGGCGAGCATCACGGCTGCAGTCAACCCTCTCCCTAACCCTCCCCCAATCTTGGGGGAGGGGAAAAGGATGGAGCCGTCGCGACTGGATTGATCCGGTAACTCGTTCCAGTCCCCTCCCCCAAGATTGGGGGAGGGCGGAGGGAGAGGGTTGATGCAGCTGTGATGCTGCCAAGCGTGCTCGCAAGAAGATCCAGCGCCCAGCAACCTCACTTCCTGAACTGCATCCGATAATCCCTTGGCGTCTTCCCCATATGCCGCTGGAAGGCGTCGTAGAAGCGGCTCAAGGAACCGTAGCCGCAGGCAAATGCGATCTCTATGATCGCCTTGTCGGTATCGACCAGCATCATCATCGCCTGGCTCAGGCGCTGGCGGCGGAGATACTGGGCGATCGACATGCCCAGCACTTTCTTGAAGACCACGGTCGCGTTGGTCGGATGCAGCCCGCCGACCTTGGCCACGTCCTCGACCTGGATCGGGTTGCCGAACTCGGCATTGATGAAGGTCGTCATCTTCTGCACCCGATCGATCATCTTCCGGTCGGCGGTCAGGTGCTGGTGCTCGGTCTCGCTCTCCGGCGCGTCCGCCTCGATGGTGGCAGCAGGCAAAGCGTGCATCGCCAGCCGCTTCACCCGCAGCCGGACTTCGTCGCGCAGGATCTGCTCATGCTGGTCATCGACCGCCTGCCACTCGGTGGCCCAGCGCTGGAACAGCAGCGGATCGATCGCGTCGACCTTCGGCAAGGTGAGAATCTTGCCGCCCATCACCGCACTCTTGAATCCATCCGCCATGGCGAGGGCGAGGAAATCGGCGAAGGGCACGTAGACGCAAACCAAATCGACCCGACCACCACGCGGCTTCTCGACCGCGATCACCTGATGCGGGATCGCCGCCCAGAAACAGTAGACCTGATTCTCGGCGAGCGGCACGCGGCGGCCGTTGAACAGATAGGTCATTCCGCCGGAGAGCAGCAGGTTCAATTCCACATGGTCGTGCCAATGCGCCTCCGGCATCGCCTCGGCGATGTGGTGCTCGGCGAAGAAGGCGCTGGCTTTGAGGAAGCCGTCGTCGGCTTCCTGGATCTCGGCGGCGACGGACATGGCGGCAGAATGATACTCAAAAACGGGAATCTCCAGCGGTTTTACCGGTAGAAATACCGGATTCCCCGCCCCAAACTGCCCGACAATGCCAAATAACAAAGAAGACGGGTGAGGACATGCTGCGGACCAACGGACTCGTATTGTCGGCCATCGCTGCCGGCCTGATGCTCGGTGCAACAGCGGCACGGGCCGAGACCGAGATCACCTATCAGCTCTGGGGCTCACCCCAGGAAGGCGAGGTCTGGCAGAAGGTCGCGAAAGAGTTCGAGGCCCAGCATCCGGACACCAAGGTCAAGGTCGAGGTCAACGACTGGGATTCCTATTGGGAGAAGATCCGCGTGCTGATGGCCGGCGGCACGCCGCCCGATGTCTTCGCCATGGATGCGCCGCTTTATCCCGACTGGCAGTCCCGCGGCGTGCTCCTCAATCTCCAGCCCTATATCGACGCCGAGCCCGTCATCCTCGACGACATCTACCCGATCACCTTGGAAGCCTACAAGACCAAGGACGGCTATTTCGGCCTGCCGCGCGATTTCCAGACCATCGTGCTCTACTACAACAAGGACATGTTCGACGCGGCGGGTGTGGCATACCCCAGCGACAATTGGACTTACGACGACTTCCGCAAGGCGGCGAAGGCGCTCACCAAGGACACCAACGGCGACGGCACGATCGACCAATGGGGCTTCTGGGCCGAAGTGCTCGACCCCGAGCCCTATTGGGGGCCCGTGGTCTGGTCGTTCGGCGGCGACATCGTCGACATCGCGAACGGCAAGACGCTGATCGGCAGTGAGAAGGCGATGCAGGCCTGGCACTTCATCAACGACATGTGGCTCGAAGACAAATCGATGCCAACCACCGAGCAGCTTCAGCAATACGGCACCGACGGCTTCCAGGCGGGGATCGCCGCCATGGGCGTCTCCGGCCATTGGTCGGTGCCGGATTACGCGCCGGCGAAATTCAAATGGGCGGTGGCGCCGATGCCGAAGGGACCGGCCGGACGGGTCACCAGCGTCAACTGCGCGGGCTTCGTCATCGCCAAGGCGAGCAAGCATCCGAAGGAAGCCTGGGAGTTCGTGAAGTTCGCCTTCGGCCCGGTCGGTCAGGCGGAGGCGGCGAAGATCGGCCTTGCCGTGCCGATCCGCAAATCGGTGGCGGAAAGCCCGGCCTATCTCCAGCAGACCTCGGCACCGATCGACCACAAGCTCTATATCGATGCGCTGCAGTATGCGCATACCAAGCCGGTGTTCCGCGGCTATGAGGAATGGTCGGCGGCCGTCGGCGACGCGCTTAACAATGCCTGGACCGGCGCGATGCCGGTCGATGACGCGGTCGCCGAAGCCGTGCAGAATGGCGACGACGCGCTGGCGAAGAACCGGCAATAGCAGCGCGCCGAGCCTGACAGGGAGCCTGGATGAATTTCGGATTGCGGCCCCTGGGCAGGGAGAAGCTCTGGGTGCTCCTGCTGCTGGGCCCCACCTTGCTGGGGCTGGCGGTGGGCGCCTTCGGCTCGATCTTCGCGACCTTGGGCCTCAGCTTCTTCAAATGGGACCTGCTGACGACGCCGGAATGGGTCGGCTTCGCCAATTACGCCGGTCTTGCCGACGACCGCATGTTCCTGCGCTCGCTCAGCAACACGATCATCTTCTCGCTGCTCTATGTGCCGCTGACCATCGTCTGCGCCATGGCGGTGGCGCTGCTGCTCAACCGCCGGATCCATGGCGTTAGCCTGTTTCGCACGCTCTACTTCCTGCCGGTGATCTCTTCGCCGACGGCCGTCGGCCTGCTCTGGACCTGGATCTTCGCCCAGGACCAGGGCGTGCTGAACGCGATGCTCGGCAATCTCGGCATCCCGCCGGTGCGTTGGCTGGGTCCCAACATGGCGCTCTATTCGGTCGTGGTGGTGAATGTCTGGGGTGCGATCGGCGAGGGCATGATCGTCTTCCTGGCCGGGTTGCAGGCGATCCCGCGCGAGCAATATGAAGCGGCGCATCTCGACGGCGCCAATGCGCTGCAGCGCCTCATCTATGTCACCTTGCCGGCGATGGCGCCGAGCCTGTTCTTCCAATCGGTGCTCTCGACCATCCACGCCTTCCAGGCCTTCGACTACATCTACATCCTGACCCGCGTGGGCAACGGCAATTCCAGCGTGCCGACCCTGGTCTTCTCGATCTACCGCAACGGCTTCCGCTTCTTCCGCATGGGCGATGCGACGGCGCAGGCGATCGTGCTGACCGCGATCATCTTCCTCTTCACCCTGGTCTATTTCCGGATCCAGAAGCGCTGGGAGGTACCGGCGTGATCCGCATCGAGCCCGCACCCTGGGAAAGTCGTTGGCCCGATCGCCTGGCGATGCTGGTGCTCTTGATCGGCGCGATCGCCATGGTCGGGCCGTTCGTCTGGATGCTCTCGACCTCGCTGAAGCTGCCGGCGGATCAGTACACGAGGACGCTCATCCCGCCGACCCTCACCTTCGAGAACTACACGCGGATCTTCGAGATCATGTCGTTCCAGACCCTGCTCTGGAACAGCATCAAGATCGCGCTGATTTCGACCTTCGGACAGCTGCTCACTTGCTCGATGGCGGCCTTCGTCTTCGCGATCGTGAAGTTCCCGGGCCGGCACGCGTTGTTCGTGCTGCTGCTGGTGACGCTCATGGTCCCGCAGCAGATCACCGCCATCCCACAGTTCATCATGTTCAAATGGTTGGGACTCTACGGCACCCAGGCGCCGCTCTATCTGCCGAGCTTCCTCGGCGGCGCTTTCGGCGTCTTCCTGATGCGGCAGTATTTCCTGACCATCCCGATCGAGCTGGCCGAAGCAGCGCGGATCGATGGTGCGAGCCTCATGCAGATCTATTGGAAGATCTACCTGCCGCTGGCGAAGCCGGCTCTGGCGGCATTCGCCATTTTCGCCTTCCTGTTTTCCTGGAACGACCTCTTCACCGCGCTGATCTATCTGCCGAGCGATCTCGACAAGACCACCTTGCCGGTGGGCCTGGCGCTGTTCCAGGTTCAGTTTGCGGGAACGTGGACCATCATGATGGCGGCGGTGCTGGTCAGCGTCGCGCCTATCATGGTCGCCTTCTTCATCGCGCAGAAGCACTTCATCGAGGGCGTGGCCCTCAGCGGGTTGAAGTAGCCCGCTTACTTCTCGGCGAAGGCCTTCTCGATCACGAAATGGCCGGGCTCGCCCATGTTGCCTTCGTCGAAGCCGCGGGCCTCGAGGAGGGTGCGGAGATCGGACAGCATCGCCGGGCTGCCGCAGAGCATGACGCGGTCGGTCTCGGCATTGAGCTGCGGCAGGCCGATATCGTCGCAGAGCTTGCCGTTCTCGATGAGGAGGCTGATGCGGCCGTTGTTCTTGTAGGGCTCGCGGGTGACGGTCGGGTAGTAGATCAGCTTCTCGTTCACCAGCTCGCCGAAATGCTCGTCGGCCGGCAGTTTCTCGGAAATGAGATCGCCATAGGCGAGCTCCGCGATGTGGCGGCAGCCATGGACCAGGATGATCTTCTCGAAACGCTCATAGGCTTCGAGGTCGCGGATCACCGAGAGGAACGGGGCGAGACCCGTGCCGGTGCCGAGCAGATAGAGATTCTTGCCGGGCAGCAGGTTGTCCTGGATCAGCGTGCCGGTCGGCTTCATGCCGACGACGACCGGATCGCCTTCCTTCAAATGCTGGAGCCGCGAGGTCAGCGGGCCGTTCGGGACCTTGATCGAGAAAAATTCGAGATGGTCGTCGTGGTTCGCGCTCGCCATCGAATAGGCGCGGAGCAGCGGCTTACCCTCGACCTTGAGGCCGATCATCGTGAACTGGCCGTTCCGGTAGCGGAAGGCGGGGTTCCGGGTGGTCTTGAAGCTGAACAGGCGGTCGGTCCAATGGTGGACGCTGAGAACGGTCTCTTCGTTGAAATTGCTCATCAATCTGTCCGTTTCGCTGCGGCAGGCACGACCGAGAAATGCCGATATTGGGTGTATACATACGATCGGCAAGCCGGACAATGCGACTTAATGTGCAGATCCCATGCGAGCGCGGCATATCAACCCCGAATAACCACAGATCTTGCGTGTGTACTCACGAACGCCTAGAACGGCCAGCGTGTGACGTCGCAATAGCCGGGGACAAGCCCATGCCTGCCAAGGCTTCCGGCGCGAGACGCAGCACCGCTCCGGCCCCCAAAATCCACGAGGCCGCCGCGGCGGCGTTCTACGTGCTCGATCACCAGATCGGATTCGCGCTGCGCCTCGCCCATCAGCGCCACTGCGCGATCTTCGCCGAGCGGATCGGCGATGCGGAGCTGACCCCGACCCAATGGGCCGCCCTCGCCAAGCTGTGGCAGACCGGTCCCACGTCGCAGAACCGTCTCGGCCGCCTGACCGGCATGGATGCCTCCACCATCCGCGGCGTGGTCAACCGGCTGATCAAGCGCGGCCTGGTCGACACGCGGCCGGATCAAGAAGACGCGCGGCTGCTGCTGGTGGGTTTGACGCGGGAAGGAACGCAGCTCTACCGCGCGCTCGCCGCCCACGCGCTGGAGATCACCGAGGAGACGCTCTCGCCGCTCAACAAGGACGAGCGCGAGACCCTGATGCGGCTGCTCGACAAGATGCGCTAGCCGCCCACCGCGCCACGGACCACAGGGCTGGAAATCACAGTTTCACGCCGACGCTCGCCAGGAAGCTTTCCATACGGTTGTCGACTTCAGCCTTCGTCGCTGCCCACGCCGGGAACGAATGGAGAAGATTGTCGTGCCAAGCGATCAGGTTTGGATATTCCTTGAACGGAAACTTTGCACGATCGACCTGGGAGAAGGGCGCCGCGATATCGATATCAGCCAAGGTCAATGCATTGCCGACCATGAACTTACGGCTTCGAAGATGCTGGTCGAGCACCTTTGCTGCAGCGCGGATCTTACCCTCGGCAAATTTGATGAGGGACTCGTCCTTCGGCACGCCCATGACCGTCTTCCCCACGCGCTCATCGAAGAGCGTGGTGGTGAAGGTGCGCCACTGCTCGCCCGACCAGAACATCCACTGAAGCACCTGGAAGCACTCCGCTTGCGTGGTTCCGACCAGCGGTGAATTCACCTTGCTGGCGAGATACAGATTGATCGCAGAAGCTTCCCAGAGAATGGAGTCTCCATCCTCCAGAACCGGCGTGAGGCCGTGAGGATTGAGACGGGATTTGAACGCGACGGTCCGGCTTTCGCCTTTGAAGAGGTCAACGTTAACGCGTTCGAGTTCAATCCCCATGATCTTCGCGGCGGTGTTCACGCGACGCAAGCTGCCCGAGCCCGCATCACCATAGATCTTGATCGTCATAGCTGCTCCTTTCGGTTCCGACCCCGTGAACGGCCGGCCGAACGTCAAATCTCATCTTCCCTTTGCGAATGACAGCCATGCCTAACGAATGCCATCTATTCCTTGCTGGAATTATCGATTCCTGTTCGGAATGGAGGTGATGGATAAGCTAGATGCGATGCGGATGTTCGTGCGCGTCGTCGAAAGCGGAAGCTTTTCGCAGGCGGCGCGAGACCTGAACGTCAGCCAACCGACGGTCAGCAAGCAGCTCGCTGCGCTCGAAGCGCGGCTGGGGACGCAACTCCTCGCGCGGAGTTCGCGTGCCGTTGCCGTGACGCCCGCGGGACAAGAGTATTATGAGGCCACGGTCAGTATCCTTCAGGATCTCGATTTCCTCGAAGAGAGAGTCCTTGAAGGGCAGTCGGCCCCGTCGGGGTTGGTCCGCGTGACTCTTTCGCCGGCATTCGGGAGGATGTTCGTTATTCCCCGGCTGGCGGATTTTAGGAGCCGCTTCCCCGACGTCGCGATCGAGATGGAAGTCTCCGGGCGGCATGTTGACCTGATCGAGCAGGGAATAGACGTCGCGATTCGGATCGGCCGGCTTTCGGATTCAGCACTGGTCGCCCGACGCATCGGCGACATGCGGATGATAACCCTGGCCTCCGCCGGCTATCTTGCCCAATACGGCACGCCGCAAACCTTGGACGAACTGCGCAACCACCAGCGTATTGGCCATGTCCACCAGGGCGATATCATCGGGTGGGGTTTCCACGTAGAGGGCCGGCAGGTCACGGTCGATGGTGGGGGAGCGTTCCGCACCAACGACGCCGAGCATGTCCGCGGCGCGGTCCTCGCCGGCCTCGGCATCGCCCATCACGCGAGTTGGTTGTTCACCGATGTGCTGGCCTCCGGCGAGGTTATACGAATTCTGGCCCAGCATGCGCCACCGCCCTTTCCGATCAGCGCTGTGACCGTTGCCGGACGGCGCCTGCCCTCCCGTGTGCGGCACTTCATCGATTTCCTCGCTGCGATTTGCGCCGAGGAGCCGGAACTAAGGATAGGCGACCGCTAGCCCGTCATATCCTGCCCTAGCCGATTTCCGGCGTCGACAGCAGCCAGAGCCCGAACACGGTGTAGAAGACCATCAGCACCGCCAGCGGAATCCCCATCAGCACCGCCTTGCGCCGATCTGCATTCTCGGCGCGTGCGATCCGATGCGCCGCCAGGGTCGCCAGGATGTGCCCAACGACGATGATTGCGGTCTGCGCGCGATAGGCGGCGATCACGCCGTCGGGGCCGAGGCCCATGGTGGTGCCGTGCTGCAGCCCGGCATGGGGCAACAACGACCAGCCGAGCCCGAATGGATCGGAGAGCGCCAGCACCGCGGTCGGGAAATCGACGATCAGGCTCTGGAAATAATGCGCGATGTGATAGGCGATCGAGATCGGCACGATCGACAGCACGAAGCGGCAGAACAGGTGGCGCAGCGGCAGCGGCGATCGCGAGAGCCATCGGCCCAGCGCGATCGCGATTGCATAGAGCGCGCCGAGTGCGACAACGCTCAGCAGCAGGCCGAATGTGTTCTGCCCGATGACGGCCGATCGGCCGGGGAATTCCAGCGGATTCTCGCCCAGCATTCCGACCCAGAAGAAGGTGCGCGACAATCCGTCGAACGAGACCGCGGCGAGCGTCACCAGCACGAACAGCGCGCCGCTCACATCGGCGAAGCTCTCGCGCAAGCGCCGCGCCGGTGGGCCGAGGCGCGTAACCACCGCGAGCCGCGGCTCGGTCATTAGCCGCCAGCTACGCGGGCTCAACCGCCCGACCATGGCGAAGAACACCGAGAAGGCCTCGCCGCGCTCGAGCCAGCGCGGGCCGAGGACGATCAGTGCGATAAAATTGATCGCCCAATAAAGCGCAACGGCGGTGGCGAGCCGCGTCGGATCCTGCGGTGTTGGGTAGATCAGCTCGAACCAGGCGAAGCCGATGAATTGCAGGATCGCCGGCCAGAAGCCGAGCTGATCGGGATAGGCGAGCAGCGGCCGCTTCGGCAGAAGAGCCGCGAGTCCGATCCAGGGATTGGCGAGAGCCCAGAGATCGCCCAGCAAAGCCACGGCCAAGGTGAACCCGGCCCACCACAGGGTCCAGAGCGTCGTCGGCAGCGGATTGGTGATCGGGTCGGGGCTGCCCCAGAATCCCGCCGCGACCAGCAGCGCCAGGAACAGCAGGACCAGCAGGCTCGCCGCGACCACGATCGCGCGCGGCACTTCGCGCTTGGCATGTTCGGGGGACGGCGTGCCACCGCGATGGAACAGTGCGAGCACGAGGAAGGAGACCAGCACTGCCAGTGCGCCGCCGAGGATGTAGAGCTCGGTCGGCAACAGCAGGACGAAGCCGGCGGCGCCGGCATGCGCTTCCGCGGCGGATGTCGCCGCGGCTGAGAGCACGAGGCCGAGTGCTATTCGAACGGCATGTGTGCGCATGGTCCGCCGCAATTCCCCCCGCAGCTTGACCGTGGACTGAGGTCGTTCGTATACTAACAATCAACGGCACAACACAATATCGTCCCAGGGAGGCGAACCAATGCGTGTCCGTTCTCAGAGCACGCCGCGCGGGCTGTCGCGGCGCCAGATCCTCGCTGCGACCGGCGCCGTCGCCGGACTGCAGCTCGCGAAGCCTTTCATCGTCACCGCACGCGCCGCCGAGGACACGCTGAAGATCGGCCTCGAGGCGCATCGCACCGGCATCGGCGCGGCTTACGGCCTCTGGTACGAGCGTACCAGCACCGCCGCCGTCAAAGTGATCAACGCCATGGGCGGCATCGGCGGGCGTCCGGTCGAGCTGATCGTCGAGGACGATGCGACCGATGCCAAGCGCGGCACCGAAGTGATGGAAAAATTCGCCAACGAGCACAAGGTCGATTTCGTGTTCGGCCCGCTCTTCGGCAACGTGGTCGGCGCCGTCGCTGTCCGGGCCGGCGAGCTGAAGCTGCCGCTCTTCGTCGTGAGCGAAGGCAGCGAGCTCGCGGCCGGCGACTTCAACCGCTATGTCTTCCAGACCGGGATCACCAATGTGCGCTCGCAGGTGACCGCGATCTCGCCCTGGGTGATCCGGAACGTCGGCAAGAAAGTCACGATGATCATCCCGGACTACATCTTCGGGTATAACCATCGCGACTTCTTCAGCGAGACCGCGAAGGCGCAGGGCGGCGAGGTCGATGCGGTGATCGCGATCCCGCCGACCGAGACCAGCTTCACTAAGTATTTCTCGCAGATCCCCGCCGGCACCGACGCCATCTATCACGTCATGGTCGGCCCGGGCGTGCTCACCTTCGTGCGCGAATTGGGCGAGTTCTTCGGCGACAAGGGGCCGAAGCTGTTCGGCTTCATCGACTCGCTCGAGGCCGTCGATATCGGCGCGCCGGGGCTGGAATTCCTCGAAGGCTCGCATCTCTGGGAGGCCTTCCCGCGCTATCTCTCCGGCCTCGACACCGAGAATGCCAAGTTCTACCGCGGCGCCGTCGGGATCGATGAGAACGGCGCCAGTGTCGGCGATCCGAAAGAGGTCAGCACCAATTCGCATATGTTCGGCTGCTGGGAGACCCTCTTCTCGATCAAGGAAGCGGTCGAAGCGAGCGGCTACAAGGGTCCCGCCGACAAGCAGAAGCTGGTCGAGGCGATCGAGGCCACGACCGGCTACGACGAAGGTAAGGGCCACCCGCAGGGCAAGAAGCAGTTCATCGGCAAGGCGCATCAGATGTTCGGGCCGCAATTCATCTCCGAGGTGAAGGGCGGCAAGCTCAACGTGGTGCACACGACCTCGATCGAGGACGGGCTCTACGAACCCAAGGCCGACTACACCAAGCAGTCGCTTTAGCGACCGCGACGGGCGCATCACCAGAGGATGATCACCGGGCCGGCTCTGCTCCTCGCATTGCTGGAAGGAACGGTCGGCGCGGCTGTCCTCGCGCTGACCGCGCTCGGCCTCAGCCTTGTTTTCGGCGTCATGCGCGTCATCAACATCGCCCATGGCGAGTTCGTGATGCTGGGCGCCGTCGTCGCCTGGTGGTGCTCGGCCGATCTCCTCGACGCGCATCCGCTGCTGGGCTTCGTGGTGGCACTCGCCGTGGCGCCGCTGGTTGTGGGTGCGATCGCCATTGCCGCCGACTGGCTGGTGCTGCGGCGGATCGCTTATGATCCCGAGCGCACCATCGTCGCCACCATGGGCCTGCTTTACATCCTCCAGCAGGGCGTGCTGATGGGCTATGGCCCGGATGCGCGGCCCTTGGATCCGCCGATCTACTTCCGGGTCCAGTTCCCCTGGTTCGGCTATTCCGGATACAAGCTGATCGTCGCGGGCCTGGCACTTCTGTTGCTCGGCGCCACCTGGCTGCTGCTCTCCCGGACGCGGATAGGCCTCTACATGCGCGCGACCCGGTTGGATTCCGAGACCGCGCAGGCCTTCGGCGTGCCGGTGAAGCGGGTCTACGCCACGGTCTTTGCCTTGGGCGCGATGCTGGCGGCGTTGAGCGGCGTGCTGATCGCGCCGATCCGCGGCGCGCATTACCTGATGGGCGCCGATCCGCTGCTGCTCTCCTTCATCGTGGTGATCGTCGGCGGGCTCGGCAATCTGCGCGGTACCCTGTTGGCGGCGGCCTGCATCGGCATCGGCGAAGGCATGATCTCGGTCCTGTTCTCGCCGACCCTCTCCAAGATCATTGCAACCCTCCTGGTCGCGGCGGTCCTGGTGATACGACCGGGCGGCCTCGCGCGGAGCACGGCGACATGACCGGGTCGGCGACACGCGTCTATGCGCTGCATCTCGCGGTGATTGTCGCGTTGTTCGTAATCCAGTTCGCGCTGCCGGCCTATCACTATGGCAACGTCACCCGCATCATGCTCTATGCGGTCTTCGCGATCGGCTACAATATCCTGCTCGGCTATACCGGGCTGCTGAGCCTCGGCCATGCGCTGTTCTTCGCCGCCGGCGCCTATGGCGCGGGGCTCACCGCGCATTGGTGGGGTTTCGGGCCGATCGCGGCACTCAGCGCCGGCATAGGCGCGGCGCTCCTGGTTTCGCTCATCACAGGCGCCATCGTCTACCGCACGACGGGTGTGGCTTTCCTGATCGTGACCTTGATGCTGGCCCAGGCCGCGTTCCTCTCGACGCTCTACTTCAACACCATCACCCTTGGCGACCAGGGCATCGTGCTCTCGCTGCCGCCGATCGCGCTGTTCGGGGCGTCCCTGCCGCTCGCCGATCCTATGGTGAAGTACAATGTCGCGCTGGTCGCCTTCGCGCTGGCGCTGCTGCTGAGCCTCTGGCTCCTGCGCTCGCCGTTCGGCCGGGTGCTGATCGCGGTCCGCGAGAACGAGGCGCGGACGCGGTTGCTCGGCTATAACACCGCGCTCTATCGCTTCACCGCCCTGGTGATCTCCGGCACGCTCTCCGGGCTCTCGGGCGCGCTTTATTGCCTGCTGTTCGGCTATGTCGGCTCATCCTTCGCTTCGCTGCAATACTCGACCTTGCCGCTGCTCTGGACCCTGCTCGGCGGCAGCGGCGTTACCTTGGGGCCGCCGCTCGGCGCGGCGATCACGCATTACCTGATCGACATCTCCAGCAGCCTCACTTCGAGCTACATGATCCTGGTGGGCGTGGCGCTGGTCGCGATCACCCTCTGGTTCCCGCAAGGCCTGGCCGGCTGGTTCCGCCGCTGGAAGCGCGCATGACCTTGCTCCAGACCCGCAACCTCACGCGACACTATGGCGGCGTCCGCGCCGTCAATGACGTTTCTTTCGCACTGGAACGCGGCGAGATCCGCGGCGTCATTGGCCCCAACGGCGCCGGCAAGACGACCTTGGTCGGCATGATTTGCGGACGGGTGCTGCCGAGCGCCGGCTCCGTCCAGTTCGACGGTGCCGACATCACCCGCATGCAGCCCTGGAATCGCGTGGCGCGCGGCATCGTCTACACCTTCCAGATCACCAGCGTGTTCAAGCGCCTCACATGCCGTGACAATGTCGCGCTGGCGGCGCAGCGTCACCTCACGCGAACCCGAGGCCATCGCTTCGCGCTGCCGCAAGCCATGTTGGACGCGGCTGTCGATGCAGCACTCGCGGCGGTCGGTCTCACCGTTGAGGCGGAGCGGATCGCCGGCGAGCTGCCTTACGGCCACCAGCGCCTGCTGGAGATCGCCATGGGTCTGGCGCTGAAACCGTCGCTGCTCATCCTCGACGAGCCGACGCAAGGCCTGGCGCCGGGCGATATCGTGCCGTTCTGCGATCTCATCCGCAAGACGGCGGAGAGCACGACCATCCTCTTCATCGAGCACAATCTCAAAGTCGTGCTCGAACTGGCCGACAAGGTGACTGTGATGGACCGCGGCGCGATCCTGGCCGAAGGGACGCCGGCCGAGATCGAGCAGCACCCCGCCGTGCAGCAAGCCTATCTGGGGGATTGATGCTGCAGCTGAAATCCATCACCGGCGCCTATGGTCCCGTGAAAGCGGTGAACGAAGTTTCGCTCACCGTGGCGGCCGGCGAGATCCTCGGCCTGATGGGCCGCAACGGCGCCGGCAAGACCACGCTCCTGAAGACCATTATGGGCCTCGTCCCGAAAAGATCGGGCTCGCTGCTGCTGGACGGCATGGAGATCATCGGCCTCCCCGCGCATGCGATTCCGCGCCGCGGCATCGCCTACGTCCCGCAAGGCCGCCGGCTGTTCTCCGAACTGACCGTGGCCGAGAACCTGCGCATGGGATTGCTGGTGAAGGACGCGCCGCAAGCGCAAGCCGAGCCGATCCTCGATCTCTTCCCGATCCTGCGCGAGCGTCTCACGCAAGCCGCGGGCACTTTGAGCGGCGGCGAGCAGCAGATGCTGGCGGTCGCTCGCGCGCTCTGCGCCCAGCCTAAGGTCTTGCTGCTCGACGAGCCGAGCGAGGGCTTGATCCCCGCGGTCACGCACCGCATCCTCGACGCCGTGGCTGCGCTCCGTGAAAAGGGCGTCGCGATCCTCCTGGTCGAGCAGCAGGTGAAATCTGCGCTGCGCATCTGCGACCGCATCGCGCTGATCGAGAACGGCACCATCCAGCACGAAGCACCGGCGCAGGAGCTCGCGGCCGATCCGGTGCCGCTCGAACGCTATATCGGCGTGCACCGCTAGCGGAGCCGAATGACGACGGCGCTGGGAGGCTCGCCGGCCCAGAGCTCGTCGATGCCGCCGCCGGCATAGGGTTTCTCCCGCGCTTCCATCGGCCGGCGGTCGAACCTCCGCCGGCGCGCCGTGAAGTCGGCAAAGAAGACGACATTGCTCTCTTGCATGCTGGATCTCCTGGTCAACGCGCGCCGACCGAAGCGGCGGCCCTGGTCTGGAAGGAGTCGCGGTGCAGCGCCACAAATTCCTGCACGGTCATCGGCGCCTGGCCGGTGGTCTTGGCGATGATCGTGTCTTCGCCGGCGAAGATGCCGTTCTGGCAATCGACGGCGACGGCACAGAGGTGCTGCACCAGGAACTCTGGCAGGCCGTTCGCCTCCAACCGCCGGCGATATTCTTCCAGCGTCGACGGGCGATAGACGATCGTTCGCCCGAGCGCCGCGCCGGCCGCCGCGGCGATGCCCGCTTCATCCATCTCGACCGGCCCATGCAACGTGTAGGTCTTGCCGGCATGGTCGTGCGGTGCGGTGAGGATCGCGGCGATCAGGCGCGCCTGGTCCTCCGCGGCGATCGGCGCGTGGCGTCCCGTGCCATAGGGCAGGTCGATCACGCCCTGGTCGAAGGAAGCGCGCTGAAACGGATAGGTCAGCCATTGTGCGAAGAAGGTGGGGCGGAGATGCGTCACCGCGACGCCCGACCAGTCGAAGACGCGCTCGGCGATCCAGTGGTCGCGCGCAGCATGGCTCTGCGAATCTCGCCGCGCCGAAATCTGCGACATGTTGACGATCGCCTTCACGCCGGCGTTCTTGGCGGCTTCGGCGAAATAGCTGGTGGCCTGGATCAGCCCCGGCCGGATCGGATAGCAGAAGTAGGCGGCGTCGATTCCCGCGGTCGCGCGCTGGACATCGTCATGGTCGAGCAGATCGCCGACGATGACCTTGGCGCCTTGCTTGCGCAGCGCCTCGGCGCGGGCATCGTCCTGATGCACCAGTGCCCGGACACCGTGCCCCTGTGCGCGGAGTTGCTGCACCGTGCTCAGCCCGGTCTTACCGGCCGCCGCTGTCACCAGAATCGTTTCCTTGCTCATGCTGATCTCCATATGTGTAACTGCACAGTTGATGACGAAAAAATCAGCGAGCCGGCTTGGCGTCCAAGATCTCATCCCGCTGGCGGATGGCGCGATCGCGACCGACTTCCGCTTCGAAGGCGCGCTGCGCGGCACGCCAGAGCGGCACTGCGGCGGCGGTTTTCTTCTTGCCGGCCGCCGTCAACACCAGCTCATGGCCGCGGCCTTCCGCGGCGGGGTGGGGGGCGATCCAGCCCATGGCCTGCAAGGGTTTCAGCGCGCGCACCAGGCTGGTTCGTTCCATCACCAGGAGATCCGCCAGATCGGCGGTCTTCTGCGGTCCCTTCGAGGACAGTGTCGTCAGAATCGAGAATTGCGAAACCGAAAGTCCGGTCGGCGCCAGATGGCTGTCATAGAGCCGGCTCAGGCGGCGCGCATTCTTCCGCGCCGCCAGGGCATAGCAGAGATCGGGGCCGTCGGTGTCCATGCAAGGGAAGGTAATGTGCAATTACACAGTGTCAAGGCTGACAACCCCGATTTCGCGTCAGAAGCCGAGCCGGCGGGCGTCCTCTGGGAGGAATGCCTGGCCACTGCGATTCTTCACAGTCGGTCGTTCGCTCACGCGGTCGCGCCAGGCCTCTAGGGCGCCGAGCTTGCCTGGCCAGGCGAGACCCGCTGCATCGGCGAAGATCAGGCCGGCGAAGACCGTGATGTCGGCCATGGAAAAGGCGTCGCCGGCGACGAATGCCTGATTGTTCAGAACACCGTCGAAGTAAGCCATGCCGCGCTGCGCCCGCTCGCCTTGGCCTCGGCCCCAGTCGCCGCGTCCGGACCAGTCCGGTCGCTTGAAGGCCTGCAACGCAGAACCGAGGCCCGGTGTCGCATGGTGAAAATAGTCACCGACCGGGTCGAGCAGCTCAGCCTCGGCGCGCCTTTGCATCATATGGATCGTCGCTTTCTCCAGCGGCGTGCGGCCCGTGAGGACCGGGTTTCCGTCCAGATTGTCGAGATATTCGGTGATCGCGGTGCTTTCGGAAATGAAGGTGCCGTCATCGAGCTCGAGTATCGGGACGACACCCGAGGGGTTCTTGGCGAGGAAGAGCGGTTGCTTATGCTCAGCGGCGATCAAGTCAACCGGCACGAACTCAATCGCGGGATCTAGGCCCTTCTCGGCCAGGACGATGCGGATTCGGGCCGGATTGGGGAAACCGGAGCGATCGTGGATCTTCATAATCTATTCTCCTGTCTATCGATAGATAGGTAAGCGGCGCACGGCAGATAGGCCTTTTCAGCCCCGGCTTCAAGCACTATCTATCGAGTGATAGGTGAAATCATGCCCCAGAAGACTGCCGTTCCCAAAGCCGACATGCGCGAAGCCCTGATGTCCGAGGCGCGGGCCGCGGTCCAGGCGCATGGCTACAACGCGCTGAGCTTCCGCGAGCTCGCCAAGGCGGTCGGCATCAAGAGCGCCAGCGTGCATTATCATTTTCCGACCAAAGGCGATCTCGGCGCGGCCCTGGCGCACCGCTATACGCAAGAGGGCGCGGCGGTGCTCGAAGATCTCCTCGCGCAGTCGCGGGATGCGAGGTGGTGCATGGACCGTTACATCGAGATCTTCCGCGCGGCGCTCGTGAACGACAACCGCATGTGCCTCTGCGGGATCATGGGTGCCGAATACGATGATCTGCCGCCGGGCGTCCGAACCGAGATCGATGCCTTCGCGCAAGTGAACATCGGCTGGCTCGAACGCGTCTTGGCGCTCACGAAGTCAAAGCGCGACAAGACCGCGTTGAAGGAGCAGGCTGTCGCGATCTACGCCGCCATCGAAGGCGCGCAGCTGATCGCGCGCAGCCGGGGCGACATCGCCGCCTATGATCAGGCGGTGCGGGCCTATCGCGCGACGCGGCTTATCCCTTAGGGCTCGGTCACTCGACCGGCAGGATCCGCACCTCGGTGCCGGCTTCGCGCACCGCCTCGACCGAGACCGGGTCGGGGGCACCCGCGGTCAGCACCAGGTCGATATCCGTGAAGCCGCAGACCCGCACCAGCGAGGTCTGCGAGAACTTGCTGGCATCGGTGATGATGACGCTGGTGCGCGAGGCCTTGAGGATCGCCTGTTTCAAGGCCACGTCCGACAGACTCAATCCAACCACGCCATGCGACGGGTCGATGCCGTTGCAGCCCAGAAAGCCGAAGGTCGCGCGGATCTGCTCCAGGATCAGCGTGCTGTTCGGGCCGACCAAAGAGTGTTGTTGCGGCCTCAAGGTGCCGCCGGTCACCACGACTTCGATCCGCGGGATGGCGCGCTCCAAGGCGAGCGCGATGTTGAGGCCCGGCGTGAAGACGGTGAGATTGGTCAGATCCTGGCGGTCGACGATCGCATCGGCCACCGCCATCGCGGTGGTGCCGACGTCGAGGATCACGCTGTCGCCGGAGGAGAGCATCGCCGCCGCCGCCAAGCCAATGGCGCGTTTCTCGCGCTGATGCGACGAGACCCGCGCCTCGTAGACCACCTCCGGCACCGCCTCGACCACGCGCATCGCGCCGCCGCGCACCCGACGAATGCCGCCGGCCCGGGCCAGGATGTCGATGTCGCTGCGGATCGTGACTTCGGAGACGCCAAGCTGGCGTGCGAGATCCTGGATCCGCGCAAACTCATGGTGCCGCACGAAATCCAGCAATTGCTGCCGCCGTCCCTCGGAACCGGACGATTCCGCGGCACTTGAAGAGGGGGAATCGGTGAGGGCAGCCGTGTCGCTCATCGGCTGGATCAAATCGAAAGTCGGGGAGGCGGTCAAGCGCAGGGGAGGGCGTTGAAATCATTCACTTCTGCCGCTGCTTGACAAAGTGCTTTCGATACGGAAGTTTCTAATTCAAAAGCCGAAGTCAAACTCATAAGAAAACAGACAGAGGAAACGGCGTGACCGGGACGGCGCCAGCGATGCAGCCTGAAACGGGCGAAGCCCCAGAACTTGAGATGCGCGGCATCGGCAAGACGTTCGGGGCGATCCGGGCGCTGAGCGATGTCTCCTGCACCTTCTATCGCGGCGAAGTCCACGCGCTGATGGGCGAGAACGGCGCCGGCAAGTCTACGCTGATGAAGATTCTCTCCGGCGCCTATCAGGCCGATCCCGGCGGCGAGATCCGCCTCAAGGGCAAGCCGGTGACGATCGATGGGCCGCTGGCTGGCCGTCGCAACGGCATCGCCGTCATCTACCAAGAACTCTCGTTGGCGCCCAATCTCTCGGTCGCGGAGAACATCTTTCTCGGCGACGAGAAGAGCCGCGCCGGCTTCATCGACCGCCGCGCGATGGAAGCGGTGGCGGCACCCTTGCTGCAGCGCCTGAGCGCGCCGTTCAGCCCCGCCGCCCGGGTCTCGACCTTGTCGCTCGCCGAACGCCAACTGGTGGAGATCGCCCGGGCGCTCGCCGAGCATCCGCGCATCCTGGTGATGGACGAGCCGACCACCGCGCTCTCCGCCCGCGAAGCCGACCGCCTCTTCGCGATCATCCGGCAGTTGAAAGCCGAAGGCATCGCCATCGTCTATATCAGTCACCGCATGACCGAGGTCTACGAGCTCGCGGATCGGGTCTCTGTATTGCGCGACGGCCAGCTGGTCGGCACCTTGGACAAGGAGCAGGTCAACGCCGCCGCCATCGTCCGCATGATGGTCGGTCGCGAGCTCTCCTCTTTCTATACCAAGAAGCATGGCGCGCCGGCCGGCGACCGTCCGATCGTGCTGCAGGTCGAGAATGTCAGCGACGGCGATCTGATCAAGGATTGCAGCCTGACCGTGCGCGCCGGTGAAGTGGTGGGCCTGGCCGGCCTGGTCGGCTCCGGCCGCACCGAGCTCGCGCGCCTGATCTACGGCGCCGATCCGAAGAAGAGCGGCCGCGTGCTGGTCGGCGGCCAGGAATGCAGGATCGGCTCGCCGCAGGAGGCGATCGATTCCGGCATCGTCTATCTGACCGAGGATCGCAAGGCTTTGGGCCTCTTCCTCGACATGACGATCCGCGAGAACATCGGTCTCGGCGTCCTCCACGAAGATGCGCTCCCCGGCGGCCTGCTCAATCTGCGCGCCGCCCGCGCCCGGGCCGCCAAGGCGATCCAGTCGCTCGGCATCCGGACCTTGAGCGCCGGCGTGGTCGTTGGCTCGCTCTCCGGCGGCAATCAGCAGAAGGTGCTGCTGGCGCGCCTGCTCGAGACCAAGCCCAAGGTGCTTCTGCTCGACGAGCCGACCCGCGGCATCGATGTCGGCGCCAAGTCGCAGATCTACCAGATCATCGACGAGCTCGCGCGCGCGGGTGCTGCGATCCTGGTGATTTCCAGCGAGTTGCCCGAACTGGTCGGCATCTCCGATCGCGCCATCGTCATGCGCGATGGACGGATCGTCGGCGAAGTGCAGGGCTCGGCGGAGAAGCCCATCACCCAAGAAGCCATCATGGCGCTCGCCACCATCACCGAAGACAGCAAGGCGGCTTAGAGACTCTCATGGTCGATCAGACAACACAGGCTGCGGCCGAGGCACGGCAAGGCGCCCAGGCCCACAAGCAGCGGATGCGCACCATCCTGCAAGTCGCGGGCATGCTGCCGGTCCTGATCCTGCTCGCGATCTTCTTCCAGGTGACGACCGATCGCTTCTTCAGCTTCCAGAACATCTCGATCGTCGCCCAGCAGGCGGCGATCAACATCGTGCTCGCGGCCGGCATGACCTTCGTCATCCTGACGGCCGGCATCGACCTTTCCGTCGGCTCGATCCTTGCGGGTTCGGCGATGATCGCGATCATCGCCTCGCATATCCCCGAATGGGGCATGCTCGGCATTCCCGCGGCGCTCGGCATGGGCCTCGCCTTCGGCCTCGCCAACGGCATCCTGATCTCGGCGATGCGCCTGCCGCCCTTCATCGTGACCCTGGGCTCATTGACCGCGGTGCGCGGCGTCGCGCGCCTGATGGGCGGCGACACCACCGTCTTCAACCCCGAGCTTCCCTTCGCCTTCATCGGCAACGGCACCTTGTTCGGCATCCCCTGGCTGGTCATCATCGCGCTCGCCGTCGTGGTAATCTCCTGGGTCGTGCTGCGCCGGACCGTGCTCGGCAACCGCATCTACGCCGTCGGCGGCAATCCGGACGCGGCGCGTCTCGCCGGCATCAAGGTCTGGCAGATCCTGCTCTTCGTCTACGCGACCTCCGGCCTGCTCTCAGGCTTGGGCGGCGTCATGTCGGCGGCGCGGCTTTACGCCGCCAACGGCTTGCAGCTCGGGCAGTCTTACGAGCTCGACGCGATCGCTGCGGTCATCCTCGGCGGCACCAGCTTCACCGGCGGCATCGGCTCGATCTGGGGCACGCTGATCGGCGCGCTGATCATCGCCATGCTGACCAACGGGCTGATCCTGCTCGGCATCTCCGACATCTGGCAATACATCATCAAGGGGTTGGTCATCATCGGCGCCGTCGCGCTCGACCGCTATCGCACGCGGGAAGGTGGACGTACGTGAAGGCGACCAAGACGGCCGGTGCGTGCGTGCGCCGGATAACTGCACGAAACCAACAAACATCGTCGCAACAAGGAGGAACCATGAAGCTCTCTCGTTTCGCGCTCGGCCTGGCGATCAGCACGGCCATCGCGCTCCCGGCCATGGCTGGGGACCTCGGCAAGGTCGGCATCTCGGTCGGCTCGCTCGGCAACCCGTTCTTCGTCGCCACCATCAAGGGCATCGAGGACAAGGCCAAGAGCCTCAACCCGAGCGTCCAGGTCACTTCGGTCTCGTCCGACTATGACCTCAACAAGCAGTTCACCCAAGTCGACAACTTCATCGCGGCGGGCACCAACGTGCTCATGATCAACGCGGTCGATCCGAAGGCGATCGAACCGGCGGTGAAGAAGGCCCAGGCCGCCGGCATGATCGTCGCCGCCTTCGACGTCGCGGCGGCCGGCGCCGACGTGACCGTCATGACCGACAACGTGAAGGCCGGCACGCTCGCCTGCCAGTACATCGTCGATCACCTGCCGAACAAGACCGGCGACGTGCTGATCGTCAACGGGCCGCAGGTGTCCTCCGTCACGGACCGCGTGAAGGGCTGCAAGGAAGTCTTCGCTGCAAACCCGGGCATCAAGATTCTCTCCGACGATCAGGATGCCAAAGGCTCCCGTGACGGCGGCTTCGCCATCGCCCAGAGCCTGCTGACCCGCTTCCAGAAAGTGGATGCGGTGTTCGCGATCAACGATCCGACCGCGATCGGCGTCAACCTTGCCGCCAAGCAGCTCGGCCGCAAGGAGTTCTTCATCACCGCGGTCGACGGCGCACCGGACATCGAGGTCGAGCTGAAAGATCCGAACTCGCTGATCAAAGCGTCCTCCTCGCAGGATCCCTACGTGATGGCCGGCCAGTCGCTGGAGCTCGCGGCCGGCATCCTCAACGGCAAGAAGCCGGAGAAGAACGTGATCCTGCTGGATCCCGTGCTGATCACCGCGGACAACATCAAGGACTACAAGGGCTGGACCTCGCACTAACTCTCGTCCCCCGCGGGGCGCCGCAACGGTGCCCCGCGGATTTTTTTGTTCATATTGAGATCAAGGCATGTTGGAAAAACTGCGGCAGCAGGTCCTCGCGGCCAATCTCGACCTGGTGAAGAGCGGCCTGGTGCTGTCGACCTTCGGCAATGTGAGCGGCATCGATCGCGCCTCCGGCATCGTCGCCATCAAGCCGAGCGGTGTCCGCTATGACACGATGACGGCGGATGACATCGTCCTCACCGATCTCGACGGCAAGATCGTGTTCGGCAAGCTGAACCCGTCCTCCGATCTCGGCACGCATCTGAAGCTCTACAAGGCCTTTGCGACGATCGGCGGCGTGGTCCATTCCCATTCCGAGTTCGCCACCACCTGGGCTCAGGCGGCGCGCCCGATCCCGGCTTTCGGCACCACCCATGCCGATTACTTCCACGGCCCCGTTCCGGTGACGCGTGCGCTCACCGATGCCGAGATCGGCGGCGACTATGTCGGCAATACCGGCGCCGTCATCGTCGAAGCCTTCGGCAACAAGGATCCGCTGGAGGTCCCGGCTGTGCTGGTCGCGGGTCATGGACCGTTCACCTGGGGTCGCGATGCCGGCGATGCCGTGCACAACGCGGTGACCCTCGAATACGTCGCGCGCATGGCGCTGAACACGCTGGCACTCCGGCCGGATGCGCCGGGCGTCTCGCAGGCTTTGCTCGACCGGCATTACTTCCGCAAGCACGGGGCCGGCGCGACCTACGGCCAGAAGAGCTGATGCGCGCGGTCGCCGGCATCGATTTCGGCACGCTCAGCGTCCGGGTGACGCTGTTCGACGAGGCCGGCACGCGGCTCGGCTATGCGGTCGCGGATTATCCGCTGCACCGGCGCGAGAACGATCCCGACTTCGCCACCCAGTCGCATGACGATCACATGGCGGCGCTCACCCGCGCGATGCAGGCCGCGCTGAAGGAGAGCGGCGTCGCCGGCCAGGACGTCGTGGCGCTCGCCGCCGACACGACGGGATCGAGCGTGCTGATGCTGGGCGAGGGGCTCAAGCCGCTCGGCGACTATTATCTCTGGTGCGACCACCGCGCCAAGGCGGAAGCCGAGGAGATCACCGCGCTCGCGCATAGGCAGGGCCTTGAAGCGATCGACTGGTGCGGCGGCGTCTATAGCCACGAATGGGGCTTCGCCAAGCTGTTGCACTGGCTGCGCCACAACCCGGATGACCGCGGCAAGCTGGTCACGGCCGTCGAGCATTGCGACATGCTGGCCGCGACCCTGACCGGCGTCACCGACGTCGCGCAGTTGAAGCGCAGCATCTGCGCCATGGGCCATAAGTGGATGTGGAATCCGCGCTGGCATGGCCTCCCGTCACAAGCCTTCCTCTCCTCGGTCGATCGCCTGTTCGACGGGATCCGCGCCAAGCTCGGCGGCGACTACCAGACCTGCGACAAGATCGCCGGCCGCCTCGTGCCTTACTGGGCCGAGCGTCTCGGCATCCCCGCCGGCATTCCGGTCGCGGTCGGCGGTTTCGACGCCCATTGGGACGCGCTCGGCGCCGGTTGTCGCATCGGCGACGTGGTCAATGTCGTCGGCACCTCGACCTGCATCATTGCGATCGCCCGCGAGGTCGGGTTGATCCCCGGTCTCTGCGGCATCGTGCCCGGCAGCGTCGCGCCAGACCTGATCGGCATCGAGGCCGGCTTGTCCGCGACCGGCGACATCTTCGACGCCATTGCACGGCGTGCCCACACGCCGCTGGAAGAGCTGAGCCGCGGCCTCGATCGCTACGGACCCGGCGGCAAGGGGCTGCTGCGCCTCACCTGGGACAATGGCGACCGCACGGTGCTGGTGAAATCCGATCTCGGCGGTGTCACGCTCGGCTGGAACCTGCTGCACACGGCGCAGGACGAGCTCTTCGCTGCGATCGAGGGCACCGCCTTCCACACCCGGCTCATCCTCGAACGCATGGGCGAGAACGGTGTGCCGATCGAGCGCATCATCAATGGCGGCGGCATCCCGCAGAAGAACACGGTCCTGAACCAGGTCTATGCCGACGTGCTCGGCAAGCCGGTGCTGGTGCCGGACGGCGTGCCGACCGGCTTCGGCGCCGGCATCTTCGCGGGGCTAGCGGCGGGCTTCTATCGCGATGCCGCCGCCGCGCAAGCGGCGATCTGCCTGCCGTTCAAGACCTATCAGCCTCGGGCGCAGACCCGCGCGGTCTACGACCGCCTCTACGGCATGTTCAAGCAGGCCTATTTCGCCTTCGGCACCGGACAAGCGGCGCCGAACCTGGGCGAGATCCTGCCGTACTTGAAGAAGCTCAGCGCCGGCCACGCGGGCGACTGATCGTCGCGCGAGGTTTGAGGCATCCGCTGGCACGTCTCGCGGGATCGCCCATAAAAGGAGGTCCCTTTCCCTGCAAGGGGGAGGGCCCGGGAGAGGGCAAGTGCAGCCGGCCCCGGGGCGCGGATGCAGGGGTGCGATCTCTCGGCGCCATCATTAATTCCCGGAACATGAAACTCAATCAGCAGGACTGATGTTGTGTTTTGGTGCGGCGAGGTCCGGAGTTAGGAGGGTTTCCCCGCAACCCAAGGGAGGTGCGACATGGGCTGGATTCTCACCATCATCATCGGCGGAATTCTCGGCTGGCTTGCCAGCAAGGTGATGAGAACCGATGCGCAGCAAGGGATTTTTCTGAACATCGTGGTCGGAGTCGTCGGGGCCGCATTGGCGGGTTTCCTGTTGTCCCCGCTGCTCGGTATTCCGACGATCAACGCCGCCAACTTCTCGATCGGCGGTCTGCTGATTTCCTTTCTGGGTGCCATTATCCTGCTGGCGATCGTCAATCTCATTCGGCGCGGCCGCGCCCGCTGAGCGCCTTTCAGGAATTCAAGGTTAGGATAGGATTTTCGCCCCTGTGCAATCGGCCTCCGACCCCGATTGTTCCTCGGGGATGGTCCTTCCGCGACCTTGATGCGCACCGTGCGAAAGACGGACGCGTCAGTGACGCCGCGTCTGCGCTTCCCGCATCACGCGCAGGAAGTTGCCGCCGAGCACCTTCGCGATGTCCGCTTTCGTATAGCCGTGATCGAGCATCAGCCCGGCCAGCTCCGCGACCTGCTCAGGCTGGGCGTGGGCGGGATAGGGCTGTTCCGCCTCGCCCATCGGCGGCCAGAGATCGCGGTCGCGTTGGATCCAGTCCCAGATCGCCTGGACATCGCGCACATAGTCGAGCCCGATGCCGGCGTGATCGATGCCGGCGAGGTTCACGATATGCTCGAGATGGCGAAACATGGTCTCGCTGGCGGCGTGGAGATCGCCGAGGAACTCGTTGACGCCGTTGATGCCGATCAGTCCGCCGGATTGCGCGCAGGCTTGGATCTGATCGTCCTTGATGTTGCGGTAATGCGGCACCACCGCATCGCAGTTGGAATGGGAGAAGATGAACGGCCCCTCGCAGACCTCCATCGCGTCCATGGTCGTGCGATAGCCGGTATGCGAGCCATCGACCAGCATGCCGACCCGGTTCATTTCCTTGACCAGGCGGACACCGAATTTGCTCAAGCCCGCATCGGTGCGCTCGATGCAGCCGTCGCCGACCGCGTTCTTCAGGTTGTAGGCGAGCAGGGCGTGCCGGACGCCGAGATCGAAATAGGCCTGCACCAGCTCGATATCGCCCTCGAACGGCTCGGTCCCCTGGAAGTGAAAGCCCAAAGCCAGCCGGCCTTGGCGCTTTGCTGCGACGATCTCATCCGGCGTCGCGGCGAAGACCAGGCCGGGCCGCGAACGGATATGTGCCTTCACCATGGCGATATGGCGCATCGTCGCCGCGAGTGCATTCTTCGGCATGCTCACGGTCAGCGAGACGAAATCGAACCCCGCCTGGTGGAAGCGCGGCAAGGTCACGTCGTGGTCGATCATATAGGGCTCGAACCAGGGCAGGGTCATGTCGCAGACCACTGCTTCCCGCAGGACCGCGGCGATTTCTTCGGAGCGCTCCATGTCGGTCTCCCTTCTCCCTGGCCGGCTTATGCCGACATATCCCGGTAACGGAGCCGCCGCTGCTTTGACAAACGAGATTACTAGTGAGAGCCTGTGAAAAATTTTCACAGGGGTCCCGCACATGAGGCGGATGCCGCCGCTCAATCCGCTGCGCGCCTTCGAGGCCGCCGCGCGCCATCTCTCGATGTCCCGCGCCGCGGTGGAGCTCAACGTCACCCACGGCGCCGTCAGCCATCAGGTGCGCGCATTGGAGACCAACCTCAAAGTCCCGCTCTTCCTGCGCCTTAACGGGACGCTGCAATTGACGGCACAGGGCGCCGCTCTATTGCCGACGGTGACCCATGCCTTCGGCTCGATCGCCGAAGCGGCGTCGCTGTTGGCGGAACCGAGCCGCGAAGGTCAGCTCATCGTATGCTGCCTGCCTTCGCTGATGACCTTCTGGCTGCTGCCGCGGCTCGAGCGCTTCTCCACGGTGCATCCGGGCATTCGCCTGAAACTCATTTCCTCGAACGATCCGCGGCGGGTGCGGGACGAGGACATCGACATCTGGATCACCTATGGCGCCGGCAACTGGTCCGATCGCGTTGCGGAGCTCTGGTACGAGCCGCGGCTGATCCCGATGGCGAGCCCGATCCTGCTCAACCGCAAGCCGCTGCGCTCGGTCGACGATCTGCGCGCGCACACCTTGCTGCATGCGGATGACGGCACGGAGTGGAATCACTGGCTGGAGGCAGCCGGCCTGCCGGAACTGGCCTGCGGTTCGACCCACGTGATGTCCGACGGCCACCTGGCGATCGAGGCGGCCTTTCACGGCCATGGCATTGCGCTCGGCGACAGCCTCACCAGCATCGCTCTGCTGTCCTCCGGCCGGCTGGTGAAGCCGCTCGCCGAGACGATCGTCGCGCCGCGCTCCTTCTTCCTGGTCCGGCGCAAGGGCGGCAAGCGGTCGCCGCTGGTCGGCGCCTTCCGGAGCTGGGCCTTCGCCGAGATCGGCTAGCGGATCAGGCCCGAGCGTTTGAACAGTTTCGGCGCGCGCTTCAGCAGCCAATAGGCGCCGAGCGCGCAGAGCGCCGAGATCAGCATCACCCATTCGAAGCCCTGCGGGTCGTCGGTCAGGGGCAACCCCTTGATGTTCATGCCGAAGACACCGACGATCAAGGTCGGCGGCAGGAAGAGGGCGGTCAGCACCGTGATCGCCTGGAGATAGTTGTTGGTCTCAGTCGCGAGCTTCGCGGCGATCTCTTCCTGCAGCAGGCGTCCGCGCTCCTGCATCTCGCGGAGCTCGTGCTCGAGCTCGGCCAGGCGCTGGGTGACGCGGCCGACCGCGGCGTGCAGCGAAGTCGCGGGCTCGCCCTTGGCCTGGTGATCGAGGCGATGGATCATGATCAGCAGATTGCCGATCCGCCGGTGCAGCCGCACCGTGTGGCGGCGGAGATGGGCGAGGGGACGGCGCTCGTCATGCACCGCATCGGCCAGCACCCGGTCCTCCACGCGGTCGAGATCATGGCCGAGCGCCACCACCCGTCTTTCGCAATCGCTCGCGATCTCTTCCAGGATCGCTTCCACCAGATTGGCCGGCGCCGGCACCGCGGCGCCGTTCTGCACCGCAGCCCGCACGGCTTCGACGGAGTCCAAAGCGTGGCGCCCGGCGCTGACCACGATCTCGCCGGCGAGCGCGAAGCGCCAATGCCCGATCTCGTCGGTCTTGCCGTCGAGCGTGTGGATCGTGTCGGCCAGCACGCCGGCGAGGCTGTCGGGTGAAATCCGGAAATGCTGGTGATCGCCGTTCGAAAGCAGCGTCGCCTTGGCCGCGGGTCCGAGTTGCGAGGCCGCGGAGAGCCAATTCTGGCAGCGCTGGTCCACCAGGTCGAAATGCAGCCAGACCCAACCGCCGGGCTTGGCGGAGAAAGCGGCGGCCAGTTCCGGGTCCAGGGCTTCGGGTTGACCGAGCCGGTCAAACCCGAAGCCCCAGAGGAGACCCGGTGGTTCGTTCGGACGCGCTGGGCCGAACGGCGCGTTCACGCCACGCTCTAGAACAGGTGGCGGAACACGAAGTAGAGCGTGCCGGAGAGCAAGATCGCCGCCGGCAGCGTCAAGACCCAGGCCATCAGCAGGTTGCGGACCGTCGACATCTGCAGACCCGACTTGTTCGCCGCCATGGTCCCGGCAACGCCGGACGAGAGCACATGCGTGGTCGAGACCGGCAATCCGTACCAGTCGGCGGCGAAGATGGTCCCCATGGCCACGAGCTCGGCAGCACCACCTTGTGCATAGGTCATGTGGCTCTTGCCGATCTTCTCGCCGACCGTCACCACGATCCGGCGCCAGCCGACCATGGTGCCGAGGCCCAGCGCGATCGCGACGGCCACCTTCACCCAAAGCGGGATGAACTTGGTCGCCGAATCGAGGTCCTTTTTATAGGCCGTGAGGTTGGTGCTGGTGGCGTCGTCGAAGGCTGGCGCCTTCGCCTTCTGCATCAGGCGGATCGCTTCGGAGGTCAGGTACATGTCGTTGCGGACGTTATCGACCGACTCGATCGGCACGCGGCTGAGGCTGCCGTATTGTGCGACCTGGTCCGCGGACACATCGATCAGCTTGATCAGCGCAGGGACGGTTTCCGGCTTCAATTCATGGCTCCGGACATAGGCACCGACACCCTCGCGATAGTCTTCCGGCGAAGCGACGCCATTGGCATAGGGCGTGAGCGACTGCTGGGTGGCCTGGGCGACGGCGTGGAACTGCGCCACTTGATCGTCCGGCATGGCGCGATTGAGCGCATACGCGGTCGGCACCGTGCCGATCAGGATCAGCATGATCAGGCCCATACCCTTCTGGCCGTCATTGGAGCCATGGGCGAAGCTCACGCCGGTACAGGTCAGCACCAGCAGGCCGCGAATCCAGAACGGCGGCGGCTGATTGCCCGTGGGTGCCTCGTAAAGCTGCTTCGACTTGACCAAGGCTTTCATGGCGAGCAGCAGCAGCGCCGCGCAGACAAACCCGATCATCGGCGAGACCAGCAGCGTCTTGCCGACGTTGAGCGCCTGACCCCAATCGACGCCGCTGGTGGCGCTGCCGGCCGGCGCCATCAGCTGGTTGGCGAGGCCGACGCCGATGATCGAGCCGATCAGCGTGTGCGAGCTCGATGCCGGCAGGCCCAGCGACCAGGTGCCGATGTTCCAGATGATCGCCGCGATCAGCAAGGCGAAGACCATGGCAAAGCCGGCATCCGAGCCGACCTGCAGGATCAGCTCGACCGGCAGCAAGGAGAGGATGCCGAAGGCGACGGCACCGCTGGAGACCAGCACGCCGGTGAAATTCCAGACGCCCGACCAGACCACGGCGAAATGCGGCGGCAGGGAATGGGTGTAGATCACGGTAGCGACGGCGTTTGCGGTGTCATGGAAGCCGTTCACGAACTCGAAGCCCAGCGCGACGAGCAGTGCGATGCCGAGCAGGATGAAGGGCAGAACGGTCCGCACCTGCGAACCGGAATCGCTGACATCGGCATAGAGGCTGTAGACCGTGTACAGCAATCCGACGGCGACCAGGCCGACGAAAAGGATCAGCATGACCGGGTGCATCTTGTGGTCGAGTTTAGGCTTGGTCTCGTGTGCGGCATGCGATGCCGACAGCGTCGCGCTGGTGTTTGCCATTTCAGGCCCCCATCGGAAATTTGCTCATTGGACTTCTTGTCGAGGTGTCAACGGGAAGCCCAGCACAGGTCTGTTACATCCATTCGACTCTGCGCGCACAAAACCGCATCAATCCTCACGATTGTAATTGAAGACCACACGCCCATAGGGGAGAGTGAGGTCGGCGATGAAGTGATGCGCGCCGATCACCTTCCTGACCGGCAGATCGGCAACCGGTGCATTCACATGCGGGACCAGATGCAGCCGCGCCGGTCCCATCCAGGAGCCTTTCACCGTGATGTCCGTGAGGTTATACGCAACGAGCTGGCAGATCTCCGGCCGGCCGTCGACACCGGGGATCAACTTCAGGTTGACCTGGGTCTTCGAGAGCGTTGCGGTCGTGCGCTCGCCGTTGCCGGCCATGCTCTCGTGCTTGTAGCCCATGGTGCCCATGGCGACCTGCTGGCCGGCATATTCCAAGGTGCCGGTGAGCGTGTCCTTCACGATCTCCAGCTTCGGATGCGCGTATTTCTTCGGGAAACCCCAGATCTCGCGCCCGGCGACGATCGGCGGATCGTCGTCCAGATACATTTGGCTGACGAAATTCACATCCTCGCCTTTAAAGCGGCAGGGGATGACGAGGCCGGATTCCGTATAGCTGCCGAAACCCGTGCTGTCCGGCATGCGGATCCATTCGTAATGCACCAGCGGCCGGTCGAGCGGTTCCAGCGGTTCGGGGAGCTGCTCGGCGATCTCGGCCGCATCGGTCTCATAGGTGATCACCATGTATTCGCGGTTGATGAAGCGATAGGGGCCCGCGGGATACGAGGGGCCGGCCGCCGGCATCGACGGCAGCTTCAGGACATCGGCTTTGTTCAAGGGAGGAACCTTTCGTGGGATGAAGGCGCGCGCCGGACTGAAGCGCGCGCACCCGCACGGAAATATGTCGACGCTCTGACACGCCCATGACGCAGTCGAACCGACCCGCTTTCGTCACAAATTCGCCAAGCGGCCTGCGCTAGGGTCACCGCCTCCAACAGCGGGATCAAAGAACATGGATGCGAAGACCAGGGCGGCCGACCGGCAGGACGTCTCTCATGGCTGGCGCCCCGAGCGCTGCGATCGTGTGGCCTTGGTGCTGCAGGGCGGCGGCGCGCTCGGCGCCTATCAGGCGGGCGTCTATCAGGCGCTGCACGAAGCGAACATCCAGCCCGACTGGGTATCCGGCGTCTCGATCGGCGCGATCAACTCTGCGATCATCGCCGGCAATCGCCCGGAGGACCGGCTCGCGAAAATGAAAACCTTCTGGGAGCGGATCACCGACCGGCGCATCTGGTACTACACGCCCGACGGCGACATCTTCCGCAAGGCGCGCAACGCGACCAGCGCCTGGTTCACCATGACCCAAGGCCAGCCCGGCTTCTTCGAGCCGCGCAATCCCAGCCCCTGGTTCTCGCCGACGGGTGCCCAGGGTGCGACCAGCTATTACGACAGCGCGCCGTTGCGCGAGACGCTGCTGGAGGTGGTGGATTTCAGCTTGCTCAATTCCGGCCCCGTGCGCTTCTCGGTCGGCGCGGTCAATGTCTTGAGCGGCAACTTCATCTATTTCGACAACCGGCTGGAAGAGATCCAGCCCGAGCACATCATGGCGAGCGGCGCCTTGCCGCCGGCTTTGCCGATGGTGAAGATCGGCACCGATTACTTCTGGGATGGCGGCATCGTCTCCAACACGCCGCTGCAATACCTGCTGGAGCAGGAGGACGATTACAACTCACTTGTCTTCCAGGTCGATCTCTTCAGCACCCGCGGGATGCTGCCGCGCGATCTGAACGACGTCATGGCGCGACAGAAGGACATCATGTATTCCTCGCGCACCCGCTACAACACCGACGTCTATCGCCGCATTCACGGCTGGAAGACCAAGCTCTACAGCGCGCTCTCGAAGATTCCGGGCGAGGCCCTCACCGAAGAAGAACGGCGTCTGAAGGACGAGCTCGCCGATCTTCCCGAAATCACCATCCTACAGCTCATCTACCAGCAGAAGGCCTATGAAGGCCACGCCAAGGATTATGAGTTCTCGGCGACCTCCATGCGCGAGCACTGGCAGAGCGGCTACGAGGACACCAGGCGGACGCTGCGCCATAAGCACTGGCTGGAAATGCCGGCACAGGGCGCGGGCTGCCTGGTCCATGACGTCCACCGCGAGGCGGCGGACTGACGGAGCAGCCTCTCCTCAGAGCCGCACGTAGTCGATCTCCAGGAAGTCGGTCACTTCCTTTTGCCAGCGATCGCGGACGAAGGCGACGTGGTCGGGATGCCGATCATAGGTGTCGTAGCCGGCCTGGTCGTCGAACTCCATCGAGAAACCGAACTTGTAGTCGTTCTTGCGGCTGACCTGCTTCAGCTGCTCGAACTTCCGCACCGTCGGAATCTTGGCGAGAATGAGCGCATCGGCGAGGAACTTCTTCTCCTCGGCCGAGCCTGGAGCATGCTTCAAGGTGAAGACGACGGTGTGCCGGATCATATGCGAACCTCCCCATGGTCTAAGGCTGTGATCTGACGCGCGCCTGCTGCGCGGACAATGACTGTAGCATGCCACTCAACCGGCGCGCGGGCGGCTCACCGCATAGCGCAGGTGGACCATGCCGTTGGCGATCGGCGTCGCCGACCGGAAGCTCAGCTCGCAGGTGCCGGCGAGGCCGCCCGGATGGAAGACGATGCCGTGCTCGCTGCTGTTGCCGTCGAAAGCCGGGCCGATCAGCACGTTGACCTCATCGACCAGCCCCGCGGCGAGGAAGCTTCCGTTGACCGTGCCGCCGCCTTCGAGCAGCAGGCGCTTGATGCCGAAGGTGCCGTTCAGCGTTTCCAGCATCGCCGCCAGATCGACCTCCGGCCCTTCCGCGACGATGTAGGAAACCCCATCGGCCGCGAGTTCGGCGAGATGCGCATCCCCGACCGCGCTCCCGAGCAGCGCAATCACATGGTCGCCCCAGACCGTGCCGCCGGAGAAATGCGCCTTGCCCGATGGATCGAGCACGATGCCGTAGCGCGTTGCATCGCGCGTCGCCACATGCAGCGGCCGTTCGACCGATGAAACCTTTGCCGGCGGATGCACGGTCGCCTTGCTCATCTCCTGCATGGTGACCCGGCCGACGATCCAGGCGTCGCCCGCCAGTTCGTCATGCACCTTCTCGAACATGGTGCCCCAATCCTTCCGCTCGCCGTCGGGCGTCAGGGTCCACCGGCTCGGGTGCTGCCGCCCGTCCAGCGAGGACGTCATCAGCATGATCACTTCAGGTTTCATGATGGCTCCATCTCATTGACATCATTGGCAGGAAATGCCGCGGCTTGGAAGTTGTCAAAAGTTTCGCGTGACCGGCATAGGTTGATCATCCTGTTGTGCGAAAGTATCGTTCGTCCGAATCGCAATCTGCGAACAGGGGCGTGACGGATGCTCGTCTACTACTATCCGCCGCCGATCCGCGGCATCGGGACGGCGGTGCCGGGAAGCGCATCGGACTATCTCCGGCGACAATGGATCGCCGGCGCATGGCGGCGAAGTTCACTGTTCGAGAAGCTGGTCTTCGGCCTTTCCATCATCGCCTGGTGGCCGAGCACGGTTTTGCATGCGGCTTACCTGGCGGCCGTCCTGGGACCAAGCCGCCAAGCGGTGAGCGGCAAGTCGCCGTTCCGGCAGTTCCTCGAACAGCTCTCGGTCGCAGCACTTTGGATGGTGCCGCCCAAGTGGTACTACATCTTCGAGTTCTACCACGATGAGCGCCGCGCACATGCGGGAGAGTATCTGCAGCGGGTCCAGACCAAGCCGTACATCTTCGACTGGCTGGTGGACAAAGTCGCCCGGAAGGACCCGCGCTGGCCCTTTGCCAACAAGGCGTATTTCTCCATGCTCTGCGAGCGGTTCGATCTGCCCGCTTGCAAGGTCATTGCCCTCGCGGACAATGCGAGGAGCTTCATGTTCTTCCCGCCGCACGCAACCGAATTTCCCCCGGTCGATCTCTTCATCAAGGTCAAGAGCGGGCGCGGCGGCTTCGGCGCGGAGAAATGGACCTATCGGGACGGCCGCTACCACAGCGCATCGGGGCGAATGCTGACGGAAGCGGGGCTGAAGGCCTACGTTCTGCGCAAGGCTTGGTTCGCGAAGCGTGTCGTCCAGCCCTGCGTGACCAACCATTCCGATCTCGCCGACATCAATCTCGGCGTGCTGGCGACCGTGCGTGTGGTGACCATCCGCGCCGAAGCCGGTGAGGTGGAGGCGACGCATGCCATCTTCCGGATGCCGCAGCTCCGAACCGCCTGCGTGGACAATCTGCATGCCGGCGGTCTCGGCGTCGCCGTGGATCTCGAGACCGGCCGGCTGCGTTGCGCCACCGATCTCGGCTGCAAGGTCGATTCGCGCTGGCATGACGTCCACCCGGCCACCGGCGCCCGGATCGAAGGGCGGGTCCTGCCGTATTGGCAGGATGTGCTCGATTTGGCACGGCGCGCCCATAGCCTGATCGGCGACCGCGTGGTCGTCGGCTGGGACATCGCGATCCTGCAGGATGGCCCTTGCCTGGTGGAAGGCAACGGCAAGCCCGATGTCGATATGCTGCAACGGCACTATGGCCAAGGCCTGGGCGAGACCCGCTTCGGCAAGCTGCTGGCGCTCCACCTCGCCGGACGCTTGGCCGGGAACCCATTGAACGGCCGCCCCCCGGCAGAGGTCCTTCCGCGCAGGGATCTTGACGGCGCGGCCCTCACCGGCAGCGGCACGCCACAGTGACTCTCGGCGGCAGGTACGCTTTTCCGCCGATTCGCCGAGCCGGCAGCGCGCCATTGGATTCTCCCGCCAATTCTGCTTAGTTCCCGGCGCGTGAAACTCCCCAGATCTCCCAGAAATGCCCGAATCCTACATAGACACCTATTACCGGCGGACCATCGTCGATCATTCGGCCTATCGGACGCTTGCCGGCACGCATCATGTCGATGTCTGCGTGATCGGCGGCGGGCTGGCCGGCCTTTCGACCGCTTATGAATGCCTGCAACGCGGCCTCAAGGTGGCGTTGCTGGAACAGCACCGGATCGCCTGGGGTGCGTCGGGCCGGAACGGCGGCTTCGTCACCAGCGGCTACGCGACCGGCCACGCGCAGATCGTGCGCCGGGCCGGCGAGATGGGGGCCAAAACGCTGCACGATCTCTCGGTCGAGGGCGTCCAAATCGTGCGCGAGAACATCGATCGCCTCGATCTGCCGCGGGTCAATCCGACGCCCGGAGTCATGCGCGCGATCCGCTATGACGATGCCGCCGGCCTCAAGGCCGAGGTCGAAGAGGCGAAACGGATGTTCGGCGCCACCTTGCGCTATCTCTCGCGCGAAGAGGTGCAGGAGCGGCTGAAGAGCAAGGCCTATTTCCAGGGCCTCTACTCGCCCGATGCTTTCCACTTCCATCCTTTGAACTATGCGCTCGGTCTCGGCGCCGCCTTCGTGCGAAGCGGCGGCATGATCTTCGAGCAGAGCCCCGCCACCGGCACCATCCGCAAGCCCAGCGGCTTCACGGTGACGGCTAACGGCGGCAGCATCGAGGCCGAGCATGTCGTGCTTTGCGGCGGCGGCTATACCGGCCGTGTCGCGCCCGAATTGCGCCGCGCCTACCTACCGATCGCGACCTACATGCTGCTGAGCGAGCCGATCGTCGATCTCGCCAAGGCCATCAACACACCCGCCGCCATCGCCGATGACCGCCGCGCCGGCGACTACTACCGCGTGGTGGACGGCAACCGAATCCTCTGGGGCGGCTGCATCACCACCCAGACCCGCGATCCCGCCAACCTCGCCGAGATCATGCGCCGCCGCATCGTCGATACTTATCCGCAGCTCAAGGATTTGCGGATCGCCGCCGCCTGGTCCGGCCTCATGTCCTACGCCCGGCATCTGATGCCGCAGATCGGCCGCACCACCGACGGGCTCTGGTATGCGACCGGCTTCGGCGGACACGGCATGAATACCACCGCCATTGCCGGCCGCGTCGTCGCCGAGGCGATCGCCGCCGAAAGCGACCGGATCAAGCTCTATGCGCCGTTCGGCCTGGACTGGAACGGCGGGCCGTTCGGTCGCATCGCCGTGCAGGCGACCTATTGGTATCTTCAGGCGATGGACGTCTGGCGCGAAAGAGGAGCCCACAAAGCCGATGCTCGATCCTGACCGCATTCGCGCCGCGATCCCCAACGTCCTCACCGAGGCGCACTTTCCGGAACTGCCGAACTACTACCGCGGCAAGGTGCGGGAGAATTATGATCTATCCGACGACCGTCGCATCCTCATATCGACCGACCGGCAGAGCGCCTTCGACCAGGTGCTGGCCGCTGTGCCGTTCAAGGGCCAGGTCCTGACCGAGACCGCGCGTTTCTGGTTCGAAGCGACCAAGGACATCTGCCCCAACCATGTGCTCGATTATCCCGATCCCAATGTCGTGGTCGGCCGCCGGCTTTCCATGCTGCCGGTCGAGATGGTGGTGCGCGACTACTTGACCGGCTCCACCGACACCGCGATCTGGCCGATGTATCGCGATGGCAAGCGCACCGTCTATGGCGTCTCGCTGCCGGATGGTTTGAAAAAGAACGACAAGCTGCCCAGCACGATCCTGACGCCGACGACGAAGGCAGAGCAGGGCGGGCACGACGCGCCGATCACGCCGCAGCAGATCGTCGCGCAGGGCCTGCTCACCCAGAAGCAATGGGACGAAGTCGCGGCGTTGTCGCTGGCGATCTTCGCACGCGGCCGCGAGATCGCCGGGAAGAACGGGCTCATCCTGGTCGACACCAAGTTCGAGTTCGGCCTCGACGAGCAGGGCAAGATCATCCTCGCCGACGAGATCCTGACCCCCGACAGCAGCCGCTATTGGAGGGCGTCGAGCTACGCCGCGCGCCACAATGCGGGTGAAGAGCCGGAGAGCCTCGACAAGGAGTTCCTGCGCCTCTGGATCTCCGCGCGCTGCGATCCTTATAAGCAGCCGATCCCGGAGATCCCCGCCGACACGCTGGTGGAGTTCGCGCAGAAATACATCGCGCTCTACGAGACCGTCACCGGTCGGACTTTCCAGGCGCCGCCCGCCGGCGAGCCGGTAAAGGCCCGCATCCGCCGCAACCTCGCGAAGTTCTTCTAGATGGACGAAGAAGCGCAACGCGAGGCCGTTGCCTTCCTCTCCGATCCCAAGACGCATGGCGGCGCAACAGTCGAGACCATCACCACCCACGCCTCGCGCATCTTCATGGCTGGCGATCGCGTCTATAAGCTGAAACGCGCGGTCCAATACTCCTACCTCGATTTCTCGACGCCGGAGCTTCGCCGCAAATCCTGTGAGGAAGAGCTCCGCCTCAACCGCCGCACCGCGCCCAGCCTCTATCTCGAAGTCCAACCGATCACCCGCGAAGCCACTGGTCTCGCGCTCAACGGCAAGGGCGAAGCCGTGGATTGGGCCGTGGTGATGCTGCGCTTTCCGCAAGAAGCTCTGTTCAGCCGTCTCGCGGAGAGCGGCGGCCTGACGCCCAATCTGATGCGGCGCCTCGCCGACAATATCGCCGCTTTCCACCGCAGTGCCGAAGTGACGCCGGATTTCGGCGGCCGCGTGGGGATCGACCAGGTCATCGACATCAACGACAATAGCCTCCGCCGGGACGGCCCGCCTCACATCCCCGTCGCAGAGGCGGAAGCTCTGACCAACGACGCGCGGAAAGCAGCGAACGACGTCTCATCCTTGCTGGAACGGCGTCGGATCGCTGGAAAGGTCCGGCGTTGCCACGGCGATCTCCATCTCGGCAATATCGCCCTGATCGACGGAGCGCCGACGCTCTTCGATTGCCTCGAGTTCAATCCGTCGCTGGCCTCGATCGATGTGCTCTACGATCTTGCGTTCCTGCTGATGGATCTCAAGCATCGCGAGCGCGCTACCGAGGCGGCCATTGTCTTCAACCGCTATCTGGATGTCAGCGAAGAGAGCGACGGCATCGCCGCACTGCCGCTCTTCCTCAGCTTGCGAGCCTGGGTCCGCGCGCATGTGGCCGCTACGGCGGGCGATGGCGAGACTGCACGCAGCTATTTCGACGATGCGCGGAATTTTCTTGAGTTTCAACCGCCGCGCCTCGTTGCTATTGGCGGATTCAGCGGCACCGGAAAATCCACGGTCGCCGTGATCCTCGCCAGCTTGATCGACATCGCGCCCGCCGCGCGCGTGCTGCGCAGTGATGTCATCCGCAAGCGACAGCACGGCCTTGCGCCTGAAGAGCGCCTTTCTACGGACGCCTATGGGCCGGAGGCGACTCGCCGGGTCTATGACGCGCTGGAACGCGAAGCCAGGGCGACAATTGAAACCGGATGTAGCGTCATCATCGATGCTGTCTCCGCAAGACCGGAGGAACGCGCCACCTTCGAAGCTCTGGCACAGAAGCTGAATGTGCCCTACGACGGCATCTGGCTGGAAGCCCCGCCAGAGATCCTGCGCCAGCGCATCCGCGCAAGAAAGGACGACGCTTCGGATGCCGATCTCGCGGTGTTGGAGAAGCAGCTCGGTTACGATCTCGGCCCAATGGACTGGATTCGGATCGATGCTTCGCCCAAGCCGGAGGTCGTTGCCTACAGCGTGCTGACGAAGATCAGCTGACGGTCGCCAGCGTCTCTACCTTCTCACGGAGATAAAGGCAGAGCGTGCGCGGGTCGCGCATCTCCTGCAGCGTTTCGTACGGCAGCAGGTCGCCGATCGTCGCGCTGAAACTGCCGCCGATCTTGTTGGAGACTTCGTGCAACAGATAGGCCATGCGCGTGGTCACGCCGAGATGGCTGGCGATCTGGAACGCCCGGCTGTTCTGGCCGGGGAAGAAGATCGGCACCACCGGAGCCTTCGCCTCATGCACCAGTCGGGCGGTGAAATGCTTCCATTCGAAATCGACCGCCTTCCTGGCGAACAGGGTCGGCGTGGTGGCGACGCCGCCGCCCGGGAAGACGATGATGCAGCCACCGTCCTTGAGATGCGCGCGCGCGATCGCACGGCTCTTCAGGTTGGTTTCTTGTGCCATGGGCGTCGGATCGAAATCGATCGGCAGGATGTAATTTCGGAGCTCGGCATCGGGTGGATAGAGCCGGGAATGCGTCAGCACCTTGAAGTCGCGCCGCACCCGGTTGGCGAGATGCGCGATCAAGAGACCATCGATCAACCCGAACGGATGGTTCGCGACGATCACCAGCGGGCCGCTCTTCGGCAGCGCTTCCAGCTTCTTCGGATCGTAATCGATCGAGAGGCGCATCAGCCGCATCGCCGCGTCCCAGAAGTCGACGGTGCCGCGGAGCTCGGTTTGATAGATGTTGTAGAGCCGCCTCAGTTCGATCTGGCCGGTGGTGGCTTCGACCAGATGGATGAAGGCGCGGGTCAGCCGGCTGTCGCAGGGACTCGCATAGCTGAGATCAATCGCGGCAGGCATGGTTGCATCCGTAACACCAATTCGTGACGCCGATGCCGCAATCGCGTGACGGTTTGATGTCTAGCGGCGGCCCCCCGCCAGCTTCTCCGCCTCCGGCCGTGCGCGGAGCTTCGCCATGGCATAGATGCCGAAGACCGGGCCAGCGGCCAGGAAGACGAAGGCATTGGACCAGCCGATCCGATCGACCAGGAATGGCACCATATGAATCGTGAGCATGGTCAGCAGGAATCCGGCGCAGGTCTGGATGGTCAGCATCGTGCCGATCTGCTCCGGCGGGGAGAGCTCGGTGATCGCGGCGGAGAATTGCGCCGAATCCGCGACCACGCTGATTCCCCAGATCACACAGAGCGCCAAGAGTAGTGCGGGATTGCCGCCGAACAGGTGCCCAACCAGCACGCAGCAGCTCCCGCTGGTCGCCAGCGCCACCATGGTGATCCGCGTGCGGCCCCAGCGATCCGCCGCGAACCCGGCGATTAGACTGCCGATCGCACCTGAACCCACCGTCAAGAATGCACCGACCCGCGCCCAGAACGCCGCGTCATCGGTGAGCATCGTCCGATCGAAGCTCGCCTGCAGGAAGACCGCGATCCAGGCCCACATGGCATAGAGTTCCCACATATGCCCGAGATAGCCGAAGTTAGCGAGGCGCAACGCCGGCAGCCGCCAGGCATCGAGCGCCGCATCGAAGCGGAAGGTTCGCGGCCTCGCGCGATTGGGTCCGAGCTGCGCAAGATTGATCAGCAGCGCCGCACCCAGGGCCGCGATCGAGGTTGCGGCGATGGTTGCGCGCCAGTCGACACCGCCCAGCGCGTTGAAGAGATGCGGCGCCGCCGAGCCTAGGGTCAGCGCGCCGACCAGCATGCCGACCAGCAGACCTAAGTCACCGCGCGCCCAGGTCGCGGCCAGTTTCATGCCGACCGGATAGATTCCGGCCATCGCCGCGCCGGTCACGAAGCGCAGCAGCGGCGTCAGAGCCGAAGTCGGCGGCACGACCAGGATCAGCGCATTCGCGGCACCGGCGACCAGAGCCGAGATGGTGAACAGCCGCCGCGGATCGAACCGGTCCGCCAATCCGAGCAGCGCGCTCAGCAAGGTTCCGACCACGAAGCCGGCCTGCACCGCGCTGGTGAAGAGCGATGCGCTGAAAGCGTCGATCGCCGCGCCCTGCCGCAAACTCGGCACGATCGCGGTCGCGGAAAACCACAACGACAGTGCGAGTACCTGTGCACCGCACAATGCCGCCAGCGAGGACCACTTACCTTTCAGCATGAGCACTCTTGTATCACCACAGGCATAAGATAATCTCGCGCCGCGCAACACTCCTGCCTCACGAGGTTCCCATGTCGCCTGCCCTGTACAACGCTTCCGTGCCGGTCTTCCGTCAGATGCTCTCGGCACTCATCAGCATCATCGACAAGACTATCGCCCATGCTGAGGCGAAGAAGATCGACCAGGCGGTCTATGCCGGTGCGCGACTCTATCCCGACATGTTTCCCTTCACGCGGCAGATCACCATCGCGACCGATCACGCCAAGGGTGCCAGCGCGCGGCTAGCCGGAGTCGACGTGCCGAAATTCGAGGATACCGAGGTGACGCTGGCCGACTTGAAGGCGCGGCTGCAGAAGACCCTCGACTTCCTGGCCACCTTGAAGCCGGAGCAGTTCGCCGGCGCCGAGACGCGCGACATCACCATCCAGCTCCGCGCCGGGCCGACGGCGTTCAAGGGCCAGCCCTATCTGCTGCATTTCGCGCTGCCGAACTTCTATTTTCACGTCACCACCGCCTACGCCATCCTGCGCCATAACGGGATCGAGATCGGCAAGCCGGACTTCATCCACCAGGTGATCACCGCCTGACTCCCTGAAGACTGAGCGGGTGTGACTCTACACAGCCCCGTGACAGAGCAGCCACAACAGGTCTAGGATCGCCGCCAAGCGGGAAGGTGGCTCATGGACGACAGCGCAAAACCGAATCCGGTGGGTGCAAACCCCAGTGGCGCAAACAGGTGGCGCCGCTTCGCCGATTGGGACGAACGTCCGCTGCGCCTCGACCGCTTCGCCGTCGAGGATGCCGAGAACGGCTTCGCCGCCTTCAAAAGCCCGAACGATCCGAAGCCCGGCCTCGAGATGATGAACGGCCGCGTCGTCAGCCTCGACGGCAAGGCCGAGGCCGATTTCGACATGATCGACCTCTTCATCGCCCGCCATCACGTCGATCCCGAGATCGCGCCGCGCGCAATGGCGATGGCGTCTTCCGAGCTCGCGCGCATGCTGGTGGATTTCAACATCCCGCGCACCGAGCTGACGCGCCTGGCCCACGGTCTCACGCCCGCGAAGCTCGCCGAGGTCGTGGCGCAGCTGAACGCGATGGAAATCGCCTTCGCCTATTCCAAGATGCGGGCGCGCAAGACTCCCGGCAATCAGGGCCACGTCACCAACGCCAAGGACGATCCGCTCCAGCTCGCGGCCGATGCCGCGACCGCGGTGGCGTTCGGCTTCGACGAGATCGAAACGACCCAGCGCGTCGCCCGCAACGCCTGGTCCAATGCCGTCGCCTGCGCGGTCGGCGGCGCGGTCGGACGCTGGGGCACCTTGTTCCAGTGCTCCTCGGAAGAGGCCGAGGAATTGCAGATCGGCATGGCCGGCTTCTCCTCCTATGCCGAGACCGTCTCGGTCTACGGCACCGAGCGCGCCTTCATCGACGGCGACGACACGCCGTGGTCCAAGGCCTTCCTCGCTGCCGCCTATGCCTCGCGCGGCATCAAGATGCGCTGTACCTCGGGAGCGGGGTCCGAACTCCTCATGGGCTTCCATGAATCGAAATCGCTGCTCTATCTCGAGGCGCGCTGCCTCTGCCTGCAGCGCGCCATGGGCGTGCAGGGCACCCAGAACGGCGGCATCGACGGCGCACCGGTGACTTCGACCGTGCCCGGCGGCGTGCGCGAGCTGATGGCGGAAAACCTGCTCGCGGTCTGGCTCGACCTCGAATGCGCCTCGGGCAATGACGCGCGGCATTCGGAATCCGAGATTCGGGTCGGCGCCAAGATCCTGCCGGTGCTGATTGCCGGCTCGGATCTCATCTGCTCCGGCTTCGGCACGATCAAGGCCTATGACAATTCCTTCAATCCCTCCTCCTTCAACGGCGAGGAGATGGAGGACTTCCTGGTCCTGCAGCGCGACTTCGAAGCCGATGGCGGCCTGATCCCGGTGGACGAGACCAAGGTGCTCGACGTGCGCGGCCGCGGCCTCGACGCGATCGCCGCCGTCTTCGAGGAGCTGAACCTGAGCAAACCGACCGCGGCGATGAAAGCGAGCGTGCAGGTCGCATCCGGCTCGGCGGAGACCGAGAGCTACAGCCCGCGCGACGTCTCGATCATCAGCGACGCGATCAAGGCCCGCGGCATCACCGTGGTCGACGTGATCCTGGCGCTGGAGAAACGCGGCTTCGCGGAAGAGGCGGAGAACCTGCTCAACGTGGTGAAGCTCCGCGTCGCCGGCGATTATCTCCAGACCTCGGCGGTGGTGCGCGACGGCAAGGTGATCAGCGCCGTCAACGATCCCAACGACTATACCGGCCCCGGCACCGGATACCGGCTCGGCGAGAAGCGCCGCGACGAGATCATGCATATCCGCGACGTGCTCGACCGCGAGGCGGTGCTGCGCGACCAGAATCGCCACGCCAAGTCCGAGGCCCGTCGCATCGTCTACCGCGACATGGGACCGGCCGATATCGGCAACGACCCCGCCGAGGTCGTGATCGGCATCAGCCCCGCGTTCGGCCTCAAGCTTTTCCAGACCACCGCCGGCCATTCGCTGGCGCAAGTGCTGAAGGAAATGACCGCCGGCATTAAAGCCAAGGACGGCAAGCCGCGCATCGTCCGCTTCCGCCACACCGCCGACACCTCCTTCCTCGGCCTCTCCGCCGCCGGCATCGCGGGCTCCGGCATCGGCATCGGCATCCAGGCGAAAGGCACTGCGGTCATCCACCAGCGCGGGCGCCTGCCGCACAACAACCTGGAGCTCTTCTCCAACGCGCCGATCACGACGCTGGAGCATTACCGCCGCTTCGGCGAGAACGCCGCCACCTATGCGAAGGGCGAGATTCCCGATCCGGTCGTGGTCCCGACCAAGGGCCAGGCCATGGGTGCGCGCTTCCACGCGCAGACCGCGCTCATCTACGCGATCGAAACCTCGCTGACCGAGGAAGGCGCCAAGCCCGAGAACATCGAGATCAAGCTGCTGGAAGGTGCCGCATGACCCTCGCGGTGAAAGACTACCCGCTCTCGGAAAAGCGCGCGGACCTGATCCGCACCCGCACCGGCAAGCCGCTGGACCAGGTCACCGTCGCCGCGCTGAAAGCCGGCACTGCCAAGATGGAAGATCTCCGCATCACCCAGGACGCGCTGCTGATGCAAGCCGAGATCGCCACCGCCGCCGGCCGCCCGCGCCTGGGTCAGAACTTCCAACGCGCGGCGGATATGGTGGACGTGCCGCAGGATTTCCTCTTGCGCGCCTACGAACTGCTGCGCCCGGGTCGTGCGAAATCGAAGCAGGAACTGCTCGACGCCGCGCGCACCTTCCGCGACCAATACAAAGCCGAACGCGTCGCCGCATTTTTGGAAGAAGCCGCCGAAGTGTACGAGAGGCGCGGGCTGTTCCAGTTTAGATACTAGTGCCCCGGCCAAACTCGACCGTCATGCCAAGGCTTGGCCTTGGCATCCACGAGTTTGTTGTGGTTGGCTCTATGTCTGCCGATAGAAACTCGTGGATCCCAAGGCCAAGCTTTGGGATGACGTGGGGAGAGTAGGGGGAAGCCATCAGCATGACCTGGAAAACCCGCAACCGCTCCTTCTACTATGAAGGCGCGCCCGAGCCCGATGATCTCGATCTCAAACCGGCGGAAACCGCGCTGCTGGTGATCGACGTCCAGAACACCTATGTCACGCGCCCCGACCGTGCCAAGCTCTCGGCTGCCGAGCAGGCCAGCTACGACAAATGGACGCCGTTCCACGACCGCATGCGGAATCAAGTGATTCCGAACAGCCGCCGCCTGCTCGATCTCTGCCGCAAAGCGAAGATCGAATGCCTGTTCGCCCGCATCGCCTGCCAGACCGATGACGGCCGTGACCGCTCGCTCAGCCAGAAGATGCCCGGTTGGAACAATCTGCTGCTGCCGAAGAGCAAGCATCCCTCGCAGCTCGTGCCCGAGCTCAGCCCCATCGGCGACGAGATCACCGTCACCAAGACCACCGACAGCGCGCTGACCGGCACCAATCTCCGGCTGATTCTGCACAATCTCGGCATCAAGAACGTGATCTGCGCCGGCATCTTCACCGACCAATGCGTCTCCTCGACCGTGCGCAGCCTCGCCGACGAGAGCTTCCAGGTGATCGTGGTCGAAGACTGCTGTGCCGCCGGCACTGACGCGCTCCACGACCAGGAGCTCGCCATCATCAACATGATCTACTGCCATGTGATGAACACGGAAGAGCTCGTTGAAATGATGAAGCTGAAATGACCAGGAAATTCCTCGCCATCATCCCGGAAAACGCCGCGCCGCCCGCGCTCATCGGCGAAGCCTTGCTCGAGATGGGCCATGCCTATGACGCGATCTATCCGATCGACCGGTATGCCAGCCATTCGCCGCTCTCCTACACCGGCTTCCCATCCGAGCCCGGCGATTACGCCGGCCTCATCATGATGGGCGGACCGATGAGCGCGAACGACGTCGCCGACCATGCCTTCCTCGAAGAGAGCATGTCGCTGATCCGCAGCTTCGGCCTTGCGAAGAAACCGGTGCTCGGCATCTGCCTCGGCGCGCAGGTGATCGCCCGCGCCTATGGCGGCGAGGTGTTCCGCATGAGCGGATTGGAAGCCGGCTACATCGGCATGCACACGACCGAAGCCGCCGCCGCCGACCCGGTATTCAAGAACCTCACCGGCAGGTTCGCCGCCTTCCACACCCATTACGACGCTGTCCGAAACATCCCCGAGGCGGTCGTTCTGGCCAGCGGCGGCATGAGCCCGGTGCAGGCGTTTCGCGTGAGCGCCAAGACCTATGGTCTGCAATTCCACCCCGAGGCCACGATCGACATTGCCCGCGACTGGGTGCGGAAGTTCGGCGCCGTCTTCTGCAAGGACGAGCCGCGGCTGATCACCCATCTCGACCAGGATTTCGCCGCCCACTATCCGGGATCCAGCCGGCTCTGCCGGAACCTTGTGCAGAATTGGTGCGGACTCGCCTGATTTTCTGCCAGAGGTCTGTCATCTGGTTGTGGAAGTTGACAGCGCCTGTCAATATTCAGGCGGCTGCGGTCAAGTCGCATTGGCGACCGGGGCGTAGTCTCGCAACCATGGCCGGTTTCCAGTCTGCCGGGGGTCGGATCTCGGCGCCTGGAATCGGAGCCGCGCCTGGCAACAACAACAACCAAACAGACCTCGAGGGGGAGGCCACAGTGACCAACGCAACGGGTACTTCCGGGAAATACGAAGTCACCGCCCGGGGTGACATTCACAAGCTGCACGGCAAGGCGATCGGCCTGCCGGGCGTGTTGTTCCTGACGGTGACCGGCGCGGCGCCGATCTCCGCCATGCTGTTCAACGTTCCGATCGGCGCAGGCTTCGGCAACGGCCTCGGCGTGCCGGCGGCCTTCCTGGTCGCCACCATCATCCTGCTCTTGTTCTCGGTCGGCTATGCGGCGATGGCCCGCAAGGTGACTGCGGTCGGCGGCTTCTACTCCTTCATCAGCCACGGCCTCGGCCGCGAGGCGGGGCTCGCCATGGGCTTCGGCTCGGTGGTCGCCTATAGCGTGTTCGAAGCCTCGCTCGCCGGCGGCTTCGCCTATTTCGGCAACTCCGACTTCAATCTCTGGTTCGGTACGAATATCCCCTGGCCATGGTTCGCCTTCGCCATGATCGGCGGCATCGCGGTCCTCGCCTTCTTTGATGTGAAGCTCTCGGCGATCGTGCTCGGCGCGGCGCTGATTGCGGAGGTCGTGATCCTGGTGATCTTCGACTTCGGCGTCTTCAGCCATGCCGGCAGCGGCGCCGTCGTCAGCACGGCGGCGGTCAATCCGGTTGCCGCGTTCCAAGGCTTCGACGCCTTTAAAACGCCGGACGGCAAGGATGTCGCCGCTGGTCTGGCGGCGATCGGTCTGTTCTTCGCCTTCTGGTCCTGGGTTGGCTTCGAGATGGCCCCGAACTATGGCGAGGAATCCCGCGACCCGAAGCGCATCGTGCCGCTCTCGCTATACATTTCCGTTCTGGGTCTCGGCATCTTCTACATCATCACCAGCTGGGCGGCGGTGTCGTCCTATCCCGACGCGCAAACTGCGATCGCCAAGGCGGCCAATGACAGCGGCAACTTCTTCCTGGATCCAGCCGCGACCTTCGTCGGACCGTGGGCCAAGGATGTGATGGCGGTGCTGATCCTCACCAGCTCGTTTGCTTGCGGCATGGCCTTCCACAACACCGCGGCGCGCTATCTCTACTCGCTCGGCCGTGAAGGCGTGTTGCCGGCAGCGCTGGGCCGGACCCATCCGACCTTCAGGAGCCCGCATGTCGGCTCGATCACCCAGTCGGTGCTGGCGGCGCTGATCATCGTCGCTTTCTGCCTCGTCATGGGCACCGATGATCCGACCAAGCAGGCCTATCTCGGCATCTACGGGCTCATGGCCCTGGTGGGAACCGCGCTCATCATGTTTGCCCAGGCCCTCGTCTCGGTGGCGATCATCCGCTACTTCATGAAGAACCATCCGGATGAGCATCACTGGTTCGAGACCCTGGTAGCGCCGGCGATCGCCTTCGTCGCTCAGGTGATCGTGCTGGTCATGCTGTTCACCCATATGGACTTCCTGGGTGGCGGCTTGCCATTCGCCAACTGGATCCTCTGGATCAACCTTGGCGTATTGGTCATCGGCTATGTCGGCGCGCTTTGGCTGAAGTCGGCCAAGCCGGAAATCTACGACCAGCTCGGTCGCATGATGTACGAGGGCATGGGGAACTAATCCCTGCACTCTGATGACGTAAGGGGCGGCAAGCGATTGCCGCCCCTCTTTCCTTGGGAAAACACACCTTCGAAAGACACAACGGCAGAACCATGACCGACTCGCTCAAAGGCAAATCCGTCATCGTCACCGGCGCCAGCAAAGGCATCGGCAAAGGCATCGCGCGGGTCTTCGCGCAAGCGGGCGGCGCCAAGGTGCTGGCCGTCTCGCGCAATCTCAAAGAGGCGGAAGCCGCCGCCAGGGAATTCGGCAACGGCGCCTCCGGCTTCGCGGCCGATGTCACCAAGCCAGAGGATATGGCAGCGATGGCCAAGGCGGCGAACGACCGCTATGGCGGCATCGACGTGCTCTGCGCCAATGCCGGCCAGTTTCCCCAGGTGAAGATCGAGGAGATGACTGCCCAGCAATGGGATGAGACCATGGCCATCAACCTCAAGGGTACCTTCCTCTCGGTCCAGGCCTGCCTGCCCTATTTGAAGAAAAGCAAGCAGGGCAGGGTGGTGATCACCTCCTCGATCACCGGCCCGGTAACCGGCTTCCCCGGCTGGTCGCATTACGGGGCCACCAAGGCCGGGCAATTGGGCTTCATGCGCACCGCCTGCATCGAGCTCGCGAAATACGGCATCACGGTCAACGCCGTGCTGCCCGGCAATATCGTGACCGAGGGCCTCAACGATCTTGGCGAAGACTACAAGAACAGCATGGCGGCCTCGGTGCCGCTGAAGCGCCTCGGCGAAGTCGAAGACATCGGCCACGCCGCCTTGTTCTTCGCCTCGAAGGAAGCCGCCTACATCACCGGCCAGACTATCATCGTCGACGGCGGCCAGATCCTGCCCGAAAGCCTGGACGCGCTGGCGCAGGCGTGAGGGCTTGTAGAGGCTCTTACGCTCACCTCTTACTCGGTCGTCATCCCAAAGCTTGGCCTTGGGATCCACGAGTTTCTATCCACGGCATCGCGGCCAGCCGATTCAAACTCGTGGATGCCAAGGCCAAGCCTTGGCATGACGGAGGGGTTTGTGGCTGAATCCGGCACATCGTGCACCGTTCTACGGTATAGTTCGCCAATGCGAACCGACGCCGTCTTCAAGAAGACCTTCAACGCCCTGCTGGATCATCTCGATCGGCAGGAGGCGGAGGCGCCGCTGGATTCCGAGGCGCGGCTCGCGGACTCGCTGAACGTCAGCCGCACCACGGTCCGCAAGGCCTTGGCTGAGGCGGAAAAGCGTGGTCTCGCCGTGCGCGCCGGCAGCCGCCTCAGGACCGGTCAGCGGCCCGCCAAGAAGGACTATTTCCCGAGCGAGGACACGGTCGCGACCTCGGACCGGGTGGAGCAGAAGTTCCTGGAATGGATCCTCCGCGGCGATCGCAAGCCGGACCAGCAGATCAACGGCCTGGAGCTTGCGCGCGATTTCAACGTCTCCACGATCGCGATCCGCGATTACTTGAACCGCTTCACCCGCTTCGGCCTGGTCGAGAAGCGCGCCAATTCCGGCTGGATCATCCGCGGCTTCACTCGGGAATTCGCGCTGGAGCTGTTCGACGTCCGCGAGCTGTTCGAAATCCGCTCCGCGCAGGCCTTCGCCCGGCAGCCGATCGATGCGCCGGCCTGGAAGGCCCTGGGCCGCCTGGAGCAGGAGCACCGCGCACTCCTGGCCGAGATCAAGACCCGCTACCAGGACTTCTCCAACCTCGACGAGCGTTTCCATCGCCTGATCAACGATGCTTCGAAGAATCGCTTCATCGAGGATTTCCACGACGTCATCAGCCTGATCTTCCACTATCACTACCAGTGGAACAAAGCCGACGAGCGCGAACGCAACGCTGTCGCCATCGCCGAGCATCTCGACTATATCAAGGCTCTGCAGACCCGCGATCCGCAGCGGATCGAAGCCACCTGCCGCAAGCACTTGGCTTCGGCCCGCGAAACCCTGCTGCGCTCGATCGTCTAGCCCTGCAACACCGCGCTCAGCCGCGGCGCCGCAAATGCCGGATCCTTCTCCCGCACCCAGTCGATGAAGGCCGAGATCCGGTTGGTCTTCTTCACCGCATGGTTCTGCGCGATATCCGCCAGGCGATGCTCCAGGAACGGATTGCGGAACCGCTCCAGCGTGGTCGCGACGTAGCGTTGCGCTTCCTCGCCCATGCCGCGGCGCGTGAAGCCCGGCAGCACCTCGTTCCAGGTGATCTCCGCCAGCCGCTTCGCATCGTCGGTGCCGTCGATGATCTGCTTCACCATCTCGTCCGCCGGCGCGCCGCGCTTCATCCAGCCATCCGCCAGCACGGTGTGGCCGAGGTTCAAGATATGCAGCTTCAAGCGCGCATAGGGTTCGAGATCCTCCACCAGCTTGACGTCGCGATGCTCGAGGAACTCGAACGCGCCCTTGCGGATCGCCCAGAGTGCATAGGGCTCGGCGACGGCGCCGATCGGCTCGATCGGCTGGGAGACGATGCGATCGACCAAAGTGTCCGGAAAGGTGATCGCTTGCGCGACCCAGTCGCGAAACGCCGCGCTCTGGCCGGTCGTCTTTGCGAGATCCTGGAGGATGCCGCTGAGCACCCGCCCGTTGTTGGAGACGAGCTCCGTCGGCAGGAACAGCAGCGGCTTGCCGCCCGCGCGATGCCGTGCCAGCAGGAGCGCCAGAACCTTGGCCGGAAAGCTCGGCGGCGCCTTATCGCTCGCGTAATCATGCGCGGCGTCGCCGGGCAGCAGCTCATACCCGCGCTCGGCGACATTGGAGATCGCAATCTCCGCCTCTTCGGCGAAGCAATGCACCACCGCCGGCCATTCGCTCTCGGCCTCATAGGCGCGGTCGATGCTCGCCACCTCGATGGTCTCGTCGATCGTCTTCCCGGCTTCGATTCCGCGGATGCGGACCGGATAGGGGCGGCCGCTCTTCAGCGCCGCGATGCGCCCGGCGCGATCGCCGCCGCTGGTGGTCTTCACCACCGCGATCGGGCCGATATCCTGGCCCGCGCGGCTGGCCTGATGCACGAACAAGTCCGCATGCGCCTGCAGGAACCGGCTGGTTCCGAACTGAATGATACGACGCATGATGTTCAGCCGATCTCGACCAGCGCTTTGACCAGCCCGCGCTTCTCCTGCGCCCAGCGCGGCAGATCGGTGATTGCACCGGAGAGGCTGGTGCGGTGGGTGATCAGCCGCTCCAGCGGCACCCGCCCGGTTTCGATTGCGGTGATGACCCGCTCGAAATCGGCACGGGTGGCGTTGCGGCTGCCCTTCAGCGTCATCTCGCGCTTGTGGAATTCCGGGTCGGAGAAGGTGATGTTCTCGGTGACGATGCTGACCAGAACCAGCGTCCCGCCATGGGCCACATGGCGGAAGGCGCCTTCCATCGAGGCCTTGTTGCCGGTCGCGTCGAAGACCATGTCAAAGCCCTCGTTGTCGGTCGCAGCCGCGACGGCCTCCACGACCCGATCGTCCGCGACGATCGAGCGCGCGGCGATCCCGTTCTCGACCGCGAAGGCGAGGCGCTCGGCATCGCGGTCCAGGATGGTGATGTCGCCGCCGGCGAGCTTCGCGAAGAGTGCCGCACCGAGGCCGATCGGCCCGGCGCCGATCACCAACGCGCGCATCCCTTCCTTGATCTCCGATCGCGCGACCGCATGGGCGCCGATCGCCAGGAACTCGCAGCTCGCCCCTTGGTCCACCGTGAGCCGTCCGGCCGGATAGACATTGCGCACGGGCACGCTGATCCGCTCGCACATGCCGCCGTCGCGATGCACGCCCAGCACGCCGATCTTCATGCAGCAATTCGGCTTGCCGTTGCGGCAGGCGATGCAGCCTCCGCAGGCGACGTAAGGATTGATCACCACCGTCTCGCCGGGTTTGAGCGGGCTGCCCTCCGGCGCTTCGACCACCACGCCGGAGAATTCATGTCCGACGATGCGTGGATACTGCAGATACGGATGCTTGCCTTCGTAGATGTGGAAGTCCGTGCCGCAGATGCCGATGCGGCGGACGCCGACCATGACTTCGTCTTCGCCGCGCGTCGGCTCCGGCCGGTCCTCGATCGCCATCTCGCCGGGCTTGCGGCATACGACTGCTTGCATGAACTTTTTCCGCTGGTTGGTCACTGGGCCGGCTTCGGCCCTCAGCCGCCAGACTGCCGCCGTTTCTGCAGGTTGTCGAGATAAACGACAAGCGCGATCAGAAGTCCTTCCAGCACCATTTCCCAGAACGGATCGACGCTCAGCAGCACCGCGGCGTTGCTCATGGTGGTGAACAGAACGGCGCCGACCACCGCGCCGAGCACGGTGCCGCGGCCGCCGAACAGGCTGGCGCCGCCGACCACCGCCGCGGCGATCGCCTGCAGCTCGTAGGCATTCGCCATCGACGGCGAAGCGATGCTGAGGCGCGAGACCAGCAGGATCCCGGCCAGCGCGGCGAGGCCCGCGCTCAGCACGTAAGCGACCATGGTGATGCGCAGGGTGTTGATGCCCTGCCGCCGCGCCGCCTCCGCGTTGGAACCCATGGCGTAGAGGTAGCGCCCGGTCCGGGTGAAGCGGAGCAGGTAGTGGACCGCGACGCCGACCGCCAGCATGGCCCAGAACAGGTTGGGCAGGACGAGGGTGCCGCGGGCGAAATCCTTGACCGAAGCCGGCAGGCCGCCGACGGTCATGCCGCCGGAGAGCAGCAAGGCGAGGCCGCGATAGGCCTGCAACCCGGCCAAGGTTACGATGAAGGCCGGAATGCCGAGCCGCCCGATCGCCAACGCGTTGGTGACGCCGACGAGGACACCCGCGGCCAGCGTCAGCAGCGCGGCAAGCGGCAGCGCCAGGCCGTGCGCGCACATCTGCGCGAACATGACGCCGCAGAACGCCACCACCGACCCGACCGAAAGGTCGATGCCGGCGATCACGATCGTGCACATGACGCCGATCGCGACGATCGCGGCGATCGAGGTCTGGCGCATCATGTTGCTGATGTTGTTCTCGGTGAGGAAATTCGGCGTGGCGATCGAGAGGGCGATCCACAGCGCCACGGTGAACGAGATCACATAGGTCTCGATCGGCAGCCGGCGAAGCAACGCGCGCATGGACCCGCCTTTCGCGGTGCCTTCAAGGAATTTGTTGGAAACGAGGATCTGCTCCGACATCGGAACTCCGAAAAAAGCTCCGGCCGGGCGGACAGATACCCAGCCGGAGATCCAGGTGCGGGCTTAATTGCCGATGAAGGGAGAGAGTTTACGCTTGTTGACGTCGAGCAGGCCGGCGAGCTTCGGATCGTCCATGTTCGCCTTGGTGACGGTTCCGACGCCGGTATCGACATCCTTCGGCAGGCGTGCGCCATGCGCGGCGGCATAGCCGTACCACACGCCGCCGAAGCCCATCATATAGGGATCCTGGATGATCAGCGCGTAGATCGAGCCGTCCTTCAGGTGCTCGACCTCGCCCGCGTCGGAATCGAACGCGACCAGGCAGAACTTGGCGCCGAGCTTCTGCTCCGCGATCGAAGCGCCGGCGCCGGTTCCCATCTGCGCATTGTCGGCGAACAGGCCGACCAGGTCCGAATCCTTGGTGATCATGTCGGCGGTCAGGCTCATCCCTTCCGCCTCTTCGTTGTTGGCGACGCGGTTGCCGACCAGCTTCAGGTCCGGATAGGCCTTGAGGCCCTCGACGAAGCCCTTGTCGCGGGAGTCGAGCGACTCATGGCCGGCCATGGCGGTCAGATAGCCGACCTTGCCCGCGACCTTGCCGGTGCGCTCCTTGATGCAGCTGGCCATCGCATCGGCGGCGGCCTTGCCGCCGGCCTCGTTGTTGGTGGTGAGGAAGGCGGCGTATTTGTCGGTCTTGGCGCCGGAATCGATCATGATGACCGGAACGCCGGCGTCGCTCACCGCCGAGATCGGATCGCCCAAGGCTTCGTAGATCGTCGGCGAGATCACGATGGCCGCGGGTTTGGAGCCGGCGGCGCTTTCCAGCACCGCGATCTGCCCCGCGGCGTCATCTTTGGGCGTGCCGAGCTTGTCGACCTTGATGCCGAGCTGCTTGCCGGCGTCCTCCGCACCCTTGAACACCCACTGCCAGTATTCCGAGGTGGTCGCCTTGACGATGACGGCGATCGTGTCCTCGGCCTTGGCGCCGTTCATTCCCGCCAGTGTGAACGCCGCGAGTGCGGCGCCGAGCAGCAAAGTCTTCTTCATGGTTAGTCCTCCCTGGTTTGCAGCGCTCAGGCTGCTTCTTCTCTATCGCTGTAGCCGGTCATGTACTTGATGAGCGTTTCCTGGTTGGTGTCTCCTGCCTTGGTGACGTGAACCGTGCGGCCGCGGAACATCACGGCGATCCGGTCGGCGACTTTCAGGATCTCGGTGAGGTTGTGGCCGATGTAGATGACGCCGACGCCGTGGCTCGCGAGCTCGCGCGCATGCTCGATCACGCGCTCGCGCTCCATGACGGCGAGCGCCGCGGTCGGTTCGTCCATCAGCACCACCTTGGCCTGCCAATAGATCGCCCGCGCGATCGCCACCGCCTGACGCTGGCCGCCTGAAAGGCGTGCGACGGTCCGCGCCTCGGCCGGGATCACGCTGCGAATGCGCTGCAGCAGCAAGGCGGTCTCGCGGCGGATGGTGCGGTCGTCGACGTAAGGGAGCAGCCCGAGAAACCGGCGCACCGGCTCGCGGCCAAGGAAGATGTTGGCGCCGATCGAGAGATCGTCGGCGAGAGCGAGGTCCTGATAGACGGTCTCGATGCCGCGCGCGCGGGCTTCGCGCGGCGAAGTCACCTCGAGCGGTTCGCCCGCCAGCAGCATGCGTCCACTGTCCGGTTTATAGACTCCGGCAATGTGCTTGATCAGCGTCGACTTGCCGGCGCCGTTGTCGCCGACCACCGCCAGCACCTCGCCGGCATGGAGATCGAGATCGACGCCGCGCAGCGCCTCGACCGGGCCGAAGCTCTTGCGCAGATCGGAAACCTGCAAAACCGCTGGCAAAACCGCTGACACGCCATCCCCTCCCGCAACCCGCCGATAAATCGGTTCTTTATGGTTGTTTCTTATATATAAAAAACAGTCTGTTATATATAAAATGCCGAGCAGGAGAGAATTGTCAACCCGCCTTGCGGACGCGTTCAGAAGATTTCGATTAGTGCCTGACCAGACTCTGCCGATACGCGCGGGGCGAGACGCCGCTCCAGCGTGTGAAGGCGCGCGTGAAGGCCGAGAGCTCCGAGTAGCCCAGCAGCAGCGCCACTTCGGTCAGCGGCAGCTGCCGCTGTTCCAGATACATGCGCGCCAATGCCTGCCGCATGGTCTCGACCGCGTCCTTATAGGTGAGGCCCTGCTCGGCGAGGCTGCGCTGCACCGAGGGGGCCGAGACCCGGAGCTCCGCCGCGATCTGGTCCAGGGTCGGCGCGCCGTTCGGCAGCCGCACGCGGATCGCCGTGCGGATCCGGTCGAACAAGCCGCCTTCGCCGCCTTGCAGGCCCAGCGCCTGCAGGCAGGTCTGCATCGTCACCAGCAGCTTCAGGTCCCGCGCCGGCATCGGCTTGTCCAGGATGTCGCGGCGGAAGGCGAGGGCATTGGTCGGCTGGCTGAAATAGACCGGCGCATTAAACGCCGTCTCGTGATCGCGCCAGAGCTGCGGCCGCGGGTGCTCGAAATAGACTTCCTCCGGCGCCCAATGCGGCCCGCAGCATTCGCGGATCACATTCAGGAACATGCCGAGCGAAAGCTCCGCATCCTGCCGCCGCTCCAGGATCTCCGGCGCCTCGACCCGGTATTCCAGGCGAATGAGCCCGTCGCGCGCCGGCACCAGCCGCATGCCGGAGGATTCCTGGTGATAGCGGAAGAGATTGACCAGGTTCTCCAGCGCCGAGCCCATGGTGGGCGACGAGACCGTGGCATAGCCCCAGAGGCCGAGATCGCGGGGCTGGAACTGGTTGCCGAACCAGAGGCCGAAATTGTCGTTCTGGGTCCGCCGCGACGCCTCCTCGAACAGGCGGCAGTAATCGCTCAGTTTCAGCTTCAAAGTGGGCGAACCGGCCATGTCCGGCGCGATGCCGGAATTGCCGAAGATCCGGTCGATATCGCCGCCGGACCTCTCGATGAAGGGCACGATTCCGGTCGCGGCACAGGCAAGGACAATCGGTCCGTGCTCCGCGGCGGTCGCTGGATTGCTGTCGAAGCTTGCCGGTCCCGTCATCGCATCCCCGATGGTCGAACGGCGTCGTTACAAAATGATTGCATGCTGCTAAGGCCTCCGCAAGCGGCGGGTCCGATTCGGGGGTGTCGCGGCCTGTCAAGATCGGCGGCCCACCGGTCAAGCCGGGCCGGGTCCCGAGTCCTAGGGTCCGAACAAAGCCAGGGGAGGCAGATGAGCGAGATGTTGAGCCACGAGTCCTTGATGCGGAGCATCGGCCTGCTGGCCGAGTCGGCTCTGCCGCGCTGGGGTCTCGAGGGCGCCACGCTCAAGATGATCAACCATTCGGAAAACACCACCTACCGCGTCGCCCCGGCAGGCGGCGGCAAGACGGTGATCCTGCGCGTGCACCGCCCCGGCTATCACACCGTGGACGGCATCCGCAGCGAGCTCGCCTGGATGCGCGCACTGCAGGCCGAAGGCGGCGTGCCGACGCCGCAGGCGATCCCCGCCCGCGACGGCAAGGACGTGCAGTCGGTCGCGCATCCCTCGCTCGGAACGCCGCGCAATTGCGTGCTCTTCGACTTCATCGAAGGCGAGGAGCCGCAGCAGGACCACGACCTGATCGAGCCCTTCAAGCAATTGGGCGAAGTCACGGCGCGCACGCATCTCCATTCCATGCGCTGGGAGCGCCCGCCGTTCTTCGAGCGCACGGTCTGGAACTTCGAGCACAGCATCGGGTCGAAGCCCAACTGGGGTCCCTGGACCGAAGGCCCCGATATGACGCCGGCGCGCCTGCCGCTCCTGCAGAAGCTGGTCGCGGCCATGGGCAAGCGCCTCGCGCGCTACGGACAAAGCAACGATCGCTACGGCCTGATCCACGCCGATTTCCGGCTCGCCAATCTGCTGATCCACCAGGGCGACATCAGGGTCATCGATTTCGACGATTGCGGCCTCGGCTGGTTCCTCTACGACGCCGGCACCGCGGTCAGCTTCTTCGAGCACAAGCCGGAAGTGCCGGGCCTGATCGAGGCCTGGGCCGAAGGCTACCGCCGCGTGCGGCCCTTGAGCAAAGAGGACGAGGCCGAGCTGCCGACCTTCGTCATCCTGCGCCGCATGATCCTCTTCGCCTGGATGGGCTCGCATGCCGAGACCGACCTCGCCAAGCAGGAAGGGCCGGCCTATGCGGACGGCACCTGCGAGATGGCCGAGAAATATCTCACCAAGTTTGGATGACGCCGATGATGGACGCCCCCAAGGGAACTAAAAATCAGCAAAGTCCGGCCAAGCAGGAGTTCATCGAGAAATCGAAGGCGTTCTGGAATCCGAACAAGACCCAGTTCTGGCAGGACCAGAACGTCGATCTCGTCATCGACCGCCGCGAGGGCTACCTGCTCTACGACATGGATGGCCGTCGTCTGATCGACGTGCACTTGAACGGCGGCACCTACAATATCGGCCACCGCCATCCGGAGCTGATCGAGGTCCTGCACCGCGGCACCACCCGCTTCGACATGGGCAACCACCACTTCCCGGCGCTGGGGCGCACGGCGCTCGCCGAGGAGCTGGCCAAGGTTTGCGGCGGTGGCATGCAATACACGATGTACACCGCGGGCGGCGCCGAGGCGATCGACCTCGCGATCAAGTGTGCGAGGAACGCGACGCAGAAGCGCAAGATCCTCTCGATCGTCAACGCCTATCACGGCCATTCCGGTCTCTCGGTCGCGACCGGCGCCGACCGCTTCTCCAAGACCTTCCTCTCGGACCGCCCGGATGAGTTCTTCCATGTGCCGTTCAACGACTTGAACGCCATGGAAGACGCGCTGAAAGCCAAGGACTTCGCCGCCGTCATCATGGAGACCATCCCGGCGACCTATGGCTTCCCGATGCCGGTCCCCGGTTATCTCACCGGCGTGAAGAAGCTCTGCGAGCGCTATGACGCGCTCTACATCGCCGACGAAGTGCAGACCGGTCTGATGCGCACCGGCGAGATGTGGGGCTATCAGCGCTACGGCATCGAGCCCGACCTGATGGTGACCGGCAAGGGCATCTCCGGCGGCATGTATCCGATCGCCTGCGTGGTGGCGACCGAACGCGCCGCGGTCTGGCTGAAGCAGGACGGCTTCGCGCATATGTCCACCATGGGCGGGGCGGAGCTAGGCTGCCTCGTCGCGCTAAAGACCCTGGAGATCCTGCAGCGGCCGCAGATCCGCCCGATCGTCAACTACATCTCCGAGACCATGCATTCCGGCCTCACCGAGATCATGAAGCTCTATTCCGACTTCTTCGTCGGCATCCGCCAGTGCGGCGTGGTGATGGGATTGGAGTTCGACTATCCCGAAGGCGCGAAGCCGGTGATGAAGCATCTCTACGAGCACGGCGTCTGGGCGATCTTCTCGACCCTCGACCCGCGCGTGCTGCAGTTCAAGCCCGGCGTGCTGATGCCGAACGCGCTCTGCGAGGAGCTGCTGGAACGGGTCGAGCGCGCGATCGGGCTCGCCCGCGACGAATGCATGGGCAGCAAATCCCGGCGCCGGAAAGCCGCCGAATGAACGGAATCGTCGCCGAACTGCTCGCGGGCGAGAAACGCCAGACCGGCCAGGCCGACATGATGCTGGAGGCGGCCGGCTGGGCCGCGTCCTCCTTCGCTTTGTTCGACCGGGCCAGGGTCGACGCCATCGTCCATGCCGCGGCGGAAGCGGGCTACGCCGTCGCCGGCAAGCTGGCGGAGGCCGCCGTCAAGGAAACCGGTTTCGGCGTGCCTGCGCATAAGAAGATCAAGAACGAGATCACCACCCGCGGCCTCTATGAGCTCTATCGCAACGAGGACTTCTGCTCGAAGCGGATCATCCCGGATAAGAAGATCGTCGAGCTGCCGCGCCCCGCCGGCGTCGTCTTCGCGCTGACGCCCTCGACCAATCCGGTCTGCACGATCTTCTTCAAGATCCTGCTGGCGCTGATGACCCGCAACGCGATCGTCATCTCGCCGCATCCGAAGGCCCAGGTCTGCTCGGCCGAAGCCGCGCGGGTCATGGCCGCGGCGGCGGAGAAGGCCGGTGCGCCGATGGGCGTCATCCAGGTGATCGACGAGCCGTCGCTGCCGCTGATCGAGCACGTGATGAAATCGCCGAGGATCAATGTGATCCTGGCGACCGGCGGCACGCCGATGGTGCGCTCCGCCTACAGCTCCGGCAATCCCGCGATCGGCGTCGGCCCCGGCAACGCGCCGGTCCTGGTCGATGCCAGCGCCGACCTCGACCAGGCGGCCAAGCGGATCGTGGAATCGAAGAGCTTCGACAATTCCATCCTCTGCACCAACGAAAGCGTCGTGGTGGCGGAGGAGTCGATCGCCGACCGGCTGCTCTCGGCCTTCGGCAGGAACGGCGCCTATGTCGCCAAGCCGGAGGAGGTCGCGACCTTGCGCGAACTCCTGTTCGGCACGGGCAGCTTCAACATCGAGGTGCTCGGCAAGTCCGCCGCCGAGATCGGCCAGAAGGCCGGCATCCGCGTGCCGGCCAATGCCAAGATCATCCTCGCCGAGATCGACCGCATCGGCATCGACGAGCCGCTCTCCAAGGAGAAGCTCTGCCCGGTGCTCGGCTTTGTCCGCGCGCCGCACGCCGAAGGCGCCATCACTATGTCGCGCGCGCTGATCCGCCTTTCCGGCGCCGGCCATTCCGCGGCGATCCACAGCAAGAACCCGGCGACCATCCTGAAATTCAGCGCCGCGGTGAAGGCGCTGCGCGTCGCGGTCAATGCGCCCTGCAGTCAGGGCGCCGCGGGTTTCGCGACCCATCTGGCGCCGACCTTCACCATCGGCACCGGTTTCTTCGGTCGCTCCTCGGTCGGCGAGAACATCGAGCCCAAGCACCTCATCAATTGGACCCGCATCGCCTATAACAGCGATCCATCTGAGGCGTTCGGCGATTTCAGCGGCATCGACCCGCGCTTCCCCGACCCGGTGCTCGGCCGCGAGTCACCGATGACCCTCGGCCGTCTGCAGGAAGGCGCCGAGATGGTGCCCGCTGCTGCCGGCGACGAGGTCGCCATCCTGCGCGAGGAGATCCGCCGCATCGTCCTCGACGAACTCCGCCAAGTGTTGAGGAAGTGACCATGGCGGATTTGCGCTCTTTCATCTTCATCGACCAGCTCCAGCCGCAGACCCTCTGCTACATGGCGAGCGGCATGCGCGGGCGGCTGCCGCGCACCAACATGGCGGCGCAGATCATCGAGATCGCGCCCGGCCTCGACATCGAGCCGCTGACCGACGTGGCGTTGAAGCACGCGGATGTCGGCGGCGGCATGCTGGTGGTCGAGCGGCAGTTCGGCACGCTCGAGTTCCACTCGCGCTCGACCTCCTCGGTCAAGGCGGCGGCCAGCGCCGTGCTCGACGCGCTCGAGGCCGATGAGGGTCACGCGATGAAGCCCAAGGTGGTGGCGGCGAAGATGGTGACCAGGGTCGATCCGGTGCACGCCTTCCTCATCAACCGCAACAAGGCGGGCTCGATGATCCTGCCGGGTGAATCGCTGTTCGTGCTGGAAATGCAGCCGGCCTCCTACGCGATCCTCGCCACCAACGAGGCGGAGAAGGCGGCGGAGATCAAGGTCGTGGACTACCGGATGATCGGCGCGACCGGCCGGGTCTATCTCTCCGGCGAAGAATCGGATGTGCGGATGGGCGCGCAGGCGGCGGAACGCGCCATCCGCGCCCTGGAAGGTTAGTAGAATGCTCGACGGCAATGAACTTCGTGCTCTGATCCGCGACGTCATCGCGGCCGAGATCGCCGCGGTGAAGCGCGATGCCGCCCCCGCGCCGGGCGAGCATCGCGTGCGGATCGCCAATGACGCCGATCTAGCCGCTTTCGCCAAGCAGGTGCTGAACCTCGCCGGCGATCCCGCGACCCGGAGCGCCATCGCCAATGGCAGCTATCGCTTCAAGCTGGAGGGCGGCTCGAGTGCTGCTGTGACCGCCGCCGCACCCGCAGCAAGCGCTTCAGCGAAAATCGAAAAAGGCGTCGTCACCGAGACCATGCTGCTGAAGCTGCCCAAGGGCACCAAGCGGCTGCAGGTCGGCGCCGGCGTCAGCGTCACGCCGCTCGCCCGCGACAAGGCGAGCAGTCTCGGCATAACCATCGAGAGGATGAAGCCATGATCCGTGGAAACGTCGTCGGCCGCTACTGGGCGACCAAGCGCATCGAGCACATTCCCTCGGGTGCATTCCTGGAGGTCGAGACCGAAGGCGGCAGCCGCATCATGGCGTTCGACGTGCTCGGCTGCGGCGAGGGCGAGGAGGTCATGGTGGTGACCGGATCGACCGCAGCCTCCTGGCTCGGCGGCGGCAAGATCCCGATCGACGCCCTCATCATCGGATCCCTGGATCAACCGGCCGAAACCAAACCGGCCAAGAAGTAATTCAATCAAGCAACGGAGAAGACAATGTCCAACGCAATCGGCATGATCGAGACCAAAGGCTTCGTCGCGGCTTTGGCGGCAGCGGACGCCATGGTGAAGGCGGCGAACGTGACCATCGTCGGCCGCGAGGAAGTGGGCGACGGTCTGGTCGCCGTCATCATCAACGGCGATGTCGGCGCGGTGAAGGCCGCGACCGAAGCCGGCGCCGAAGCCGCCAACACCGTCGGCACCCTGGTCTCGGTCCACGTCATCCCGCGCCCCCACGCCGACCTCGCGAAACACTTCACGACGTCTGGGAAGTGACGGTCACTCTCTAACCGTCATCCCGGCGCCTAGCGCCGGGATGACGGTGTTGGTTGTTGGCAGAGAGCCTAGATGACCGAACTTCGCGTTTACCTCCTCATCGAGTCGCTCGCGCGGCAGTTCGCGGCGTATATGTCCACGCCCACGCGGGCGCGCGGCTATCCGCCGCTGGAGGGCGAGCACAGCCTGATCATCGAGGTGGCGCCGGCCTTGGCGATCCACCGGATCTGCGACCTCGCGTTGAAGAGCGCGCCAGACATGGAGCCGGGGCTGCTCTATGTCGAGCGGCAATACGGGCTGCTGGAGCTCCACTCCGCCGATCTCGCTGCGCTGAAGCGGGTGGGCGAGGTGGTGCTGGACGGCATCGGCCACAAGGCGGCCGATCAATTGAAGCCCCGCACCCATTTCGCCGACATCATCGAGAACGTCGCCGACCAGCACGCGATCGTGCTCAACCGCACCCGCGAAGCCTCGATGCTGCTGCCGGGGAAATCGCTGCTGCTCTACGAGCTGGAGCCGGCTCTGTTCGCGACCGTCGCCGCCAACGAGGCGGAGAAAGCGGCACCCGGCATCACCCTGGTCGATGTGCAGATGATCGGCGCCACCGGCCGCCTGTTCCTCTCGGGCTCGACCGAGGATTGCACCAAGGCGCGCGACCGCATCGACGCGGTGCTTGGCAAGATCGAAGGCCGCGCCGCGAGCCGCTAGCGCGCGGATCTTCTGGCGTGTCCGCGATCTGCGGCGTCACGGCTGCAATGCCCCCCTCTTACTCCCCCCTAAAGAGGGGGAGAAGAGCACTGGCAGCCGATTCACTCCGTGGCGCCGAGCACTCGGTGCAAAGCCTCCCCTCTTTAGGGGGGAGGTTGGAGGGGGGCATTGCAGCCTGAGAGCCAGAGCATTGGAACGCGGTGCAAGATCCCGCGCGCTAAAACCCGTCCACCGGCAGCTTCAGATACCGGACGCCATTGCTCTCCGGCTCCGGCAAGATTCCGGCGCGCATGTTGATCTGCACCGCGGGCAGGATCAGCTTCGGCATGCTCAGAGTCTTGTCGCGGCCGGTGCGCATGGCGACGAACTCCGCCTCGGTGATGCCCTCGTGGATATGCACGTTCTTCGCCCGCTGCTCGCCGATCGTGGTTTCCCAGCGGTATTCATCCCGGCCCGGCGCCTTGTAGTCATGGCAGAGAAAGACTCGGGTCTCCGGTGGCAGCGTGAACAGCTTCCGGATGGACCGATACAGCACCGCCGCATCGCCGCCGGGAAAGTCGCAGCGGGCGCTGCCGTAATCCGGCATGAACAGAGTGTCGCCGACGAAAGCGGCGTCGCCGATCACATAGGTGATGCAGGCGGGCGTATGGCCCGGCGTATGCATCACGCGGGCATCCAGGTTGCCGATCTTGAACGAGTCGCAGTCCTTGAACAGCTGGTCGAACTGCCGCCCGTCGGCGGCGAAACCGGGACCGGTGTTGAAGATCTGGGCGAAAGCATTTTGCACGATCCGCACATGCTCGCCGATGGCCGACCGGCCGCCGAGCTTGCTCTTCAGATAATCGCCGGCGCTGACATGGTCGGCGTGGACATGGGTCTCCAGGACCCAATCGACCTTCATTCGATGTGCGCCGACATGAGCGACGATCTTGTCGGCCGTGGTGTGCCTGGTGCGGCCGGAGGCCAGGTCGAAATCGAGCACGCTGTCGATGATCGCGGCGCGCCGGGTCGCGGGGTCGCTGACCAGATAGCTGACGGTGAAAGTTTCCTCGTCGAAGAAGGCGGTGACGTCCGGCTGCATGGTCTCCCCGCGGCCTTCGCCGCGCTCTGTTGCTTTCGCGAATCACCGTCCCGGGGGTGACTATAGCGAAGCCGGTGATTTTCCGAAAATGCTATGCAATTCAATTTACTATAAGTGGAACAGAATCCCCGCCAGGCCGTTCGAACCTGTAGCGGGCTGCGCTGGCGGCCCTCTTTGGCGCATCAGGACAGGCTGCTATGCTCGACTTCAAGAAGATCGTCCCCGAGGAGACGCAGTTGAGCGAGCCCCAGATCATGGAGGGCTTCCCCCCGCCGAACGAGGGGCAGGTCACCATCGCCAACTGGCGCCTGCCGCCCTTCAACCGCTGGGCCTTCCACCATGTCCGCGAGCTGATTCCGACCTCGACCATCCACCGCACCGAGAAGCCGGTTCCGCGGATCATGCTGACCTCCTCGCTGCTCGATCGCCTGGCTTTTCAGGGTCCTGACGGCCGCGAATGGACGATCGGCAGCCTGCTGCCGCTGACCTGGACCGACGGTTTCCTGGTGATGCAGCGCGGGCGCGGGCTGATGGAATGGTATGACGCCGGCATGCACCCGGAGGTCCAGCACATCGTCTTCTCGGTCTCGAAGTCGATCTCGGCGATCCTGGCCGGCGTGGTGATCGGCGACGGGCGGCTCGATCCCGACGCGCTGGTGACGCGCTACATCCCGGAGGTCGAGGGCTCGGCTTACGGCGGCGATTGCACGGTCCGGCATGTGCTCGACATGACGGTCAGCATCAACTTCATCGAAGACTATCTCGACGCCCAGGGCGACTTCATGCGCTATCGCGTGGCGACGGGCTGGAATCCGATCCCGGAAGGCACCAAGGCCGACGATCTCCGCAGCTTGCTCACCACGCTGCGGCGTGGGCCGGGGCCGCATGGCGAGGTCTTCCATTACGTCTCGCCGAACACCGATCTCCTCGGCTGGATCCTCGAGCGGGCGACCGGCCGGCCCTATGCGGCTTTGCTCTCCGACGCGATCTGGAAGAAGATCAATTCCGAGTTCAGCGCCTATATCACGGTCGATCGCGTCGGCGCACCGCGCACCGCCGGCGGCATCTGCGCCACGTTGCGCGATCTCGGCCGCTTCGGCGACATGGTGCGGAACCGCGGCAGGGTGGGCGAGAACCAGATCGTGCCGGAGTGGTGGATCGACGACATCCGCACCAAGGGCGATCCGGTCGCCTGGGCGAGCGGCAGCATGGCCAAGCTGATGCCGCGCGGGCGCTACCGCGGCAAATGGTACAGCACCGGCAATGAACGCGGCGCCTTTTGCGCGATCGGCATCCATGGCCAGTGGATCTATATCGATCCCGCTTCCGAAGTTGTGATCGTCAAGCTCTCTTCACAGCCGCTGCCGCTTGACGATACGATGGATGGATTGCTGCTTGCCGCGTTCGACGCCATTTCGCGGAGCCTAGGAGGCTGAAGATGTTACGCCGCATCCGCCTTGCTGTGCCGGGGAAACGCCTTGCCCTCAGCGTCGAAGAGATGCAGGTGCGCGACGTCCGTGGAGACCGAGATCCGGGCGCCGACCTCGGCCCGGCTGTCGCCCGGGGAACGCGCGGTGAGCATGGTTCCGTCATCACGTCGTACGTGAACGTAGCTCGCCTCGCCCAGGTGCTCCACGGCGTCGACGGTGCCGGTGAGGACCATAGCGTGACGCGCGCCTTCTCCCAGATGCTCGGGTCGGATCCCCAGCGTTACTGACTGGCCGGGCTTCGCCCCGCCATCGCCGAACGGAATCGCCATCGGCTTGGCTTCGCCGAACTCGACGCTGAGGCCCATCGCATCGACCGCCGTCACCGTCCCCTTCACGAAGTTCATCTTCGGCGAGCCGATGAAGCCCGCCACGAACTGGTTCTGCGGGTGGTGATAGAGCTCCAGCGGTGCGCCCACCTGCTCGACCCGGCCCTGATTCATCACGACGATCTTGGTTGCAAGCGTCATCGCCTCGACCTGGTCATGGGTCACGTAGATCGTTGTGGCTCTCAATTGCCGGTGCAGCTTCGCGATCTCGATTCTTGTGTTGATGCGGAGCGCGGCGTCTAAGTTGGAGAGCGGCTCGTCGAACAGGAAGACTGACGGCTCGCGCACGATGGCGCGGCCGATCGCGACACGCTGGCGCTGGCCGCCGGAGAGGTCGCGGGGCTTGCGCTCGAGATAGGGCGTCAATTGCAGGATCTCGGCCGCCTGGCGCACGCGCTTGTCGGCTTCCGCCTTGTCGGTCTTCGCGAACTTCAACCCGAAGGCCATGTTCTTGTAGACCGACATATGCGGATAGAGCGCATAGGACTGGAACACCATGGCGATGCCGCGCTCGGCCGGGGGCACCTGGTTGACCAGCTTGCCGCCGATATGGAGTTCGCCCGCGGTGATCTCCTCGAGGCCGGCGATGATGCGCAAGGCCGTGCTCTTGCCGCAGCCGGACGGGCCGACGAAGACCACGAACTCGCCGTCCTTCACGTCCAGGCTGATGCCGTGCAGCACCTCGACCTTGCCGTAGGCCTTCTTGATGTTGCGGAGCGATACGTCAGCCATGGTGTTGATCCCAAATCTGCATCATTTGACCGCTCCCATGGTCAGGCCGCGGACCAGGTGCCGCGAGAAGGCGATGTAGAGAACCAGAATCGGGGCAATCGCCAGGCTGAGGGCGGCCAGGACCGCATTCCAGTTGGTGACGTATTGCCCGATGAACTGCTGGGCGCCGAGGGTGATGGTCTGCTTGCCGTCGCCCGAAGCTAGAATGAGCGGGAACCACAGATCGTTCCAGATCGGCACCATGGTGAAGACCGCGACCGTCGCCACAGCCGGGCGGATCAGCGGCAGGATCACGTCGGTGAAGATGCGGTATTCGCTGATCCCATCGCAGCGCGCAGCCTCGCGCAAGTCGCGCGGGATCTGCGCCATGAACTCGCCCAGGATCAGGATCGCCAGCGGCAGGCCCATGGCGGTGTAGACCAGGATGAGGGCGGTCAGCGTATTGATGAGCCCCATGCCGACGATCATCTTCAAGATGCTGACCGTCCCGAGCCGGATCGGCACCATGATGCCGATCGCCATGTAGAGCGCCACGACCGTGTTGCCCTTGAAGCGATACTCGCCCAAGGCCCAGGCCGCCATGGCGCCGGCGATCAGCACCAGCGCCAGCGAGATCACGGTCACGATCAGGCTGTTGCCGAAATAGGTGCCGAACGCCGCCTTTTCCAGCACCTGGCTGTAGCCGATGAGATCGAATGTCGCCGGCGTCGGCACGGAGAGCGGATTGCCGAAGATGGCGCTCCGCGACTTCATAGAATTGATCAGCACCAGCCCGATCGGGAAGGTCGCGATCAGGGTGTAGAAGATCAGCGCCGCATGGACCGCGATCCGGTTGAAGTTGACGCGTCGGTTGACCATCGCCATCGCCTGTCTCCTCCTCAAGCCAGATGGTGCTGCAGCTTGCGCTGCACGGCGAAGAGATAGAACAGCACGCCGACCAGGATGATCAGCAGCATCACGGTGGCGACGGCGGCGCCCATGGTCGGGCTGCCCGCCTGGAGCTGATAGCCGAAGAAGGTGCGGTAGAAGAACGTGCCCAGGATGTCGGTCGCGTAATTCGGCCCGGCCTGCGCGCCCTTCATTGCATAGATGAGGTCGAAGGCGTTGAAGTTGCCGACGAAGGTCAGGATCGAGACCACGCCCAGGGTCGGATAGACCAGCGGCAGGCGGATCTGCCAGAACACGTAGAAGGGCGGCGCGCCATCGACCGTCGCGGCGTCAATGAGATCATCCGGGATGTTAATGAGCGCGGCGTAGATCAGGATCATCGGGATGCCGACGAACTGCCAGACCGAGATCAGCGACACCGTCACCAAAGCGGTGCCTTCCTGGCCGAGCCAGGGCGCGAACAGCGAGCCCAGGCCGAAGGTCATCAGGAAGCTCTTCGAAATGCCCCAGAGCGGCGAGAGGATGAGCTGCCAGACGAAGCCGATGATCACCACCGAGAGCATGGTCGGCATGAAGAGCAGGGTGCGGTAGATGCTGGCGCCGCGGAGCCGCGGCAGGCTGAGCAACGCCGCCAGCGCGAGGCCGATCGAGGTCTGCACGAACATGTGGATCGCGAAGAACACCATGTTGTTGCGGAAGGCGTTCCAGAACGGCTTCGACCAGACCGGGTCGGTCAGCAAGGTCACGAAATTGCCGAAGCCGACGAAATGCTGCGCGCCGGTGTCGTCGGCGGCGTAGAGGCTCAGGCGGATGGTGTCGATCAGCGGATAGATCGAGAACACCGTGTAGACGAGGAAGGCCGGGGCCAGGAACACGACGATATGCGTCGGCCATTTCCGTCTCCCGACGGAAGTATCCGCCGCCATGGCGATCGACGTCATGTCTGGGGTTTTCCTCGCTGTGGATTATGCCGGAAACGAACCGCGGGTCGCGGCCGGTGCCACGACCCGCGGGGAGTTGCAGTCTAGCTGATACCTTGGCCGATTACTTGCCCGGCTTGTACCAGCCGTCGAGGCCCTTCTGCAGCTGGGCCGCGGCGTCTTCCGGCTTCTGCGTGCCGTTCAGCACATTGGCGCTGACCGCCCAGAGCTCGTTCTCCAGGTTCGGCGTGCCGCGGGAGAGGATCTGGTACGAGTTCCGGATCGTGCTCTCGCAGTTCTTGCGCCAACCGACGAAGGTCTGGGCCACCGGGTCCTTGATATCGACCTTCTCCTGCGTCAGCGGGAAGAAGCCGGGGAGGGCGTTGGCGTAGAGGCCGGCGAACTCCGCCGAGCCGACCCATTCGATGAAGGTCTTGGCGGCATCGACGTTCTTCGACTTGGCGTTCACGCCCATGCCGATATCGACATGGTCGCTGATGTAGCACTTGTCGGTGCCTTCGGGCTGCACCGGCGGGAAGGCGTCGAAGGAGAGATCCTTCGACTGCTCGAACAGTGGAATGTCCCAGGAGCCCGCCGGATAGATCGCCGCCCGGCCGAGCGAGAACAGGTTCTGGGTGTCCGCGTATTTCTGCGCCTGGTAGCCGTCGCCCATATAGGGACCCCAGGTCGCCAGCTCCTTGAAGACATCGACATACTGCTTGTCGGTGAACTTCTCCTTGCCGGCGATCAGGTTCTTGCGGCCTTCCTCGCCCTTCCAATAGTCGGGGCCGATGTTCTGGAAGCCCATGGTCGCGGCTTCCCACTGGTCGGCGGTGCCAAGCGCGATCGGCGTGTACTTGCCGTCCTTCTTGATCTTGTCGAGCACGGCGTGGAACTCGGCGGTGGTCTTCGGCGGGGTCAGGCCCAGCTCCTTGAAGATCGCCTTGTTGTAGATGAAGCCGTGGATGACCGAGGCCATCGGCATGCAGAACGTGTCCTTGCCGTCATCGGTCTGCCAGGCGGCCTTTGCGACGTCCGAGAAGTTCTTCATGGTCGGGACGTCGTTGAGGTTCAGCAGGTTGCCCTTCTTGTAGAGGTCGAGCGAGGCGTCGAACGGACGGCAGGTGATGATGTCGGCCGCGGTACCGCCGGCGAGCTCGGTGTTGAGCGCCGCGTTGTACTCGGTCGGCGGATAGCCCTTGAACGTGACCTTGATGTCCGGATGCTTCGCCATGAAGGCGGGCAGGATCTGCTTGTTCCAGATATCGGAGTCGTCGTTGCGCCAGCTCTCGATGGTGAGCGTGGTCTCGGCATGGGCGACACCGCCCATCAGGGTCAGCGCGATTGCCGTCGCGGCCAGTGCGCCGGCGCGGCTGAAGCCTTTGCTTCCAGTCTTCATGTTCAGCTCCCTTGTTTTCGTTGTTGCAGGTTTGGTTGGCTAGACTCGTTGGATTGGGCAGAGCCCAGGGCGGCGCGCAGACTGCCGCCGACTTGGGAAAGGATGCGCTCGGCCTCTTCGGGCGAGTGTCCGGCCAGAACCAGGGCGGCCGGCTTGATGCGGTCGTTGCACGCGGCGAGCGCCTTGGCCGCCGAATCTTTTGTGGCGCCGGTGATGCTCATGAGGATCCCGATCGCCCGCTCGCGCAGCTTCGCGTTCTGCACCCGGAGATCGACCATCAGCCCGTCATGCACGCGGTTCAGCCGGATCATGGTGAGGCTGGAGAGCATGTTCAGCGCCGCCTTCTGCGCGGTGCCGGCGTTCATGCGGGTGGAGCCGCTGATCACCTCCGGCCCGGTCTCCAGCAGGATCCCGTGATCCGCGCTTTTGAGCATCGGCCCGCCGGCATTGTTGGCGATCGCGATGGTGAGCGCCTTGGCCTTCGCGGCGGCTTCCATCACCGCCAGCGTGTAGCGCGTGGTGCCGCTGGCGGCGACGGCGATGATCGCGTCGTTGGCGGTGAGTTTCAGCGCCTCGGCTTCGATCCGGCCGCGATCGTCGTGATCCTCGACATCGCCTTTGAGGCCCGGTGTCAGGTCAGTGCCGCCGGCGAGCAGGACGAAGACGCGGTCGTCGGGCCAGTTGAAGGTCGGGCCGATCTCCATCGCGTCGCCCGCCGCCAGCAGGCCGGAGGCACCGGCGCCGGTATAGACGACACGGCCGCCCGCATTGAGGCGCTGCGCGAGCGCTTGCGCGGCGGCGGCGATGGACGGCAGGGCCGAACGGATGGAGCCGATGGCGCGCGACTGACCCTCCCAGAAAGCGTCGAGGATCTCCCCGTCGCTCCAGGTGTCGAGGCCGCGATAGCGTGCCGCCTGGGTCTCAGTGCCGAAAGTCATGTGGGCCTGATGCCATATGGCTGTTCTCAGCCTTGCCTTCCCTTAACTGATATTATGCTGGTATTATCATAACGAGTCAATTTCTTTGGTACTTCCCGATCTGGACCTAAACTGGCATTATGATTTTGGCGATGAATCTGGGAGCGCCGCCGGTTAAATGGCTGAGACTCTGTTTATAGGAATCGACGGCGGGGGGACCCATTGCCGGGCCCGGATCCGCGACGGCGGCGGCCGCCTGATCGGCGAAGGCACCGGCGGACCGTCCAATCTGCGCCTCGGGCCTGCGGTCGCCATGGCCTCGATCGTCGATGCCGCCAGGGCCGCGGCCAAGGCCGGCGGTCTTGGCGACAGCGACCTCGGCAAGGCCTCGGTCGGGCTCGGCATGGCCGGGGCGATCGACGATGCCCGCAACGGCCAGCTCCTGGCCCAACCGCATCCCTTTCCCCGCGTCGCCATCGACACCGACGCCTATATCGCCTGGCTCGGCGCCTTTGCCGGCGGCGACGGCGCGATCCTGATCATCGGCACCGGGTCGGCCGGGCTCGCCGTGGTGAAGGGGCAGCGCTTCAATGTCGGCGGCTGGGGCAATGTCATCTCCGACGATGCCAGTGGCAACGAGATCGGCAAGCACGCGATCCGCCGCGCGCTCTGGGCCCATGACGGCATGGCACCGATGACGGAATTGGCACGCAAGATTCTCGATCGCTTCGACCACCAACCGCCGAAGGTCGTCACCTGGGCTGATGCGGCGCGACCAACCGATTTCGCACAATGGGCGCCCCTGGTGCTGGACTATGCGGCGAAGGGCGACGCGATGGGGGTCGCGGTGATCGAGACCGCGGCCGAAGGTGCCGCGCGGATCGCTGATTGCCTGCTCAACGCCGGTGCGCCGGGCGTCTGCTTGCTCGGCGGTCTCGGCGAACCGCTCCGCCCCTGGCTGCCGAAACGCATCCAGGAGAAGCTGGTGACTGCGAAAGGCGACGCGATGGAAGGCGCCCTGCTGCTCGCGCGCGCGGCGCAGCCCCAGGGGGCGCTTCCAGCGCAGCAGAGGGCGGTGCCGTGAGGGCGCAGGCGCAACCGGATTTCCGCGATGCGGGTTCGCTCGACGAGAGCAGCCCGACACCGCTCTATCTGCAGCTTCAGCATCTGATCCAGCAGGCGGTGCGCTCCGGCAAGCTCCGGGCCGACGAGGCCTTGCCCAGCGAGCGCGATCTCTCGCGCCAGCTCGGCATCTCGCGCGTGACGGTGCGCAAGGCGATCGCCGGCCTGGTCGAGAAGGGCATGCTGGTGCAGCGCTGGGGCTCCGGCACCTTCATCGCACCTGCCGTGCAGGTCGAGCAGCCGCTCTCGCGCCTCTCCAGTTTCACCGACGATATGAAGGCGCGCGGGCTGCAGCCGGGCGCGGTCTTCCTCGGCCGCGGCGTCGGGCCGGCGACCCCGAAAGAATCCATGGCGCTGGGCTTGTCACCCGGCGAGCTGGTCAGCCGCTTCGATCGCCTGCGCACCGCCGACGACGTACCGATGGCGATCGAGCATGCCGTGGTGCCGAACCGCCTGGTGCCGGATCCGGATGCCGTTGCAACCTCGCTCTATGCCGTGCTGATCGGCCGCGGCCATGCGCCGCGCCGCGCCTTGCAGCGTCTGCACGCCGTGCTGCTCAACTCCGAGCAGGCCAAGCTCTTGCAGGTGCCGGACGGCACCGCGGCGCTCTATATCGAGCGGCGCTCCTTCGATCAGGACGGCGTCGCCGTCGAGTTCACGTCCTCTTACTATCGCGGCGACGCCTATGACTTCCTCGCCGAGCTGAGCCTTGGAACACCGAACACCGAACAGGAATAGCATGCCACCCATGTCTACGAATGGTGCAGCCGCCAATGGAAGCCTGATGCGCAGCGAGGCGCTCGAAGCGCCGCAGGTGGTCGCGCGCATGCTCGCCGCCAATGCCGGGCGCTGCGCCGATCTCGCGCTGCGTCTGCGCGCGGCGCCGCCGCCTTTCGCCGTCACTTGCGCGCGCGGCAGCTCGGACAATGCCGGCACCTATGCGAAATACCTGCTGGAGATCCATCAGGGCCTGGTGACCGCTTCGGTCGGACCATCGATCAGCTCGGTCTTCGGCGGCACGCCGCGGATGCAGGGTGCGCTCTGCCTCACCATCTCGCAATCGGGGCGCAGCCCCGATCTGCTCTCGCTCACCGACACCGCGCGCGCGGCCGGAGCGATCACCGTGGCGCTGGTCAATGACACGGAATCGCCGCTGGCGCAGAAGGCGGAGATCGTTCTGCCGCTGCTCGCCGGTCTCGAGCGCAGTGTCGCGGCGACCAAGTCCTACATCGCCTCGCTGGCGTCGATCCTGCAGATCGTCGCGCATTGGTCCGGCGATCCCCTGCTGCATGCCGCGGTCGAGCGCCTGCCGGAAGAGCTTGCGGTCGCCGCGGCCTATGACTGGTCGGCGGCGGAGCCGGTGCTGAACAACGTGCAGAATCTCTTCGTCATCGGCCGCGGCCCCGGCTTTGGCGTGGCGCAGGAGGCGGCGCTGAAGCTGAAAGAGATCTGCGGCATGCATTCCGAGGCGATGAGCGCCGCCGAGTTGATGCACGGTCCCCTGGCACTGCCGGGCCAGGACTTCCCCGTCATGGCCTTCCTGCAGTCGGACAAGTCGGAAAGCGGTGTCCTGAAGATCCTGCGCGGCTTGGCCGGTCGCGGCGTGCCGGTGATCGCGGCCGGTGCCGGCAACAGGGCGACGGGTGCCATCGCGCTGCCGAGCCTGCCGGAGTCCAACCCGTTCTCGGCGCCGATCCTGCTGATCCAGAGCTTCTATCTGCTGGCCGAGCGTCTCGCCTGGGCGCGCGGTCGCGACCCCGACCGACCGCCGCATCTGAAAAAAGTGACGGAGACGCAGTAATGGCGACGGCACTGATCGGCGCCACGCTGTTCGACGGCACGCATCTCCGCGACGGTGAAGCCGTGCTCCTCGAGGCGGGCAAGATCGCCGGCGTCGTGCCGGCGGCGAAATTGCCGAAGGGTGTCGAGAAGCAGGCGATCAGCGGATTGCTGGCGCCGGGCTTCATCGATGTGCAGGTCAATGGCGGCGGCGGCGTTCTGTTCAACGAGACGCGGACCGTCGCCGGCATCGCCGCGATCGGCGCCGCGCACCGCCGCTTCGGCACCACCGGATTCCTGCCGACCTTCATCACCGACACCCAGGCGAGCATGGGCGAGGCCATCAAGGCCGCCGACGCGGCGATACAGGCGCGCACCCCCGGCGTGCTCGGCATCCATCTCGAGGGCCCGTTCCTCAATCCGGAGCGCAAGGGCATCCACCGCGCCAATCTCATGCGCCCGATCGCCGATCAGGATGTGGCGATGATCGAGCTGCCGGCCGGTGGCCGCGTGCTCGTCACCCTCGCTCCGGAGAAAACCGAGCCCGCGACAATCGCCAAGCTGACCAAATCCGGCATCATCGTCGCCGCCGGCCACACCAAGGCCGATCTCGAGACCATCCGCAAGGCGCAAGGCGCGGGCCTCACCGGCATCACCCATCTCTTCAATGCGATGCCGCCGATGATGGGCCGCGAGCCGGGCCCGGTCGGCGCGGCGCTGGAGGACAAGGACCTCTGGTGCGGCTTGATCGTCGATCTGCACCACGTCTCCGCGGTCTCGCTGCGGGTGGCCTTGGCGGCGCGCGGGACCGAGCGGATGATCCTGGTGACCGATGCGATGCCTTCGGTCGGCAGCAGCGAAGACCATTTCGAGCTCTTGGGCGAGAAGATCAAGCGGGTCGACGGCGCGCTGATCAACGATGCCGGGACTCTCGCCGGATCGGACCTCGATATGGCGAGTGCGGTCCGCAACACGGTGCGGCATCTCGGCGTCGGTGTCGAGGATGCACTGCGGATGGCGTCGCTTCATCCCGCGCAGTTTCTGCGCCTCGACCATGAACTGGGCCGGGTCGCCGAGGGCTATCGCGCCGATCTCGTGCTGTTGGACAGCAATTTCAAAGTGAAGGCGACCTGGATCTCGGGCGCGCGGCAAGACGAACGCAGAAGGCACGAAAGGTAATGCGATGAGCGGCAAGCTGCGGGTCCTGGCGGTCGGGCTGGGCAACATGGGCATGTCCCACGCCAAGGCCTATGCGCGGATCGAAGGATACGAAGTCATCGCCCTCTGCGAGCGCCGCATCGCCGAGCGCAAGCTGCCGCCGGAGCTCGAGCAGGCGCAGCGCTTTTCGGACTATGGCGAAGCGCTCAAAGCCGTGAAGCCCGACGTGGTCTCGATCAGCACCTGGTCGGACAGCCATACCGCTTACGCGATCCAGGCAATGGAAGCGGGGGCGCATGTCTTCGTCGAGAAGCCGCTGGCCGACACGGTCGAAGACGCCGAGCGCGTGGTCGCCGCGGCGAAGCGCACGGGCAAGAAGCTGGTGGTGGGCTACATCCTCCGCCACCACCCGTCCTGGATCAAATTCATCGAGCTCGCCAAGACGCTTGGATCACCACTCGTCTTCCGCATGAACTTGAACCAGCAGAGCAGCGGCAAGCAATGGGAGGACCACAAGAAGCTGCTGCAAAGCCTCTCGCCGATCGTCGATTGCGGCGTCCACTATCTCGACGTCATGTGCCAGATCACCCGCGCCAAGGCGACCAAGGTGCATGCGCTGGGCGCGCGCCTGACCGACGGCATGGCGAATGTCGCGATCCCGGACGGGATGTACAATTACGGCATGCTGCAAGTGGCCTTCGACGACGGCTCGGTCGGCTGGTACGAGGCCGGCTGGGGCCCGATGATGAGCGAGACCGCCTTCTTCGTGAAGGACGTCATCGGCCCCAAGGGAAGTGTTTCCATCGTCGTCGCCGACGAGGGCAACAAGGACACCAAGTCCGCCGACATCAACACCCACACCAAGACCAACCGCATCCTGCTGCACCACGCAGCCCTGAATGCCGACGGCACGCTGGCGAAGAAGGATGAAACCTTCGACACCCAGGACGAACCGGACCACGACGGCTTGTGCGAACGCGAGCAGCGCTACCTGCTGAAAGCGATCCGCGAGAACCTGGACTTGAGCGACCACATGTCCGACGCCATCCGCAGCCTCAGGATCGCGCTGGCGGCCGATCGGTCGGTCAGAACCGGTGAAGTGGTGACGCTTTAACGCGGCCTGAAAGCGGGTGACGGATGCCCGCGCGATCGAGTAAGAGCGGGGTAGCAGGGTAGGCAAGACGGCAAGGAACCGCTCATGACGGCCGATTCTGACGAAGAGTATCCCCTCGGATTCAACGCTGGGCGCGCCTGGGCGGAAGCGTCGGACGACCTGGGGGCCGTTGAAAACGTCGAGACCTTCACTTACGACGCCGCAACGTCTTTCGACGAATTGCTGGCGCTCTACAAGCGCTGCGTCGATCCGGAGGGCAATCTCGTGGAAGACGACATCCTCGACGGCTTCGAGGCCGATGGCCGCATGCTGACCAGCGAATATCTCTTCGGCTTCATCGACGGCGTGCAGGCTGCGATCAAGGAAGCGAAGGGGCCGCCACCCGATCGCGCTCGATAAAAGCGAAGGGCCTCCCGGAGGAGGCCCTTCCATTGTCCTGCCTAGGGGCGGCAGCTCAGCGAAGCCCGACCCCGACTTTGGAGGCCGCGCTCATGAGAACCGCCATCTGCGGCTTATGACAATGAGACATCTGACCACCTCCTTTCTAATGTTGAACGGCTAACAATGTAGGCGGCGCGCCCGATTTTGCAATCGCGATCGCAGCGGCCGCGGCAGGAACGGGGTGCCGTGGCGCCTGTCGGCTATGTCCCAGGCGGGAGAAACTGCTCGAGCCAACCGCCGCCTTACAGCCCCTCGACCCCTCGCAAAAATTTTTTCCGCACCCTCTTGAAGAGGAATTTTCCCCAAACTAACTCGAACTTTTGCGGGCCGGGGCCCGCTCTACTCTCACTTATTTGCCCATTGGAGGACGCGGCAATGACTGTCCAAGCGGTTAACGACTCCTTACGGTCGCTGTGGCGAGAGCAAGCAAGTCGGTGGCTGACCTTCGCACCCGCCGAAGCTTCGACGCACACACCCGAGACAACCCATGACGATCCGGATCACGATCCGCCGCCTGCGGCACCGGCCATAAGGCCCTGGCCGCGGGTCTTTCCGGGCCTTTAGGCAGGCAACTGCGTTCGTAGGAGGAAAGGATGAGCGTTAACTTCACGGGAGAACCGGGCGTCTACCTGGCGGATCGCGATGCGGTCAAGATTACGGGTGTCGACGGCGAACGCCTCGTCAGCTGCTACGTCAAGCGATCGGCACTCGAAGCGATCGGATGCCCGGATGACGACGATACGCCGGACCTGCTCCGACATTTCCAGCGCGAGCGCGATGTGGTTGAGATCGCGGCGATGGTGAAATACCGCCGTGCCTTGTCGCCGTCGGCCGAAATTGAAATCGAGGCTGCCGATCTCGCGGTCATTCTTCCGGCGGCAGCGGCCTAGCCAACACCGTTTACCGACGGAGACCCGGGCCCAATAATTACTCCGTCATCCCGGGACTTGGTCCCGGGATCCACGCCTTTCTTTCTTCACGCCGCCAAGGCGTCGATCCCGGCGCCCCCCGTCCGCCAATGCGGACATTCGTCCCGCGGGGCGCCGGGATGACGGCAGACCATCAGCTACGAACCGGCTCGAGGTCCGTCGACCACAGCGCGTTGTCGCCGGTATCGCGCAGGGTCACGGTCATGACGCCGGTATCGGCCTTGATCGCGACATGGCCGAAGAACTGGAAGCCGGCGGCGGGGCTCAAGTTCTGGTTTTCCTTGCCGGCGGGCGGCGCCTTCACGAATTTCACTTCGGGGCCGAAAGTCATGTCGAGATCGTTGGGGCCGAAGGTGCCGGCATGGATCGGGCCGGAGACGAACTCCCAGAACGGGTTGAAGTCCTGGAATTGCGCCTTGTTGGGATCGTAGTAATGCGCGGCGGTGTAATGCACGTCGGCGGTCAGCCAGACCGTGTTGTGCACATTTGCGGCCTTGATGTATCGCAGCAGGTCGGCGAACTCCAACTCGCGACCGAGCGGCTTGCCGTCCTCATGGTTGGCGACCGCCTCGAAGCCCTTCAGGTTCTTGGCGTCGTTCCAGACGATCAGCGAGAGCGGCATGTCGGCGGCAATGACCTTCCAGACTGCCTTGGATGTAACCAGCTCGCGCTTCAGCCAGGCGAGCTGCTCGGCGCCGAGGAAGGCCGCCTTGCTCTCCTCGGTCTCGAGATTGTCGCCGTTGGGATCGCGATAGGTGCGCATGTCGAGCATGAAGACGTCGAGCAGCGGGCCATAGGCCACCTTGCGGTAGACCCGGTTCGGCTCCTGCGGGTATTGCGCGATCGGCATGTATTCATGGAAGGCCTGGGCCGCGCGCGCCGCCATCAGCGCGATCGACTTCTCGGTGTAAGGCTCGGCCAGCACTTTCGACGCCGACCAGTTGTTGGTGACCTCGTGGTCGTCCCATTGCGAAAGGACCGGAACCTGCGCGTAGAGCCCGAGCACGTTCTTGTCCATGAAGTTGTACTTGTACTGGCCACGGAACTCGTCGAGCGTCTCGGCCGGCTTCGACTTCTCCGGCGTGACGATGTTCTTCCAGGCGCTGCCATCGGGCAGCTTCACCTCGGCCTGCAACACGCCGTCGGCATAGATGTTGTCGCCGGAATGGAGGAAGAAATCCGGTTGGTGCTTCAGCATGGTCGAATAGGCCTTCATCCCGCCGCGGGATTCGTCGATGCCCCAGCCCTGGCCGCAGGTGTCGCCGGACCAGGTGAAGGAGACGTCGCGGAGCTCGGTCGGTGCGGTGCGGAAATGCCCGGTGAGCGGCTCGCTCTCCAAGGTCGGGTCGGAGAGGTCCTGGAACTTGACCCGATAGAAGATGTCCTGGTTGGAGGGCAGGTCGGTCGCGAGCAGCTTCACGGTGTAGTCGGATTCCGGCAGCGCAGCGAGTTTTGGCAGGCTGCGCACGTCTTTGAAGCTCTCGGTCGTGGACCATTCGAAGATCGCATTGGCCGGCCGGTCGGCCCGCGACCACAAAACCGCGCGATCGGCGCCGACATCGCCGGACTGGATCCCATGGGTGGTCAACGGGCGCGCGGCGGCACGGCTGATGCGTGGGGCGGCGATGCCGGCCAGCGAAGCGGCGCCGACGGCAGCGGTGCCGGTCAGGAAGCGGCGGCGAGAGACACGGCTTTCAGTGATGCGAATCTTCATGGCAGGACTCCCAGCGATTCGGGGAAGGGTTCAGGCGGCCGCACCATCCCGCCGGAACGTGACAGAAGTTTCGCGCTTCGATGAAAGAGCCGTCACACTTAGTCGAAGCCTGCGCTCATTTTGCCCAAGGCTGCGTAATCCATGACCACTGTGTCCCCGGCGGCGACATCGACCGGTTTCACGCAGGTGCCCGTCGTGATGACCTCGCCCGCCTTGAGCGCGAGCCCGCGCTTGTTCAAGTGATTGGCGATCCAGGTGAGCGCGATCCTGGGATCGCCCAGCGCATTGGCGCCGCTGCCCTCGGCGACGACCGTATCCTGCTTCCAGGCGCGCACCGGCTGCTTGGAGAGATCGAGGCCGCGCCAATCCTTGACCTCAGGCCCAAGGACGAACCAGGCATGGAACGCGCAATCCGCGCAGATCGAGGGCGCACCGATCGTGTCGAACACGTCGTAGCGCGCATCCGGAATCTCGATCGCGAGATGCATGGACGCCACCGCATCCATGACCTCGCGCTGGTCGTAGTCGCGCCCGCGCGGCGGCAGGTCGCGCGCCATCTTAAACGCGAACTCCGCCTCGGCCACCCGCATATGGTTGCGGGCGATCGGGCGGCGCGCGCCGTCGGGGAGCACGAAATCGCGGAACAGCCGCCCGGCCAGCGGTTCGGTCACGCCGATATGCTTTTGGCCCGCGGCGCTGGTGGCGGCGATCTTCCAGCCGACCGCCGGCTGGCCGGTGATGTCCAGCATCGCCTCCTGGATCGCATAGCCGTCTTCCAAGGACGTGGGACGAAGTTCCGGCGGCAGGGCCTCGATGCGGCTTTCGGCGCGGCGGGTGCGCCACAGCAGATCGGCGGCGCGGGTGATCGCAGTCTTATTCATCTTTCCCCCAGCTTGACGGGCTCCATCTTACCGCGTTCGATGGGCCCTCATGGAAGCGCCAAAAAACGTAGAGGCGCCAAAACAGGGGGATTGGGGGCTATGGCGGCGAACTCGGAATTTCCGCGTTTCGATCTGAGCGGGCAGGTGGTGCTGGTGACCGCGGCGGCGCGCGGATTGGGACGCGCTTGCGCGCTGGCCTGCGCCCATGCCGGGGCGGATATCGCTTTGGGTCTCCGGGACAAGAAATCCGGCGAGAGCCTGGTCGCGGCAATCCAGAAGCTCGGCCGCAAGGCGCTGCCGCTGCAGATGGACATGACCAAGCTCAGCGAGATCCAGAGCGCGGTCGCCGAGGTCGACCAGTATTTCGGCAAGATCGACGTGCTGGTGAACAATGCCGGGGCGAGTCCGGAGAACCTGGCCGAGAACGTCAACGAGGCGGATTTCGACCTGACGCTGCAGGTCAATCTCAAGGGGACCTTCTTCGCGAGCCAGGCGGTGGGCAAGCTGATGATCACCCGGCGCTACGGTCGCATCATCAACATGAGCTCCCAGGCCGGCACCGTGGCTTTGCGCGGCGAGCCGATCTATTGCATGAGCAAGGCCGGGATCGACCATCTGACGCGCTGTCTGGCGCACGAATGGGGCCGCTACAACATCTGCGTCAACGCCGTGGCGCCGACCTTCATCTGGACCGACGGCACGCGGCCGGCTCTGTCGGATCCGGAGTTCCTGAAGCAGACCGTCGGAAAGATTCCCCTGGGTCGCATCGGCGAACCGAAAGAGGTGGCGGGTGCCGTAGTATTCCTGGCGTCACCCGCAGCCTCGCTGGTGAACGGCACCATCCTCCATGTCGACGGCGGCTGGACGACGAGCTGACCTACCGCCGTCTATCCGCCGCAACAATCCCGTTTAAGAAAGAGTGGACAGAATGCCCAGAATCGCGCGCAAGGATATCCTCGAGAAATTTCGCGGCATGATGGCGCGGCGTGAGCCGATCGTCGGCGGCGGCGCCGGCACCGGCCTCTCCGCCAAATGCGAGGAGCAGGGCGGCATCGATCTCATCGTCATCTACAATTCCGGCCGCTACCGCATGGCGGGCCGCGGCTCGCTCGCCGGCATCCTCGCCTATGGCAATGCCAACGAGATCGTGGTCGATATGGCGCGCGAGGTGCTGCCGGTGGTGAAGAAGACGCCGGTTCTGGCCGGCGTCAACGGCACCGATCCCTTCCTGCTGGTCGATCCCTTCTTGCAGCGCCTGGGCGAGCTCGGCTTCTCGGGCATCCAGAATTTCCCGACGGTCGGCCTGATCGACGGCACCTTCCGCGCGAACCTGGAAGAGACCGGCATGGGCTACGGGCTCGAGGTCGATCTCATCCGCCGCGCCGGCGAGCTCGATTTCCTGACCACGCCTTATGTCTTCTCGCGCGAGGAGACGGTCGCGATGACCAAGGCGGGCGCGGACATCATTGTCTGCCATATGGGGCTGACGACCGGCGGGTCGATCGGCGCGGAGACGGCGCTGACCCTCGACGATTGCGTGGCGCGCATCAACGAATGGTCGGAGGCCGCCTTATCGATCCGCAAGGATGCGATCGTGATCTGCCATGGCGGCCCGATCTCGATGCCCGAGGACGCGACCTATGTGCTGAAGCACTGCCCGAACTGCCACGGCTTCTACGGCGCGTCCAGCATGGAGCGGTTGCCGACCGAAACCGCGCTCACCGAGCAGACGCGGAAGTTCAAGCAGATTGCGCGCTAGGCGGCGTGGGCGGCGGCCGACTGCCCGCGGGCGAGGAGTGCGTGCATGACCAGGTCGATCATCGCGGCGGCGAAGCGCTCCCGCGGCAGCCGGTCCGTTCCGATCAAGCCGCCGCGCACGATGCCGATCAGCATCGACGGCACGGCTTCGAGATCGATCGGGCGGAACTCGCCGGTGGCGACGCCTTGTTCCAGGATGGTGCGGGCGGCTTCGACGAAGGGCCGGCGGCGGCGGCGGAACTCGTTGCGCCAGCGCCGCATCACGGCGGACTGGTCGTCGGTCAGCATGCGGAGCGCCGCGACCTGGCCGCCCAGCGCATTGAGCATCGCCTGGAGCAGCCGTTCGAGCGATCGGCCCGGCTGGTCGCGGTCCTTCAGGATCGCGGCGACCTCTGAATCCAGCCGGTCGAGACCCGATTTGAAGACCTCCAGAAAGAGCTCTTCCTTCGACGGAAAGTAGCGGTAAAGCGTCGGTTTTCCGACCTCCGCCCGTGCGGCGACGTCGCGCATTTGCACGGAATCATAAGGATTTGCGCCGAACAATTCGGCGGCGGCGGCCAGGATCTTCTGGCGTCGTTCGTTGCGCCAGTCGCGGCGTGGGAGCACAGTCATGACTTGTCACTGCGCGGTCGTTGAAAAGTAAACTTACGGGTTCTATTTTAGGGACGCGGACCGCCGGGTTCAAGCCGGAGTGACGTAGTAAGCCAAATGAAAGTGCCGGAAAGTGTGAAATTCGGAGGTCCGAACGAACGCCGGCGGGAAAAGACGGATTCCGATGCGGGCTCGGCTCGTTCTTTTGATTGTCCTCATCGTCGCCTTGGGCGGCGGCCTCTTCCTTTACTCTCACCAGCGCGGCACGGCCGCCCAGACGCCCGGTAAGCAGGCGGCGCGGCCGGTTCCGGTCACCGTCGTCGCGGTCGAGCAGAAGGCGGCGCCGGTCGAGATCCGCACCGTCGGCCGGGTCCAGACCCTGGCCAGCGTCGCCGTCCGGTCTCGGATCGACGGCGTGATCTCCAAGGTTTCCGTCACCGACGGCCAGGAGGTGAAGGCCGGCGACGAGCTGTTCCGGATCGACGACCGCGAGGCGCAGGCGGCGCTGAAGCTCGCCCAGGCCAATCTCGGCAAGGACCAGGCTTCGCTCGACAATGCCAAGCGCCAGGTGGACCGCCTGACGCCGCTCGCCGCCAAGAATTTCACCACGCGGCAGGATTACGACGCGGCAACCACGCTGGTCGCCACCCTGCAAGCCACCATCGCCGCCGACCAGGCCACGATCGACGCCGCCAAGGTGACCTTGTCCTACACCGTCATCACCGCGCCGATCTCGGGGCGGATCGGTTCGGTGGTGCAGAAGCTCGGCAACTCGGTGCGTTCGGCGGATTCGACCGCGCTCGTCACCATCAACCAGCTCCAGCCGATCCTGGTCGCCTTCTCGATCCCGCAGGAGAGCATGGGCGAGCTGCAGCGTGCGCTCACCACCGGCAAGGTGCCGGTCGCGGCCACCATTCCCGACAGCAGCGCGCCGGTCCAGCAGGGTGAAGTCTCTTACGTCGAGAATGCGATCGATCCCGCCACCAACACGCTCTCGGTGAAGGCGCAATTCCCGAACGCGCAAGAGTTCCTGTGGCCGAGCCAGTTCGTCAACGTGGTGATGACCACCCGCGTCGACCCGGATGCGACCGTGGTGCCGACCGTCGCGGTCCAGATGAACCAGGAAGGCGCCTATGTCTGGGTGGTGAAGCCCGACAGCACGGTCGAGATGCGCCCCATCACGGTCACGCGCCAGCTCGGCCATGATATGGTGGTCGAAGGCGCGTTGAAGGCCGGCGAGAAGGTCGTGACCGAAGGCCAGCTCCGGTTGGAGAGCGGCGCCAAGGTCGAGGTGGCCGCCGATGTTCCGGAAGATCCGCAAGCCAAGACACTGCCCGACGCCGCGGTGAGGATCACCCAATGACCTTGCCGGAGCTTTGCATCCGCCGGCCGGTCATGACATGCCTGCTCATGATCACCGTGGTGATGCTCGGACTCGCGGGTTATCGCCAGCTTCCCGTCGCCGCTTTGCCGCGGGTCGACTATCCGACCATTTCGGTCACGGCGTCGCTGCCCGGCGCAAATCCGGAGACGATGGCCTCGGCCGTCGCAACGCCGCTGGAGAAGCAGTTCTCCACGATCTCCGGCATCGACTCCATGAGTTCGACCAACTCCCAGGGCCAGACCCGGATCACCCTGCAATTCGATCTCGACCGCGACATCGATGGCGCGGCGCTCGACGTGCAGTCGGCGTTGAGCGTGGCGCAGCGGCGCCTGCCGACCGAGATGACCGATACGCCGAGCTTCCGCAAGGTGAACCCGGCCGACCAGCCGATCCTGCTGCTGGCGCTGACCTCCAAGACATTGCCGCTCTCGGCCGTGGACGAGTATGCGGAATCCTATATCGCGCAGCGTCTTTCGCTGCTCGAGGGCGTCGCGCAGGTTCTGGTGTTCGGCTCGCAGAAGTTCGCGATCCGCATCAAGGTCGATCCGAACCAGCTCTCCTCGATGGGCGTCGGCGTCGATCAGGTGGAGAGTGCGGTCGCGGCCGCCAACTCCAACGCGCCGGTCGGCGCGCTCAGCGGCTCGGAGAAGACTGCGACCCTGCAGGCGCCGGGCCAGCTTTCAGACGCGGCGCAATACCAGAGCCTGATCGTCGCCTATCGCAACGGCAATCCGGTGCGGCTCGGCGACATCGCAACCGTGGTCAACGGCGTCGAGAACGACAAGACCGCGAGCTGGTTCAACGGCGAGCGCTCCATCGTGCTGGCGATCCAGCGCCAGCCCGACGCCAATACGGTCGCCGTCATCGATTCCATCAAGGCCATGCTGCCGCAGATCCAGAACGAGATCCCGCCCTCGGTTCGCCTCGAGACCCTGGTGGACCGCTCGATCTCGATCAACGCCTCCGTGGCCGACGTGAAGTTCACGCTGGGCCTGACCATTGCCCTGGTCGTGATGGTGATCTTCCTGTTCCTGCGGAACCTCACCGCCACGATCATCCCGGCCTTGGCCCTGCCGGTTTCGCTGGTCGGCACTTTCGGCGGCATGTATCTGCTCGGCTATTCGATCGACAATCTCTCGCTGATGGCGTTGACCCTGTCCGTGGGCTTCGTGGTCGATGACGCGATTGTCATGCTGGAGAACATCGTCCGGCACGTCGAGAAGGGCGAGCGGCCCTGGATGGCGGCCCTGCGCGGCTCGCGCGAGATCGCCTTCACCATTCTCTCGATCACCATCTCGCTGGTCGCGGTCTTCATCCCGGTGCTGTTCATGGGCGGCGTCGTCGGCCGCCTGTTCCGCGAGTTCGCCGTCACCATCAGCCTCACCATCCTGATCTCCGGGCTGGTCTCGCTGACCTTGACGCCGATGCTCTGCAGTCGTCTGCTCAGAACGCATCGCGAAGGCGAGCGGCATGGCGCGCTCTATCGCGGGCTGGAGGCGGGCTTCGACGCCATGCTGAGGGCCTATGCGGCGACGCTCGGCTGGTCGCTCCGCCACCGCTTCATCATCCTGCTGATCACCTTCGCTTCGATCGGCGCCAGCGCCTGGCTGATCCACGTGACCCCGAAGGGTTTCTTCCCGGAAGAGGATACCGGCCTGATCTCGGTCTCGGTCCAGGGACCGCAGGACATGTCCTTCGCCGCGATGATCCCGGCGCAGCAGAAGGTGGCCGATATCATTCGCAAGGATCCCGCGGTCGACTACGTGAGCTCGACGGTCGGGACTTCGGGCTTCGGTGCCGGCGGCGAGAACAACGGATCGATGTGGGTCACCCTGAAGCCGCTCGACCAGCGCGACGTCTCGGCGCGTGACGTGATCCAGCGCCTGCGCGGCAAGCTTGCGACACTGCCGAGCGTCGGCGTCTTCATGACGCCGATCCAGAACATCAATGTCGGCGGCCGCTCATCGCGCAGCCAGTACCAATACACATTGCAGGCCGTCGAGTTCGACCAGCTCGAGAAGGTCGCCAAGGATATGGAGGAGCGCCTCTCGCAGATGCCAATGCTCCAGGGCGTGAACTCGGACCTGGAGGTCGACAAGCCGCAATACCTGGTCGACATCGACCGCGACCGTGCGGCGGCGCTCGACGTCACCACGGATGCCATCAGAACCACGCTCTACGGCGCCTTCGGGTCGAGCCAGATTTCCGAGATCTACAAGCCGACCAATTCCTACGAAGTGATCATGGAGGCGATCCAGCCGCGGACGGTCAGCGAGCAGGCGCTGCGCGAGATCTACGTCCGCAGCACCGGCGGTGCGCTGATCCCGCTGGATTCGGTTGCGAAGATCACGCGCCAGGCCGGCCCCTTGAGCGTGCAGCACCAGGGCCAGCTTCCCGCAGTCACCATCTCTTTCGATCTCGCACCCGGCGTCTCGTTGGGTGAGGCGACGGATGCCATTCGCGCGGTCGAGCACGAGATGCAATTGCCGCCGGGCGTCTCCGGCAGCTTCCAGGGCACGGCGCAGGTGTTCCAGCAGTCGATGAACGGCATGACGCTGCTGATCCTGGCCGCCATCTTCGTGATCTACGTGATCCTCGGCATTCTCTACGAGAGCTTCATCCACCCGATCACCATCTTGAGCGGCCTGCCGGCCGCGGCGCTCGGTGCGTTGCTGACGCTGCTGGTCTTCGGCAAGGATCTCAACGTGATCGCCATCATCGGCATCGTCATGCTGATCGGCATCGTGAAGAAGAACGCGATCATGATGATCGACGTGGCGCTGGAGAAGCGGCGCGAGGGCGCCGCTCCGGAAGCCGCGATCCACGAAGCCTGCCTGCTCCGGTTCCGGCCGATCATGATGACCACCATGGCGGCGATCATGGGCACCTTGCCGATCGCGCTCGGCCACGGTGCCGGCGCCGAGCTGCGTCAGCCTTTGGGCCTGGCGGTGGTCGGCGGCTTGATCGTCTCGCAGCTGCTGACGCTCTTCATCACGCCGGTGATCTACATCTACTTCGAGCGCCTGCAGGGCCTGTTTCGCCGCGAGCCGGTCTCCCAGCCCGCGCCCGGCGAGTGATCACATCAGCTCGGCGTCGCGCGCGATCGCGAGCAGGGCGGCGCGCAGCAGGGGATCGCCGTCGATGGGCTCCGAGTTGACGCCGATCGCAGCCAGCGCCGAGACGTAGAGCTCGGTCATCTTCGAGGATCCGATCACCGCGACGGTGCCGGTCAAGCCGGCGGTGGCATCGCGCAACTCGGCACCGATCAGGATTCCGGAGAGATAGGAGGCCAGCGCCTCGCCCGGCAGCTCGGCAAAGAGGCCGAGGCTGCGCACGCTGAACAGGCGGTTGAGCAGTGCGCCCGCGCTGACCCCTTCGCTCACCGCGAGACCGCGGCGAAACGCAGCGTCGTCGTGTGGTGCGCCGGGGCGCATCAACTGCGCCAGCGTGCCGGTGGCGCAGAGCTGGGCGAAGAGCTCGCCGGTCATATAGGTGCGGAAGCCGGCGAGGCCGCCATCGCGGATCTCCGCCCATTTGGAATGCGTGCCGGGCAGGACGCAGAGCCGGTTCTCCTCGGCCTGCAGCCAGAGGCCATAGAGCTGGCATTCCTCGCCGCGCATGACGTCGGGCCGTCCAGCCTCCCGCGCCGAGAGGCCCGGTGCGATGCGGATCGGGTGGCCGTCGAGATCGGGCAGGGCGATCAGGTTCCGCGCAATCTCGGTAAACCTGGCCGGCGTCGCCACATAAGGTGCTTCGCGCCAGCCGAGCTTGCTGCCGACCATGCCGGCCATGACGATCGGCGCGTTCGGCGCAGCGTCCTTCAGCCAATCGCCGATGAAGCCGCGGAAGGATGCTTCAAAGGCCCGGTCCTTGACGCCGAGCAGGCCCTGGTCGTCCTTGCGCTGGTCGAGCACCCGGCCGTCGCGATTGACCGCCCAGGCGCGCCGGTTGGTGGTGCCCCAATCGGCGAAGATGCCGCTGATCCCGGTCATGTTCTAGAGGACGGCGACGCCACCATAGGCGAAGCTCTCCGCCGACTTCGCCGCCAAGGTGTTGCGGAGCGGGGCGCCGAACTCCTTCATCTCGATCTCGAACACGTCGCCGGGCTCGGTGCGGACGCCGTCGGCGAAGCTCAAGGTCGCGGCGCCGAAATAGTGGATGTGCACGTCGCCCGGATGCCGGAACTGCGTGTACTTGAAGTGGTGGTATTCGAGGTTGGCGATGGTGTGCGACATGTTCTTCTCGCCCGAGAGGAACGGCTTGGTCCAGATCACCTTGCCGTTGCGGATGAGACGGCTGTCGCCGGCGACATGCTCGGGCAGCGCGCCGATGCGGAGCTCCGGGCCGACCGAGCAGGCGCGCAGCTTGGAATGCGCCAGCCAGAGATAGTTCACCCGCTCGGTGATGTGGTCGGAGAACTCGTTGCCGAGCGCGAAGCCGAGGCGGAACGGCTTGCCGTCCGGGCCGACGATGTAGAGGCCGACCACTTCCGGCTCCTCGCCGCCATCCTGGGCGAAGGAGGGCATCGGGAATGCGGCGCCCGGGCGGACCAGGGCCGTGCCGTCGCCCTTGTAGAACCATTCGGGCTGGACCCCCGCGCCGGCGCCTTTCGGCTTGCCGCCTTCGAGGCCCATCTTGAACATCTTCAGCGAGTCCGTGAGGTTCTCGTCGCCGGCGCCGAGCTTCACATGCATCTTGTCGCGCGCTTCGGCGCTGCCGAGATGCGTCAGCCCCGTGCCGGTGATCCAGCAATGGGTCGGATCCGGATGATCCAGCGGCGGCAGGACACGGCCCTCGCTGAGCGCAGCCTCGTAATCGAAGGTCTCGCCGCCGCCGCGGCTTTCGACCTCGGCGGTCAGGCCGCGCTTCGTGGCGATGGCGCTCTGGGCGAGTTCGAGCATCGACTTGGCGCCGGGAACGATAGCCGGTTTCTCGCCATCGACGCGGGCGACGGCGCGGCTGGAACCGAGTTCGAGTTGGATGAGACGCATGGGGCTGTTCCTCAGGCTTTGCGCTTGTAATAGACGTCGAGGCAGACGGCGGCCAGCAGCACCAGGCCTTTGATGACCTGCTGCAGATCGATGCCGACGCCGAGGATCGACATGCCGTTGTTCATGACGCCGACGATGAAGGCGCCGATGACCGCGCCGATGATCTTGCCGACGCCGCCGGTGGGCGAGGCGCCGCCGATGAAGCAGGCGGCGATGACGTCGAGCTCGAAGCCGAGGCCGGCTTGCGGCGTGGCGCTGTTGAGGCGCGCGGTGAACACCAGGCCGGCCAGTGCCGCCAGCACGCCCATGTTGAGGAAGGCGTAGAAGGTGAGCCGGTTGGTCCGGATGCCGGAGAGCCGCGCCGCCTTTTCGTTTCCGCCCAGCGCATAGATGCGTCGGCCGATCGTGGTGTTCGTGGCGACGAAGGCATAGAGCGTGATCAGCGCGAACATGATGACCAGCACGTTCGGCAGGCCGCGCGAGGAGGCGAGCAGGTAGGTGAGCCACAAGAAGCCGATCGCGATCAGCACATTCCGGCCGATGAAGATCGGCAACGGCTCTTCCGCCAGGTCATGCTTTTGCTGGTTAAAGCGCTCGCGGATCTTGAAGAAGATGATGATCGCCGCAACCGCCGTGCCGATCAGCATCGAGGTCCATTTGAACGTCGCACCGAAGAAATCCGGGATGAAACCGTTGGCCAGGAGCTGAAAACCGGTGGGGAAGGGACCATAGGAGGTGCCGCCGAGGACGTAGAGCGAGAGCCCGCGGAAGACCAGCATGCCCGCTAGGGTCACGATGAAGGCCGGGATCTTGAGGTAGGCGACGAAAAAGCCCTGCGCCGCTCCGGCCACTGCGCCGAACGCGATGCAGAATAGGAAGACCAGCCCGAAGTTCCAATGCTCCTGCACGATCAGGACACCGGCGAGGGCGCCGACGAAAGCGACGATCGAGCCGACCGAGAGGTCGATATGGCCGGCGACGATGATCAGCAGCATCCCCAGCGCCATGATGACGATGTAGGAGTTCTGCAGCACCAGGTTGGTGATATTGACCGGCCGGAACAGGATGCCGTTGGTCGCGACCTCGAAGAACACCATGATCACGATCAGCGACAGGAGCAGCGCGTAATCGCGGATGTTGTGCCGGATATAGGTGCCGAGCGAAACGTGCGGCGCGCCGGAGGTGGGGATGGTGGCGGAGTCCTGGGCCATGGTCAGTCCTCCCACGACTTCATGATGGTATGCATAATTTTCTCCTGGGACGCTTCTTCGACCGGCATCTCGCCGACGATGCGTCCGTCATTCATGATGTAAATGCGATCGGACATGCCGAGCAGCTCGGGCATTTCCGAGGAAATCAGGATCACGGCCTTGCCGCTCTCGGCCAGCGCGTTGATGATGCCGTAGATCTCATACTTGGCGCCGACATCGATGCCGCGCGTGGGCTCGTCCAGGATCAGCACTTCCGGCCCGGTGAACAGCCATTTGCTGAGCACGACCTTCTGCTGGTTGCCGCCGGAGAGGTTCACCGTCTGCTGGAACACGCTCGAGCAGCGGATGTTGAGATCCTTGCGGTACTTGTTGGCGACGATGATCTCCCGCGGCGCATCCACGACGGTGTGCTTGGAGATGCCGTCTAGATTGGCCAGCGAGACGTTCCCTTTGATGTCGTCGATCAGCACCAGGCCGTAGCTCTTGCGATCCTCGGTCACATAGGCGATGCCGGCGTCCATCGCACGATTGATCGTCGAGACGTCGACCGGCTTGCCGTGCATCAGCGCCTGGCCGCTGATCTTCTGCCCGTAGGAGCGGCCGAACACGCTCATGGCGAACTCGGTGCGCCCGGCGCCCATCAGCCCGGCGATGCCGATTACCTCGCCCTTGCGAACGTTGAGATTGACGTTCTTGATCAGATGCCGGTCGGCATGGACCGCGTGATGGACGTTCCAGTCGCGGACTTCGAAGATCACGTCGCTGGGGTGCGCATGGCGCTCGGGATAGCGGTCGGTAATCTCGCGGCCGACCATGCTCTTGATGATGCGGTTCTCGTCGATCCGCTCGGCGCGGCAATCCAGGTGATCGACCGTGCTGCCGTCGCGCAAGATCGTGACGTTGTCCGCGACCTTCAGGATCTCGTTGAGCTTGTGCGAGATCAGGATCGAGGAGATACCCTGGGCGCGGAACTCCTTGAGCAGCGCCAGCAAAGCGTCGCTGTCGCTTTCGTTGAGGCTGGCCGTCGGCTCGTCGAGGATCAGCAGCTTCACGTCCTTCGACAGCGCCTTGGCGATTTCCACCAGCTGCTGCTTGCCGACGCCGATCGTGTCGATCTGAGTCTGCGGCGATTCATTCAGGCCGACCTTCTTCAGCAGCTCCTTGGTGCGGCGGAAGGCGGCGTGCCAGTCGATGACGCCGGCGGTTGCGATCTCGTTGCCGAGGAAGATGTTCTCGGCGATCGAGAGCAGCGGCACCAGCGCCAGCTCCTGGTGGATGATGATGATGCCGATATGCTCGCTGTCGGCGATGTCGCGGAACTTCCGCTCCTCGCCCTGAAAGTGGATCTCGCCTTCGTAGCTGCCATGCGGATAGACGCCGCTGAGCACCTTCATCAGCGTCGACTTGCCGGCGCCGTTCTCGCCGACGATGCCGTGGATCTCTCCCGCCTTGACCGACAGGTTGACGTCCTTCAGGGCCTTGACGCCCGGGAACGACTTCGAAATCCCCCGCATCTCCAGAATGGCATCCATTCGTTCGCTCATGACCTCTAAGTAGGGAAACTGGGAAACTGTGAAAAAGCCGGTGATTTCCGGCACTTGACTCTGCCTCAACCGGGCGCGCTTGCCAAGCCGGAGCCGCACCCGAAACGCAATCGGGCCCCGCCTTGCGCGGGGCCCGATCTTCGTGAAGAGCCGACCCGCAGTTACTGCGTGATCTGGTCCTTCGTGTAGTAGCCGCCATCGACCAGGATCTTCTCCCAGTTGGTGGCATCGACCGCGACCGGGGTCAGCAGGTAGGAGGGAACGACCTTGACCTCGTTGTTGTAGGTCTTGGTGTCGTTCACTTCCGGCTCCTTGCCGCTCATGACCGCATCCACCATCTGCACGGTAACCTTCGCGAGCTCGCGGGTGTCCTTGTAGATGGTCGAGTACTGCTCGCCGGCGATGATCGACTTCACCGACGGGATCTCGGCGTCCTGACCGGACACGATCGGCATCTTCAGATCGCCGCTGCCGTAGCCGACGCCCTTAAGGGCCGAGATGATGCCGATCGAGAGGCCGTCATACGGCGAGAGAACCGCATCGACATGCTTGTCGGTGTAGAAGCCCGACAGCAGGTTCTCCATGCGGGCCTGGGCAGTCGCCGGCAGCCAGCGCAGGGTGCCGACCTTGTCCATGCCCATCTGGCCCGACTGGACGACCAGCTTCTTGCTGTCGATGTAGGGCTGCAGCACCGACATGGCGCCGTCATAGAAGAAGAACGCGTTGTTGTCGTCCGGCGAACCGCCGAACAGCTCGATGTTGAACGGACCCTTGCCGTCCTTCAGGCCGAGCTTATCGACGATCGAGTTCGCCTGCAGCACGCCGACCTTGAAGTTGTCGAAAGTGGCGTAGTAATCGACGTTCGGCGACTTCTTGATCAGGCGGTCATAGGCGATGACCTTGATGCCGGCGTCATGCGCCTTCTGCAGCACGTCCGACAGCGTGGTGCCGTCGATCGAGGCGATCACCAGGACCTTGGCGCCCTTGGTGACCATGTTCTCGATCTGCGCGAGCTGGTTCGGAATATCGTCGTTCGCGTATTGCAGATCGGTCGTGTAGCCGAGCGCTTCCAGTTGCTGCTTGACGGCGTCGCCGTCGTGGATCCAGCGGGTGGAGGTCTTGTTCGGCATCGCGATGCCGACCAGGCCTTTGTCTGCGGCCTCCGCGTGCGTGGTCAGGGCGAACATGCCCAGCGCCGCAACGGCCATAAGGGATTTCAGAAGTTTCACGTGGTTCCTCCCATCGGGATAGTGGGTGTTGGATCGCGTTTGAGCTGAAGGAGTTTGAGCCGCCCGGGGACTTGCAGAGGCAACCGGTCTATCGTTGCGGCTGTGCGGCTTGCGCGCAGCGCCGGATAAACATGGTGCATCCCTCCCAAGGTCGTCTACGATGCCGCCGGCCCGTTCAACCGGGCTCTCTAAAATGGCGTCGCTAAGTTCGTCACTATCATAACCGTTTTGGGGCAGCAATCACATTATGTATGACAATTCCCGAGGTTGTGATAACCTCCGGATCAATCAATAACCACAAACTTTCTGGGACGGGCGGGCTTTTTGCGGTGCAATATGTATGACAATACCGGCATAGCCGCAACGCTGCGCCTCCTCTGATCATGCGCCAGCTCAAAACTGCCGGCAAGGTTGCTGCGGTGCGCAAGAGCAGCCTGCACCATCAGGTCGCCCAGGATATCGGCGCGCGGATATTGCGTGGAGAGTTCGCTCCGGGGGACCTTCTTCCCAACGAGGCAGAAAGCTGTCGGGCCTATGGCGTGAGCCGCACCGCCGTGCGCGAAGCCATGAAGATGCTGACCGCCAAGGGCCTGATCATTTCCCGGCCGAAGATCGGCTCCCGGGTCCAGCCCAAGGAGTCCTGGAACCTCCTGGATCGGGATGTCCTGGTTTGGTACTGCGCCGCCGCCGAGCGCAGCCATTTCCTCGCCTCCATGCATCAGGTGCGCGACATCCTCGAGCCGGAGGCGGCGGCGCTTGCCGCCGTCAATCACACGCCGACCCAGTTGAAGACCATCGAGCTGGCCCTCAGCGGCATGCGCGATGCCACCGACCCTGCCGGCTGGAACGCGGCGGACGTGCAGTTCCATGTGGCCATTCTCTGGGCGGCGGGGAACGAGCTGCTGGTGCCGTTCGGATTCCTGATCGAATCCGCGCTCGGCACCATGTTTGATTTCACCGTCAAGCATAACCAGACCTGGCGTGAAGCCTATCCATTGCACGAGAATATCGTCGTGGCGATCCGCAAGCGGCGGCCGGAAGCCGCACGCAAAGCCGTGCGCGCACTACTTGCGGACACCGGCGCAGTGCTGGCACAACAGGCCCGTGAAACCAGCCGCGAGAAGCGGCGGGCGAAACCGAAGGTCAAGAAATAGATCGTGCAATAGGCTAGCTCCCGGGGGTCATCCCAGGAGATCCGCCGCTGCGCGACCTGCCAGCATCATCCGAGGGAAGCATGGATTTATCGAAACTGGCCCGCCATCCGGGCCTCAAGGGCCGCAGCGTGTTCGTCACCGGCGGCGGTTCCGGCATCGGCGCGGCGATCGTCGAGGCCTTCGTCGATCAGGGCGCCAAAGTCGCTTTCGTCGATATCAACGCGGAAGTGAGCAACCAGCTGGTCGCGGATCTGAAGGCGCAATACGGCCCCCAGGGAGGTTCGGCGCCGCTCTTCATCCAATGCGACCTGAAGGACATCCCTGCGCTGCAGGCGGCGATCGCCCACGCCGGCAAGGAGCACGGCGATCTCTCGGCCCTGGTCAACAACGGTGCCAACGACCAGCGGCACAAATGGGACGAGGTGACGCCCGAGTTCTGGAACGACCGGATCGCGGTCAACTTGAGCCACGTCTTCTTCGCGATGCAGGCCGCGGCGCCGCAGATGAAGCGCGCCGGCGGCGGCTCGATCGTCAACTTCGGCTCGATCAGCTGGAAGCTGGCAATGGGCGGGATGGCGGGCTACACGGCGTCGAAGGCGGCGATGCATGCGCTGAGCCGCGGCATGGCGCGCGACCTCGGTCCCGATAAGATCCGCGTCAACACCGTGCTGCCCGGCTGGATCATGACCGAGCGGCAGAAGACGCTCTGGCTCACTCCCGAGGCCGATGCGATGCGCGATGCCGCCCAATGCCTGAAGGACCGCATCCAGCCGATGGACGTCGCCCGCCTGGTGCTGTTCCTCGCCTCCGACGATGCGCGGATGTGCACGGCGCAGGAGTTCACCATCGACGGCGGCTGGGCCTAACTACTCCGCGCTGCGTGCCTTCGCCGTGTCGTCGACGACCGGTGAGCGCACGCGGTGGCCGGTCACTTCGGCGCCCGCATCCGCCGCCAGCGGCAGATAGAACAGCAGCGATCCGATCGCGATCACGCCGACCAGGAAGAAGGCCGGCGGGAAGTCAGCCGCGCTGATCGGTCCGGCGCCGTGCATGGCGATGGTGAAGTGCAGCACCATGGCGCCGATCCCGACGCCGACGCTCAATGAAAGCTGCTGGCCGATGCTGGAGAAGCTGGAGGCGTGGCTCATCCGCGGCTGCGGGATGTCGGACATCGTCAGCGTGTTGATGCCGGTGAATTGCAGCGAGCGGAAGAACCCGCCGGCGAGCAGCAGGCCGAGGATCACCCAGCCCGGCGTGGTCGGCGCGAAGAAGCCATAGACCATCACGAAGGCGCCGGAGATCACCGCGTTGCCAATCAGCGTCTTGCGGAAGCCGAAGCGGCGCAGCACCGGGCCGGCCGTCGCCTTCATCAGCATGGCGCCGGCGGCGCTGGCGAAGGTCAGGAGACCCGAGTGAAACGGCGTCAGCCCGAAGCCCAGCTGCAGCATCATCGGCAGGATGAAGGGCAGCGCCCCGATCGCGATCCGGAAGAAGAACCCGCCATAGATTCCGGCGCGGAAGGTCGGGATGGTGAGGAGCCTGAGATCGATGATCGGGTGCGGGTTGCGATAGGAATAGCGCACATAAGCCGTGATCGACGCAGCGCCGATCACCAGCATGGCGATCACGACCGGCATGGGCAGCGTGCCGCGGCCGACCGATTCAAAGCCGAAGATCAGACCGGTAAAACCGATCGCGGTCATCGCGAAGCCGGCGGTGTCGAACGGCCGCACGTCCTTCTCGCGGACGTTCTCGATGAAGAGAGTGACCAGCGTGATGCCGAGAATGCCGATCGGGATGTTGATCCAGAAGATCCAGCGCCAGGAGACATAGGTCGCGAGGAAGCCGCCGACCGGCGGACCGATCACCGGCCCGATCAAGGCGGGGAGGGTGAGATAGGCCATCGCGCGCACCAGCTCCGATTTCTCGACCGAGCGCAGCAGCACCAGGCGTCCGACCGGCACCATCATCGCGCCGCCGACGCCCTGCAGGATGCGCGCAGCGACGAAGCCGAACAGCGAGGTCGAGAGTCCGCAGAGAATCGAGCCCAGCATGAAGATCGCGATCGCCACGCGGAACACGTGCCGTGCGCCGAAGCGATCGGCCATCCAGCCGCTCGCCGGGATGAACACGGCAAGGCTCAGCAGATAGGACGAGATCGCGAGATTGAGGCGGATCGGATTCTCGCCGAGCGACTGCGCGATCGCCGGCAGTGCGGTCGAGAGCACCGTCGAATCCAGGTTCTCCATGAACAAGGCTGTCGCGACGATCAGCGGAACGAGGATTGGGCGGGGAATGCTGGACGGCATGGTGGGGGATCGGAAAATCGGGGCGCGTGAGGGTATATAAGAATAGAACGCGCGAGTTCCACTTGTCCTGCGAATATCAGGTGCAAGCCATGCCCTTCACGCGGGGAGGCCGCGCGTGCCGAAAGGCCTGATTTTAGCGGTTTCCAGCGAATTTTCGCCGGCGGGAGACTTTGGAGGGGGGTGGCAATTGGGTACGGGTGGAATGAAATCGGCCCGATACCCAACCGCCAATCAAACCGCCGCTTCCGGGCAGAAACGGCGTCGGTGAGACATGAAAGGCGAAGCCGCAACCAGAACCGGCGCGTGGCTTCGCCGCCTCATCACATCACGGCTTCCTTGGTGGCCTTGGAGGGCCGGAAGCGGAACTTCTTGGATGCCGCGATCTTGATCGCCTCGCCGGTCTGCGGATTGCGGCCCATGCGGGCGGCGCGCTTCGCGACCACGAAAGTGCCGAGCGTGGTGCGCACGGGCTCCTTCTTCGAAGTCTTGGTCACGGTGTCGAAAAATGCCTCGATGACGACTTTGACGTCCTTGAGGGCGAGGCCGCTCTTCTTCTGCACGGCGGCGAGCATGTCACGCTGGTTCATGGTTAGACCCCTAGTTGATTGGCGAATTGATTGGCGAGGGCGAATCGCCCACAGCGATTCCACCGTAACGAATATGCCGGTTTGCAGCAATCAATTGAGCGAGGAAAATCGCGGTAATTTCACTCTTGCTGCGACTCGGCGCGGGCTTTGTCTGCGCGCGACTCGTGTCCATTCGGGCATCGGGTGCATTGCGAAACAGCCGCTGGATTGTGTACTGTCGCCGTAGAAAAAACTTCGGCGTTGCGATCATCCCGAGGTTCAAGGGCGTGATCCAAAGTTCTGGAAAATAACGTTGTCCAACAAACCGAAGAAGCGCGAACCGTTGCGCCGATCGCCGCCTGCCTCGCGCAACAAAGCCGCGCCGGGTGCAGTGAAGAAGGCCGGCGGCAAGCTCGACTTCCAGGATCCGCATCACGTCAGTGCGCAGCGCAACAGTCTCGAGCTCGCGATCGGTCACGAGGTGCGCGACTTCCGCCGCAAGCTGAACATGACCGTCGCGGAGCTTGCGACGATGGCCGGCATGTCGACCGGCATGCTGTCGAAGATCGAGAACGGACAGACTTCGCCGTCGCTCGCGACTCTGCAGGAGCTCTCGAAGGCGCTGCAGGTTCCGGTCACCGCCTTCTTCCGCAAGTTCGAGGAAGAGAAGGACGCGACCTATGTGAAGGCGGGGATGGGCCTCACCATCGAGCGCCGCGGCACCCGTGCCGGTCACCAGTACCAGCTGCTCGGCCATTCGCTGAGCCGCGACCTCGCGGTCGAGCCCTATCTCATCACCTTGACCAAGGACTCCGACGTCTTCCCGGTGTTCCAGCACGACGGGATCGAGTTCATCTATATGCTGGAGGGAGAGGTCGGCTACCGGCATGGCGACCGGCTCTACGAGCTCACCCCCGGCGACAGCCTGTTCTTCGATTCCGACGTGCCGCACGGCCCGGAACAGCTCAAGAAACTGCCGATCCGCTTCCTCTCGATCATCACCTACACCCGCGGCGAGCGCTGACTCCCGGGACTTTCCTGGCAGGAAAAAATGTTTCCTGACGCTTGAAATGGGCCCCGAGGCTGCGCTAGTATCCGGCAACTTTGTTGCCTGATGGGAGCAGCGCCATGTGCGGCATCGTCGGCCTTTTTCTGAAGAACCCCGCCCTCCAGCCGGAGCTCGGCAAGCATCTCGAGACCATGCTGGTCGGCATGACCGAGCGCGGGCCGGACAGCGCCGGCATCGCGGTCTATCACTCGGCCGTGCCGGAGGGGCAGAGCAAGATCACCTTGTTCAATCCCGATACGCAGTATCACTGGCATAAGCTCGCCGGCGATCTCGCGGACGCGCTCAACGTCGAGACCGACATCGACCAGAAAGGCAATCATGCGCGCCTGGTCGCGCATTGCCCCGAGGCGCGCGTGCTGCCCTGGATCCGCGCCAACCATCCCGACGTCCGCATCATGGGCTACGGCCAGTTGATGGAGGTCTATAAGGACATGGGCCTGCCGGTCGATGTCGCGGCGCGCTATGGCCTCGCCGGCATGGAAGGCAGCCATGCGATCGGCCACACGCGCATGGCGACCGAGAGCGCGGTCACGACCGAGCATTCGCATCCCTTCACGCCGGCCTCGGACATGTGCCTGGTGCACAACGGCTCGCTCTCCAACCACAACAACTTGAGGAAGTGGCTCCGCAAGCAGGGCCAGGAGTTCGAGACCGACAACGACTCCGAGGTGGCGGCGCGCTACTTCGCCCATCGCCTGCAGGAAGGCGCCACGCTGAAGGAGGCGATGGAGGCCGGCCTCACCGATCTCGACGGCTTCTTCACCTTCACCATGGGCACCAAGGACGGCTTCGCGGTGCTGCGCGATGCGGTCGCCTGCAAGCCTGCCGTGCTGGCCGAGAACGACGACTGGGTTGCCATGGCCTCGGAGTTCCGCAGCCTCGCCTATCTCCCGAACATCGAGAAGGCGAAGATCTGGGAGCCGGCGCCCGCCACCGTCTACACCTGGTCACTCCATTGAAGGCGAGCCTCAGTTGAACACGATCGATCTCGAGAAGACCCCGCTCCGCGACGTCAACCAGCGGCTCCAGGGTCTCCCCGCCGAGACCAACGAGCGGCTGTGGAAGCTGATCAACCCGCATGGCGAGCATGCCTGCGCGGTCGGCCTGACGGCGCCGATCGAGGTCCATATCGACGGCCATATCGGCTATTACTGCGCCGGCATGAACCAGAAGGCCAAGGTGGTGATCCACGGCCAATGCGGTGTCGGCGTCGCCGAGAACATGATGTCCGGCGAGGTCGTGGTGAAGGGCACAGCATCGGCCGCCGCCGGCGCCACCGGGCAGGGCGGGCTGCTGGTGATCGAAGGCGATGCCGGCACGCGCTGCGGCATCTCGATGAAGGGCATCGACATCGTGGTCAAGGGCTCGGTCGGCGCGATGAGCGCCTTCATGGCCCAGTCCGGCGCGCTCGTGGTCTGCGGCGACGCCGGCGCCAATCTCGGCGATTCGATCTACGAGGCGCGGCTCTATGTCCGGGGCTCGGTCGAGAGCCTCGGCGCCGATTGCGTCGCGAAGAAGATGACGCCGCATCACCTCGCCAAGCTCGCCCGGCTGCTGAAGGCCGCCGGCGTCGATGCCGATCCGAAGAGCTTCAAGCGCTACGGTTCCTCGCGCAAGCTCTACAACTTCCACATCGACAACGTCGATGCCTACTGACAAAGGCCGAACATGAGCGACCGCGCGAACCCGACTCCCTTCTACACGCCGCCGCGCATGTCGGCGACGTTCGACGCCCATTCGATCGCCGAGATCCACCGCGCCGCAGCGACCGGCATCTATGACATCCGCGGCGCCGGGGCGAAGCGCAAGGTCCCGCATTTCGACGACCTGCTGTTCCTCGGCGCCTCGATCTCGCGCTATCCGCTGGAAGGCTATCGCGAGAAATGCGCGACCAATGTGACACTCGGCACCCGCTATGCGAAGAAGCCGATCGAGCTCAAGATCCCGGTCACCATCGCCGGGATGAGCTTCGGCTCGCTGTCCGGCGCGGCCAAGGACGCGCTCGGCCGCGGCGCCTCGATCATGGGCACCAGCACCACGACCGGCGACGGCGGCATGACGCCGGAGGAGCGTAAGTCCTCGAAGACCCTGGTCTATCAGCTCCTGCCTTCGCGCTACGGCATGAACCCGGACGACTTGCGCAAGGCCGACGCGATCGAGGTGGTGATCGGGCAGGGCGCCAAGCCCGGCGGCGGCGGCATGCTGCTCGGGCAGAAGATCACCGAGCGCGTCGCCAAGATGCGCAACCTGCCGATCGGCATCGACCAGCGCTCGGCCTGCCGGCATCCCGACTGGACCGGTCCCGACGATCTCACCATCAAGATCCACGAGCTCCGCGAGATCACCAATTGGGAGAAGCCGATCTATGTGAAGGTCGGCGCGACGCGGCCCTATTTCGACACCGCGCTCGCGGTGAAGTCCGGCGCCGACGTGGTGGTGCTCGACGGCATGCAGGGCGGCACCGCGGCGACGCAGGACGTGTTCATCGAGCATGTCGGCCTGCCGATCCTGGCGGCGATCCGCCCGGCGGTGCAGGCGCTGCAGGACCTCGACATGCACCGCAAGGTGCAGCTCATCGTCTCCGGCGGCATCCGCAACGGCGCCGACGTGGCGAAATGCCTGGCGCTCGGCGCCGACGCGGTTTCGATCGGCACCGCGGCGCTGATCGCGCTCGGCGACAACGACCCGAAATGGGAAGAGGAATACAGGAAGCTGGGCTCCACCGCCGGCTGCTACGACGACTGGCATGAAGGCCGCGATCCGGCCGGCATCACCACCCAGGATCCGCAGCTTGCGGCACGGCTCGATCCGGAAAAGGCGGGGCACCGCCTGGCGAACTATCTCGCCGTGCTCACCATGGAGGCGCAGATCATCGCCCGGGCCTGCGGCAAGAGCAATCTGCACAACCTGGAGCCGGACGATCTGGTGGCGCTGACCGTGGAATCCGCGGCGATGGCGCGCGTGCCGCTGGCCGGGACCAACTGGATCCCGGGGCAGGACAAGTACTGATCACTTCTACGATGGCGTAACAGGGAGACGCCTCGCGACAAGCGACGAGGCGCCGAAAGCAAAGAGGGGACCATGGCGACCGATCTCGCGAAAATCGCGAAAGAGCGAAAGATCAAGTATTTCCTGATTTCCTACGTCGATCTGTTCGGGGTCTTGCGCGCGAAACTCTCGCCCGCCGCGGCGATCGCCGACATGCAGCAGAACGGCGCCGGCTTTGCCGGCTTCGCGACCTGGCTCGACATGACGCCGGCCCATCCCGACCTCTTCGCCAAGCCCGACCCGGAGAGCCTGATCCAGCTCCCCTGGAAGCCGGAAGTGGGCTGGCTCGCCAGCGACCTCTGGATGGACGGCAAGCCGGTCGCCGACAGCCCGCGCGCGCTGTTGAAGCGCAAGATCGCCGAGGCCGAGAAGAAGGGCCTGCGCATGAAGAGCGGCGTCGAATGCGAGTTCTTCCTGATCACGCCGGACGGCAAGGCCATTGCCGACGGCGCCGACACCCAGGACAAGCCCTGCTACGACCAGCAGGCCTTGATGCGGCGCTACGACGTCATCACCGAGATCTGCGACAGCATGCTGGCGCTCGGCTGGAAGCCCTATCAGAACGACCATGAGGACGCGAACGGCCAGTTCGAGATGAACTGGGAATATGACGACGCGCTGCTGACCGCCGACCGCCATGTCTTCTTCAAGTACATGGCGCGGGCGATCGCCGAGAAGCACGGCATGCGCGCGACCTTCATGCCGAAGCCGTTCTCGAACCTGACCGGCAACGGCTGCCATGCGCATGTCTCGTTCTGGGACAAGACCGGCAAGACCAATCTCTTCGGCGATGCGAAGGGCGAGCTCGGTCTCTCCAAGACCGCGTACAAGGCGCTGGGCGGCATCCTGCACAATGCCGATGCGCTCTGCTCCTTCTTCAACCCGACGGTGAACTCCTACAAGCGCATCAACGCGCCGCGCACCACCTCGGGCGCCACCTGGTCGCCCTCCAGCATCACCTGGACCGGCAACAACCGCACCCACATGATCCGCGTGCCCGATGCCGGCCGCTTCGAGATCCGCCTCGCCGACGGTGCCACCAACCCGTATCTGCTGCAGGCGGGGATCCTCTCGGCCGGCCTCGACGGCATCGCCAACGACCGCGATCCCGGCAAGCGGCTGGACATCAACATGTACACCGACGGCCACACGGTGAAGAACGCGAAGAAGCTGCCGTTGAACCTGCTGGATGCCCTGCGCCTGACCGACAAGAGCAAGGCGGTGCGCGAGCAGTTCGGCGACAGCTTCGTCGATAGCTACGTGAAGATGAAGACCGACGAGTGGAACAGCTTCACCAAGCACCTGACCGAGTGGGAACGACAGAACACGCTGGATTGCTGAGCGGTCCTAACCTGATCGAAGGGCATGCCCGGGTCGCAAGACCCGGGCATTCTTTTTGAGGCGTCCGGACAGACGGCCGCGCCCCTAGGGTCGCATCCGTCCGTCCGTAGAGGCTTCTCGATCAGACAAGAATAAGGGACATCCCTCGGACAGACTGGACACACCCCTAAGGGGTGTCCGTCGGTCCGGGTGTCCGGCCTTTCTTCCCCGGTCGAGAATCCGGAGAGGCGAGGGCACGCTGCAAGATCGCCCAGTCTTCGAGAATGGCGCGGACTTGGCGGGTGATGTGCTCCTCCACGCACTTCATGGCTTCTTCTTCCGTCTTCCAGGTTTCGAGATCGGTCGCATTGATGGTGGAATGCCATCGGCCGTCCGTTGTTTTCGAGACGCTGCCGCGTAGCGCCCAGCCGACCTCCAAGCTGTGGCCCAGCCAGGCGCCCCGACGTCCGATCCGTGTCCACTTCCCATTGCCCATACCGATACCAAACCCCAAATAGGAACATAGTGGCAACATTTATCTGGACTTCCACTATGGTGTGACGTATTGTCCGGTCTGTCCGGTGTCGGGGACCGGACAGGGGGAGGGCCAGACAGCTTGAGAAAGGCCTGAACATGGACGTCTTGGAGTTCAGTTTTTCCCTGCCGGAGATCGCCGGCCATCTCGGCCTGAAGCGATCCGGCCGGCATTGGCGCGGACATTGTCCGCTCTGCGGTGCCGATGCTTTGTCGCTGACCGCCAACGGCGCGAAGCTGCTGGTCTATTGCTTTGCCGGCTGCGAGGGCACCGCGATCCTCGCCGAGCTGCGCAAGCGCGACCTCACCCATGGCGAGGTCCATCGCGTCTATCAGCGCCGCGCGCCCGATGGTCCCTTGCACGACGGACTACCCAAGGACTGGTCGGACAAGGCCGAGCATCTCTGGAATCTCGGCGTGCCGATCGAGGGCACGCTGCTGGAGACCTATCTCAAATCGCGCTTCTGCCTGCTGCCGTCCTCGCCGGACATCCGCTTTCTGTCCGCGGAGGCGTGGGGACCGTTCCCATGCATGATGGCGCGCGTCACCGATGCGATCACCGCGCAGCCGATCACCTTGCATTTCACGCGGCTCGCGTCGGATGGCAGCGGCAAGGCGCAATGCGAGCGGCCGAAGCGTCTGCTCGCCGGGCATCGCAAGAGCGGCGGCGTCATCCGCCTCGTCGAGGATGCGGAGGTGACGCAGAGCCTCGGCCTCGCCGAGGGCATCGAGACCGGCCTCACCGTGATGGCCTGCGGCTGGAGGCCGGTCTGGGCCACGGTCGATGCGGGCAACATGGCTTCGTTCCCGGTGCTGAACGGCATCGATAGCCTGACGCTCTTCGCCGACAACGATGTGCGCGGCACCGGCCGCAAGGCGGCGCAGGAATGCGCCGAGCGCTGGCGCGAAGCGGGAAGGGAAGCCGGCATCGTCATGCCGGAACTCCTCGGCTCCGACTGGAACGACGCCGCCGCATGAACAGCACAGCATTGGAGGCCGCCGACGCCCACTGGACCGTCGGGGGGAGCGCCAAGGCGGCGGAACGCGTGTCGTTGAAGGCATCGCGCTATCCGCTGGTGCGCATGCGGGCCATAAGGCCGAAGCTGCAAGGCCGCTACCTGGTGAAAGGCATGCTGCCGAGCGGCGCACTGACCATCGTCTGGGGCGCGCCGAAATGCGGCAAGTCGTTCTGGACCCTCGACGTGGTGGCGCATATCGCCTGCGGCCTGCCGTATCGCGGCCTCAAGGTGCGGCAAGGCCCAGTGGTCTACATCGCCGCCGAAGGCGCTGAGGGCTTCGAGGCCCGCGCCCGCGCCTGGTGCGCACGCCACCTCCGCGATGCCGACGATCCGCCGCTGCATGTGCTCTCGCGCCGCATCGACCTGGTGCACGAACACCGGAGCTTCATCGCCGAGATCGAGCAGCAGCTTGGCGGCGCTGTGCCCGTCGTCGTCGTGGTGGACACATTGAACCGCACCTATAGCGGCTCGGAATCCTCCGACCAGGACATGACCGCCTATGTCGGCGCAGCGGATGCGATCAAGACGCGGTTCAACTGCACGGTCATCATCGTCCACCATTGCGGGTTGGAGGCGAACCGCCCGCGCGGCCACACCGCGCTCGCCGGTGCCGCCGATGCGCAGATCTCGATCCGTCGCCAGCGGCATTTGATTACAGCCGCGGTGGATTTCGCGAAGGACATGCCCGATGGCTACAGCAACACCAGCAAGCTCGAAAAGATCGAGATCGGCAGCGACGAGGACGGCGAGATGCTGAGCACCTGCATTCTCGTCCCGACCGACGAGAAACCCGAAGCGGCGAAGCCGCAACTCTCCGCCGGAATGAAGCTCGCCCTCAAGGCGTTGGACAAGGCGCTGATCACGGATGGCGCCAATCGCTGCTGGCCCGGCATGCCCGCGAATGTGATCTCGGTCACCACCAGCCTCTGGCGCGCCACCTTCTACCAGATGTCCCTGCTGGAGGCGCCGGACGGCAACCAGGAGGCCAGGCAGAAGGCCTTTCGCCGCGCCGCGACCGAGTTGCAGTCACGCGAGCTGGTCGGCTGTTCGAGCGATCACGTGTGGAAGGTGAAGAAAGGACCCGAGGCATGAAGAGCCCGAAAGTCCGATATGTCATGGTGACAGACGGCTACGAAGCGGAAGACCTCGGGGGCGCCGATGTGGCGGCCGAAGCTGGGGCGGGCACCGAGATTGAAACCGAAGACGGCAGCGACGTGCGGCTGGAATGCCTGAAGCTCGCGGTCGCTTTCTGCAAGACCAAGGGCCAGCCGATCGCCGTCGCCACGGACTTCCTCGCCTTCGTCCTGGCGCAGGCGCCGGCCGCACCCACCAGCGACACCCCGCCGCCGGACAGCCGGACGCGCCCCTAGGGCGGGTCCGGGTGTCTGGGATTGCGGAGCGGTGGCCAACAGAAATGTGGCGCACGTCTCCTCTGCCCCGTCATGGCTTTGCCTGGACACCGTTCAATGGATATAGTTTCAATTGCAGGTAGTCAGACTGGGGGTAGGGGAACGAGCATGGCTAATCGCGTCAATCTTGATGCAATGATCCCACGCGAAGATTTCGCGCTTGCAGACGAAGAGTTCGCCATAGACCTCTTCCCTGGTCTCCCGATCACTAATCTCTCAAGCGATTCCCCGATCCTGAAGCTCTTACGAAAGCCTGATTTCCAACGAGAGACAAACCATTGGACGCCAAATCAGATCGCCACTTTTGTAGCGAGCTTCTTGGACAATGAAGTCATTCCGTCGCTGATTTTGTGGAAGTCGCCAACCCTGATCTTTGTGATCGATGGCGGCCATCGACTCAGTGCGCTCAGAGCTTGGATGGAGGACGACTATGGTGATGGACCAATATCACTCTCGTTCTACGGCGGAGTGATTTCAGATGAGCAGAGGAAGATGGCTTTGCGCGCTCGCAAGTTGATCGAGAGGAAGATAGGGCGGTTTTCGAAACTAAAGGGTCTCGTCGAGGTTAAGGGGACCGACGAACTAGCGAAGCGCGCAAACCGGCTTTTCACGCGGTCGATTCAGGTGCAGTGGGTGCAGGGTAATGCTGAGGTCGCCGAAACTTCGTTCTTTAAGATCAACTCGCAGGGCACTCCTTTAGATGATACCGAGGCAATGCTTATCGAGAGTCGTCGTAAGCCAATTGCCATAGGTGCAAGAGCAATATTGAGGGCCGGGTCAGGCCACAAGTATTGGTCTGCTTTCAATGATGAACGTCGAGCAGAAATCGAGAGTCTCGCAAAACAACTTTACGATCTTCTCTTTGAGCCGGAAGCTGATGCTCCAGTTAAAACTTTAGATTTGCCGCTAGGTGGGACTGTTTCACCAGTGGATGCCCTTTCTCTCTTAGTAGAGTTCATGGCCGTAGCAGGCAACAGAGAGGGTGGGAAGGCCATTGCCGAGTATGAAGATGACTCGGACGGTGAGGACACGATCCGTGTGTTGAAGAGATCGCTAGAGATCGTTCGGCGTGTATCAGGAAATTTGCCCGCGAGCCTAGGGCTACATCCCGCAGTCTACTTCTACAATGAGAACGGAAAATACAGTCGATTCCTTCTCCTGGGGATGGTCTCACTGATCACTGAAAAGATCAGGAATAATGACGGTGGATTTTTTAAGACTTTTACCAAAGCGCGAGAGAAAGTTGAGACGTTTCTCATCAGCAACAAGTCGTTGATCGGGATTGTCCTTCAAAACCTCAGCAGATCTCAGAGAGTTCCTAAAATAAAGGACCTGTTTTCGTTCCTAATAAGTGAAGCGTCAGAAGGCAGGGATGTTACGCCCGAACAGGCCATCAGCCAGTTGGGATTGAGAGGTCGCATAATTGATGTGAATGCGATACAAACCGCACCTCATTTCAGCGAAGAAACTAAGTCTGCTGCATTTCTTACAACGGCCCTCCGCTCAGCCGTAAAGTGCCCGATATGTAATGGCTTCATGGATGTGCAGAAGTCCGTTCAATATGATCACAAAGTTCCGCTGAGGGATGGTGGCACAGGCGATATCGCAAACATTCAGCTGGTTCATCCATATTGCAATACGGGAGTGAAGAGCTGAAAAGTTAGACGGGCGAGGCCACCGGCAGTTTTGCGCAGACAGACGGACGCGCCCCTAGGGCGTGTCCGTTTGTCCTGCTCGGTGTCCGGGTTCCAAAAGCAACAAGGGCGGTTTGGTCAGTCCCTACGACGGGGTCCGTGACCGACCCTCCGCCGCCCTCAATGCGCCCCGGCGTCGCTCTTCGCCGGCGCGGTGCGCGGCTTCGATAGCAGCGGGATCAGCAGCAGGCCGCCGATGAAGATCGCGGCCATGACGAGCTGGGTGTCGGCGAGGGTGAGCGTCTCCGCCTGCTGGCGGATCATCCGCGCGAGCATCTTCATGCTGGCGAGCGTGCCGCTATCGCCCAGCGCATCCGTCATCATGCCCTGCGCGCCGTCGAGATAGGACTGCAGGTTGGGGTTGGTGCCGGTGAGGCCCTCGACCAGCCGCGCCCAGTGGAGGGCAAAGCGGTCGTTGATGATGGTGTTGATACCCGCGAGGCCGATCGCGCCGCCGAGATTACGCATCAGGTTGTAGAGGCCGCTGGCGTTCTTGAGCCTTGCGGGCGGCAGCGTGCCGAGCGCGACCGCGTTGATCGGGATGAACAGGAACATGAGGGCGAAGCCGCGCACCGCCTGGGGCACGAAGAACTCCCAGAAGCCCCATTCCGAGGTCATGTGGGATTGCATCCAGACGCCGCCACCGAACATCAGCAGGCCGAAGGCGAGCATGACCCGGAGATCGAGCTTGCCGGCGAGGCGGCCGGCGATCGGCGCCGACATGAACTGGAAGACGCCGGTCACGAACATGATCTGGCCGATCTGCAGCGCATTGAAGCCGCGCACCTGGCCGAGGAAGACCGGTGTCAGATAGGTCGAGCCGTAGAGCCCGATGCCGATGATGAAGCTGTACATGCAGCCGAGCGCGAAATTCTTGTCGGCAAAGCCGCGCAGATCGACGATCGGCGCGCGATAGGTGAAGCTGCGCCAGAAGAACAAAACGGCGAAGACCGCGGCCACCGCGGCGGCGTTGCGGATCGCTGCGTCCTCGAACCAGTCGTTTCGCGGCCCTTCCTCGATCGCGTATTGCATGCAGCCGAGGAACACGGCCATCAGCAGCAGGCCGGTATAGTCGAAATCCTTCAGCAGCGACTTGTCGGACTTGTCGAAATCGACCAGCAGCCAGACACCGACCGAAACGACGACGCCCGGCAGCAGGTTGGCCAGGAACAGCCAGTGCCAGGAGAAGGTTTGCGTGAGGTACCCGCCGAGCGTCGGGCCCAGGGTCGGCGCCATGGTCGCGACCAGGCCCATCAGCACCGAGAGGAAGTTCCGCTTCTCCGGCGGGAAGACGATGAAGGAGGTCGCGAACACCGTCGGGATCATCGCGCCGCCGAGGAAGCCCTGCAGCGCCCGGAAGATGATCATCGAGTTGATGTCCCAGGCGAGCGCGCATAAGGCCGAGGTGAGGGTGAAGCCGGCCGCGGCGATCGAGAAGAAGACGCGGGTGGACATGAGGCGCGAGAGGATGCCGGTGAGCGGGATCATCACCACCTCGGCGATCAGGTACGAGGTCTGCACCCAGCTGATCTCGTCCGAGCTGGCGGCGAGGCCGGCCTGGATCTCGGCGATCGAGCTCGAGACGATCTGGATGTCCAGGATCGCCATGAACATCCCGAACACCATGATCATGAAGCCCACCCAGTCGCGGGTGGTGAGTGGGCGGTTCATGGCGTCGTGTCCCGAGGACGATCGGAAAGCGTCAAGACCCTCACCCAAGCCACGGGAGGGACGGGGAGAGGGCGAGGGTCTTGCGGCAGCACGCGCGCATCCACGTTGACTTCGCGCGCGCCGCTATTGCTGGTCGCTGGCGACCGCCGAGCCGAACAGCAGGCCGCCCTCGGCGATCTTCGGCGCCTTGTCGGTCCCGCCGGGCGCGCTCGGACCGGTGCGGGTGTCGACATCGACCACGACCGAGAGGCCCGGCCGCAGCAACCCGTGCAGCGGGTTGTTCTCCGGCAGCTTGACGCGCACCGGCACGCGGCGGACGATCTTGGTGAAATTGCCGGTCGCGTTCTCCTCGGGCAGCAGGCTGAACTCTGCGCCGCTCGCCGGGGCGAAGCTCTCGACCGTGCCGATCAGCTTCTCGCTCGGGAAGGCATCGACCGAGATCGCGACCTGCTGGCCCGGCCGCATGCGGTCGAGCTGGGTCTCCTTGAAGTTCGCGACGACATGGACGTCGGTCGGCACCAGCGAGAGGAGCTGCGAGCCCGCCTTCACATACTGGCCGACGCGCACGCCGCGATTGCCGACCACGCCGTCGATCGGCGCCTTGATCACGGTGCGGTCGAGATTGATCTGCGCGAGCTTGAGCGTCGCGTTGGCTTCCATCTGCTTCGCCTCGGCTTCCTTGCGCGAGGCCTGATAGACGCCGAGCTGGGTCTGCTCGGCGGCGAGCTGCGCCGAGGTCTCGGAGACGGCGGCCTGCGCCTTCACGTAAGCCGCGGTCGCTTCGTCGAGGTCCTGGGTCCCGATGACCTTGCTCTCGATCAGCTTCTTGTAGCGGTCATAGACCGTCTTGGCGCGGGTCAATTCGGCGCCGGCGCTGCGCTGCTGCGCGACGATCTGGTCGATCTTGGTCTGCTGCCAGGTGATCTGGCTGTCGATCGTGCCGATCGAGGCGGCAGCAGCAGCGACCGAAGCTTCGGCTTCGGAAACCTTGGCGCGGAAATCGTCGCTCTCGATGGTGACCAGGACGTCGCCGGCCTTGACCGCCTGGTTGTCGCCGACCGAAACGGTGGCCACTTTGCCCTCGACGAGCGGGCTGATGACCGAGATGTCGCCCTCGACATAGGCGTTGTCGGTGCTCTCCTGGAAACGGCCGGTCTTCCACCAATAGGCTCCACCGCCCACCGCCCCGGCTGCTACAATGAGCACCAGGAAGAGACGAATCATGAGCTTGGCCATAGCGGGACACCCCTTAATCATCAAAGGCTTAGCGCGATTCAGCCCATCAAACTGAACCGTGCAGTTTAGTCTTGACGGAGAATGGTCGCGGGGTTAAGTGGAGTCAAGGACGAACTGAACCGTCCAGTTCAGTAGACTGTGACCTGCGTCACAGTTTGGATTTCTGCCTGGAGTGAGAGCCCCACTGGAGTGAGAGAATGAGTTCTGCCTCGGCCCCTGAAGTCCTGCTGCCCCAATCTGATGCTGGGGCCTTCACCCCCTCGGCCGGGCGCCGCCCGGAGAAGACCGAGGCGGTCCTGGAGGCCGCCGGCCAGCTCTTCCGCGAGCACGGCTACGGCGCCGTCAGCATGGACCAGATCGCCCGCGAAGCCGGCGTCTCCAAGGCCACGGTCTACGCCCATTTCTCCAGCAAGGACCGGCTGTTCACGGCGATGATCCACAACGGCTGCCGCGTCTATGCCGAAGGGTTGATGCCGGCGCTGACCGAGATGGAAGACGTGCGGGCGGCACTGACCCGGATCTGTCGCGAGATCGAGCGTTTCCTGCTGGCGCCGAAAACCATCGGCATCTATCGGGTCATCATCGCCGAGGGGCCGCGCTTCCCGGAGCTGGTGCAGTCCTTCATCGAGCAGGGTCCGCTGCCCTTCAGCAGGATGCTCGCGGATTTCTTCGAAGCGGCGAACCGGCGTGGCGCCCTGAACGTGCCCAACCCGCTGCTCGCCGCCAGCCAGCTGGTCTGGCTGGTGCGAGGCCCGCTCTATTTGGAGCGCATGCTGGATCTCGGCGAGACCGGCTGGCCGAAGCAGAATGTCGACGAAGTCGTCACCAGCGCCGTCGACATGATCATGAAGGGCTACGCGCCCGAAAAGCGCTGATCAGGTCTTCCGGATTTTCACCAGGCCCATCTTTGCCAGCCAGAGCAGGCTGCGTGCACGGAACGCCTGGCTTCCACGCGATCCATCCTGCGTCAGTTGCGCGACCGAGCGGCTGCCGTCGGTCAGCGTCTCCAGCAGGCGATGCATCTCCGGAACCGGCGGATTCACCGCTTTGGCGAAGGTGACCAGCGGCGAGCTGGTGACGCTGTCGAACACGGCCGGGGTGGCCCCGGGTGCCAGCTCGATCACATCGTGCGGACCCAGTGTCGACGTCGCATAGCTTGCGAAAGCCTGGAAGGGATCGGCGCGCGTCGGCTGAACCGGTTGCCCGGGCATCCGCGGCACGGATTCCGGCGCGCTGCGCCGGCGTTCGGCGAGCTCCGCCCAAAGCTGCTGATACTGGTTGATCACCACGCGCCAATCGAATTGCGCGACGGCGCGTTCGCGGGCCGCGGCACCCATCTGCCGGCGCAAGGCGGGATCGTGCGCGAGGCGCGCATAGGCGGCGGCGCAGGCCTCGGGATCGACCGCGACGAACTGGCTGGTGAAGCCGCAATAGTGATCGTAGTTGTCGAGCTGGTTGGCGTGGCGGTCGGCGAGATCCTCCGACCAGCCCGGCGGCGGAACGATCGTCGGCACGCGGATGCCGTCGATCCCGTCGCGAACCGTGTCGCGATAGCCGTTCCAATCGGTCACGACGCTGGGCAGGCCGGCCGCCATGCCCTCGACCGGCGCCAGGCCATAGGTCTCCTGGATGTTGTCGGAGAGCGAGGTGAAGATGTCGGCCGCCTGCCAGGCTTGATGGCGCGCCGTGGCATTGCGGCCATCGACGAAGCCGCAGTGCACCGAAGGGCAGAAGCTCTGCGCGCCGGACTTGAACGCGTTCTCGATGAACTCGTTGGCGAACCAGCCGGCTTGCAGCAGATGGATCTTCCGCTCCGGCATCGCGCGCGCCAGGCGCTCGAGCCCGAGATACATCGGCAGCGGATGCGCCTTCGCGTGAAAACTCAGCCGCCCGACGAACAGCACGACGATGTCCTCAGGCCCGATCCTGAGTGCGGCGCGGCCCTCGGCGCGCTTGGCCTCATCGGGCGTGAACGCGTCGGTGTCGATGCCGAGCGGAATGACCGGGAGCTGCGGCCGCGGGAACTTCTGCGCGCCGAACCGCGCGGCAAGGAACTCGGCCTGGGCATCGAGCACGAAATCGACGGTCTGCTTCACCACAGTCGAAGTGCAGATGAGGGCGTCCCATTCCTGCGCCGGCGAAAGCTGCAACCCGGAGATCCAGTCCATCGCAGCGGCAGATGCCGTCGTATGCGTGATGCCGACGATCGAATAGAGCCGCTGGTCGAAATGCCGCCGCCGCCAGGCATGCTGCGAGACACTGGGATCGGGCAGGTAGAGCGCGCCCGGCGCCGAGGGCGAACGCGCGTCGATCTCATTCAGCCAATGCACCGGCCTTGTGTTGCCGTTGCCTTTGACCGCGGCGTCGAAATGCTCGGCCTGCTCGCGTCGCGGTGCGTAGCAGTAGAGCGTGTCGACATCGGCATGCTGCACGAAGCCTTTGAGGAAGCCTTCACCGGCCGCCTGCCGTCCCATCAGTCGCGGTCCGGTGGTCTCGAAGCCTTCCGGGCGATAGAGAATCGCCGCGTTCGCGCCGTGTGCCATGACGATGTTCCCCCAGTCTCTGGCGCGAGGATACCGAGCGCGCCGCGACCGGCGAAGGGGGAAGTTGCATCGGCCGTGACGGCGCCCATAGAGTGAGTCGCATGACCGAACCGCTTGTCTTTCACCCGCTGACGCCGGACCGCTGGCCGGATCTCGAGCGCCTGTTCGGCGCGAACGGCGCCTATTCCGGCTGCTGGTGCATGTTCTGGCGCCAGACCGGGCCGGAATGGCACGGCTGTTCGGGCGCCGATCGGAAGAAGGCGTTCAAGGCGATCGCCACCAAGGGCGAACGGCCGCCGGGTGTCATCGCCTATCGCGGCGAAGATCCGATCGGCTGGGTCGCCATCGCGCCGCGGACGGAGTATTCCCGCTTCGCCAATGCGCGCGTGCTGGTGCCGATCGACGACAAGCCGGTCTGGTCGATCACCTGCTTCTTCATCCACCGCACCGCGCGCCGCCAGGGCCTGATGGAGCAGCTGATCGGCGCCGCCGTCGATTTCGCACGCGAGCAGGGTGCCACGATCGTCGAAGGCTATCCGCGACCGAGCGCCGGCAAGGTCGCTTCCACCACGCTCTATGTCGGGACCGTGAACTGCTTCGAGCGCGCCGGCTTCAAAGTGGTGGCGCGGCCGAGCGACAAGCGGTCTATCGTGCGAAAAGAGATCAGGAAACCACGCGCAAAGCGGGTTTAGAGTTCCGCCGGACCGCCTGCCGCCCTTCGAGCAAGGCGCGGTCTTCCTGGAACAGCCGGATGATCGCATCCATGACCGCGCGCACGCGGGGCAGCGCACGCAGGTCGCGATGCACCAGCAGCCATTGCTCGGCCACCACCTCTTTCAGGGGCGCGATGCGGCGCAAACTGGTATCGGCATCCCCGATGTAGCAGGGGAGAATCGCAATTCCGGCACCGCTGCGGGTGGCCTCGTGCAGGACCTGCCAATCGTTGGTGCGGATCGCCGGCCGCTTGCCTTCCAGGAACTCATGCAGCCAGGCCTGGCCCGGCATATAGGCATGCTCTTCATCGAACCCGATCCAGGTCATCTTGCGCAAGGCGTCGCGCGACGCGCCGGCGACGGCGAGATCCAATGCGGCATAGATCGCATAGTTTGCAGCGCCGAGCTTGCGGGTGACGATGCTCGCCAGGTCCGGCACCTTGTCGCGGATCATCAGATCGGCTTCACGCCGCGACAGATTGGCGAGCTGGTGGCTTGCCACCAGCTCGAACTCGATGCAGTTGAGGTTGTGGCGCAGCCGCGGGAGATTGCGCGCGAAGTAATCCATCATCGCCTCGCCGGCGGAGATCCGCACCGTGCCGAGCGTGTCGCCGTTCATCCCGGCGCTGCGGCGATGGATCGAGGCCGCGGCTTCCTCCATCGCCTGCACGTCGCCGAGCAGCCCTTCGCCGGCTGCGGTGAGGACGAAGCGGTCGGGCAGGCGGTCGAAGAGGCGTGCGCCGACCGTGGTTTCAAGCTGCTTCACCCGCCGCGCGACGGTCGGGTGGCTGACATTGAGGCGCTTCGCGACCGCGGTGAGCTTGCCCTCGCGCGCCAGCGCCAGAAAGATCCGGAGGTCGTCCCAATTCTCGAACATGGCGGAAGTCTACCTCTGATCGTAGAAACTCGGCTGTACATATTTCTACAGCAGGGGTTCGATTTTGTCGAATTGTGAACATCGGCGTACAGCGTATCGTCGGCGTCAATCCTGCCCAGACCGCGTACCCGGAGTTCCATCATGCATTTCGACCGTCAGCTTTGGACTTTCACCGCCGGTGTCCGTCTTCGCATCGCCGGGGCAACGATCATCGGCCTCCTGGCCGTCGGCCTCGGCATGGCACGGCTCATGCTGCTGGCCTGGCTGATCGCCGAGGTCTTTGCCGGACGCAATCTCGCCGACCTGATGCTGCCGATCGCCGGTATCGCCGCGATCATGATCCTGCGCGGCGCTTTCGAGCATGCGCGGGTGATGGTGGCGCATGAGACGGCGGGGCGGGTGCAGAAGCATCTGCGCCGCACGATCTACGACAAGATCGCGGCGCTTGGGCCGGGCGCCGTCGCGCGGCGACGCAGCGGCGCGCTGGCGCTTTCCCTGATCGATGGGGTCGAGCGGCTCGAGGTCTATTTCGGCCAGTTCCTGCCGCAATTCCTGGTCTCGCTGCTGGCGCCGGTGCTGATCTTCGCCGTCATTGCCTGGATCGACCTGCCGGTCGCGGTGGTGATGGTGGTCGCGGCCTTGGTCGCACTCTTTGCGCCGGCGCTCTGGCACAAGCATGATTCCCGGCACTCCGCCCATCATGAGGAAGCCTACAGCGCTTTCGCCGCGGAGTTCCTGGATTCGGTGCAGGGCCTCGCGACGTTGAAGGCGTTCGGCCAGAGCGGTGCGCGGGCGAAGAGCCTGGAAGTGAAGGCGCAGGAGCTGTTCCGCCGCACCATGTGGGTGCTTGGGTTGAATGTATTGTCGCGTGGGATCACCGACAGCGCGATCGCCTGCGGTGCCGCCGCCGGTTTGGCGCTCGGCGCTTTCCGGGTCCAGGACGGATCGATGGCGATGGCGGGACTGCTGATGATCCTGCTGCTCGGTGTCGAGTTGTTCCGCCCGATGCGCGAGCTCCGCTCGGTGCTGCACCAGGGCATGGTCGGCATGGCGGCGGCGAAGGGCATTCTCGGCATCCTGGCCGATCAGCCGCTGGTCGCTGATGCCCTGCCGCCGGTGGATCCGCGGCCGCTGACGCCCAGCATCGCTTTCGAGAAGGTGCGGTTCCGCTATCCCGGCACCACGCGCGTCGTGCACCAGGGTCTCAACTTCCAGGTGACGGCGGGCGAGCGCATCGGCGTTGTGGGCTCGTCCGGCGGCGGCAAGTCCTCGATCGTGCGCCTGCTGCTCCGCTTCTACGATCCGGAGCAGGGCGCCGTGCGCCTCGGTGGGCGCGATCTCAGGCAGCTCACCTTCGACCAGATCCGGTCGATGGTGGCGGTGGTGAGCCAGGACACCTTCCTGTTCCACGGCACCGTCGAAGAGAACATCCGCATGGGACGTCCCGAAGCGAGCCATGCCGAGATCGAAGCGGCGGCGAAGACCGCCAATATCCACGGCTTCATCGCGGACTTGCCGCAGGGCTACGAGACCATCATCGGCGAGAAAGGCGTCAAGCTCTCCGGCGGCCAGCGCCAGCGCGTGGCGATCGCCCGGGCGCTCTTGCGCGACGCGCCGATCCTGGTGCTGGACGAAGCCTTGTCCGCGGTCGATGCCGAGAACGAAGCGGTGATCCAGGAGGCGCTCGACCGGTTGATGAAGGGCCGCACCACCTTGGTGCTGGCACATCGGCTCTCCAGCGTCATTGGCTGCGACCGCATCCTGGTGCTGGACGGAGGACGCGTGGTCGAGACCGGCCGCCATTCCGAGCTGATGCGGCAAGGCGGCGTCTACGCCACGCTCATGGCCGAGCAGGCCTCCGAGGCCGCGCGCAGCGAGCCGATCGATGTCAGCCCCGATCTCGATGTGGTGCGTACCGGCGAGGTGGCGCAGGCCGCAGTGAAGCCACTGACCGAAGGAATCATCAAGGCCGAAGGCCTCGGCTGGCCGCAGCTGGTGGTCGAGCTGATGAAGCTGATCATGCCGTGGAAGGGCCGGCTCGCGCTGACCTTCTTCTTCGGCGTGACCCGGGTCGTCGCTTTCATCGGCGTCGGCGTCTTGAGCGCGCTGATCCTTGCCGCGTTGAAGAACGGCGAGAGCTTCGGCGGCTGGATGGTGGCGCTCGCCATCCTGGCGCCGCTCGCCGGCGTGTTGCATTGGCTGGAATCCTGGATCGCCCATGAGATGGCGTTCCGGCTGCTGGCCGAGATGCGGATCGCCGTGTTCCGCAAGCTCGATGCACTGGCGCCCGCCTATCTGACCCGGCGGCGCACCGGCGATCTCATGGCGCTCGCGACCCATGACATCGAGCTGGTGGAATATTTCTTCGCCCACACCGTGGCGCCGGCCTTCGTCGCAATCCTGGTGCCGGCGACGGTGCTGGCCGTGCTGGCCTGGGCGAGCCCCTGGCTGGCCTTGGCGCTGCTGCCGTTCCTCATCGCAGTCGGCCTGAGCCCGTTCCTGATGCGCAAGCGCGTCGATCACCTCGGCTCGCGCGCACGCGAAGCCGCGGGCGAATTGGGCGCCTTTGCGATCGACTCCCTGCAAGGCATGGGCGAGATCGTCGCCTTCCAGCAGGAGGTGCGGCGCGGTGCGGCCTTGGACGCTCTGTCAGACCGTCACATCGCGCTCCGCAAGCCATTCTTCCGCGAGCTCACCTTGCAGCAGGCCTTGCTTGAGATCTTCACCGGCCTCGGCGGTCTCGCCATCGTCGTGGTTGCCGGCGTCCTCGCGGTCGATGGGGTGGTCGATCCGGCGATCCTGCCACTGCTGACCATCCTCGCCATGGCGGCTTTCCTGCCGGTCTCGGAGATCGCGCAGGTCGGGCGCCAGCTCGCCGATACGCTGGGCGCCACGCGGCGCATCTATGCGCTCTACAATGAGCCGGTGCCGGTGACCGATGGGCCGGGCGTTGCGGTTCCGCACGGTCCGGTGGCGCTGGCACTCCGGGACGTGACGTTCCAGTATCCGGGCCAGGCGCGGCCGGCTTTGCAAGGAGTCGGCTTTGCGATCCCCGCGGCGCAGACGGTGGCTTTGGTCGGCCCCTCGGGTGCCGGCAAGACCACGGCGGCGCAGCTCCTGATGCGGTTCTGGGATGCCGACCAAGGCCAGGTCAGCATGAACGGGACCGATCTTCGCCAATACCAGCTGGACGATCTCCGCCGGCAGATTGCCCTGGTCTCGCAGGACACCTATCTCTTCAACGACACGCTCCGCGCCAACATCCTGATCGCGCGGCCGGATGCGCAAGAGGACGAGCTCCATGCCGCGATCGATCACGCCGCCTTGCGCGACCTGGTGGAAACGCTGCCGGACGGATTGGATGCGATGGTCGGCGAGCGCGGCACCAGCCTTTCCGGCGGCCAGCGGCAGCGCGTGGCGATCGCCCGGGCCTTCCTGAAGGACGCGCCGGTGCTGATCCTGGACGAGGCGACCTCGCATCTCGATGCGGTGAACGAGCAGCTGGTGCGCCGCGCGCTCGACCGGCTGCAGGCCGACCGCACCACCATCGTCATCGCGCATCGGCTTTCGACGGTACGCGACGCCGATCTCATCGTGGTGCTGGATGGCGGCCGGCTGATCGAGACCGGTACGCATGAGGCGCTGCTGGCCAAGGGCGGGCTCTATGCCCGGCTGGTCTCGCGGCAGCTTGCAGCGGGCGTCGCGGCGGAATGATCAGGTGGCCTGCGGGTTCAGCAATCCCTGGCGCAAGGCGAGCCGGACCAGCTCGATATCCGAGGCGACGCCAAGCTTGCTCTTGATCAGCGAGTGCAGGTTGGCGACGGTCTTCGGGCTGAGATGAAGCAACTCGGCGATCTCCTCCGTCGTCCGCTCGGCGAGCAGCAGGGAGAGCACCTCGAACTCCCGTGCCGAGAGAATGTCGGCGGCGTTCACCTCTTCCGTCAGCCGGTTCAAGGCGAGCTCGTGGTCGATGTCGGGGCTGAGTGCAATGCGGCCGTTGAGCACCTCGGAGACCGCGCGGAGCAGCGTTTCCGGCGAGCTCATCTTGGTGACATAGCCTCTGGCACCGGCGCGGATCGCTTGCAAGGCGAAGGCCGCGTTCTGGTGCATGGTGAAGACCAGGATGCGGGCATCGCGGTCCCATTGCCGGATATGGCGAATCCCCTCGATGCCGCTGACGCCCGGCATGGTGAGGTCCATGATGACGAGATCCGGCCGCGTCGCCTTGAATTGCCGATAGGCCTCGGCGCCGTCGCCGGCTTCCGCCACCACGCGCAAGCCCAGCTGCTTCTGCAGCACGGCGCGATAGCCTTCCCGCACGACGGCGTGGTCATCGACCAGAAGGATCGTGCGGTCGCCCTCGTTCATGCCGCGCACTCGGCCTGAGACTCTGCGGCGACCTCTGGGGCGACCGGAATGGTCGCGCGCAGGACCGTGCCGGAAACGCCGGATATGACGCTCAGCCGCCCGCCCAGAATCGCCACGCGCTCCCGCATCCCGAGCAGGCCCATCCCGGGTCTGGCGGCTTCGTCCTGTGCCGGACCATCGTCCGCAACGCTGAGCACGATGTCCGTCTCGGTCATCTCCAAGCGCAAGACGACCTGCGTTGCATGCGCATGCTTGGCGGCGTTGGTGATCGCTTCCTGCGCGATCCGATAGAGATCGGCGCCGATCGCGAGCGGCAGCCGGCCGAGCGTTCCTTCGAGCGCGATCTCGAACCGCGGCCCGCCGCGGCTTCTGCCGTTCCAGCCGGAGACCAGACCTTCGAGGCTCGCCGCCAGACCGAGCTCCTCGACGTCGGGCGGGCGCAGCCGGAACAGCGTGCCGCGCAAGCTCTCCATCATGGTTGTGGAGATGCGCGCGATGCTGTCGCATTCGGCCGTCTGTCCGGCCGAAGCGGCGAGAGCGCGGATCGCGGTCAGGTTCTGGCCGAACTCGTCGTGCAGCTCGCGTGCAAGGCGCTTGCGCTCCTCGTCCTGGACCGAGATCAAGCGATGGGTGAGGGCGTTGCGCTCGGCGACCGTCCGCTCCAGATCTTCGGCGAGGCTGTTGAACACGGTGCGCACCGCGGAGAGCTCGGCGAGATCGAAGGGCGGCAAGCGGGCGGAGAGGTCGTTGGCGGCGATCCGCTCGAGCCCGGCGCGGATCAGCCGCGTCGGGCGCAACGCCCGGGAGAGCGCGGCATAGACCAGCACACAGAGCAGCAGCAGGGTCGCCAGCATCACGGCGAGGAGTGGGGCGAGGGCATGCCAGACCTTTGCAACGATCATTGCGCCGTCGAGCGTCACGACGGTTTCGCCGATCACCTTGCCATGCACGCGAACCGGCCGCGTCACTTCCCACGCCGGACCGAACAGGCTGCGATAGAGCGCGGCGAAAGCGGCCGGGATCCCGGCCGGGCCGGCTTCGGTGCCGCCGCATATGCGTTGCAGAAGATCGCCGCCGGTCGGCCGATAGGCGAGGCAGAGACCCGGTTCCATCACCACCGCCGCCGCGTTCTGCAGGTCGGGGAAGGGGGTGATCAGGACCCGGATCCATTCCAGCTTGCTCTGCTGCAGCTCGAGGGAATTGGCGGCGAGTGCCGCAGCCCGATCGAGCCGGACACGGGCGGCGCGGTCGGCGTCGATCAGGAGATAGGCCGCGCCGGCGGCAAAGCAGAGCGCGGCGATGGTCGCGATCCGCAGCGTGAGCCGGACCTTGAGATCGCTTTTCGGCATCATTGGGGATCTCCGAATGTCCTTCCTCCATTCAACGGCAACGCCCTGGCCCGGGGAAGCGTCCATCGCGGCGAGGCTGCGGGTCGGGAAAATTGCCCGGCACCGCGCGTGATAGCTTTGCTATGGGACAGGCGGGGTCCGGCGCTAGCTTGACCCGCGCCGCGGATCGCTCATCAAAAAGGAGGAGATGCCATGTCGGTGTTGTGGAAGGCTGTCCTCGGCCTGGTCTTGGCCGGTGCCGTCGCCGGCACCGGGATGGCCGAGACGGCAACCCCGATCAAGCTGGCGGTCTTCACCTTCGAACTCGATGATTTCAGCGCAGCGATGTCCAACGGCAAACCGGATCCGGCCGACACGGCTGAATTGGCGCGCGTGACGGCGGATGTGCGCAAGCTGCTGCAAGAATCCGGGCGCTATGAACTGGTCGCGGTCGATGGCAGCGACGACAAATCCCTGCGCGACTGCAACGGCTGTGACGCGCCGCTGGCCAAGAAGCTGGGCGCGCAGCAATCCTTCGTCGGCGTGGTGAAGCGGATCAGCCGGGCCGAGTACCAGGTCCACTTCCAGCTCCGCGACGCCGAGGCCGGCACGCTCATCGCGGAGGCGGATACCGGCTTGCGCATGGGTGCCATGGATTCCTGGAATCGCGGCGCCCTGCGCCTGGTCAAGGACCGGCTGTTGAAGAACCCGGGCTAGCCGCCGTACTTTGCGGCGAGGCCGTCGGCCAGTGCCTGATAGCCCTTGGCCTTCAGCAGCAGCACCTGTTCCTGGTCCGAAGCCTCGCGGTTGTAGCGGTTGCTCCAGCTGGTGTCCTCGAAGGGCTCGGGCACATAGGTCTCCCATTGGCCGGTGCGCACGTCGATGACGGCGGCGACGAGGCGGATGCGCATGCGCTGCACCTCGTCGGGCACATTGCCGCCGATGAACGGCACCCAGGAGACCGCCTTGGTGGCGATGTCCTCGCGGCCGGATTCCAGCACGCCCCAATAGACGATGACGGTCTCAAAACCGCCGCGCGCCGCGACCAGGCGAAAGCGCTGCGAATAGGGCACGTGCGTCTCCGTCGTGTCTTTTGCAGCCGCAGGATCCTGCCAGGGCACGCCGGTGAAAGAAGAAACGCGGTAATGCTTCTGCACCGCCGCCATCATCTCCGGATCCGCGAAAGGCGCGCCGGATTGCACCAGCATCACATCGGCGCCGCTCTTCAGCGCGATCGCGTGCTTGGTGTCGAGCGTCTTGGCGATCTCCGCATCGGAGACGCCGGATCGCACGTCACCTCCTAGCACGTCATAGGCCGAAAGCTCGCCCTGGTAATAGAAGGCGCTCTGCGGGTTTGCGTTATAGCCATAGGCCGGCTCGGGTTGATAGCCGGAATTGGAGATCGAGCGCGATTCGCAGGCGCTCAAGGCGGCCAGCATCGCGCTCACGAGAAGCGCCCGGTGAAAGTTCGACATGTCCCCCTCCACGAGAGATCCGCCCACCTCGGATCGAGGCGATCATGAGGCGCGCGGTTTGCGGCGGGATCGCGGCAGGGCGGGGGCGGAGCGGGGGAAATGCTGTGGCGGAAACGGTCGCCCGCCGCACAGCTTGACAGGTGCGGCGTGCGTGGCCTATCGGCCTAGAGGAGCGTTGCGCGGTCGTGCGCGACGATCCATCCCGCGACCGCGAGTGAGACATGGACAATCCCTCCCGTTCCGAACGCACGCGCCAGTCGGCACTCAGGGCCGCGCTGACCATCATCGCGCGGGACGGCCCGGGCCGGCTGACTCTCGACGCCATCGCCAAGGAAGCCGGGATCAGCAAGGGCGGACTGATGCACCAGTTTCCGAGCAAGCATGCCGTCCTGAAGGCATTGCTCGAGCAACAGGTCAAGTATTTCGAGGGATTCCACGAGCGGCGCAGCACGGATGGGAAGACCGAACGTCCCGAGCTGGCGGCGCAGATCGCCACCTTCCGCGAAGCGGCGATGCAGCCGCATTCGATCGCCTTCGCCTTCCTCGGCGCCCTGGCGGAGGAACCGAGCCTGCTCTCGATCAGCCGCGACCGCGACGCCGAACGCATCGCCGCACTCAAGGCCGAAGGCGGCGACACCGATCTCGCTTTGCTGCGCCGGGCGGCTGCCGAAGGCTTGGCGCTCAGCAGCATCTTCGGCCTCTCAGCGATGTCGCGGCAGGACCAGACACGGCTGTTCGACCGCCTGATGGACGACGCGCAGTGGAGCGCGACAGCCAAGCCCGCGGCCGCGCCGAAAGCGAAATCCAAGCGCGGGACGCGCTGAACCCTTTCCGCCGGCGAAATAGACCGAGCTCGGAACGCTCTTCATTTTCCTACTTGCAAACCGACCAGACGGTTTGTAAATTGCCACCACATTGCGGGCCGGCCCATGGCGGGTGGCCGCGGGTTTGAAGGATTGGAAAGCGTGCGAAATGCAAGACTGGCGCGGCTCAGCCTCGCCTTGCCGGCGGGGCTTTGCCTGATGGCTGCCGCCTCCGCCCAAGCCGAGGAGTCGAAGGGTCTCAACGGCCACCTCAATCTCGGCGCCGCGGCGGTGCCGGATTACGAAGGCTCGCAAGACTACATGCCGGCGCCGGTGATTGCCGGAAAGCTCGGCTATGACGAATTCTATCTCGAGGCGCGAGGGCCGAAGCTCCGTGCCAACGTGATGCCGAAGGTCCTGCCGTTCGGTTTCGATTTCGGCCCGGCGCTCGCCTATCGTTTCGGCCGCGACGACGTGAGGGACGACCAGGTCGATCGCCTGCAGAAGATCGACGGCTCGGTCGCGGCGGGCGGCTTCGCCAAGATCTATACCGGCGGGCTGCTGCAGGAAGGCGACGAGTTGGCCTTCGAAGCCGAGGGCCTGACGGGGGTGGGCGACAAACGCGACGGGACCACGATCCATTTCGGTCCGTCCTACAGCTTCTCGCCGGTCGAGGATCTCCGTCTTGGCTTCCACCTCTCGGCGACCTGGGCCGATGACCGCTACAACGAGACCTATTTCGGAATCGATGCGGATAATGCCGTACGCAGCGGCTTCGCATCCTATGCCGCGCAAGGCGGCATCAAGGATGTCGGCCTCTCGATCGACGCCACCTACATGTGGACCCAGAGCTGGGGCATCACCGGCTCGGTCGGCGTCACCCGGCTGGTCGGCGACGCAGCCGACAGCCCGATCGTCGATAAGGCGGGCAGCGCCACGCAAGGCGTCGCCGCGCTCGGCATCGTCTACAGTTTCTGAACGGCGAGGTGTTTCAATGTCCTGGTACAAGGCGTTCACGCCGCTCACCATTCTCGCCTTCTCGCTGGCGTTTGGTTTCGTCCTGGCGCTGTCGGGCTGTGGCAGCACCGAGCCGGTGCGCTATTCGCAAGTGGCGGCGACCACCTATCTCGCGCCGAATGACGGCGACGATGCCGCGACGGTGCCGTATCGCTATGCCGCGCCGGTCGATTGGCGCGGCTACAGCAAGGCGATCCTCGACCCGGTGGTGATCTACCAGGGGCCGGATCAGCAATTCGGCAGTTTGTCCGAGGAGGACAAGCAGAAGCTTGCGCAATACATGCAGGCGCACTTCGCCGAGCGGCTGAAGCAGCGCTTCTCTCTGACCAATGCGACCGGACCGGCGACTTTGCGGGTGCGCCTGACCTTGACCGGGGCGGAGACCAGCACGGCGGTCTTGAGCACGCTTTCGCGCTTCGACATCGCCGGCGGAATCTACAATGGTGTGCAGGCGGCACGTGGCGGGGAGGGCATATTGACCGGCTCGGTCAGCTATGTGGTCGAGATCTTCGATGCGCAGACCTCGAAGCTGCTCGGTGCCTATATTACCAAGCAGTATCCCGGCCCCTACAATCTCGGCGCGACGATGGGCGCGCTCTCCGCATCGGAGGTCGGGATCGACAAGGGCGCCGATGCGCTGATGGAACAGCTGAAGTAGCGCGCTTACCCGACCTTCAGCGCGAGTTCGGTGCCGCGCTTGATCGGCAGGGTCATGGAGATGAAGCCGTTCTTCGGGTCCCGGATGAAGTCCAGGAAATCCGGCTCGGCGTTGTCGTTGAGGATGTAGCCGCCGCGACGGATCTGCGGCGCCAGGGTCTCGGCGATCTGGCGGGCGAGGGAGGGACCTTCTCCGCCGGGCCAGCCGTCGATCAAGGCGAAGTCGACCGCCCCGCCGAGATCCCACAGGGTTTCGCGCGCATCGCCGACCCGGATGTCGACATAGGCGTCGAGCCCGGCGGCGGCGAGATTGCCGCGGGCGACTTCGGCCTTGCTGGCGACCAGTTCCGCGCCGATCACCTGCCCGCCGCCATTGTCGCGCATCGCCGCCGCGAAATAGAGCGCCGACATGCCGATCGAGGTCGCGAAATCCACCACGCGCTTGGCCCGCATCCCGCGGCAGAGCAGGTAGATGAGATCGCCCTGCTCGGGATGGATCGAGAAGCCGTATTCGGCGAAGGCTTCCGGATCCGGATCGGCAGCGAAGCGGGGACCGCCGCTTTCCGGAAAGCGGCGGTTGCTGTGCAGGCGCTCGATGACATTGATCACCTTGCCGTCCCGGATGGGGCCGCAAGACGCGGTTGGTGCGATCTGCATCATCCCCGCACCTTAACTCTTCTGGCCGCGGATCTCGGCGGCGGCGCGGCGCAGGATGTCCGCGATCCGCTTGTGATCCTCCGGCGAGGCGCCCATCTTCTCCATCATGGCGTGCTTCAGGTCGTGGCGCGCCTGCATGATCTCGACGATGGCCTCGCGGCGCGTGGTCTTGCCGAAGCTGCGTTCGCCCAGCGGCCAGGTGCCGAGCCCGGAGTCTTCGTCGGTGTCTTCCGCGCGTTCATCCTCGTGCATCGCCTTCTGCGCGCGGGCGAAGCGGCGGCCGATCTCTGCGAGCTCGCTCAGCATCGCCTCTGCCGTCTGCTGGTTCTCCTTGAGGAAAGCCGCGCCGGTCTCGGTGATGCGGTAGAGCTTCTTGTTGCCCTCGGCCTCGACCGAAGCAAAGCCGATCTCTTCGAGATAGGTGAGGGCGGGATAGATGACGCCGGGGCTCGGGCTGTAATAGCCGCTGGTGCGGCTCTCGAGCTCCTTGATCAGCTCATAGCCGTGGCGGGGATTCTCCTGGAGGAGATGGAGCAGCAGGAGCTGGAGGTCGCCGGCGCCGAGCTTGCGGCCCATCCGGAACCCGTCGCCGCCACCGCGGCCATGGCGCCCGTGTCGGCCGAAGAAGCCGCCGCCATGGCGATGCCCGCCCCAGCCGCCACGCCGACCGATGCAGCCATGCCGACCGCTATCTTCATGATCTTCATAGAAAAAACGCATATTTCTGTCTTTCGTTGTTGCGTACGTTTGTATCTGTTGACATATCGTAAGATATTGTTTTTCGTACGAGTGTCAAGGGGCCGATCAGATCTTGATGGAGCAGGCGATGCGAATGACCCGATTGGATATGCTGCGGCGGCGCCTGAACATCGCCGCCGCGAGCAGCAGCGAAGGAATTGCAATCATGATGTTCGAGACCACGGCGCGCGTGCCCACCGCCAATGGCAGCCGCTATCTGCAGCAGCTCTGCAAGCACTGGAGCCACAATCTCAAGGTCGAGTTCACGCCGGAGGCGGGCAGCGTGGTGTTCCCGAAGGACGCGCGCGGCGCCGATTGGCCCGGCGACGCGACGCTCATCTTGAAGGCAGAAAAGGACACGCTCGAGTGCAAGCTCGAAGCCAGCGCCGAGGCCCAGCGCGAGGCGCTGAAAGGCGTCGTCGCCAATCACCTCGACCGCTTCGCCTTCCGCGAAGCGCCGCTGAAGTTCGATTGGCGCGACGCCTGAGGCTGCCCGTCAGGCCGCCAGCCGGAAGCGTTCCTGCAGCACGCAGGCGCTGGTGACGAACATCAGCGTCGTGTCGTTGGCGATCCGGCCGGCATCGTCCATCTCGTCGATCCGATCCAGCATGCCGATGATCTTCTTCTGGTCGAAGAACGGGATCGACGCGAGCTGCGACCCGCGCAGCGTATCCTGCACCAAGGCGTGGAGCCTGCCTTGCGGGTTGAGGCTCGCCGGCGGCGCCAGGAACGGATGCTTCTGGCGGCGGTACACGGTGTCGGTGATCACGTCCTGCACCGCCTCTCTGAGGACGTACTTCTCGGTCATGCCGCGGATCTTCTGATTGACGGGCCGCGAGCGAATGACCTCGACCAGGCGATGATCGAGAAACGGCACGCGCCCCTCGATCGAATGACCCATCTCCATGCGGTCGCCCAGCATGGTGAGAATGTAGGTCGGCAGGCAGGTCTTGGACCAGAGATAGAGCGACTGATGCACTGGCTCGCGCCCTGCAAGCTGGCTCGGCACGTCGATCTCGCTCAGCAATGCGCGATAGCCTTGCCGATCGCCGATCATCGCCAGGAAATCGTCGGCCAGCACTTCGCGCAGTTTCTTGGCCCGTGACGAGAAGGCTTCCATCCACGACGGCACGAAGCCCAGCATGCGCTTCACGTCATCGAGCGGGCCGGTCGCACCATCCGCCAGCAGCAAGCCGCGCGAAACCTTGTTGAGACGCTCCTGCTCGGACAGCAATGCCTGGACGGTGTCCGGATCCTGGCCGGCGTGATTGTAGAGCAGCATGTCGCGCCGGAAGTGGACATAGCCGCCGAAGATCTCGTCGGAGCCTTCGCCGGTCATGACCACTTTGTAGCCCGCCCTGCGCACCGCGCGGCTCAGCAGGTATTTGGCGACGCCGTGCGCGTTGATGCAAAGCGTCTCGCATTGATGAACCGCGTCGGCGAAAGCGTCGGCGAGATCGTCCTGGCGGATCGCAATCGGGTGAAACTCGGCGCCGACCAGCGCCGCCATCTCCCGGGCTTGCGCCTCCTCGTCATATTCCGCCCGATCGAAGGTCAGGGTGAAGGCGCGGATCGGTTCCGGATGGTGCCGGGCGGCCAGACCCAGCACCGAGCAGGAATCGAGCCCGCCGCTCAGATAGCAGCCCACCGGGACGTCGGCGCGGAGACGGATTCGCACGGCTTCTTCGAGCGCTGCTCGCAGCTCGGCGCGGTAATCCGCATCGGATCGCGGCGCGCCGTTGCCGCTGCCGGCAACCGGGTAATCGAAATCCCAATAGCGGACCACCTGGATATGCCGATCGGTGGCGATCAGATAGTGCCCGGGTGGAACGAGGCGGATCCCGTCATACAGGGTGCGTTCCTGGTGCCCGCCTTGCTCGGCGGCCTGCCAGAAGCTCTCGGCATCCCAGCGCGCTGGAACGCCCGCGGCGAACAGCGCCTTCACTTCCGAAGCCAAATAGAGCACGCCGTCATGCATGGTGTAGAACAACGGCTTGATGCCGAAGCGGTCGCGCGCCGCGAATAAGGTGCGGTTGACCCCATCCCAGATCACGAAGGCGAACTCGCCCCGCAGCCGGTGCAGACATTGAGGCCCGAGATCTTCGTAGAGGTGAAGGGCAATTTCGCTGTCGGACCCGGTCCTGAAGCGATGGCCTGCGCTCTCGAGCTCCTTCCGGATCGCCTCGAACTCGTAGAACTCGCCATTGCACGTGATCATGGCGTGGCCGTCTTCGCTGGCGATCGGCTGACCACCGGTCTGGAGATCGATGATGCTCAAGCGTGCATGCCCGAGACCGACCCGGCGATCGGGGCTGAGCCAGTGACCCTGGCCGTCGGGACCGCGATGCTGCAGGCTTGCGACCGCGTGCTCGATCCTTTCGCGGTCGACTTCCGCACGCGGGGCGTACAGCGCAACGATGCCACACATGTCTCTCTCCCAGATCTTCGGTGAAACCTAGGTCAAACTTGGTGTTCGAAAATTGCGGGCGCGTTGCGCCGCAGAGGTATTTGCGTTTCAGCCGTAGCCGTCAGGCCGCGGACAGCGACGTGAAAGCCTAACGCACGATCTCGATCACCAGCGCGGGGTCGAAGTCCGGGTTGAGCTGCGACGGGAAGTAGCCACGCGGATTGCAGACGACGCGGGTCGATCCGATCCGATAATCCGAGGACGAATGGATATGGCCGTGAACCCAGAGATCGGGCCGCGTCTGCTCGATCAGTGCTTCCAGCTCCGAGGCATAGGCGGCGTTGATCGGGTCGCCCCACCATGTTTCCGGCACGCTGCGCGGGCTTGGCGCGTGATGGGTCATCACGATGGTGACGCCGTCGAACGGCTGGGCGAGCTCGCTCTCTATAAAAGCGCGGCTCTCGATGTGGAGACGCAGGCAATCCGATGGCGTCAGCGGCCGTTCCTCACTTTGCCGGCTGTCGCTGATGCGGATCATCCGGAAATCGTTCATCGCATAATGGGCATCGTCCATCATGCGCGCCCGCCGCGCCGCGCCGAACAGTGCGAAATCGGTCCACAACGTGGCGGCGATGATTCGGACAGGCGTGCCGTCCGCCATGGTCGGCGTCCAGGTCTCGCATTCGAGCGCGCGGACCGGATGGTGGCGCTGGGTCGAGGCCTTCGTCGCGCTCATTCGCTGTGCATCGATCGCAGCCGTGAGATTGTCGCCATAGGCTTCGTGGTTGCCGAGGATCATGGCGACAGGTGCGGCGAAGGTCTCCGCTGCCCAGAGTGGAGCGCGACGATCGGTGTGGATGTCGCCCGCGAGCAGCACGAGATCCGCCAAGCCGCCGTCGCGCACTGCCGGTGGAAACACACAGGCGCCGAACTCGAGATGCAGGTCGGAGAATACGTGCAGCCGCATGTTCCGATCTTACCATGCCGCGAAAGCGTCATAGTCCAGTATGCGCTGCGCCCATCCCGGGACTATGATTGAGATCACAAATCCGCGCGAACGCGCTCAGTCCGGCGCCGATCAGGCACCGCGACGATGCTGCGCAAGCGCCGAAGCGCCGCTTAGACGTCCAGATTGGCGACGTTGAGCGCGTTGTCCTGGATGAACTCGCGGCGCGGTTCCACGACGTCGCCCATCAGGGTCGAGAAGATCTCCTCCGCCTCGTCGGCATGGGAGACTTTGACCTGCAGCAGGCTGCGCACTTCGGGGTCGAGCGTGGTCTCCCAGAGCTGCTCCGGGTTCATCTCGCCCAAGCCCTTGTAGCGGTTGATCGCCACACCCTTCTTGCCGGCTTCGGTCACCGCCTCCATCAGCCCGATCGGGCCGGTGATCACGAGCTCGCGGTCCTTCAAGGTGAGCTTCGCCGACGTGCTGTAGATCTCGGCGAGCTCGGACTTCAACTGGTCGAGGCGATGGCATTCCGCCGAGCGGATCAGCAGCGCGTCGATCAGGTGATGGTTGAGCACGCCGCGCAGGCGCCGCTGGAAGCCCAAGCCGCCATCCTGGTCGGCGAGGCCGGTCCAGCCCTGCTCGCCCGGCGCTGAGATCGCATCGAGCCGCTTTGCAATAGCTGCGACGACGGCGGGATCCTTGGCCGCCTGCGGATTCAAGGCGCCCATGATCGCCGCCTGCTCGACGACGGCGCTGGAGCCCACTTTGCGGACCACCGGCTGCATCAGATGGGCGGCCTGCGCCGCCATATCGACCACGCGGCGGAGATCGGCGGAAGCCAGCTGCTGGCCATTGCCGAGCTGCAGCACCGCGCCTTCGAGGCCGGCGGTGATGAGATAGTCCTCGAGCGCCCGCTCGTTCTTGAGGTAGCGCTGCGACTTGCCCTTGACTGCGCGGTAGAGCGGCGGCTGGGCGATGTAAAGATAGCCCTTCTCGATGATCTCGGGCATCTGGCGATAGAAGAAGGTCAAGAGCAGCGTGCGGATATGCGATCCGTCCACGTCTGCGTCGGTCATGATGATGATCTTGTGGTACCGCGCCTTGCTGACGTCGAACTCCTCGGAGCCGATGCCGGTGCCGAGTGCCGCGATCAGCGTGCCGATCTCGGCCGAGGAGAGCATCTTGTCGAAGCGCGCGCGCTCGACATTGAGGATCTTGCCGCGCAGCGGCAGGATCGCCTGCGCCTTGCGGTCGCGGCCCTGTTTGGCCGAGCCGCCTGCGGAATCGCCCTCGACGATGAAAATCTCGGACAAGGCCGGATCGCGTTCCTGGCAATCGGCGAGCTTGCCGGGCAACGACGAGATGTCGAGCGCACCCTTGCGGCGGGTGAGCTCGCGCGCCTTGCGCGCGGCCTCGCGCGCGGCGGCGGCTTCGACCACCTTGCCGACGATGCGCTTGGCGTCGCTCGGGTGTTCTTCCAACCACTGGCCGAGCCGCTCGTTGATGATGTTCTCCACCACCGGGCGGACTTCCGAGGAGACCAGCTTGTCCTTGGTCTGCGACGAGAATTTCGGATCCGGCACCTTGACCGAAAGCACGCAGGTCAGGCCCTCGCGCGCATCGTCACCGGTGAGCGCGACTTTCTCTTTCTTCGCGATGCCGCTGTCTTCGGCATACTTGTTGATCTGCCGCGTCAGCGCGCCGCGGAAGCCCGCGAGATGCGTGCCGCCGTCCCGCTGCGGGATGTTGTTGGTGAAGCACAGCATGGTCTCGTGGTAGCTGTCGGTCCATTCCAGCGCGCATTCGACGGTGATGCCGTCGCGCTCGGCCTGCATGACCACCGGCGGCGTGTGCAGTGCGTTCTTCGAGCGGTCGAGATAGCGCACGAAAGCCTCGATACCGCCCTCGTAGTGCAGCTCCACCGCTTTCGGCTCGACCGCACGCGCATCGGTCAGGATCAGGCGCACGCCCGAGTTCAGGAACGCGAGTTCGCGCAGGCGGTGCTCGAGCGTCGCATAGTCGTACTCGGTCTTGGTGAAGGTTTCCTTGGAGGCGAGGAAGGTGACTTCGGTGCCGCGCTTGCCCTCGGGCGCGTCGCCGACGATGCCCAGCGGCGCTTCGGCATCGCCATGGCGGAAGCGCATGAAGTGCTCCTTGCCGTCGCGCCAGATCCGGAGCTCGAGCCGCTCGCTGAGCGCGTTGACGACCGAGACGCCGACGCCGTGCAGGCCGCCGGAGACCTTGTAGGAGTTCTGGTCGAACTTACCGCCGGCATGCAGCTGGGTCATGATGACCTCGGCCGCCGAGATGCCTTCCTCCTTGTGGATGCCGACCGGGATGCCGCGGCCGTTGTCGCGCACGGTCACCGAGCCGTCGCCGTTCAACAGCACGTCGATGCGGTCGCAATAACCGGCAAGGCTCTCGTCGATCGCGTTGTCCACGACCTCGTAGACCATGTGATGCAGGCCCGAGCCGTCATCGGTGTCGCCGATATACATGCCCGGCCGCTTTCGCACGGCATCGAGGCCCTTGAGGACCTTGATCGAATCCGCGCCATAGTCGCTGCGCTCAGGGTTCGTCCCATTGCCGTTCGGTGTTTCGTCGGTCATGACTCTTCTCGGATGTTAGGCGACGTCGCGCAGGGCACGCGCATCGCGCAGGGTGAAAAACTGGGCCGCTTCGCGCAGCGGCCGGAACAACTCGGCCTCGGTTCCGGTGAACCAGGCCTGGGATTCGAGCGCCAGCACCTCGGCATAGAGATGCTTGCGGCGCTCGGGGTCGAGATGCGCCGCCACTTCGTCCAGCAGCAGCACCGGTGCCTCGCCGCGGCGCGCCCGTTGGAGCCGCGCCTGCGAGAGCAGGATCGAGATCAGCAGCGCCTTCTGCTCGCCGGTCGAGGCCGAAGCCGCATCGAGCGCCGCGCCGCCGAGCGCCTTGCCATGGAATGTCACCGCGAGATCGCTGCGATGCGCGCCCCATTGCGTCACACCGGAGGCCGCGTCGCCGTCGCGCGCACCAGCCAGGCGCTCGCGCAGCAGGTCTTCGGCCTGCAAAGCCGAGCGATCGGCGAGCGACTGCTCGACCGCGCCATCGATCGCGAGATCGGCGCGCGGGAAGGGACCGACCGCATCGGCCATCGCCGCATTCAGCGCCTCGGCAGTCTCGATCCGCGAGGCGGCGATCGCCACCGCCTGCGCCGCCATCTCGGCTTCCAATCCGCCCAGCCAGCGATCGCGCTCAAGGCGGTCCATGGCGGGGCCGTCACCGCGCAGTATCCGCGCCCGGTCGCGCATCGCCTGCTCGTAGGCGGACACCCGCGACGGGTGTTCCGGATGCAAACCGGTGGCGAGCCGGTCCATGAAGCGCCGCCGGGCGCTGGTACGCTCGACGAAGATCCGGTCCATCGACGGCGTCAGCCAGAGGATCGACAGGATCTCGGCGAAGGCCGCCTGGGTCTTCGCATTGGAACCCTCGATCCGGCAAAGGCGTCGGTCGCGCCCGGTGCTCTCTTCTGCGCCCAATTCCTCCTTGGGATCGCGGCCGGTGCCGAGCTTGAACTCACCCCGGCGGCCTTGATAGCGCGCATGCACGGCCCAGGCCCGGGCACCGGTGCCACTGTTCGCCGGCAGACGGCAATCGACTTCGCGCAAAGATGCGCTGCGCAGGCCGGAACCCGGCGAGAGGAAGGAGATCGCCTCCAAGAGATTGGTCTTCCCGCCGCCATTCGGGCCGGTGAAGACCAGCGACCGCGCCTCGATTTCCAGGGTAAAATCCCGGAATCCGCGGAAGGCAGTCAGCGTGAGGTGCGAAAATCCGTTCACCGCGTTGGTCGTCGCCCCTACACGTCCAAGAGGGGCCGTGTTGCTGGGGGTATCCGCTTCCGCCCAGGCGCGACCCAAACTACACCCGCATCGGCATCAGGACGTAGAGCGCCTGCGCGTCGGCCATGTCGCGCATCAGGGTCGGCGCCACCGAATCCGCCAGCAGGATCTGCATGCCTTCGCCTTCGATCTCGTCGGCGATGTCGAGCAGATAGCGCGAGTTGAAGCCGATATCGATCGGCGCGCCGTCATACTTCACCTCGAGCTCTTCCACTGCGCTGCCTTGCTCGGCGCTGGTGGCGGAGAGGGTGAGGAGGCCGCTCTTCAGGCTGAGCTTCACCGCGCGCGACTTCTCGCTCGAGATCGTCGAAACGCGGTCAACGGCATCGCGGAAGGTCTTGCGATCGACTTCCAGCATCTTGTCGTTGTTGGTCGGGATGACGCGGTGATAGTCCGGGAAGCTGCCGTCGATCAGCTTCGAGGTCAGCACCACGTCGTCGAAGGCGAAGCGGATCCGGCTGTCCGACAGCGAGACCGCGACGCTGCCCGTCGTGTCTTCGATCAGCTTGCGCAATTCATTGACCGCCTTCCGCGGGATGATCACGCCGGGGATGTTTTCCGCGCCCTCGGGCAGCGGCATCTCGACCCGCGCCAGGCGATGGCCGTCGGTCGCGACGGCTCTGAGCGCCTTCTGCTTGCCCGAGGAAAAGGCATGCAGATAGATGCCGTTCAGGTAGTAGCGCGTTTCCTCGGTGGAGATAGCAAATTTGGTGCGATCGATGAGACCTTTCAAGTCACCGGCCGAGAGCGGGAACTGGTGCGGCAGGTCGCCGGAACCGGTCGCCGGGAAGTCTTCCTTCGGCAGGGTGGCGAGCTGGAAGCGCGAGCGGCCGGCCTTGATCGTGGTCTGCTGGCCGTCGCCGGAAAGCTCGAGCTGCACCTGGGCGCCGTCGGGGAGCTTGCGGACGATGTCGTAGAGCGTGTGGGCGGGCACCGTGGCGGCGCCGGCCTGGCCGGCATCGACGGCGACCTGCTCGACGATCGCGAGCTCCATGTCGGTCGCGGTCAGGCCCAGGCGATCGCCCTTGGCCTCCAGCAGCACATTGGAGAGGATCGGAATGGTGTTGCGGCGCTCGACCACGCTCTGCACATGCCCCAGCGAGTGCAGCAAAGCCGTCCGTTCGATCGTCAGTTTCATCGCCCTGATCTTCTTCCCTAATTCCTGTCCCTTGGGGTCCTGATCTCTAGAGGTCTTTTCCCAAGCTTTTTCACCACGCAACGGGCGGCTCGACCGGGGCAGCGCGGGGCCGGAAAACAGGCCCATCAGCCGACCAAACCGGGTCGATCTTCAGCACGTTACGACTTGCTAGAGGCCCCCGATTCCGGAGCGAAATCCCGGGCGGAACGGCCGAATCGGCCGGGCTTGATCAGCAAGTATTGGATTATAGCAACAAAGGCTTCGGGCAACAGGGAAAAACGCCCGGATTCGGGCCCGGTAGAGGCCGGAATCCGGGCGAAAAACAGCCCTAAAGTGCTGCTGAAAAATCAGCCCCCAGGGTCAGCCTTCGAGCATGCGCTTCAGAAGCTCGACATCTTCCAGGAACGCGCTGTCCGCGGCGCAGAGTTCCTCAACCTTTTTGACCGCATGCATGACGGTGGTGTGATCGCGACCCCCGAACTTGCGGCCGATCTCGGGCAGCGAACGCGTGGTCAGCTGCTTGGCGAGATACATCGCAACCTGGCGCGGCCGCGCGACCTGGCGGGCGCGGCGCGGCGACTGCATGTCTGCCTGCTTGATGTTGAAGTGCTCGGCCACCCGGCGCTGGATTTCTTCGATCGTGACGCGGCGGTCGTTGGCGCGAAGCAGATCCTTCAGCAGTTCTTGCGTGGTCTCAATGGTGATCGGCTGGCCGATCAGCGAGGCATGCACCACGATGCGGGTGAGGGCGCCTTCGAGCTCGCGCACGTTGGACGAGATCCGGTGCGCCAGGAATTCCATCACCTTGGTCGGCACCTGCATCTTCGACTGCTCGGCCTTGGTCTGCAGAATGCCGAGGCGGAGTTCGTAGGTGGTCGGATGGATGTCGGCGACCAGGCCCCAGCCGAAGCGGGTGCGCATGCGCTCTTCGAGACCCTGCAGATCCGACGGCGACTTGTCGGCCGAGAGCACGACCTGGCGGTTCTGGTCGAACAGGGCGTTGAAGGTGTGAAAGAACTCTTCCTGGGTCGATTCCTTGCCGATGATGAACTGGACGTCATCGACCATCAGCACATCGACCGTGCGGAAGCGCTCCTTGAAGGCCATGGTGTTCTTGTTCCGCAAGGCGCGGATGAACTGGTACATGAACTTCTCGGCGGAGAGATAGATCACCCGCTTTTCCGGCTTCTTGCGCCGGATGTGGTGCGCGATCGCATGCATGAGATGGGTCTTGCCGAGGCCCACGCCGCCATACAGGAACAGCGGATTGAACGGCACCTGGTCGCTCTCGGCCACGCGATAGGCGGCGGCTTGCGCCAGCTCGTTCGACTTGCCGACCACGAAATTCTCGAAGGTGAGGCGCGGATCGAGATTGCCGCTCCATTCGTCGAGCGCATCCGGCTCGGAATCGCGGATGATGGCCGGTGACGAGAGCGTCTCGGCCGGTTCCGGCGCTTCGATCGTCTCCGACACTTCCTCGACCGCGGATTCCGGCTGGCTCGCGGCTTCGACCTGGGTCGTGTCGACGATCACCTCGACGGTGTGGATCTCGGGATTCTCGCTGCTCCACAGCGTGCGCAGGCGATCGGCGTAATGCGTCGCCACCCAGTCGCGCATGAAACGCGAGGGAACCGAGACGCGCAGATCCGCGCCGCGGCGACCGGCCAAGGTCAACGGCTTCAGCCAACTCCGGAACGTCGCTTCACCGTACTCCTGACGGAGACGGCCACGGACACGCGCCCATTGCGCGTTCAATTGAGTGTCGGTGCCGGTCATTGGCTCAGCCATCGATCCACCCCCCATGTTAATCTTGAACCCAAGGCAATCCGGCGAACTTCCAGCCCCCGCGCTGGCCACGATGGCTCGCGCCATCTTTGTCGCCTTCAAACCCTTCCGAAACGTTGAAGCAACGCGCATAGCCCGCCGTGGTCGCCGCGATTGCGGCCGACCGCGACCTTGCGCCGCTGCGGCAGATGAAAAGCACCGGACCAGTGGCGTCGCCGATCTGCGCCTTCAGCTTGGCGGCAAAATCGGGATCGATCGCCATGTCGGGATAATCTTGCCAGGACAACAGGACCGTCTTCTTGCCGAGATTTCCCAAATCGGGAATGCCGACGAAAGCCCATTCGGCGCGCGTGCGCACATCGACCAGAACCGCACCCGGTTCTCCAGTCAGAACTTCCCAGGCTTGCTTCGGCGAAATGTCCCCGGCGTAATTCATTGCAACTCTCAATCCGTCCTTCGTCCCATGAAACCGCACCGCGCATCGCCGGCACCGCTGCGCTGATCCCGAATCAAAGGTTCGGGCCGCAACGGGTTGGCGATCCGGGTTTTTACTGCTGGCCCAGACCGCCGGTGAGGCAAGGGTCCGGGTCGGGAATCCGCGACTTAGAGTGGTAATTCTGCGACGCGAAGCGCAGGATTGAGTGCGCCCAGGTAGGCGCTGAGGTGGAGCCGGAAATCGGGCAGTACATATTGTGCTGTTCTTGCAACAGTGTGGTCAGTGTCAAGAAATTGACGCTCAGATCGGATCCGACGCCAAATGTTGCCTTAACCACGGCTGGCAAGTCCCGATTTTCCATGATAACTCTTTGATTTTATTTTAGTTATTGCCGAATTTAACGACGCGTTTCTGACCGGGTCGCTCCCTGTCCGGCGCTTGGGGATAACTCTACGCTCGCGCTTTTGGGCTTGCAATAAGTCCGAATCATGAACGTCCGGGCTCCCAAAGTGACGGGGGAAAGCGTTGCAGCAAGGCAACAGTCTGTCATGTTTCTGCAATGAAAAGAGCGCCCAAAACCCACAACAATGGGTGGCGAAGCCCAAATTCAGGGCGTGCGAAAACCCCCGCCGGCAAGGACTTGCGCGACGGGGTTGTATTCGGTCGATAAGACGAGAATTAGAGGGCTTTGACCCGCTTGGAGAGGCGCGAGATCTTGCGCGCAGCGGTGTTCCGGTGGAGCACGCCCTTGCCGACGCCGCTCTGCAGGATCGGCTGAGCCGCCTTCAGTGCGGCTTCGGCGGTGTCCTTCTTGCCCGAGGCAATGGCGGCCTCGACGCTCTTGACCGCGGTTTTGACGCGGCTGTCGCGGGCGCGGTTGATCGCGGTCCGCTTGACGGTTTGGCGTAGACGCTTTTCCGCCGACTTGTGATGAGCCATGTAACGTGTCCGATTGATTGGCTGAATTTCAGGCGGCGGGTTATACAGGCCACCCCGAGGCCCGTCAACCAGCGGCCAAGCGCCGGAAATCCCAAGGAAATCGCGGCGAAACTGCGCTCCTGCGACTGGAAATCTGTAGACTCACCCGCGCTCCGGGCTCATATACCGGACGGTTTTTGGACTTCGGGACATGCGGCTGCCGTTTACCAAGATGCACGGGCTGGGCAACGACTTCGTCGTCATCGACGCGCGAAGCCGGTCGATCGTGCTCAGCGACGACCAGAAGCGTCGGGTCGCCGATCGCCGCCGCGGCATCGGCTGCGATCAGCTGATCGTGCTTGAGCACAGCGCCCGCGCCGATGTCTTCATGCGAATCTATAATCCCGACGGAACCGAAGCGGGCGCCTGCGGCAACGCAACCCGCTGCGTCGCCGGTCGCCTCATGGCCGAGAACGGCGTCGAACGCATCGTGGTCGAGACCATCTCCGGCCTGCTGGAAACAACAGCCGCCGATCACGGCGACATCACCGTCGATATGGGCGAGGTCAAGACCGACTGGCGCGACATTCCGGTCGCCGAAGCCTGCGACACGCTGCATCTGCCGCTGCGATCCGGGCCGCTGCTCGATCCGGTCGGCGTCAACGTCGGCAATCCGCACGCGGTCTTCTTTGTGCCCGATGTCGCGGCGATCGATCTGGAGAAGCTCGGCCCCGCGCTCGAGCATGCACCGCTCTTTCCGGAGCGCGCCAATATCGAGATCGTGCAGCGCCTCGCATCAGGCCGGTTGCGCATGCGGGTCTGGGAACGCGGCGCCGGCATCACCCAGGCCTGCGGCAGCGGCGCATGCGCGACTTTGGTCGCGGCCGCAAGGCGTGGCCTCACTGGGCGGAAGGCCGAAGTGGTGCTCGATGGCGGCACGCTCACCATCGAATGGCTGGCCAACAACCACGTGCTGATGACCGGCGGCTGGACCACCAGCTTCAAGGGTGAGATCGAGCTCGGGGAAGTTGCTGCGCGCGAGGCCGTCACCCATGGCTGACGCACGCCTGATCACCATGGGCTGCCGTCTGAACACCTTCGAGAGCGAGGTGATGCGCGGCCATGCCGCCGCCGCCGGGCTCTCGGATGCGATCATCGTCAACACCTGCGCGGTGACGGCCGAGGCCGAACGCCAGGCGCGCCAGGCGATCCGCAAGGCGCGGCGCGAGAATCCCGACGCCAAGATCATCGTGACCGGTTGCGCGGCGCAGATCGCGCCGGAGAAGTTCGCGAGCCTTCCCGAGGTCGACCATGTGCTCGGCAATTCGGAGAAGCTCGAAGCCAAGAGCTTCCAGCGCATTGCCGACGGCAGCGCCAATGACCGCATCGCCGTCTCCGACATCATGCTGGTGAAGGAGACCGCGGCGCATCTCATTTCGGGCTTCGCCGAGCGCAGCCGCGCCTTCGTCGAGATCCAGCAGGGCTGCGACCATCGCTGCACCTTCTGCATCATCCCCTTCGGCCGCGGCAACAACCGCTCGGTGCCGGTGGGCGAGGTGGTGGCGCGTGCGCGCAAGCTGGTCGAGAACGGCTTCCGCGAGATCGTGCTGACCGGCGTCGATATCACCGGCTATGGCGCCGACCTGCCGGGCGCGCCGAAGCTGGGGCAGCTCGTGCGTCGCCTGCTGGCGCTGGTGCCGGAGCTCGAACGCCTGCGTCTCTCCTCGCTCGACGTGATCGAGGTCGATGAGGAATTGCTGCGCCTGATCGCCGAGGAGCCGCGGCTGATGCCGCATCTCCATCTCTCGCTGCAGGCCGGCGACGACATGATCCTGAAGCGGATGAAGCGTCGGCATCTGCGCGCCGACGCGGTCAAGTTCGCGGCAGACGTGCGCCGGCTGCGCCCCGACGTGGTATTCGGCGCCGATCTCATCGCCGGCTTCCCGACCGAGGACGAGGCGATGTTTGCGAACAGCCTCGCGCTGGTCGAGGATTGCGGCCTCACCTTCCTGCACGTCTTTCCGTATTCGGCGCGGAGTGGCACGCCGGCCGCGAAGATGCCGCAGGTTCCGGGCGACGTGCGCAAGGCTCGCGCCGCGCGTCTGCGCGCCGCCGGCCAGGCCGCGATGCAGCGGTACTTCGCTGAGCGCATCGGCGCGCCGGTCAGCGTGCTGATCGAGCGCGCCGAGGACGGCTTGGGCTTCGGCCATAGCGAGCATTTCGCACCGGTGCAGGTGAAGAGCAGTGCCGCGATCGGCGCCGTCGTCACCGGCCGCGTCGCCGGACACACTGAAGAACATCTCCTCGCCGAAGCGGCATGACCGACAATCAGAATGGTGAAAAGCGCGGCTGGCTCCAGCGGCTGCGCAGCGGGCTCAGCCGGTCTTCGAGCAAGATCGGCGAGAGCATCACCGGACTCTTCACCAAGCGGAAGCTGGACAAGGCGCTGCTCGACGAGCTCGAGGAGGCGCTGATCACCGCCGATCTCGGCCCCGCGACCGCAGCGAAGCTCACCGAAGCGCTCTCCAAGGAACGCTTCGGCAAGGACATCACGCCGGAGGAGACCCGCGGCATCTTCGCGACCGAAGTCGCGCGCATCCTCGGCCCGGTCGCGCAGCCGCTCAAGGTATCGCCGGCCAAGCCGCATGTCGTGCTGGTGGTCGGCGTCAACGGCAGCGGCAAGACCACGACGATCGGCAAGCTCGCCCAGCACTATCGCGGCCAGGGGCTCAAAGTCGTGCTCGCCGCCGGCGACACGTTCCGAGCCGCAGCGGTCGAGCAATTGAAGATCTGGGGCGAACGCACCGGCGCCGCCGTGGTCGCGCGCGAGCAGGGCGCCGATGCGGCGGGCCTCGCCTTTGACGCGCTCGCGCAAGCCAAGGCCGAGGGCGCCGACCTGCTGCTGATCGATACGGCCGGCCGATTGCAGAACAAGGCCAACCTGATGGCCGAGCTCGCCAAGGTCATCAAGGTCCTGAAGAAGCTCGAGCCGACGGCGCCGCACGATACGCTGCTGGTGCTCGATGCCACGACCGGCCAGAACGCTCATTCCCAGGTCGAGATCTTCAAGGAGATCTGCGCCGTCACCGGCCTCGTCGTCACCAAGCTCGACGGCTCGGCCAAAGGCGGCGTGCTGGTGGCCCTGGCCGAGAAGTTCGGCCTGCCGGTGGTCGCCATCGGCGTCGGCGAGAGCGCCGACGACCTCCGTCCGTTCGAAGCGGATGCCTTCGCCAAATCGCTGATGGGCCTGGTCTAGCCGATCGCTCGCATCCGCCCACCCTATGCGAGCATCGGCACAATCTATTGGGCGCCGCCGCCCCACTCATGCCATGTTGCCGTTCTATGACGGGTGCTGCAGCCCGCCGCATTTGGATCTCCCATCGTGACTCTCTCCATTGGCATGACCCTGCTCATCCTGCTGGCGGCCGTGATGCATGCCGGCTGGAATGTGCTGGTCAAATTCGGCAACGACGCGTTCCTCAACATGGGACTGATCGTGGGGTTGGGCGGTTTGCTCGGTCTCGCCGCCACGCCCTTCGTCGATTTCCCGGATCCCGCGAGCTGGATCTGGCTGTTCGGCTCCTGCATGTTCCATCTCGGCTATTACACCTTCCTGGTGATGGCCTATCGCCATGGCGAGCTCTCTCAGGTCTATCCGATTGCGCGCGGCTCGGCGCCGCCGCTGGTGGCGCTCTCTTCCTGGCTGCTCTATGCGCAGATGCTGACGCCGCTGCAGACCGCGGGCGTGGTGTCGATCTCGATCGGCATTCTCACCCTCGCCGCCGACAAGCCGGTCGATCGCGCGCATAAATGGGAGGCGATCGCCTTCGGCCTGCTCACCGGCCTCACCATCATGGGCTACACGATCTGCGACGGGCAGGGCATCCGCCATGCCGGCGCCACCGAGCGCGAGCAGCTCGGCTACATCGTCTGGCTCTTCGTTTTGGATTCACCGCTGCTGGTGATCTACTGCTTCATGCAGCGCGGCCGCGCGGTCACGGAATTCGTCAGGCAGAACTGGAAGCTGGGTCTCTGCGGCGCGGCGCTCTCGCTCGCGGCCTATGGCATCGCGATCATGGCGATGAAGTTCGGCGACTTCGGCCATGTCTCGGCTCTGCGCGAGACCAGCGTGATCTTCGCGGCCTTGATGAGCGCCTATCTCCTCAAGGAGCGCTTCCGCAAACGCCGCTACGTCTCGGTGACGCTGGTGGCTCTAGGCGCCGTGCTGCTGCATTAGAAGCTCAGTGTGCGTAGCTTGACTGCAGCGCGTAGTACTTGCGGCTGGTGATCAGGCCTTGCAGCGACAGCGACTTGCATGAAGTCGGCTCGCTGAGGTTCTGGATCACGACATGCGGCGTGTTGTTGCACGAGAACCGCTTGATCACCTTCCATTGCGGGAAGCGGTGCTTCGGCAGGAACTCGCAGCTTTCGAGCAGCACGGTGCCGACCTGCAGGCGTCCGACCGAGTCTTTGTCGATCTTCACTTCGCTCCGGTCGCGTTCAGGGCCGGACATGAACTTGAACATGCGTTGTTGCTCCATCCCACCAGGCAATACGATTCTGGGTGCCTCTGCCCAGTCCGTATTTTGCCTGACCCTCACTTAACAAAGGGTTGCAGGCCAGGGTTCAAATCCGCCCTCGGAAAACCCGGCTAAATTCGGTGTAATTTCCCGCTAACGGGCTCGGGGCAAGCCTGCAGCCGGCTTGTTCGTTAATGGCCGGTAAACTTGACGCTCTTGATCTCGTCGCCGACTTCCAGGTCCTGCATCACGTCGAGCCCGCCGGAAACCTGGCCGAACACGGTGTGCAGCCCGTCGAGATGCGGCTGGGGCGCCAGAACCAGGAAGAACTGCGAGCCGCCGGTGTCCTTGCCGCGATGCGCCATGGAGAGCGAACCGGTCTTGTGCTTGTGCGGGTTGCCCTTGGTCTCGCAGGGAATGACCCAGCCCGGGCCTCCCGCGCCGGTGCCGTCCGGGCAGCCGCCCTGGGCGACGAAGCCGGGGATCACGCGGTGGAAGGAGAGCCCGTCATAATAGCCGTCCGAGGCCAGCACGTAGAAGTTGGCGACGGTGTTCGGCGCCTCCTTCGGGAAAAGGTCGATGGTGATGTCGCCCTTGCTGGTCGTCATCACGGCTTGGGTCAGGCCCTGCAGCTTGTCCGCCGGGACGTCGTGGATCTTCAGTTCTTCGCGTGGCATCGGGGAATCCTTTCGAAAGCGTGGCGGATGTTAGGCGAGGGAAACCGCCGCTGTCGACTGAAAGCGGCACCCATTTTCAGGAATTTTCACCGCTCAAGAGATCGCGCGCGAGCTTGATGGTGATGGGCGCGCGCCGCGCCATGGCTTCGCGGTCGAGCCGGCGCGCCATGGTTTCGGCGGCGGTGAAGGAGCGCTCGATCTGCTTCACCAGATAGGCGATCACCTCCGGCGCGACCTCGACCTGGCGGTCGGCGAAATGCTTGGCCAGCACCGCGGCCAGCAGCGTGTCGTCCGGCGGCAGCACGGCGACGGCGGGAATCCCGGCGAGGCGCGAGGCGAGGTCGGGCAGCCGGACCGGCCAGCGCGCCGGCGGCTCGCGATCAAGGATCAGCAGCGCGGTCTTCTCGGCGCGGACATGGTTGATCAAGTGGAAGAGATGCTCCTCGGGGAGGCGAATCCCGTCGAGCACCAGGTTCTCGCCGCGCGGCAATTGCTCCAGAGCGCTCGGCTCCAGGAAGCGCGCGCCGCTTTTCGCCTGCCACACATGGGCGAGATGGGTCTTGCCGCAGCCCGGCGGGCCGTAGACCGCCAGGATGCCGTTCGGCCAGTCGGGCCAGCGGTCGGTCCAGGCCACGGCGTCGCGGTTGCTGTCCGAGACCACGAAACCGGCGGCATTCATGGCGTTGCGGACAGGCAGGTCCAGCGGCAGCTGCTCGGGTCGCATCACTCGGCCTTGGGCTGTTCGATGTCAGCCAACGGCGCAACCGGTGCGCCGGTTGCGCCTTCCCGCCCGAGATAGACCGGGCTCGCGAGATATTGGGAGAGGCCGAAGCGGACCAGCACGCCGATCCCGGCGGCGACCGGCACGGCGAGGAGCAGGCCGAGGAAGCCGAACAAGGTGCCGCCCGCGAGCAAGGCGAAGATCACCCAGACCGGATGCAGCCCGACGCGATCGCCGACCAGTTTCGGCGTCAGTACATTGCCCTCGGCCACCTGGCCGACGCCGAAGATCGCCGCCACCGCGATCACGCCGGTCCAGGTGTCGAAGTTCACCAAGGCGATCGCGATCGCGATCACGAAGCCGCCGATCGCGCCGAGATAGGGGATGAAGGTCAAGAGGCCCGCGGCGAGCCCCACCACCAGGCCGAAGGGCAGGCCGACGATCATCAGCGCCGTCGCGTAATAGGTCGCGAGGATTATGCAGACGGTGGCCTGACCGCGGGCGAAGCCGGCGAGCGTGGTGTCGATCTCGCGGCCCTGGGCGCGAATCACCGCCGCATGGTGCCGCGGCAGCAGCACGTCGATCTTGGCGACGATCTTGTCCCAGTCCCGCAGGAGATAGAAGGTCACCACCGGCGTGATGAAGATCAGCGACAGCAGGTTGGCGAGCGCCATGCTGTTCTGCGCCAGGTTGAGCAACGTTGCCAGGATCCAGTTCAGCCCGGTTCCCATGCGGCTGCGCGCCATATTCCCGAGCTCGGTCAGATCGGGCAGGCCGAAGCGCTGCTGCAAGCCGGCGTAATAGGGCAGCAGCTTGTTGTGTGCCCGATTGAAAAGGTCCGGCAGGGTCTGCACGAACTGGGTCAGCTGATCGATCAGCAGCGGTGCGATCAGCACGAAGGCGAGGATGATCAGGAAGGCGAAGACCAGCGTCACCACGGCGGTCGCCCAGGTGCGCGACATCCACTTCTCCAGCCGGTCGCAGGCTGGATCCAGGAAATAGGCGACCGCCATGCCGGCCACGAAGGGCAGCAGGATCGCGCGCAGCAGATAGACTGCGATCAGCGCGACCAGAAGACCGATCAGCCAGAATCGAAGCTGCTGGGTGGCCGTCATTCGCGAGCCGGCCATTTCCGGACCGGCAGGCCCGTCATTGCGGCGCAGCCGGCTGGGTCAGGTCCGGGTTGTCGCCCGTGCCGCCGTTCATCATGGTGCCGCCTCCGCCGCCGCCGGGGGAGAGCGTCATGGTCTGCAGCCCCTCACCGCTGGACGTGATCGCGAGATCGGCCTGGTTGAGCGCCCGGATGAACTGTTCCTCGTCGCCGAGATAAGTGAGCTCGAGATCGGCGCCGTTGCGGGAAAGGCGGGTCAGGTTGACGCTCTTGATCAGGTTGACCTGCGCCAGGTGCCGCTTCACCTGCACCCATTGCTGCTGGTTCGAGAACGGCACGTGCACCTGGACGGTGGCGCGGCTGTTAGGGTCGACCAGGTTGTTCTGCTTCCAGGAGTTCTGCACCAGCTCCGCCACCTTGGCGACGCCGTCCTTGAGCAGCTGGTCGACATCGCCGGTGTCGCTGACCACCTGGTCCTTGATGTTCTGCACGTTGCTGCTGCCGTAGCTCGCGATATTGAGTGCCAGCACGCGCTTGCCGTCGGGCGAGGGTGGCTGCAGCGCGGCTTCGGCGACCATCACGTCGGCGACCGCATAGCGATCGGCGAGCGCCTGAACCCGGACCCGGTCGCCGGCCAGAGCCTGCGTCGCACTGATCGCATTGGTGTCGGGCAGGTCGCCGACCGGCGTCTTGATCGGCACCAGGCCCGGCTGCTGCTGGCGCGAGGCCCAGGCCGCGAACCAGGGATTGGTGGGGCCCCAGAGTTCGGTATCGCCGGTCTCGGTGGTGTAGACGGGCAGGACCAGGACCGCCTTCGATTCGGTCTCGGCATAGGCGACGCCCTGGTCGGCCAGGAACTGGCGGATCGGATCGGCCATGAAGCGGAAGGTGAAGCGGCCGATATAGCGCGAGGCCGAGGTCTTCTCCTCCTCGATCTCGAAATCCTGCACCCAGCTCGTGATCTCGTCGTCGCTGGGGAGCGTGATGTGCTTCACGTCATCGGCCGAGGCGATGGTGGAGAGCACCTTCATCAACCCCTCGCGCTGGGCCTTCAGCATGGCCTGCTCGCGCAAGGTGGCGAGATCGCCGGTGATATCGACCGGGATTCCGGCGGCCACATAGACGTTCTGCTGCGCCGCGGCGGGCGCAGCGCCCAGCGTCGCCAGCCCGATCCCGGTGGCAACGGCCAAGGTACTGGCAAGCTTGCAAATTTTCCCGAGAAAACCGGCGGCGACGCCCATTGAAAACCGTCTTGAAAACGCTATTGTCCCGTCCCTGGCTTATAGCCCAGTTCCGGGGAGGATGTCATCACAAGCACGACCAGCGGAAACGGCCTCACGTATCGCGATGCCGGTGTGGATATCGATGCCGGCAATGCGCTGGTCGAGGCGATCAAGCCGCTTGCCAAGGCGACGGCGCGCAAGGGCAGCGACGCGGGCCTGGGCGGCTTCGGTGCGTTCTTCGATCTGAAGGCGGCCGGCTATAACGACCCGATTCTGGTCGCCACCACCGACGGCGTCGGCACCAAGCTGAAGATCGCGATCGAGGCCAATCAACACGGCACGATCGGCATCGACCTCGTCGCCATGTGCGTGAACGATCTCGTCGTGCAGGGCGCCGAGCCGCTGCTCTTCCTCGACTACTTCGCGACCGGCAAGCTCGACGTCGAAAGCGGCCGCCAGATCGTCGCCGGAATCTCCGACGGATGTCTCCAGGCCGGCTGCGCGCTGGTCGGCGGCGAGACCGCGGAAATGCCCGGCATGTATGCCAAGGGCGATTACGATCTCGCCGGCTTCGCGGTCGGCGCAGTCGAGCGTGGGCGGCAGATCACCGGCAGTGACGTGAAAGCGGGCGATGTCGTGCTCGGCCTCGGCTCGTCGGGTGTCCATTCGAACGGCTACTCGCTGGTCAGGAAAGTGGTTGCGGTCGCCGGCCTCGATTACAGCGCCAAGGCACCGTTCGATCCGTCGAAGACGCTCGGCGAGGCCCTGCTGGCACCAACCAGGATCTACGTGAAGAGTTGCCTCGCCGCGATCCGGGCGGGCGGGGTGAAGGCGCTTGCCCACATCACCGGCGGCGGCTTGCTGGAGAACATCCCGCGCGTCCTGCCGAAGGATCTCGCCTGCGAGATCGATGCGTCGAGCTGGCAGCAGCCGCCGGTCTTCTCCTGGCTGCGCAAGGCCGCCGGCACCGACGCGCAGGAGATGGCGCGCACCTTCAACTGCGGCATCGGCATGGTGCTGGTGGTGGCGCCGGACCGCGTGGATGCGGTCAAGGGCATCCTTCAAGGCGCCGGCGAGACCGTTGCCGCGATCGGCACCATCCGCCCGCGCGCCGGCGACGAACCCGGCTGCCGTGTGATCAACACCGGGAAATGGTAGCGAAGCCTTTGAAAGTCGCGGTGCTGATCTCGGGCCGTGGCAGCAACCTGCAGGCGCTGATCGATCATTTCGGCCCGGTGATCACCAGCAGCCCGGTCCGCATCGTCACCGTGATCTCCAACCGGCCGGGCGTGCAGGGGATCGAGCGCGCCAAGAAAGCCGGCATCCCGACCGCCGTGATCGATCACAAGGGATTCCCCGACCGCATCGCGTTCGATGCCTCGCTCGACCGCGCGATCCGCGAAGCGGGCGCCGAGCTGGTGGTGCTGGCCGGTTTCATGCGGCTCCTGACCGAAGGTTTTGTCGCCGCCTGGCGCAACCGGCTGATCAACATCCATCCGGCGCTGCTGCCCTCGTTCCGCGGCACCGACACCCATCGCCGTGCCTTGAAGCGCGGCGTGAAGATGCATGGCGCCACCGTGCATTTCGTGCGGCATGAGACCGATACCGGCCCGATCATCGCCCAGGCCGCGGTGCCGGTGCTGGCGAACGACACGCCGGACACGCTCGGGCTTCGCGTCCTCCAAGCCGAGCACAAGCTCTACCCGCTGGCGCTCCGCCTGATCGCCGAGGGCCGGGTCACCCTCGAAGACGAGCGCGCCGTCGTCGATGGCCGTGCCGATCCCACCATCCTTTTCAGCCCGGCGCTTTAGGCAATGCGGCGCTGGTTGCTGGCGCTTCTGGTCCTTCTCGGCTTCTCGTCCGCTGCACAGGCGCAAGTCACCGACCATTATGCGCTGCTGATGGTCTGGATGCCGGGCCTATGCAAGCTCGAGCCCGATCGCGTCGAGTGCAAGGATTTGACGCTGCGCCGCTTTGACGGGCTCAATCTCGCCTTCATGGCGCTGCAATCGGCGCGGCCGGCCGGTGCTTCCAACACCTTCTGCTACACCATGATCGACGACGAGACGTTGGATCGCCAGCGCAACTGGTGCGACATGTACCAGCCGAAAATCGCAAATACGTTGACGCTGCAACTCCAAACGCTGATGCCGGTGACGCGGTCCTGCCAGGATCGCGGTCTCTGGGCGCGCTATGGCAGCTGCACAATGTATTCGGCCGACGAATATTATTCGCGGGCGATCAAGCTGGCGAAGTCACTCAACAATACTCAATTGAACAGCAAGATCGCCGCCGCGGTCGGCACCACCGCCAAGCAGTCGGAGCTTCTGGAAGCCTTCAAGGCGGATTTCGGCGACGAGAAGCTGAACGCCGTCGAGTTCTTTTGCCGCAAGGTCGACAACGAATTCCATCTGCTCAACGTGCGGGTCTCGGTAACGGCGCGGGCCCTGACCCGCGGCCTCGCCAAGGAATCGCTCTGGAAGCCGCAAAGTCCACTGCGCCGGAACTGTCCGGAGAGGATCGTGATCGACGCCCCGCCGGTCCCGATCGCCGAATCCGACAAGAAATCTGCCCCGCCCGCCAAGCCGGCCCCGCCGCCCGGAGAGCCCGCGGCCCCGGACGCCGCCCCGGTCGCGCCGGTCGAAACCAAGCCCCTGGAGCCGAAGGGGCCGGTTGTCCGCTGATTCCTCGTCCCTTTGGCCACCTCCGGGGACCCCGTCCCCCGAAGCTTCGGCGCAGGGGGATGCGGCTTTCAGCGCATTGCCCGTTCGGCCAAGCTCGGGTAAAACTCGGCGCCAGGACGAGACTGAACGGGGTATCCCATGACGACGCTGAATGATGAAATCCTTGCCGACCGCCAGCGCACCTGGAGCGGCGTTTCCAAGCTGCTGTTCTGGGGGACGATCGAATCCCTGGTGCTGACCCTGGTGACCGTGCTGTTTGCGATCAACGGCCCGAGCGTCGGCATGTTCGTGTTCGGCTTCGGCGCCATCATCATTGTCAGCTTCATCGTGCTGGGCAAGATCGTCGGCGGGAAGTAGCCGACCGGCCCTTCGGAATCAGAAACGGCGCCGCTCGATCGAGTGGCGCCGTTTTGTTTTTTGGGCGTAAAGGTAAGCTCGTTGCTAGCCCTCACACTCGGTAGTCATCCCAAGGCGTGGCCTTGGGATCCACGAGTTCCTCTCCGCGTGCACCGAACCCGCCGAAGCAAACTCGTGGATGCCAAGGCCAAGCCTTGGCATGACGGCGGAGTTTGGAAGGGCGCTGGAATCAAAACGGCGCCACCCACGGGGCAGCGCCGTTGATCTCAAATATCCAGCCAGCGATCAGCCGACGATCTCGACCTCGCTGAAAAAGAACGCGATCTCGATCTTGGCGTTCTCCGGGGAGTCCGAACCGTGCACCGAGTTCGCCTCGATGGATTCGGCGAATTCCTTGCGGATGGTGCCGGCGGCGGCATTGGCCGGGTTGGTGGCGCCCATGACTTCGCGGTTCTTGGCGACGGCGTTCTCGCCCTCGAGCACCTGCACCACGACCGGGCCGCTGGTCATGAACTTCACCAGGTCGTTGTAGAACGGACGCTCCTTGTGGACGGCGTAGAACTTGCCGGCCTGGTCGTTCGAGAGCCAGACCCGGCGCGAGGCGACGACGCGGAGGCCCGCCTCTTCGAACTTCGCGGTGATCTTGCCGGTCAGATTGCGGCGCGTGGCGTCCGGCTTAATGATCGAAAAGGTGCGCTCTTTGGCCATGGTTCTCGTTCCTGGTCTCATGTGTCTGGGAAAACGCCGCTGTTTAAGCGACAGGGTGAAAAATGCCGGCAAAGCCGGCTTGGCGAAATGGTCGCTGGCTTATATACAACTCGCCGCGCCGCCGCAACGCCCCGGAAACCCGGCCCAAGTGACGAATCCATAAGGCTTTTTTGACCCAATGTTGACCGTATCAGACCTTTCCTACCGGATCGCGGGGCGTGAGATTCTGTCGGCAACCGGCTTCAGCCTGCCGGAAGGGCATCATGCCGGCATCGTCGGCCGGAACGGCACCGGAAAATCGACCCTGCTGAACATCATCTCCGGCAAGCTCCACGCGGATTCCGGCACGGTCGAATATCCGAAGCTCTGGCGCATGGGCATGCTGGCCCAGGAGGCGCCGGGCGGCCCGGAGAGCCTGCTGGAGACCGTGCTCGCCGCCGACCAGGAACGCGCCGCCTTGATGGCCGAGGCGGAGATCGCGGAAGATCCCGACCGGATCGGCGAGATCCATGCCCGCCTGATCGACATCGACGCCCATTCGGCCGAAGCGCGCGCCGCCGAAATTCTCGCCGGCCTCGGTTTCAATGCCGAGGCCCAGGCACGGCCCTGCAGCGACTTCTCCGGCGGCTGGCGGATGCGCGTGGCACTCGCCGCTGTGCTGTTCTCGCGGCCCGAGCTGTTGCTGCTCGACGAGCCCACCAACCATCTCGATCTCGAAGCGACGCTCTGGCTCGAAGGCTTCCTGAAGAACTACCCGCACACCATCCTGCTGGTGAGCCACGACCGCGATCTCTTGAACAACGTGGTGGACAAGATCATCCACCTGCATGACTGCAAGTTCACGGTCTATACCGGCGGCTACGACACGTTCGAGGATACGCGGCGCGAGCGCCTCGCTTTGCAAGCCTCGATGGCGGCGAAGCAGGAAGCCCAGCGCAAGCACATGATGGTCTTCGTGGACCGCTTTCGCTACAAGGCCTCGAAGGCGCGCCAGGCGCAGTCGCGCCTGAAGGCGATCGAGAAGATGAAGCCGATCGCGGTTGCCGCGGAAGAGCGGGGCGTCGAGTTCGACTTCCCCGAGCCGCAGGAATTGCCGCCGCCGTTGATGACCCTCGACCATGTTGCGGTCGGCTACGAGCCCGGCAAGCCGATCCTGAAGAAGATGGATCTCCGGCTCGATCCGGACGATCGCATCGCGTTGCTCGGCGCCAACGGCAACGGCAAATCCACCTTCGTGAAGCTGCTGGCGCAGCGCCTGCAGCCGATGGAAGGCGAGGTGCGTCGTTCCTCGAAGATCCGGATCGGTTATTTCGCCCAGCACCAGACCGAGGAGCTCGACCTCGACGCGACGGCGCTGATCCTGATGGACCGCGCCGCACCGAACATCACGCCCGAGAAGCGCCGTGGCCATCTCGGCCGCTTCGGCTTCGGCCCCGACAAGATCAACACCCGGGTCGGCTCGCTCTCCGGCGGCGAGAAGGCGCGCCTGCTGCTCGCGCTGATGAGCTGGTCGGCGCCGAACATCCTGCTGATGGACGAGCCCACCAACCATCTCGATGTCGACAGCCGCCAGGCGCTGGTTCAGGCGATCAACGACTTCGGCGGCGCCGTGGTGCTGATCAGCCACGACCCGCATCTGATCGAGCTCTGCGCCGACCGGCTGTGGCTGGTGAAGGACGGTACGGTCCGCGGCTTCGACGGCGATCTCGACGACTACCGCCAGCTCCTGCTCGACGACGCCCGCGCCGCGGCGCGCGGTCAGTCCGCCGCCAAGAAGAGCGACCGCCCCTCGCGCAAGGAAGAGCGCCGCCAAGCCGCGCACCAGCGCGCGGTGCGCCGCGCGCAGTTGGAAGAACAATCCGAACGCGCCGGCCGCGCGGTCGAGAAGCTGACGCAAGCGCTAAAGCTGGTCGAGGCGAAACTCGCCGACCCCAAGCTCTACGAGCGCGCACCCGCGGAAGCCGCCGACTGGCAGAAGAAACACGCCGAAGTCACTGCCAAGCTCGCCGAAGCGGAGGAGTCCTGGCTGGACGTGCAAGGCCAGCTCGAAGGCAAGGTCGCGGCGGAGGAATGAGCAAGAGCTACTTCATCTGCACGACGCCACGCAGCGGCAGCACGCTGCTGTGCCGGCTCTTGGAGGAAACGGGAAGGACCGGCAATCCGGACTCCTTCTATCACCGCGCCGAGTTCATGCGCGAATGGGCCGCCGGCTGGGGCGTGCCGGATCCCGACACGGTTCCGCAGAGCGTGTTCGACACCGCCTATCTGGCGGCCGCGATCAAAGCAGGAAAGGCCGGAACGGAGATCTTCGGGCTGCGACTGCAGTTTGAATATCTGAAGCTGCTCTCCGACACGCTCGGCCGGATCTTTCCCGGCCTTCCGGCGGACGCTGACCGGTTCAAGCATGCGTTCGGGGAGATTCTCTACATCCATCTCACCCGCACCGATAAAGTGGCGCAGGCGATATCGCTGGTGAAGGCACAGCAGAGCGGCCTTTGGCATATGAACGCGGACGGGACCGAGTATGAGCGCCTCGGCGCGCCGCAAGAGCCCCGTTACGATTTCGGTGTCCTGCGTCGCGAGGTCGAGGCGCTCGAGAACGACGACCGCGCCTGGCTCGCCTGGTTCGACCGGCAAGGCATCCGTCCGGTGCGGGTGCGCTACGAGGCTTTCGCCGGGCAACCGGCAGAGACGCTGATTGAGATCTGCCGAGTGCTGGACGTGGAGCCACCCGAGGCCGGAAGCATCGCGTCCCGCCTGGCGAAGCTCTCCGACGCGGTCAGCCAGGAATGGCGCAGCCGCTATCATGCCGATCTGGCGGAGGCCGACGGGTCCTGGCTCGATGCGCCCGAAGGCAAGGTCGCGGCGGAAGAGTAAGAGCCGAATTTAGCTCCTCCGCCCATCTCAAACTCGACGTAGTTTGTGGCTTGCAGCAAGTACTGCCAACCAACACCCGCTACAAAATCCAACGCCTACTTCCCGATATCCAGCACCACCCGCCCATCCACCGTGCCCGCCTTCAATCCGGCGAACACATCGTTGATATCTTCCAGTTTCCTGCGATGGATATGCGCCGTCACCTTGCCCTCGGCGGCGAACTGGATCGCCTCGGCGAGATCCTTGCGGGTGCCGACGATCGAGCCGCGGATGGTGATCCGCTTCAGCACCACGTCGAAGATCGGCGTTGCGAAATCTCCGGGCGGCAGGCCGACCAGGCTGATCGTGCCCTTCCGCCGCACCATGCTGAGCGACTGCGAGAAGGCGGCGGGCGAGACTGCGGTCACCAGGATGCCATGCGCGCCGCCGCCGGTCTGCTTCACCAGCTGCTGCGCGGCGTCCTTGTCCTTGGCGTTGATGGTGATCTCGGCGCCCATCGCCTTGGCGAGGTCGAGCTTGTCCTGGGCGACGTCGATCGCCGCGACATGCAGGCCCATCGCCTTGGCGTATTGGATCGCGACATGGCCGAGGCCGCCGATGCCGGAGATTGCCAGCCATTCGCCGGGCCTCGCCTCGGTTTCCTTGATGCCCTTGTAGGTCGTGACTCCGGCGCAGAGGATCGGTGCCATCGCGCCGAAATCGACGCGGTCGGGCAGCCGGCCGACATAGGCGGCGTTGCCGATCGCGTATTCGGCGAAGCTGCCGTTCACGCTGTAGCCGCTGTCATGCTGGGATTCGCACAAGGTCTCCCAGCCGGTCATGCAATGCTCGCAGTGGCCGCAGGCATCGTGCAGCCAGGCGATGCCGACGGGATCTCCTTCCTTCAAACCGGTGACGCCGGGTCCGAGTGCCGCGACGATGCCGGCGCCTTCGTGGCCGGGGATGAACGGCGGCGTCGGCTTCACCGGCCAGTCGCCGTCCGCGGCATGGAGATCGGTGTGGCAGACGCCGGTGGACATGATCCGCACCAGGACCTCGCCCGGCCCCGGTGTCGGGATCGGAACTTCTTCGATCGCCAGCGGCTTGCCGAATGCCCGCACCACCGCGGCTTTCATGGTCTTCGCCATCGTCACCTCCATTGAATCTACGGAGGAGGATAGGTGTCCGACGCTGCGCCGACTTTGACTGAAGTCAATGGCCCGCATAGCGGTCCAGCGGCGATCGCAAATGTCACGGCGCTGTCACCGGCGTAGTCTCGGTGGGCCACGTCACGGGAGCGACAGGACATGCCGGGTGATATCGCCAAGACGCCGCAACCGCCGTATTACGCGGTGATCTTCAGCTCATTGCGCACCGAGGGCGACACCGGCTACGGCGCGATGGCCGAGCGCATGGAGGAGTTGGCGGCGCAGCAGCCGGGCTTCCTCGGGATTGAATCCGCACGCGACGGGCTTGGGATCACGGTCGGCTATTTCCGCAGCCTCGAAGACATCGCTGCCTGGAAAAAGAATGTCGAGCATGCCGAAGCCCAGCGCCGCGGCCGCGCTGATTGGTACACGCATTACCGCGTGCTGATCGCCAAGGTGGAACGGGAATACGGCTTCGAGAAGAAAGTGTGATCAGCAGTCCTGGCCGAGGTAGAGCGCGCCTGCCTTGAGGTTGACGCCCATGAAGCATTGATAGGGCGAGTCACCGGGGGCCAGCGTGCCGCCGGCTTGCGGGCTCGGTCCGGCGTAGCAGGCGAGGCTCTTCGCCCATTTCACCATGCGGCCGACGCATTCATCCGCCTCTTCCTTGCCCGGCATCGCATCCCACATCGCCTTCGCGACATCGCCGGTCAGCGTCATGTAAATGTGGTCCGCGGGCGCCTTCGGGTCCTCGGCATCCATTGCCGGGCCCATGTAGTAGGTGCCGGTGATCGGCTTTTCCTCGGGCGCGCTATCCTGCGCCAGGGCCGGAACGCTCGCCGCGCAAAGCGCCGCCGCAATCCACCAGAACCGCATCAGTTCTCTCCGTCGCTGCCCGCCCCACTGCCTGAAGCCCCGTCACCGGAAGCCTTGTCCGCCTGGCTCTTCAGAAACTTCCGCCATTTGGCCACGTTCTTGTTGTGCTGGTCCAGGGTCTCGGCGAAGGCGTGCCCGCCCGTGCCGTCGGCCACGAAGTAGAGCTCCTTGGTCTTCTGCGGCCGTAGCACGCCTTTGAGCGCCGCGAGGCCCGGATTGGCGATCGGCCCCTTGGGCAGGCCGGTATTCGTGTAGGTGTTGTAGGGGCTGTCGAGCTTCAAATCGGCGGTGGTGAGCAGCCGGTCCAGCTTTCCCTTGCCGTCGGTCAGCGCGTAGATGACCGTGGGATCGGATTGCAGCGCCATGCCCTTCTTCATGCGGTTGTAGAAGACCGCGGCGACGCGGGCGCGTTCGTCGTCCTGCGAGGTCTCCTTCTCGACCAGGGAGGCGAGGGTCACGGCCTCGTCGGGCGAGGTGAGGGGGATGTCCTTGTCGCGCTTCTGCCAGAGCGCCGCGAGCTCAACCTGCATCTCCGAGCGCATGCGATCGACGAGCTGCGCCCGCGTGTCGCCGAGCACGAAGAAATAGGTCTCCGGCAGCAGCGTGCCTTCGGGCGGCTTCGGCGGCACCGGGCCTTCGAGGTCGGGCTGCGCGGTCAGGACGTCGTAGATCTCGCTCACCGTCAGCCCCTCGGCGATGGTGATGCGGTGGAGCACGACCTTGCCTTCGATCAGCACGCGCATCGCGGCGCGCGGGCTCACCGCGGCGGGGAACTTGAACTCGCCGGCATGGAGCGGCAGTCCCTCGGCGCTGAACCGCGCGCCCAACTTGAAGACCAGCGGGTTGTCGATCACGCCGGCATCGGCCAGCACCTTGGCGATGCCATTCATGCCCGCACCCTTCGGGACCACGACGATCTTCTCGTCGCGCAACGGGCCCGCGGCATTGAACTCGTGCCAGAACCAGGCGCCGATGCCGCCCACGATGAAGGCAGCGACGATGAGGACGAGAAAGACGCCCTCAAACCATTTGAAGAGTCGGCTGTGGGGCTTCCCCGTCACGGGAAGTCCTCAGTTCGGCGCGGTGAAGACCAGGCTCGCATTGGTGCCGCCGAAACCGAAGGAGTTCGACAGCACATTGCGGATCTTGCGCGGCTTCGCCTGCTTGGGAGCGAGGTCGATGTCGCAGCCTTCGGAGGGATTGTCGAGGTTGAGGGTCGGCGGTGCCACCTGGTCGCGCAGCGCCAGGATCGAGAAGATCGCCTCGACCGCGCCCGCGGCGCCCAGCAGATGCCCGATCGCCGACTTGGTCGAGGACATGGTGAGCGCATAGGCATGCTCGCCGAACAGGCGCTTCACCGCGCCGAGCTCGATCTCATCGCCCAATGGCGTCGAGGTGCCGTGCGCGTTGATGTAGTCGATGTCCTTGGGCTCGAGCTTGGCGCGCTTCAGCGCGGCCTGCATGGCGCGGAAACCGCCATTGCCGTCCTCGGCCGGCGCCGTGATGTGGTGCGCGTCGCCCGACATGCCGTAGCCGATGACCTCGGCATAGATCTTGGCGCCGCGCGCCTTGGCGTGCTCGTACTCTTCCAGCACCAGGATGCCGGCGCCCTCGCCCATGACGAAGCCGTCGCGCGCCTTGTCCCAGGGCCGCGAGGCCGCGGGCGGGTTGTCGTTGAAGCTGGTGGAGAGCGCGCGGCTCGCGGCAAAGCCGGCGATGCCGAGGCGGTTGATGGTGGATTCAGCGCCGCCCGCCACCATCACATCGGCGTCTTCCAGCGCGATCATGCGCGCGGCGTCGCCGATCGCATGGCTGCCGGTCGCGCAGGCCGTGACCACCGAATGGTTGGGACCGCGGAAGCCGTGCTTGATGGAGACATGGCCGGAGGCGAGGTTGATCAGCGCCGCGGGGATGAAGAACGGGCTGACCCGCCGCGGACCCTTTTCCTTCAGGATCTGCGACGTCTCATAGATGACGTTCAAGCCGCCGATGCCGGAGCCGATCATGACGCCGGTGCTGTTGCGCTCCGCGTCGGTCTTCGGCTCCCAGCTGGCATCCTTCACCGCTTCATCCGCCGCGGCCATCGCCATGACGATGAAGTCGTCCATCTTCTTCTGGTCTTTCGGCGTGACGTACTCGTCGGGATTGAAGTTACCCGACTTGATGTCGCCGCGCGGCACCTGGCCCGCGATCTTCGCCGGCAGGTCGGAGACATCGAAGGACTGGATCGAGCTGATGCCGGACTCGCCCTTGATCAGCTTCTTCCACACGTGTTCGACACCGACGCCCAATGGCGAAACGATGCCGATACCAGTGACCACCACTCGACGCATGATGACCTGCCCTCAGCTCGACAATGTACGGAGATGCGAGCCGATCAACTCAGGCCGACTTCGACTTGATGAAGTCGATGGCGTCCTTCACCGTGAGAATCTTCTCAGCGGCGTCGTCGGGGATCTCGCAGCCGAACTCTTCTTCGAAAGCCATGACCAGCTCGACGGTATCAAGGCTGTCCGCGCCCAGATCGTCGATGAAGCTGGCGCCTTCGGTGACCTTCGACTCTTCGACGCCGAGATGCTCGATGACGATCTTCTTGACCCGTTCCGCGATGTCGCTCATTTGGAAGTCCCTCTCTGCTGCGCCGCCCTTCGCTCTTTGCCGGCGGAAAATCAATGCACGCTGGCCGGTGTCATGGCCACAAGTTTTGCCCGGAATCCCCCCGCAATCCCAGTGGGCCGGCGCATGTCGAGCGGTGAATTAACATAGTTGTTCCGCTTTGGCCAGCGCCCGGGGTGATTCGCAAAAAGCCTCGTCAAATCATGGCCATGCCGCCATTCACATGAATGGTCTGACCGGTCACGTAACCGGCCTCGTCGCTGGCCAGATAGACCACCGCGCTGGCGATATCGGCCCCCGATCCCAGCTTGCCCATCGGCACCGCGGGGAGGATGCGCGCCTTCTGCTCCTCGGTCAGCGCATCGGTCATCGCGGTCTCGATGAAACCGGGCGCCACGGTGTTGACCGTGATCGAGCGCGAGGCGAGCTCCTGCGCCAATGCCTTGGTCATGCCGATCATGCCGGCTTTCGCCGCCGCATAGTTCGCCTGGCCGGGATTGCCGGTGACGCCGACGATCGAGGTGATGCCGATGATGCGGCCGAAGCGGCGCTTCATCATGCCGCGCATCGCGGCGCGGGCGAGGCGGAAGCCGGCGGTGAGGTTCACGTCCAGCACCTTCTGCCATTCCTCGTCCTTCATCCGCATCGAGATGTTGTCGCGGGTGAGGCCGGCATTGTTGACCAGGATGTCGAGCTTGCCCATGGCGGCCTCGGTCTCCTTGACCAAAGCTTCGGTCGCCGCCGGGTCGCCGAGGTCACAGGGAAGAACATGCGTCCGTTCCCCGAGTTCCGCCGCCACCTTCTCCAGCGCCTCGCGCCGCGTGCCGGAGAGCGCCACGGTGGCGCCCTGCGCATGCAGCGCCTTGGCGATGGCCCCGCCGATGCCGCCCGAAGCGCCGGTGACGAGCGCGGTCTTGCCGGTGAGATCGAACATGCTGATTTCCTTTTGTTAGCTGAGCGCCTTCAGCGCCGCTTCAATATCTTCCGGCGTGCCGACCGAGCTCGCTTCGATCTCGCGGTCGATGCGCTTGGTGAGGCCGCTGAGCACCTTGCCGGCGCCGAGTTCGAAGATGCGGGTGACGCCTTCCTGCTTCATGGTCTCGATGCTCTCGCGCCAGCGCACCGTCGCCGTGATCTGCTCGGCAAGGAGTTTCCGAATCTGCTGGGGATCGCTGACCGGAGCGGCGGTGACGTTCGCGATGAGCGGCACCGACGGCACTTTGAATGCGGCCTTCTCCAGCGCCTCACCCATGGCGTCGGCGGCGGGCTGCATCAGTGCGCAATGGAAGGGCGCCGACACCGGCAGCAGCACGCTGCGCTTGGCGCCTTTTTCCGCGGCGATCGCGATCGCCCGCTCGACCGCTTCCTTATGACCCGAGACCACGACCTGACCGGGCGCGTTGTCGTTGGCGGCGGAGCAGACCTTGCCGGTCTCCCTTGCCGCGGCCGCGGCGATCTCCTGCGCCGCCGGCAGATCGAGGCCGAGCAGGGCGGCCATGGCGCCGATGCCGACCGGCACTGCCTTCTGCATCGCCTGGCCGCGCAGCTTCAGGAGGCGCGCCGCATCCTGCAGCGAGAGCGCGCCCGCGGCGGCGAGGGCGGAGTATTCGCCGAGGCTGTGCCCGGCAACGAACCGGGCCTTGGCGGAGAGGGTCCATTTGCCCTCCGTCTCCAGCACCTTGAGGACCGCCTGGCTGACCGCCATCAGGGCCGGCTGGGCGTTCTCGGTGAGGGTGAGATCCCCCTCCGGACCCTCGAACATCAGCTTGGAAAGCTTCTGCTTCAGGGCGTCATCGACCTCCTCGAAGACGTGCTTTGCGGCCGGAAACGCCTCGGCGAGACCGCGGCCCATGCCGACGGCCTGCGATCCCTGACCCGGGAAAACGAAAGCGCGGATCATTTAACCCCCTGATAGACGGACATATTTTGGCTTGGATAGACCGGACTCGCGCGTTTCACGCGCTCATATATAAGAACGCTGTCTAGCCGTGGCGACGCCTGGTCGCAAGTCCCGCAAATCGCCTTGATTTCAGGGCTTCGGACTGTATAGTCCGCCGCCTTAACCCTGCCAGTTCACGGTTTCCCGCTTCTCGCGCGAAACCAGCCGCCGCGGCCCATGCCGCGCCGGCCCGTGGGATTGGCTAGGTCCGGCCGGCTCGTCGCTTCAATGTGGCAGCTCCGGACCGCGAAAAGCCATAGGGAGCTGTCGCTTATGCCGTTCTATGAGAACGTCTTTATTGCGCGTCAGGACGTGACCACCGCCCAGGTGGAAGCCCTGACCGAAGTCTTCGCCGGGATCATCACCGCCCAGGGCGGCAATGTCACCAAGCGCGAATACTGGGGCCTGAAGAGCCTTTCCTACCGCGTCCGCAAGAACCGCAAGGGCCATTACACGCTCTTGAACATCGATGCACCGGCCGGCGCCGTCATCGAGATGGAGCGCCAGATGCGCCTCCACGAGGACGTGCTCCGCCAGCTCACCGTCAAGGTCGAGGAGCTCGAAGAGGGCCCGTCGGCGATGATGCAGAGCAAGGGCGGCCGTGACCGCGACGATCGTGGTGATCGTGGCGACCGCGGTCCCCGTGGCGATCGTGACCGTGGTCCGCGCGAAGATCGCGGCCCCCGTGGCGATCGTGGTGGTGATCGTGATGACCGCTTCCGCTCGGCCCGCGCGCCGCGCCCGGAAGCCTCCAGCGAAGGAGCGACTGAATAATGAGTGGTGAACGCGAAGGCCGCGAAGGCGGTCGTGATGGTGGCCGCGAGGGTGGTCGTGGTGGCGGCGGTGGCCGTCGCCCGTTCTTCCGCCGCCGCAAGTCCTGCCCGTTCTCGAGCGATAACGCGCCGAAGATCGACTACAAGGACGTCCGTCTGCTGAGCCGGTTCATCTCCGAGCGCGGCAAGATCGTGCCGTCCCGTATCACCGCGGTGTCGGCGAAGAAGCAGCGCATTCTGGCCCAGGCCATCAAGCGCGCCCGCTTCCTCGGCCTGCTGCCTTACGTGATTAAGTAAGGAGGACGGGAACATGGACGTCATTCTTCTGGAGCGGATCGAGCGTCTCGGCCAGATCGGCGATGTGGTGAAGGTGAAGCAAGGCTTCGCCCGCAACTTCCTGCTGCCGACCAAGAAGGCCCTGCGCGCGACCGAAGAGAACAAGAAGCGTTTCGAGGCGCAGCGCGCGCAGATCGAAGCGAACAACCTGAAGCGCCGCCAGGAAGCCGAGAAGATCAGCGACAAGGTCGATGGCCTGAAAGTCGTGATCATCCGCCAGGCTTCCGAGACCGGCATCCTGTTCGGCTCGGTTTCGACCCGCGACATCGCGGAAGGCGTGACCAAGGCTGGCTTCACCATCGACCGCGCTCAGGTGAAGCTCGACAAGCCGATCAAAACCCTGGGCCTGCACGACGTGCGCGTCGCCCTGCATCCGGAAGTGATCGTGAAGGTCACTGCCAACGTCGCGAAGTCGGAAGACGAAGCGGCGGCGCAGGAGAAGGCCGGCGGCTTCGTGGCTCAGCAGAACGAAGATCAGGCGCAAGCCGATCTCGACAAGCTGCTGGCCGAGGCCGAACAGGCCACCGGCGGCAGCGAAGAAGCACCGCAGCAGTAATTCTCGCTGCACTGCGTACGAAAAACTCGGCCGCTCCCCGCAAGGGGAGCGGCCGAAGCTTTTTCGGAGATCGTCGCGCGGAGCGCACTGTGACTTCGCTCACAATCTCCATAGTCATGCCAAGGCTTGGCCTTGGCATCCACGAGTTCCTCTCGGCAGCCAGTAAGTCAACAGATTCAAACTCGTGGATCCCAAGGCCCCGTCCGCGAATGCGGACATTCGCCCGCAGGGCCTTGGGATGACGAGCGCGTGTGAGATGAGGAGCAGAGCTCACTCGGATGAATCGCTATGACGATCGCGTGTGCGCGGAAACTTTTGCCTGGAGCGCGACTCGGCATCAGTCCTAGAATCGATCCTTGATATACACGTTTTCCACAAGCAGATCGTCCGCCGGTCTATGACGCTCTGATGTATGGTCGCGCAAATGGAAACTGGATCGAACAATGTCACGAGGTTGCGGGGCGGCGACAATTCCGTCGTGCCGCAGCGCACACCGCCCGTCAATTACGACGCCGAGAAAGCTTTGCTCGGCGCGATCCTGGCGAACAACCTGGTCTATGACCGCGTCAACGAGTTCCTGCGGCCGGAGCATTTCGCGGACTCGCTGCACGGCCGCATCTACGAAGCGATCGGCAAGCTGGTGCAGCGCGGCCAGATCGCCAATCCGGTCACGCTGAAGAATCTGTTCGACCAGGACGGTGCGCTGACTGAAATCGGCGGCGCGCAATACCTGGTCGATCTCGCGCAGTCTGTCGTGACGGTGATCAACGCCGACGACTACGGGCATGTGATCCACGACCTCTATCTGCGGCGCCAGCTGGTCGATCTCGGCGAAGTGGTGGTCAATGACGCCTATGTCTTCGGCCTCGAGGACACGGCGGTCCAGCAGATCGAAGCGACCGAGTTGAAGCTCTTCAACCTCGCGGAGTCCGGCCAGACCGAGAAGGGCCCGCAGGGCTTCAGCGTCATCCTCAAGAGCGCGCTGGACATGGCGGAAGCCGCGTTCAAGCGCGACGGGCATATCACCGGCGTCACTACGGGCTTGCGCGATCTCGACCGCACGCTGGGCGGCTTGCAGAAGTCGGACTTGATCATCCTCGCCGGCCGCCCTTCGATGGGCAAGACCGCGCTCGCCACCAATATCGGCTTCAACGCCGCCGAAGCGGCGCGCGATCCCTCGACCGGCGAGCGCCACCGGGTCGTGTTCTTCTCGATGGAAATGTCATCGGAGCAGTTGGCGACCCGTATCATGGCAGAGAAGTCCGGCATCTCCTCGGACAAGATCCGCCGCGGTGAAGTCCGGACCGAGGACTTCCAGAAGGTCGTCGAAGCCGCTCATGCGATGAACGAGGTGCCGTTCTTCATCGACGACACGCCGGCTCTGACCATTCCGATGCTCCGGACCCGGGCGCGGCGCCTGAAGCGCCAGCACGGGCTCGACTTGATCGTGCTCGATTACCTCCAGCTCATGCGCGGCTCCGGCTCGCGCGGCTCGGAGAACCGGGTGCAGGAAATCTCGGAAATCACCCGCGGCCTCAAGGCGATCGCCAAAGAATTGGACGTGCCGGTGCTGGCGCTCTCGCAGCTCTCCCGTGCCGTCGAGCAGCGCGACGACAAGCGGCCGCAGCTCTCCGACCTTCGCGAATCCGGCTCGATCGAGCAGGACGCCGACGTCGTCATGTTCGTCTACCGCGAGCAGTACTACCACGAGCGCGCCGAGCCCAATCAGCGGCCGGATGAGGATGACAGCAAGTTCAACGAGCGGCGCGATCGCTGGATGAAGCGCGGCGAAGAGGTGCACAACAAGGCGGATGTCATCATCGCCAAGCAGCGTCACGGCCCGATCGGCATCAAGCAGCTCTACTTCGAAGGCATGCTGACGCGCTTCAGCGATCTTGCCGAAGACGGATCGCTGCCCGAGCAGTACGAATAACGCGACGCCGATGCCAGACACATCCAATGGCTGACGCCTCGACGGCGGTCCTCACCATCGACCTCGCCGCCATCGCCGAGAACTACAAGATCCTCACCGAGCAGGTGGCGCCCGCCACCTGCGGCGCGGCCGTCAAAGCGGATGCCTACGGTCTGGGCGCCGCGATGGTGGCGCCGGTGCTGCACCGCGCGGGCTGCGAGCATTTCTTCGTCGCGACCTTGGATGAGGCTTTGGCGCTGCGTCCGATCCTGGCGACTTCGAAGATCTACATCTTGAACGGGCTGCCATCCGGCGCCGCCGCAATTCTCGCCGCCGAGAACCTGATCCCGGTGCTCGGCACCCTGGCGCAGATCGCGGAGTGGGGGAGTTTCTGTCGTGCGAACCTGCCGCGGCCGGCGGCGCTGATGATCGACAGCGGCATGTCGCGCCTCGGCCTCTCCGAGGGCGACATGATGCGGCTCGCCGCCGATCCCGCATCGCTCCAGGGCGTCCCCGTTGTCCATGTGATGAGCCATCTCGCCTGCTCGGACGACGAAAAGAGTCCGATGAACGTCAAGCAGCTCACCTTGTATCAGGCGCTGGTCACCGGCTTTCCCTGGCCGGAAGGAGTCAAACCGACCCTCGGCATGGCGGCGTCCTCGGGCTGCTTCCTCGGCACTGATTACCACTTCGACCTGGTGCGGCCGGGGGCGGCGCTCTATGGCCTGGAGCCCATGATCGGGCACCCCAATCCGATGCGTCCGGTGATCGGTCTGGAGGGAAAAATCCTGCAAATACGGGACGTTGACTTGGGTATGACCGTTGGATATGGTGCCTCGCATCAATTCAGGGGTAGGTCACGCCTCGCGGTCATCGGGGTCGGCTATGCCGACGGAATCTTCCGATCGCTGGGCAATCGCGGCGCCGTTTTCGTCGCAGGGGAGCGGGCGCCAATCGTGGGCCGTATTTCTATGGATCTGATGACCGCGGATATCGGCCATCTGCCTTCTGCTTCCGTCCACGTCGGCGATGCCGTCGAGATCATCGGTCCGCATCAGAGCGTCGACGACCTGGCGCGCGATGCGGGCACGATCGGCTATGAAATCCTGACTGCGCTGGGCAGCCGATATCTGCGCCGCTATCACGCCCCAGGGACTCATCCCACGGGGGGGATGCCGGCGTGACCCCGATCCTGCAACCGATCGGCCGCACCTTCCTGAACGGCCTCTCCGCGATCGGGCGGCTCTCCTTGTTCGCGCTGGTCGCGGTCCGGCATTGCCTGACGCCGCCCTTCTATCCGCGCCTGCTGGTCCGGCAGATGATCGAGATCGGCTATTACTCGCTGCCCTATGTCGGCATGACCGCGGTCTTCACCGGCATGGTCCTGGTGCTGCAGACCTACACCGGCTTCAACGTCAACGCCGAAGGCTTGATGCCGCAGATCGTCGTGCTGTCGCTGACGCGCGAGCTCGGCCCGGTGCTGGCGGCGCTGATCGTCGCCGGACGCATCGGCGCCTCGATGGCGGCGGAGATCGGCACCATGCGGGTGACCGAGCAGATCGACGCGCTCTCCACCTTGAGCACCAATCCCTTCAAATACCTGATCGCGCCGCGGCTCTGGGCCGGCGTCACCATGCTGCCCTTGCTGGTGGGCATCGGCGACGTCATCGGCGTCTTCGGTGGCTATTTCGTCGCCGTGCACAAGCTCGGCTTCAACGAAGGCAACTTCCTGAAGAACATTTCGGAGGCGACGAAATTTCTCGACGTCTTCTCCGGCCTGGTGAAGGCGGCGGTGTTCGGCTTCACCATCACGCTGATGGGGTGCTATCACGGCTTCAACTCGAAGGGCGGCGCCCAGGGCGTCGGCAAGGCGACGACCAATGCGGTCGCCACCTCGATGATCCTGATCCTGATCCTCGACTACATCCTCACTGAACTGTTCTTCGCCAAATGAGTACCGACCTTAAAATCAAGGTGCGCGGCCTCAAGAAGGCGTTCGGTTCGAACGTCGTGCTGGACGGCGTCGATCTCGACGTGCCGCGCGGCCAGTCGCTGGTGGTGATCGGCGGCTCCGGCACCGGCAAGTCGGTGATGATCAAGTGCATCCTCGGCCTCTTGAAGCCCGATGCCGGCTCGATCGAGATCGACGGCGAGGAAGTGGTCGGCATGTCCGCCCGCGACCGCGAGCGCGTGATGAAGAAATTCGGCATGCTGTTCCAGGGTTCGGCACTCTTCGACAGCTTGCCGGTCTGGGAGAATGTCGCTTTCGGCCTCATCTCCGGCCGAGGCATGAACCGCAATGAGGCGAAGGAAATCGCCCTGCGGAAACTGAGCGCCGTCGGCCTCCAGCCGGAAGTCGGCGAGCTGTTCCCCGCGGAGCTCTCCGGCGGCATGCAGAAGCGCGTCGGGCTGGCGCGCGCCATCGCCGCCGAGCCGGAGATCATTTTCTTCGACGAACCGACCACCGGCCTCGACCCGATCATGGCCCAGGTGATCAACGAGCTCATCGTCACCTGCGTCGAGATGGTGGGTGCCACCGCGCTCTCGATCACCCACGATATGCATTCGCTGCGCGAGATCGGCGACAACGCGGCGATGATCTACCAGGGCAAGATCGTCTGGTCCGGCGCGGCCAAGGACATCGACAATTCCGGCAATCCCTATGTCGAGCAGTTCGTGAAGGGCAAGGCCGAAGGCCCGATCCGCATGCCGGTCCGGTCGTTCTAACGGCGATGGCGAAATCCGCCGCGCGCTATGTCTGTCAGAATTGCGGTGCCTCCACCGCCCGCTGGAGCGGGCGCTGCGACTCTTGCGGCGCCTGGAACTCGATCGTCGAGGAAGCGCCGCGCGAGAGTGCGCCTAAGGGTCTCACCGGCAAGAAGGGCAAGGGGATCGAGCTCATCGATCTCGGCGGCCCGGTGCCGGACACGATCCGGCGCCCGACCGGCATGCCTGAGTTCGACCGCGTCACCGGCGGCGGGCTGGTGCGCGGCTCGGCGATCCTGATCGGCGGCGATCCCGGCATCGGTAAGTCGACGCTGCTGCTCCAGGTCGTGGTGGCCTTGGGAAGGCTGAAGCCGCCGATGGTGTCGGCCTATATCTCCGGCGAAGAGGCGGTGGAGCAGGTCCAGCTCCGCGGCAAGCGGCTGCAGCTCGGCGAAGGCGCGACCCGCCTCGCCGCTGCGACCAACATTCGCGACATCATCGCGACATTGGAGACCGGCGAGCCGCCCGAGGTCGTGGTGATCGATTCCATCCAGACCATGTATCTCGACACGCTGGATTCCGCGCCCGGCACCGTCGCACAGGTCCGCAGCTGCGCCGCCGAGTTGATCCGCGTCGCCAAGCGCCGCGGCTTCGTGCTGATCCTGGTCGGCCATGTGACCAAGGACGGCCAGATCGCCGGCCCGCGCGTGCTCGAGCACATGGTCGATACCGTGCTCTATTTCGAAGGCGAGCGCGGCCATCAGTTCCGCATCCTGCGTTCGGTGAAGAACCGCTTCGGCCCGGCGAACGAGATCGGCGTCTTCGAGATGACCGATGGCGGCCTGGTCGAGGTCGCGAACCCCTCGGCGCTGTTCCTCGCCGAGCGGCGCGGCAACATCTCCGGCGCCGCGGTCTTCGCCGGCATCGAAGGCACGCGCCCCGTCCTGGTCGAAGTCCAGGCCCTGGTCTCGCCGTCGCCGCAAGCGACGCCGCGCCGTGCCGTGGTCGGCTGGGACGGCAACCGCCTCGCCATGGTGCTGGCCGTCCTGGAGGCGCGCTGCGGCCTCGGCTTCGGCGGCAACGAGGTCTATCTGAACATCGCCGGCGGGTTGCGGATCGCCGAGCCGGCCGCGGATCTCGCCTGCGCCCTGGCGCTGATTTCGGCGCTGACCGACCGGCCGGTGCCGGAGGATATCGCGATTTTCGGCGAGATCGGCCTCTCCGGCGAAGTCCGGCGCGTGACCCAATCCGAGTCGCGGCTCCGGGAAGCGGCCAAGCTCGGCTTCCGGCGCGCCTTGGCCCCTCAAGCCGTCAAAGGGGGCCGGAAGGCGCCGACGATCGAAGGGCTCGAGGTCTTGGAAGTTGGCCACCTACAAGACATGATCGACTGGCTCTATAATGAGTCGCGTTCGAACTCGGTTCCGAAGCGGCCCGGCGCAGTTCAAGGTTAGACCAAGGATGATCGCAGCGTGAATTTCATCGACGTCATCGTCCTGGTCGTGATCGGCCTCTCGGCGCTGATCGCCTTCTCCAACGGCTTCGTGAACGTGGTGCTGTGGATCCTCTCCTGGGTCGGCGCCGTGGTCGCGACGGTCTATTTCTTTCCCGTGGCGCGGCCGATCGCCGAGAAGTACATCGCCGAGCCGCTGATCGCCAACGTCGTGACCGCGGTCGCGATCTTCATCGTCGCGCTGATCGTCTGCGCGGTCTTGAACCAGGTGATCTCGCGTGCGGTGCGCGGCAGTGCGATCGGCGCCATCGATCGCTCGCTCGGGCTGCTGCTCGGCCTGGTCATCGGCGCGGTCATCGTCTGCGGCGCCTATATGCTGATGGTCTGGGCCATTCCCGACGAGCGCGACCGGCCGCAATCGGTCGCCGAGGCCAAGACTCTGCCCATGGTCCAGAAGGGCGCCGATCTGCTCCGGAACATGGTTCCCGCTTATGTGATCGAGAAGGGCCAGGCGGTCATCGACCAGGGGGTTAAAACCCTGGGCGATCCCACCAATATGGTCCCACAGCCTGGAACCCAGCCTGCGAGCCCGGCCCCGCAACCCGGCCAAAACGGCGCGACTCCGCCACCGGCGGGAGGCACCGGCCAGACGCAGGGCTCCAATGCAAATCCATCGGGAAATCCCGATGGACAAGCGCCCACAGCCGGGTATAAGGACGCGCAACGGAACGACCTCGATCGGCTGATCGAGAGTTCGCAGTAGCGGCGCCTTTGGGCGCCGAGTTGTTTTAGAGCAGCAGTAGGGACGCCGACCCGGAAAATGCTCACGACGCACCCCTTCGACGACGACCATCTCAAGGAAGAGTGCGGCATTGTAGGCATTTACGGCGTTGAAGAAGCCTCCGCCCACGCCGTTCTCGGCCTTCACGCCCTTCAGCATCGCGGCCAGGAAGCTGCCGGCATCGTCACCTTCGACGGCCAGCGTTTCCACGCCCATCGCGAGATGGGCCATGTCGCCGACAGCTTCAACAAGCAGTCGGTGGTCGAGCAGCTCCGCGGCCATGCCGCGATCGGCCATGTCCGCTATTCCACGACCGGCGACACCATTCTGAGGAACGTGCAGCCGCTGTTCGCCGAACTCGCTTTCGGCGGTTTCGCGGTCGGCCATAACGGCAATCTCACCAATGCCGCCGCGGTGCGCCGCGAGCTGGTGAAGCGCGGCTCGCTGTTCCAGTCCACCACCGACACCGAAGTCATCCAGCATCTGATGGCGACTCATCTTCGGGGCAATGTGATCGAGCGGTTGATCCACGCCCTGCACCAGGTGGAAGGCGCCTATTCGCTCGTCGCACTCGCCAATGACATGGTGATCGGCGTCCGCGATCCCTTGGGCGTGCGCCCGCTGGTGCTGGGCAAGCTCGGCACCGGCCATATCCTCGCCTCGGAGACCTGCGCGCTTGACATCGTCGGCGCGGAATTCGTCCGTGACGTCGAGGCGGGCGAGGTCGTCATCCTGGATCGCAACGGCGTCCGCAGCATGAAGCCGTTCTCGCCGGCGCCGAAGAAGTTCTGCGTCTTCGAATACATCTACTTCGCGCGGCCCGACAGCGTCATGGAAGGCACCAGCATCTACGACGCCCGCAAGGCGATCGGCCGCGAGCTGGCCTCGGAATCCCCGGTCGAGGCTGACGTGGTCGTGCCGGTGCCGGATTCCGGCGTGCCGGCGGGCTTGGGCTTCGCCGAAGGCTCCGGCATCCCGTTCGAATACGGCATCATCCGCAACCACTATGTCGGCCGCACCTTCATCGAGCCGACCGACCACATCCGGCACTTGGGCGTGCGCCTGAAGCACAACGCCAACCGCGCCAAGGTCTCGGGCAAGCGCGTGGTGCTGGTCGATGACTCGATCGTCCGCGGCACCACCTCGAAGAAGATCGTCGAGATGATGCGCGCCGCAGGCGCCACGGAAGTGCATATGCGCATCTCCAGCCCGCCGACCAGCCATTCCTGCTTCTATGGCATCGACACGCCGGAGCGGACCCAGCTCCTGGCCTCGCGCATGGACCTGAAGGAGATGGCCGCGTTCATCGGTTGCGATTCCCTGGCCTTCATCTCGATCGACGGCCTCTATCGCGCCATGGGTCACAAGAACCGCGACCCGAACGAGCCGCAATATTGCGACGCCTGCTTCACCGGCGACTATCCGACCCAGCTCACCGACCAGAACGGCGGCGACGGCACCCCGCAACTTTCCCTGCTCGCGGAACGCGCTTCCTGATGTCTTCGTCTGCCCAGGAGTCCGCGGGGGGTCGTCTCGCGGGCAAGATAGCGCTCGTGACCGGAGCCTCGCGCGGCATCGGCAAGGCTGTCGCCAAGCTGTTCGCGCGCGAAGGTGCCGAGCTCATCCTGGTCGCCCGCACCACCGGCGGGCTCGAGGAATTGGACGACGAGATCCGGCAGATCAACGGCAAGACCAGCCTGCTGGTGCCGCTGGATCTGCGCGAGTTCGAGGCGATCGACCGCCTGGGCTACGCGCTCTACGAGCGCTATGGCAGGCTCGACGTCCTGGTCGGCAATGCCGGCGATCTCGGCACGCTGGCGCCGGTCGGCCATATCGAGCCGGCGGAATTCCAGCGCGTCATGGACATCAATCTCACGGCGAACTGGCGTCTGCTGCGCAGCCTCGACCCGCTGCTCCGCCAGTCGGAAGCGGGAAGGGCGATCTTCGTCTCGTCGAGCGTCGGCAGCCAGGCGCGTCCGTTCTGGGGCACCTATTCGATCTCCAAGGCGGCGCTCGAGATGCTGGTGAAGGTCTACGCCGAAGAGATCAAGTCCACCAAGATCCGCGCCAACCTCATCGATCCCGGCCGCACCCGCACCGGCATGCGCGCCGCCGCTTATCCCGGCGAAGACCCGATGACGCTTCCGACACCGGAAGCGATCGCGGAGAAGTTCCTGCCATTGGCCTCGGCCGAGTTCGACGGCAACGGTCAGGTGATCAAGGCGCAGTAGCGCCTCTTTCTGCTTGAGACCCATCAAGCCTGAACGCTACCCCCGCCGCCTGTTCTCCAGCGAGATGCTCCGCCCCAGCTCCGGCGGCCGCGGCAGATGCGCATGCGCTTCCTTGACGCGTGAGATCAGCGCGAAGATGTCGTCCGGCATCTCGGCGACCTTGCGCTTGTTCATGTCGATGAACAGGATCATCCATTCGCAGGTCGCGGCGAGCTTCATGGTCTCGCCGTGGCGCATCTGCTGAAACCAGTGGAAGCGCTTGCGGTTGAAATCCACCAGCTGGGTTTCAATCCGGATCGGATCGCCCTCGAACAGCTCGCCCTGATAGGTGATGTGCATCTCCGCCGCCATCGTGGAGATGCCGCGGCGCTCGATCATGTCGAAACCGAACCGGATCGCCGCATAGGCGGCGTCGAACCCCTCGTCGAACGCCTTCAGGTAATAGGCGACGTTCATATGCCCGTTGCCGTCGATCCATTCGGGGATGACTTTCAGGCTGGTGGAGAGGAACGGAGCGGGGATGGGGGCGCGGAGGTCATTGGGCATGGGCGGCACCTTGCGGTGCAGCAGCCGTCCGGTCAAGCCGGCCCGCCCCTCCACCCAGACCGCCGGTGGTTCGCGCAAAATGGCGGTTCCCGGCCGTCACTTCGGCGCCACTTTGGTATCGTGAAAAAGCCGCCAAGCCTTGGAAAACATGGGAAACACGGAAGCTTGGAATTGACACCGTTCCGCGAACAGGCCTACGTTCCGAGCCAACGGGGACGGGCTACAAGAACCAATCCAAAACGGCTCCCCGGGACAACACGTGAGGGAGACTCAAATGAAAGTACGGCTAATCACCGCCACCGCGGCGCTTGCTCTGATGATGGGCATCGGCGCGTCGGCGCAAGCGGCTTCGACCATTCGGTACTGCTCGGAAGGCAGCCCGGAAGCGTTCGGCCCGCAGCTCTTCGACGCCGGCACCACGATCGACGCGGTGCGTCCGATCTTCAACCGCCTGATCGAGACCAAGCCCGGCACCACCGATCCGGTGGCGTCGCTCGCCGAGAGCTGGGACGTCAGCGATGACGGCAAGACCTACACCTTCCATCTCAGGAAGGGTGTGAAGTTCGGCGCGACCAAGTACTTCAAGCCGACGCGCGAGTTCAACGCCGACGACGTGGTGTTCAGCTTCAACCGGATGCTGGACAAGAACAGCTCGTATCACATGGTCGGCGGCGGCACCTATGCCTACTTCGAAGGCATGGGCATGGGCGACATCATGAAGAGCGTCGAGAAGATCGACGAGCACACGGTGAAGGTGACGCTGAACGCGCCGGAAGCGCCGTTCGTTTCCGAGCTCGGCATGGAATGGGCCTCGATCCTTTCCAAGGAATACGCCGATAAGCTCGAGAAGGACGGCAAGAAGGATCAGATCGACCAGATGCCGGTCGGCACCGGTCCCTTCACCTTCGTCTCCTACGAGAAGGACGCGGTGATCCGCTACCAGGCCAATCCGGATTACTGGCGCGGCAAGCAGAAGATCAAGAACCTGGTCTTCGCGATCACCAAGGATCCGAAGACCCGCATGGCCAAGCTGATGAAGGGTGAGTGCGATATCTACCCGTATCCGGCACCGGCCGATCTCGCGGCGCTGAAGGCCAATCCGAAGCTCACCGTCATGGAATCGGAAGGCCCGAACCTCGCCTACTTCATCATGAACAACAAGATGAAGCCGTGGGACAACAAGATCGTCCGCCAGGCGATGAACATGGTGTTCAACAAGGAAGCCATCGTGAAGGCGGTCTTCCTGGGCGGCGCCAAGGTGGCGAAGAACCCGCTGCCGCCGACCGTCTGGGGCTATGACGATTCGGTCCAGCCGTATCCGTATGATCCGGCGAAGGCCAAGGAGATGCTGGAGAGCCAGGGCGTGAAGGACCTCACGGTCGATCTCTGGTACCAGCCGGTCTCCCGTCCGTACAACCTCGACGGCAAGAAGATGGGCGAGCTGATGCAGGCCGATCTCGCCAAGGTCGGCATCACCGCGAACCTCAAGACCTATGACTGGGCCGAGTACTTGAAGCGCATGCATGCCGGCGAGGCCCCGCTGGGCCAGATCGGCTGGGGCGCCGACATCGGCGACCCCGACAACTTCCTCTACTTCCATGGTTGCGGCGGCACCGGCAACCCGCCGGGCCAGAACAATGAGAAGTGGTGCAACAACGAATACGATGCGCTGCTGAAGCAGGGCAAGGAGACCTCGGACCAGGCCAAGCGGACCGAGATCTACAAGAAGGCCCAGCAGCTGATGCATGAAGAGGCGCCGATCGTGCCGATCGTGCATTCGCTGACCTTCATGCCGATGAGCAAGAAAGTGGACGGCTATGTCCTCGATCCGCTCGGCATCCACAACTTCGAAAACGTCGGTTTGAAGTAACCGCCGTTTGTCGGACCTGACAGCACCGGCGGGGGGATACCTCCGCCGGTGCGCCTTTTTTGAGCCTGCCGTGAACTGCTTATGATCCGCTTCGTCATCCAGCGCCTGCTGCTGATCATCCCGACATTCCTCGGGGCGGCGCTGCTCAGCTTCGTGCTGATTCACGCCATCCCCGGCGATCCGGTGCAGATGCTGCTCGGCGAGAAGGTGATCGATCCGACGCGCCATCAAGAGCTCCTGGCGCAGATCGGCCTCGACAAGCCGCTCCCCGTTCAGTTCGTCAACTACATCTGGCACGTCCTGCAGGGCGACTTCGGTACCTCGGTGCAGAGCAAGAACAGCGTGCTGGTGGATTTCTTCGCGCTGTTTCCGGCGACGCTCGAGCTCGCCTTCTGCGCCATGGTCTTCGCCGTGCTGTTCGGCATTCCGGCCGGCGTCCTCGCCGCGCAGCGCCGCGGCTCGGTCTATGACCATACGATCATGGGCGCCGCCCTGACCGGCTATTCGATGCCGATCTTCTGGTGGGGCCTGCTGCTCATCCTGCTGTTCTCCTTGAAGCTCGATTTGACGCCGGTCTCCGGCCGCATCGATCTCGATTACTATTTCGACGAAGGCACCGGCTTCATGCTGTGGGACTCCTTCTGGTCCGACCAGGAAGGCGCCTTCACCTCCGCGGTCAGCCATCTGATCCTGCCGACCATCGTGCTCGGCACCATTCCGCTGGCGGTCATCGCGCGGATGACCCGCTCCGCCATGCTGGAAGTCCTGGGCGAGGACTACGTCCGCACCGCGCGCGCGAAGGGCCTCAGTGGCTTCCGCGTGGTGGGGATTCATGCGCTGCGCAACGCGCTCATTCCGGTGGTGACCGTGATCGGCCTTCAGGTCGGAACCTTGATGGGCGGCGCGATCCTCACCGAGAACATCTTCTCCTGGCCGGGCATCGGCTCCTGGCTGGTCAATTCCATTTACCAGCGCGACTATCCGTCAGTGCAGGGCGGTGTGCTGCTGATCGCCGGCTTCGTCATCCTGGTCAACCTCTCCGTCGATCTCATCTACGGCCTGCTCAATCCACGCATCCGGGGACGCCGATGAGCAACGCGACGAACACCGCGGGAGCGGTCGCGCCGAAGCCGGCGCCCGTGCTGACGCCGGGTCGCGAGGTCTGGCTCTCGCTCCGATCCAATCGCGGCGCCATGGCGGCGCTGACCATCATCCTGCTGACGGTGCTCTGCGCCGTCCTGGCGCCGGTGCTGGCGCCGCACGACTACACCACGCAGAACGTCGATATCGCGCTGACCCCGCCGGCCTGGGACGAGGGCGGCAGCTCGACCTATATCCTCGGCACCGACGGCATCGGCCGCGACATCCTCTCGCGCATCCTCTACGGCGCGCGCTATTCGCTGATGATCGGCCTCATCGTCGTGACCCTGTCGCTGACGGTCGGGGTCCTGTTCGGCCTGGCCGCCGGCTTCCACCGCGGGACGGTCGATTCGCTGATCATGCGCCTGATGGACATCATCCTGGCGCTGCCGAGCCTGCTGCTCGCGATCGTCATCGTGGTGCTGCTCGGCACCGGCCTCACCAACGCAATGATCGCCGTCGCCATCACCAACATCCCGCATTATGCGCGCCTCACCCGCGCCGCGGTGATGAACGAGCTCACCAAGGACTATGTCGTCGCCTCGAAGGTCGCCGGCGCCGGCACGCTTCGGCTGATGTTCAAAACCGTGCTGCCGAACTGCCTCGCACCTTTGATCGTGCAATCGACCCTCGGCATCTCCTCGGCGGTGCTCGATGCGGCGGCGCTCGGGTTCCTGGGCCTGGGCGCGCAGCCGCCGACGCCGGAATGGGGCACCATGCTGGCCGATGCGCGCCAATACATCGACAGCGCCTGGTGGGTCGTGACCTTCCCCGGTCTCGCGATCCTGGTGACGGTGCTCGCCTTCAATCTTCTCGGCGACGGGCTGCGCGACGCGCTGGACCCGAAGCTGAAGCGCTGAGGAATCGCTCCGAATGGCGCTGCTCGAAATCCGCAATCTCTCGGTCGAGTTCCAGACTCATCGCGGCCCCTTCCGCGCGGTCGATGGCATCGATCTCACCGTCGATAAGGGCGAGCTGCTCGGCGTGGTCGGCGAATCCGGCTCCGGCAAGAGCGTCACCATGCTCGCGGTCATGGGCCTCATCCCCTATCCGGGCCGCGTCCTCGCCGACAAGATGAGCTTCGAGGGCCAGGACCTGCTCGGCCTCTCGCCCCGCGCCCGGCGCAGGATCATCGGCAAGGACATCGCCATGATCTTCCAGGAGCCGATGACCAGCCTGAACCCGTGCTTCACCGTCGGCTTCCAGATCATGGAGGCCTTGGCGGCGCATGAAGGCGGCTCGCGCCGCCAGCGCCGCGACCGCACGGTGGAGCTGCTGGCGCAGGTCGGCATCCCGGCGCCGGAGACGAGGCTCTCGGCGTTTCCGCACCAGCTTTCCGGCGGCATGAGTCAGCGCGTGATGATCGCCATGGCGATCGCCTGCAATCCGAAGCTCTTGATCGCCGACGAGCCCACAACCGCGCTCGACGTCACCATCCAGGCGCAGATCCTCGATCTCCTGGTCGATCTGCAGAAGCAGCGCCACATGGCGATGGTGCTGATCACCCATGACATGGGTGTGGTCGCCGAGACCGCGGAACGCGTCATCGTCATGTATGCGAGCCAGCAGGTGGAGATCCAGACCGCGGCGCAGCTCTTCGAGAACCCGCGCCATCCTTACACCGCCGCCCTGCTCGAGGCCCTGCCCGAGCGCAGCCACGACCAGCGCCGCCTCGCGACCATCCCCGGCATGGTGCCGGGGATCGCCGATCGTCCCACGGGGTGCGTCTTCAACCCGCGCTGCAGCTTCGCGACCGACCGCTGCCGCGCCGAGCAGCCCGCGCTCAGCGGGCCCACGACATCCCAAGGGGCCGGCGTACTGGCGCGCTGCCATTACCCGCTGGTGGACGGCCGTCCGACCAACCATCCGGATCCCCGCTGGAGCATCGCCGGCGGGCCGGAGACCATGCCGCCTGTCGAGGGCGCGGGGCTCGGCGCCAAGGGGACGGGGGCATGAGCGATACCGGAACGACGGTGCTGCAGGCCAACGACCTCCACCGCCATTACAGCATCTCGCGCGGCGCCTTCCGCGGCCATGCCACCTTGAAGGCGGTGGCCGGCACCAGTTTCTCGCTGCAGGCCGGGCGCACGCTCGCGGTGGTGGGCGAGTCCGGCTGCGGCAAGTCCACGCTCGCCCGCATGATCACCATGATCGAGAAGCCGACCAGCGGCAGCCTCACGCTCGACGGCACCGAGGTCGCGACCGCTTCCGATTCGACCCTCAAGGATCTGCGCCCGAAGGTGCAGATGGTGTTCCAGGATCCCTACGGCTCGCTCAATCCCCGCAAGCAGATCGGCCAGATCCTGGAAGAGCCGCTGGAGATCAACACCAGCCAGACCGCTGCCCAGCGCCGCGAATCGGCGCAGGCGATGCTGGCCCATGTCGGGCTGCGGCCGGAGCATTACAGCCGCTACCCGCACATGTTCTCCGGCGGCCAGCGCCAGCGAATCGCGATTGCCCGGGCTTTGATGCTGAAGCCGAAGATCGTGGTCGCCGACGAGCCGGTCTCGGCGCTCGACGTTTCGATTCGCGCCCAGGTCCTGAACCTGCTGATGGACCTGCAGGCCGAATTGAACCTCGCCTACATGTTCATCTCGCACGATCTCTCCGTGGTTCGGCACATCGCCGATGACGTGATGGTGATGTATCTGGGCCGGCCGGTGGAGCAGGGCAGCAAGCAGACCGTCTTCACCCGGGCCCGGCACCCCTACACCCAGGTCCTCCTGGCCGCGACTCCCTCGGTCGATCCCAAGGCGCGTTCCAAGCGCATGACGGTGAAGGGCGAATTGCCTTCGCCGATCAACCCGCCGCCCGGCTGTGCCTTCCACCGGCGCTGCCCCTTCGCCACCGAGCGCTGCGCCCAGGAGCGGCCGGAGCTTCGTCCGGTCGAGGGAAGGCTGGTCGCCTGCCACTACGCCGAGACGACTATTTGAAGCATTTCCGCTCCGGAATGCCGCTGGGAATGTAGGCTTTGCGGTATTTTTGCAACAGACTGTGCCTTGGGAGTCCCCGCACTATCCATGAGTCTTCTAGTCTTTGACCGGGTCCTGTGGTAGTCACGTCATGCCAATGGGTTGGCGGTCACAGGGACTGGATTCCAGCCTGATGAGTGTCGGGGGTCACAGACTAAATCCGTTACCCTTGGTTAATGTCTTGATGTAAACATGACTCAGTCCACTGGCTCGGATCGGGGGCTGAGGGGTGAAGATTTGAACCGTTGGTGCGGAAGGCCGCACTAGGGATGAGGAATAAGCGGTCGTGTTCCCTGGTCTTGGTTCGGGGCGGCGATCCGGTAGTACAGGGACTAGGGGATCCATGCATTTCGAGCTGAAATTCGGACGGGTACTGCTGGCCGCCGGGACTCTTTCCGTGGCGCTGGCGATCGGTGGCTGTGCCAGCACGCCGGACCCGAGCGATGAAGCGGCGGTTCAGGCCTATAACGAAGCCAACGATCCGCTCGAGCCGATGAACCGCTATTTCTTCGAGGTGAACCACTTCCTCGACGAAGTCATCGTGAAGCCCTTCGCCGGCTACTACCACACCGCCCTGCCGCAATTCGCGCAGGACAGCGTCCGCAACGTGGTCCGCAACCTGCACTCGCCGACCATTCTGGCGAACGACCTGTTCCAGGGCGGCTTCAATCGCGCCGGTGATACCAGCTCGCGCTTCCTGATCAACTCGACGCTCGGCGTCGGCGGCCTGATCGACGTCGCCGACATGTTCGGCATCAAGTATCACGACGAGGATTTCGGCCAGACGCTCGGCTACTACGGCAGCGGCGAAGGCCCGTACCTGATGCTGCCGGTGCTCGGCCCCAGCAACCCGCGCGATCTCACCGGCAAGCTGGTGGACTACGCTTTGGATCCGCTGACCTGGGTCGGCTACATCTACAACGTGGGCTGGATCAACACCGTCCGCGGCGGCCTCGAAGGTCTCGACACCCGCGCCCGCAACATGCAGGCGATCGAAGAGCTGCAGAAGGGCTCGGTGGACTTCTACGCCACCATCCGCAGCCTCTATCGCCAGCATCGCAACGACGCGATTCGCAACGGCGAGGATCCGAACGATGCTCTGAGCGGCATCACCAATGACATTCCGGCTGATGGCGAAGATGCCCCGACCGTTATGCTCACGCCGGCCAAGACGCAGACCGACGGCGAGCCCCAGGTGAGCGAAGCGAATTGATATCCACCATGCACAACCGACGCACCTTTCTCATGACCGCGGTCGCTGCGGCGGCCTTCCTCACCACCCCGGCCTTTGCTGCCGCCGATCTCTCGGCCTTCGTGAACGAGGTGGCCGACGAGGCGATCACGACCCTCGGCAAGGCGGGCCCGTCGGATCCGGAGCGCGCCGCGGCGCTGAAGCCGATCCTCTTGAAGTACTTCGACATGCCGGGCATGGCGCGGCACGTGCTGGGCGCCTACTGGAAGAAGATCTCGGCGGAACAGCAGCAAGCTTTCGTCGGCCAGTTCACCAACTACATCGCCTCGGTCTATGGCCAGCGCTTCAAGGCCTATAAGGGCCAGAAGCTCGAAGTGAAGCGCGTGCGCGACCAGGGTGCGACGGCCACCGTCTTCACCGCCGTCGCCGAAGGCAGCGAAGATGCCGGCGCCCGGGTCGATTGGGAGATCAAGAACGACGGCTCGGCGCCGCTGGTTGCCGACATCCGCGTCGAAGGCTTGAGCCTCTCCGACACCCATCGCCAGGAATTCACCTCGGTCCTTTCCCAGCACAACGGCGACATCACAGCGCTGATGGGCATCCTGAAGAACAAGTCGCTGGTCAACTGACTGGGCGATAACGCATTCAGCAACGGCCGCGGAGAAATCCGCGGCCGTTTTGCTTTGCGCTCGTTGGGCAGATGGCGCTGGATCTTAAGCGCTCAGGCTGCATGCCCCCACCCAACCCTCCCCCTGAAGAGGAGAGGACTCGAACCGAGTGGTCGGTGTTGCCGAGCATCGCTCGCCCCCAATGCTCTTTTCCCCCTCTTCAGGGGGGAGTGAGAGGGGGGCATTGCAGCCGTGATGCCGCAAAGAAAAAGCGCGCTGGAAGATCCAGCGCGCTGATTCCGATACCGAGAAGATGAGCGAAAGAGCTCAGGCCACCTTCGCGCTCGCCTCGATCGCCTGGCCGATCGTCTTCTCCAGGATGTCGAAGCCCGCTTCGAGCTGCTTCTCCGGAATGGTGAGCGGCATCAAGAAGCGCAGCACGTTGGCGTTGACGCCGCAGGAGAGCAGGACCAGCCCGTTCTCCGCCGCCTTGCTGACCACCGCCTTGGTGAGATCCGCATCCGGCGTGCCGTCGCTCTTCACCATGTCGCAGGCGACCATGGCGCCGAGGCCGCGGATATCGCCGATCCGGTTGCCGAAGCTGTTCTTGCGCTTCATCTCGTTCAAGCGCTCGAGCATGCGCTTGCCGATGACGTTGGCGCGCTCGACCAGGTTCTCTTCTTCCATCACGTCGATCACGGCGTTGGCAGCCGCGCAGCCGATCGGCGAGCCGGCATAGGTGCCGCCGAGGCCGCCCGGCGCCGGTGCGTCCATGATCTCGGCCTTGCCGCAGACCGCCGAGATCGGGAAGCCGCCGGCCATCGACTTCGCCATGGTGACGAGATCGGGCTCGATGCCGGAATGCTCGACCGCGAACATCTTGCCGGTGCGCGCGAAGCCCGACTGGATCTCATCGACGATGAAGACGATGCCGTGCTTGGTGCAGATATCGCGCAGCGCCTTCATGAACTCGAACGGGACAATATTGAAGCCGCCTTCGCCCTGCACCGGCTCGATGATGATGGCGGCGACGTTGTCCGGGCCGATATCGGCCTTGAAGATCGTCTCCAGGTGCTTCAGCGCCGCGGCGCCGCCGTCCTTCAGGGCGGGATCGGGGAAGGGCACGTGATAGACGTCGGTCGGGAAGGGGCCGAAGCCGATCTTGTAGGGTGCGTACTTGCCGGTCAGCGCCATGCCCATCAGCGTGCGGCCGTGGAACGCGCCCGAAAAGGCGATGACGCCGGCGCGCTTGGTGTAAGCGCGGGCGATCTTCACCGCGTTCTCGACCGCTTCGGCGCCGGTGGTGAGGAAGATGGTCTTCTTCGGGGTGTTGCCCGGGACCATCTTGTTGATGCGCTCGGCGAGACGGATGTAGGGCTCGTACGGGGTCACCTGGAAGCAGGCATGCGTCAGCTGCTCGACCTGGGCTTTCACCGCGGCGATCACCTTCGGGTGGCAATGTCCGGTGTTCACGACCGCGATGCCGCCGGCGAAGTCGATGTATTTCTTGCCCTCTTCATCGACGATCTCCGAATTGTTGGCCGACTTCGCGTAGACCGCGAAGGCGTTCCCGACGCCCCGCGGCACGGCGGCGCCGCGCCGCTGATGCAAGCTGGCATTGGCTGACATGATGGATAGCCTCGTTTTGCTGTTGGAAGGTGCTGGGGGCTGCGCCCCTTCTGATCGGCGGCGACTATAGCAGCTTGAACCCAGGCTGCCATGGGGCCAGCCCGGGTTGCCGCTGCGGCAAGTTAGGCCAGTCGACTTATCGGAACAAAACAGGTACAATGCAATGTTGCCAGGCCGTCTTGGCCTGACCTGATTGTGCGCTGCAACGCAGACAGGACGCAGACCGTATCAAGAATCGTGTTCGACCGGTCGGATCCGTTTCTGCATCTAGATTCAGCAGCTTGAAGGTCCTTACGGGTCCCGGGGGCCACCGGGGGCCGTATGAGTCGGCCCTCGCACCCGCGTGTTTCATTGATGCCTTGTGACGGCTTGATGCACTGCCTTGTTTCATCGCTTTTATTGATTATATCCTCGGAAAATAATCGATCGGATCGATGATGTTCCTCCCCACCCTGAAGCAGCTCCGCTATCTGACCGCGCTCGACGAGCACAAGCATTTCGGCCGCGCCGCCGCCGCCTGTTTCGTCTCGCAATCGACCCTGAGCGCGGGCCTCCAGGAGCTGGAAACCCTGCTCGGCGCCTCTTTGGTCGAGCGCAGCAACCGCTCCGTGGTCTTCACCGCATTGGGCCGCGAGATCGCCGCCAGGGCGCGCATCGTGCTGCGCGAGGCCCAGGAGCTCGCCGAACTGGCCGCCGCGGCGAAGGAGCCCCTGTCGGCCGCGTTGCGCCTCGGCGTCATCCCCACCATCGGCCCGTTCCTGCTGCCGAAGGTGCTGCCGAAGCTGCGCAAGGCATTCCCGAAGCTGAAGCTCTATCTCACCGAGGACCAGACCCAACGCCTGGTGGATGACCTGCATGCCGGGTCGCTGGACTGCGTGCTGCTCGCCTTGCCCGTCGAGATCGGCGATGCCGAGGCGATGGTGCTGTTCGACGATCCCTTCGAGCTGGTGTGCCGCAAGGACGATCCCTTGGCCGAGAAGAGCAAACTCACGACCGGCGACATCCAGCAGGCGCCGTTGCTGCTGCTGACCGACGGCCACTGCCTGCGCGACCATGCGCTCGATGCCTGCCACTTGGGGCGTCGGCCGCAAGGCACCGACGTCGCCGCCACCAGCCTGCACACGCTGGTCGAGATGGCGGCGAACGGCCTCGGCGTCACGCTGATCCCGGACATGGCACTGCAGGCGAAGCTGCTGAAAGGCTCGGAGCTGGTCGCGCGCCCCTTCGCCGGCGGCAAACCCGGCCGCCGCATCGGCCTCATCTGGCGCAAGACCAGCGCGCGCGAGAAGGAGTTCCGCCTGCTGGGGCAGAGCCTCAAGGACGCATATTTGGCGGCGGCGAAGTGATGGAAGGTGATGGTGGCGGCGGCGACGGTGTCGCTCGGTGCAGTCCCCTCCCCCGATCTCGGGGGAGGGGACTATGTATCAATCCGACAGCAGCGCTCCCTTGCGATGCGACAGGCTGTCCTTGCCGGCGATCATGGTGATGCCTTCGCCGGGCGCCACCAGCTTCTTCGAGCAGCGCGACACCACGAGTCCGTCCGCGATCGAGCGCATCTCGGTGCGCGCCTTGGACTGGTCCTCGGCCAAGGGATCGATGATCTCGGCGATGAGGTCGCCCTTGCGGACCATGTCGCCGAGCTTCACGTGGTAGGCCAGGATGCCAGCCTTGGGTGCCCGCATGTAATCGGCGCCGTCCAAGGGCGTGCCTTCGCAGAGCAGGGTGGGCATCGGGCCCGGATCGCCGGCAACGATTTTGCGGCGCTGCAGGAAGCGGTAGAGCGCCTTGCCGTCATGGGCGCCGAGATCGTCGAACACGTCGAACTGGCCGCGGAACTCGATGGTCGAGGTCAGCACCGCGATCGGGATCGGGAACTTGTCGCCGAACGCGACCCGCATCTTGTGGAAGGCGAGGTAGATCTGTTCTTCGAAGCTCTGCCCGCCGGAATCGGTCGCCAGGAACACCGCGCGCGAGCCGGTCTCGGCTGCGAGATCGGTGGCGTTCGGCCAGTAGTCGTTGGTGGTGTAGATATGCATCAGCGCTTCGTCGTCGCAATGCATGTCGAGGATGATGTCGGCGTCGAAGGCGAGCCGGTAGAGCTCCAGCCGCAAACGCGAGAACTCGGCTTCGGCGCGCATGTTGGCGAGGCGTCTGCCCATGGCTTCGCGGATCACCGCGACGTTGCGATCGCCATCTTTGCTGAGCTTGGACTCGACCGCCTCGGTCAGGCCTTCGAACATGTCGGGCCAGTTGCGGTTGAAGTTGCCGCCGCCCCGGAGCTCCGAACGGCCGATATGCGTGCCGGCGATGTTCTGCGCGAGACCGATCGGATTGGCGACCGGGACGACGATCACCTCGCCGGTGATCTCGCCGCGCTTCTCGGCCTCGTCCAGCAGGCGAATGAGATGATGCGCCGCCATCATCGCCGGAATTTCGTCGGCATGAATCGAGGCCTGGATATAGGCCTTGGGCCGTGCGCCGATCTTGCCGTAGCGGTGCGCCAGCAGATGGCGTTCGGTGCCCGGGCTCGTCGAGCCCAGGGAAATGCGTTCGATCTTCTTCGCCATAATCCGACCCTGACACCAGTCTTCTTGTTCGCGCCCAGCCCCGCGGCAGGCCGCATTTCATTGCACGAAATATCGGAATTTCGGGATGCCGGAGGAACCCGAAGTAGAGCGATCGCCGCTTTTTCTGTCAAGCCGAGGCCATGCGGCGCCGGGTCACGCTGGGCGGCTCAATCTGGTCCATGGTGCAGGCGCGCGGCTTCTTGTCCGGGCGCCAGCGCAGGAACCGAGAGCCATGTCGCATATGCCCGCCGGTGATGTGATCGGCGCTGACCTCGACCGCGCGCTTTGGTTTGAGCGGGATGTACGTGCGTTCCTGGTTCGACCAGCGGCTCTTCCCGCCGGGCGCGCGGCCGGTAAAGCCCTCGCCCTGCATCGACGATTTCAGGATCTTGCGGATTTCCTTCTCGGGTTCCTGCGGCCGGACGCGCCCCACATAGTGAAGCAGGCCAACCTCGTCATAGAGGCCGAGCAGCAGGTATTCGACCGTCTTGTTGTCGTCGAGGTAAAGACCGGCGACCACGCAATCGACCGTCTTCCACAGCTTGTATTTCAGCATCACCCTTTGGCCCGGGTGATAGATCTCGTCGAGCGGCTTAGCGACGATCCCGTCGAGGCCATGGCCGATCTTCTTCAGCCAGTCCTTCGCCGTCTTCAAGGAGCGTGCGGCCGGCGAGAGCTGCAGGAAGACATGTTTGCCGACGCGCTTGCTGAAATCTTCCAGCTCGGAACGTCGCTTCTTCAGCGCCTCCGATCGGAGATCGCGGTTCGCGGGGTCGACCAGCATGTCGAAGGCGACGAAGCAGGTGGGCGTTGCCTTTGCCAGCTTCTGCACTCGGCTCGCCGCCGGATGCAGACGCATTTGCAAGTCTTCGAACGAGGAATGGCCGTCGATCATCAGGATGATCTCGCCGTCGAGCACGAAGCGCTTGATCGGCAGCGCCGCGAATCCATCGACCAGTTCCGGGAAATAGCGGTTGAGCAGGCGCTGGTTGCGCGAGCGCAGGCAGACCTTCTTGCCGTCCCGGAACACCAGGCAGCGGAAGCCGTCCCATTTCGGCTCATATTGCCAGCCCGCGCCGGCGGGAAGCTCGGCAACCGCCTTGGATTCCATGGGTTCGATGGTTTGCGGGACCGGCAGCATCGCCCGAATCAAGCCGCGACGACTGCGGGCGTTCCGGCATTGGCTTGTGGTTTGAGGCGCCGGTCCGGCGCTGCTATAAGGCGCAGATGAACGACACAGCGATGAACGATTCCAGCGATTTTTCCGCGCCTTACCTCACCGGCCTGAACGCGCCGCAGCGCGATGCCGTGCTGACCACCGACGGGCCGGTCCTGGTGCTGTCCGGCGCCGGCACCGGCAAGACACGCGTGCTGACGACGCGGCTGGCGCACATCCTCCTGACCCAGCGCGCCTGGCCGAGCCAGATCCTCGCCGTCACCTTCACCAACAAGGCGGCCAGCGAGATGAAAGGCCGGATCTCCGGCATCCTCGGCCGTCCGGTCGAGGGCTGGTGGCTCGGCACGTTCCATTCGCTGGCGGCGCGCATTTTGCGTATCCACGCCGAGCAGGTGGGCTTGAAGTCGAACTTCACCATCCTCGACACCGACGACCAGCTCCGGTTGGTGAAGCAGCTCATCCAGGCCGAGAATCTCGACAGCCAGAAATGGCCCTCGCGCGTGGTGCTCGGCATCATCGAGCGCTGGAAGGATCGTGGCCTGACACCGGAGCGCGTCACCCGCGCCGAGCAGGCTGAGGTGGCGTCCGGCCGTATCCTCGACATCTATCGCGAATACCAGGCGCGGCTCGCCACCTTGAACGCCTGCGACTTCGGCGACCTGCTGCTGCACAATATCGAGCTGTTCCAGAAGGTGCCGGAGGTGCTGCAGAAGTATCAGCAGCAGTTCAAGTACATTCTGGTCGACGAGTACCAGGACACCAATGTCGCGCAGTATCTCTGGCTGCGCCTTCTCGCACAGGGCCATCGCAATCTTTGCGTGGTCGGCGACGACGACCAGTCGGTCTATGGCTGGCGCGGCGCCGAGGTCGAGAACATCCTGAAGTTCGAGCAGGACTTCGCCGGCGCCAAGGTCATCCGGCTCGAGCAGAACTATCGCTCGACCCCGCATATCCTCGCTGCCGCTTCCGGGTTGATCGCCAAGAATGCCGGCCGGCTCGGCAAGACACTCTGGACTGAGCGCGCCGAGGGCGAGAAGGTGCGTTTGACCTCCGCCTGGGACGGCGAGGAAGAGGCGCGGCAGATCGGCGAAGAGATCGAGGCGCTGCAGCGCAAGAGTCATAACCTGCGCGAGATCGCGATCCTGATCCGCGCCGGCTTCCAGACCCGCGAGTTCGAAGAGCGCTTCATCACGCTCGGCATCCCCTATCGCGTGATCGGCGGCCCGCGTTTCTACGAGCGGCTGGAGATCCGCGACGCGCTGGCGTATCTCCGACTGGTCAACCAGCCGGATGACGGGCTTGCCTTCGAGCGCATTGTCAACACGCCGCGCCGCGGCATCGGCGACAGCACGGTGCGACGGCTGCACGACCTCGCGCGGGCGCAAACCATCTCGCTGCCCGAGGCCGCGCGTCGCATCGTCGAGACCGACGAACTGAAGCCCGCGGCGCGGCGTTCGCTCGCCGGGCTGATGCAGGATCTCGCGCGCTGGCGCGGTCTCGCCGAGACCATGGATCACGGTGAGCTCGCCGAGATCGTGCTCGACGAATCCGGCTATACCGAGATGTGGAAGCAGGACAAGTCGATCGAAGCGCCCGGCCGATTGGAGAACCTGAAAGAGCTCATCCACGCCATGGAGGAGTTCGAGAATCTGGGCGGCTTCCTCGAGCACGTCTCCCTGGTCATGGAAAATGTCGAGGCCGGCGACCGCGATCAGCTCACGATCATGACGCTCCATGGCGCCAAGGGCCTGGAGTTCGACATCGTCTTTCTTCCGGGCTGGGAGGAGGGGTTGTTCCCGTCGCAGCGCACGCTGGACGAGAACGGCTTGAAGGGCCTCGAAGAAGAGCGGCGCCTGGCCTATGTCGGCCTGACGCGGGCGCGCAAGATCGCCTATGTCAGCCATGCCGCCAATCGCCGCGTGCACAATCAGTGGCAGAACGCATTGCCCTCGCGCTTCCTGGCCGAGTTGCCGCCGGAGAATATCGAGCGCCGCGACGACCAGACTTTCCACCGCGGCCAGAGCCGGATGTTCAATCCCGGCCTCTCCGAAGGCCGCTGGAGCGGCGCCTCCTACATGCAGCGGACGGCGCGCCGTCCGCCGCCGACGATCGACGCGACCGCCGTCGTGATGAAGGAAAGCTCCGGCCGCTACGACCGCGGCACCCGCGTCTTTCACCAGAAGTTCGGCTACGGCGCCGTGGTCAGCGCCGAAGGCGACAAGCTGGAGATCGAGTTCGACAAAGCCGGCCGCAAGAAGGTGATGGCCGGCTTCGTCGTCCCGGCCCACGAGGCCGGGTGAAGCTGCGCGACTTCGATAAGATTTTTGCGTTGGCCGCCGCGCGCAAAGGCGGCCGTGCGGCGCTGTTAAAGCTGCTCGCCGACACGAAGCCAAGAACTCCGCGCACCGTCGCCAAGCTCGGCGACGACCGGGTGCTCGCGGCAATGACGCGCACGGTCTTTGCCGGCGGATTTGGCTGGCACATCATCGAAGGGAAATGGCCGGGCTTCGAGGCGGCGTTCGGCGGCTTCGACCCGCATGCCTGCGCCTTCCTAAACGACGAGCAGTTCGACGCCTTGATGCGCGATCGTCGCATCATCCGCAGCCCGCAGAAGATCATGGGCGTGCCGAAGAATGCGCGCTTCGTGCTCGATCTCGCGGCCGAGCACGGCAGTGCCGCGCGCTTCTTCGCGCCCTGGCCGGATGAGACCGTGATCGATCTCATCGCGATCATCCGCAAGCGCGGCACCGGCTTCGGCTTCGAGAATGCGGCGCGATTCCTGCGCGCGATCGGCAAGCCCGCCTTCATCGCATCGCCCGACGTGGTCGCGGCTTTGGTGCGGGAAGGGGTGCTGGACCGGCCTTCATCGGGGAAGAAAGCCTTGGCGCAGATGCAGGCGGCGCTCAATCACTGGTCCGCGGAATCCGGGCACGATCTGACGACGCTCAGCCGCGTGCTGGCGATGAGCGGCGGCCGGATGCCGACGCCGCAGCGCGGTTACCTGAGCAGGATGTAGACCTTGCGCACGGTCTCCTGGATGTCCCAGATCCCCATGCTCATGGCCGGGAAGTAGAGCGTGTCGCCAGCGGCGATCTCGATGCGCTGGCCGTCATCGGCGATGAAGGTGCAGCGGCCGGCGAGGATGTGGGTGAACTCCGCCTCCTTGATCTGGCGGCGCCAGCGGCCGGGTGAGCATTCCCAGATGCCGTAGTCCGGCTCGCCCTCGCGCGTGCCGGCCTTGCCGCGCAGCTTCGCGATCAGATCGCCCACGGGCTCCTTCACCGGACCCCAGTCTTCGAGATTTCCCGAGGCGATGCCGGCGGGCTGCTTGATGTGATGGATCATGACCTTCAGAAGGACGGTACGGGATTGACGGGATCCGCCGGCGCCGCGCCGGACGTGGCCGGCGGAACCGGCGGCGGTGGAAGTGGCTGCCGCGTCGTCGGCGTGGTGGTGGCCGGAAGCGTCGTCGTGGGCAGCTTGGGCGAGGTCGCCATCGTCGAAGCCGGCAAAGTCGATGTCGGCAGCGTCGTCGTGGGTCGCGGTGCGGCCGGCAGCGCGGGCTGCAGCTCCATCCCCGGCAGGCTCGGCGCACTGCTCGCGGGCGCTGTCGCTGCGGGTGCGGTCATCAGCGGGGCCGTGGTGATGGGCGCGGTATCCGGCGGCACGTTCTGCAAGGGATCGGAGCTGACCGTCGATGCCGGCTCCGCCGGCGCCAAGGTGTCGGTCAGGTGATCGATGGATTCCGCTTCGTTCGGCTGCACGGAGGTGGCCTGCGGCTTCAGCAGCAGGCTCTCAGCCTTGGCGAAGGCGATGTCGTCCTTGGTGAGTGTCCGGCCGATCTCGTCGCGGACCTGCTTCACTTTGTCGAGCGCCTGCTTATCGGCCATGTACTGGGCGGCGAGGTTCAGCCAGACGAAGGCCTCGCGCCGGTCCTTGGCGACGCCCTGGCCACCGAGATACATGACCGAGAGGCCGACCATGGAATCGGCATAGCCCTGCCGCGCCGAGGCGCGATACCACTTCAGCGCTTTCGCATAGTCGTTCGAGCCGACATAGCCGTAGTGATAGAAGCCGGCGAGCTCGTACTGCGCCTGCGGGTCGCCGGCGGTGGCCAGCGGGATCAACGTGGTGAGCGCTTCGAAGCTGCGGTCTTCGGCGACCAGCTTCTTCACCGTGTTCATGTCCGGCGGCGGGTCTGAGGAGCAGGCGGCGAGATTGAAGCCGAGGAGGAGCGCCGCCAGAGCCAGCAGGGGTCTGCCGGGGCGGAAGCTCGCTGAACGCGGGAGCGATCGAAACATGTGACGCCGGATCCGTTGCGCAACTGCAAATGCTGCCGGCCGCCTCGAGCTTCCCTGGGGGAATCTCCGCTTTCCGGCAAGTCGCGCACTATCCCCTTGCCCACCCCGCGGCGTCAATCCACGGCGGGCCGAGAATCCAGAAGAATCCCGAGAAAAACCTTAGGAATCAGACCGGTTGGTGAGACCCGTCATAACTCCGATCGGTGGGCTCAGTTCTTGGTCGGTTGCATCTTGAACTCGTCGTTTCGGATGCTCTTCGCCAGGTCATCGACAAACTCGGCCGTGGTCTCTTTGCCGTGCTTGGCGACGAGGGCGAACAGAGCCGCCGAAATCGACATCGTTCCGACCACGTCGAACTCGATGCCGCGGCTGGCCGCGTCTTCCCAGTACTTGTTGAACATGTCGAAGCACAGCTTGCGCTGCTCTTCGTTGGTCAGCGGCTCTTCCTCGATGTCGAGCCGCCGCGCGAGGGCGGTATCCATAGCCATCTCCTTCGGTTCTTTGGCCATGTATCCCTCCGCAATGCCCATGCCAGACGTTGACCCACTAGAGATGGGGTCGGGACTCGGATTCAGCGCCCGAAACGGTAAAATACAGTTAAGGAGTCTGGCCTTTTTGACCGGGCGAAGTCAGGGCGGGAATCTTTTGCCCATCACGCCAAGAAGGCAGAGTCCTCGCGCACCTCGATCAAAGTCGGCCCCGTTGCGGTGAAGGCCTCGCGCAAGGCCGCTTCGATCCCCTTCAAGCTCTCCGGCCGGACGGCGCGAATCCCGTAGGCCGCGGCCAGGGTCTGGAAATCGGGGTTCTTGTTCTTCACCGCGATCTCCGGAATCCCGACATCGCGCATGTTCTGGGCGATCTGGCCGAACGCATCGTTGTTCCAGAGAAGAATGGGCAGGGGGAGGCCGAGTTCCGCGGCGGTGCCGAGTTCCTGCACGGTGAAAAGGAAGCCTCCGTCACCGCAGACCGCGACCACGGCGCGGTCGGGGCAGGCGATCTTGGCGCCGATCGCTGCCGGCATGGCATAGCCCAATGTGCCGAAGCCGCAGGGATGGAACCAGCAGCGGGGTTCCTCGCAGGGGAAATGCGGATTGGCGCTGTAAGCAATCTGCGTCATGTCGCTGACCACGATGCCGTCCTTGGGCAGTGCAGCGCGCAGGGCATCCAGCACCTTCATGTGCTTGCGCTCGAGCGGCTTCATGCCGTCTCGCACTGCCTTCCGCACGGCAGCGACCCGGTCGGTATCCGGCTTGCGGCCCGGCTTGATCAGGCGGGACAGCGCCTCCAGCGTCTCACCGGCGTCGGCTTCGATGGCGATGGTCGGCTGGTAATCGCGGGTGATGGTGACGGGATCGAGATCGATCCGAATGATCTTGCCGGGAATCTCCAAACGATCGACCCAGGAGTCCGTCTCGGAAAGCTCGGTGCCGACGGCGATGACGACGTCCGCCTCGGTCAGCACCCGCTGCACCGGCGGCGCCAGGAGGGCGGAAGGCAGACTCTGCGGATGCGAGGCAGGAATGACGCCCTTGCCGGCGGTCGTGGTGACGCCGATGACGCCGGACTTCTCCAGGAAGGCGCGCACCGCCGGCGCGCAATCCACCGTGCCGCCGCCGACCAGCAGCAGCGGGCGCCGCGCGCCGTCGATCAGCTTCGCGGCGGCGTCGAGATCGGCCGGCTTCGCTTTGGGTCGCGCCGTCTGCACGCGCTTCGGATGGCCGACATCGGCGGGCGCGCCCAGCACGTCGAGCGGGAACTCCAGCACGACTGGGCGCGGTCGCTTGGATTCGAACACCGCGAAGGCATCGGAGACGGCTTTCGCCATTTCCTTGTCGTCCATCACGGTGCGGGTGAAGGCGGTCAACGGGGCGATCGCGGCGCGCTGGTCGGTGATCTCATGCAGGCGACCGCGGCCCTTGCCGAGATCGGGCTTGGCATTGACGCTGCAGAGCACCAGCACGGGCACGGAATCCGAGAAGGCCTGGCCGATCGGGGTCGCCGCGTTCATGAGACCGGGCCCGGTGATCAGGCAGCAGACGCCGGGCTTGCCGGAGGCGCGGGCATAGCCGTCGGCGATGAAGCCGGCACCCTGCTCGTGGCGCACGCCCACATGGCGCATCCGCCGGTCGGCGATGCCGCGATAGAACTCCAGCGTGTGGACGCCGGGAATGCCGAACACGGTGTCGACGCCGTAGCTTTCCAGCAGGCTGATGATGGCGTGGCCGCCCAGCTGGTTGGCCAGGCTCTGTTGTGCGGTCATGTGCGATTTCCAACCCGAAGATTCTTGTTGCGGCGCCTGAGAAAGCGCGCGATTTGAGCGGCTGCATCTTAGCCGAGCCCGATCCGGCCCGGCAAGGCGAGGGGGAATGCTCGAACAGCTTGCCGCCGTCATCCTGCCGGTCGTGGTCATCGCCGGGATCGGCTACGCCTGGTCGCGGCTGAAGCGGCCGTTCGACAATGCGCTGGTGACCCAGCTGGTCTCGATGATCGGCTCGCCCTGCCTGGTCGCGAGCGCTCTCACCAGCCTGCATGTGCAGCCGGAATCGCTGGGCATGATGGCGCTGGCCACGATCCTGGTCTTCTCCGGCATGTTCGTGCTCGCCTTCGCCGTGCTGAAGGTGATGCGCCTGCCCATGCATTCCTATCTGCCGGCGGTGGTGTTCTCCAATGCCGGCAATATGGGCCTGCCGCTGGCGCTTTTCGCATTCGGGCAATCCGGCCTGGCACTGGCTGTGGTCTATTTCGCTTTTTCTGCGACGCTGCAATTCACCGCCGGGATGTCGATCGCCGCGGGCACGGCGAGCGTGAAGCATCTGGCCAAGATGCCGGTGATCTACGCGGTCGCCGCCTCCTTCTTCTTCATCGTCACCGGGATCCAGGTGCCAACCTTCATCGCGAACACCCTGGAGATCCTGGGTGGGCTCACCATCCCGCTGATGCTGCTGGCGCTCGGGGTTTCGCTGGGCAGCCTCCGGGTGCGCTCGTTGCCGCGCAACCTCTTCCTGTCGCTGGTGCGGATGATCGGCGGCTTCGCGCTTTCGTTCCTGGTTGCATGGCTGCTCGACTTGCCGCCGATGGCGCGCGGCGTGCTGCTGATCCAGGCGTCTATGCCGGTCGCCGTCTTCAATTATCTGTTTGCGCAGTTCTACAACCGCCGGCCGGAAGACGTGGCGGCGATGGTGATCATCTCGACACTGCTGTCGTTCGTGACGCTGCCGTTCCTGATCTACTACGTGCTGGCGGCGCAGTAGCAATCAGGGCTTGGGCCTATTGGGGCGGGGTGGGGGCCACCGTCTTGCCGACGGAACCGATCAGGGCGGAAATCATCTCGTTGCTGGCCTGGTCGACATCGAGATTGGGATCGTTGCGCATCGCAGAGCCGCGCCAGACATAAAGACCGCTGTTGCGGTCGTAGATCGAGAGATTGATCCGATAGGTGCGCTCCGCCGAGCCGATCGGTTGCTGCGGATTGAGCAGGCTGTTCTGGCTGGTCGAGAACAGGCGGGCCTGCACTTCCGCCTCGTTGTTGTTGGCATGCGCCTGGCCGAACGGATCGTCCTGCTTCTGGCCGCGAACGAGGTCGGTTTCGATCACCATCACCAGCGGCGCCTGGTCCTGGGACGCATAGCCGCGATTGGCGAGCTCGGAGCGCACGCGCTCGACCGCATCCTGGCTCAGTTCGTCATCAGCCTGCAGCTCGAAGGTCGCGCCGGCCGGAACCGGCGCGTAATCCACGGCCTGGATGTTGGGGCCCGGCGCCGGCAGCGATGCCGCCGCTTGGGCCAGCGCATGGCCGGAGGCGAGGCTCAGTCCTGCCGAGAGCACGAGCGCGCTCAAGATGGTTAAACCGCTCGGAAAGGTCGGGGAGGAGACGGTAAAGCGCGACATGGGGCCACCTACGCATTTCGCGATGACCGCGAGTTCAGCGGACGCTACAGTGATCAATATGGGTAGAACGGGGCGGTTCCACAACGCCCGTTTCGTTTCACTATACCATTGTATGGGGAGTGTCACATGGCGGATTCGACGGTGCTCGAGCGCGACACAGCCACGCGATCACCGCAAGACGGACCTCTGGGTGATGGATTGCTGGTCAATCGTCAATTCCTGCCCTTCACGATGGACAAGGGCATCGCGCATCGCGCGGCGATCGGCGTGATCGTGCTGGCGACCGATCAGACCATCGAGCATGAATACCGCAAGATCTTCCAGATCGACGGCGTCGCGCTCTACGAGAGCCGGATCGCCAATGCCGCCGAGATCAATCCGACCACGCTCGCCAAGATGGAAGCCGGCATGACCGAGGCCGCAGCGGTGATCCGCCCCGGGGTGCCGATGGACGTCGTCGCCTATGGCTGCACCTCCGGCACCGTGGTGATCGGCGAGGAGAATGTGTTCAGTCGCATCCACGAAGCCTGGCCGCAGGCGAAATGCACGACACCGATCACCGGCGCCATCGCCGGCTTCAAGGCCATGGGGGTGAAGCGCATCGCCTTGCTCACGCCCTACATCGATTCGGTCAATCGGCTGTTCCGCACATTCGTGCAGGATCGCGGCATCGAAGTGCCGGTGATCGGCTCGTTCAACCATGAGAACGACAACGACGTCGCGCGGATCAGCGGCGATTCGATCCGCCGCGCCGCGCTCGAGCTGGGGAGGCATCCGGCGGTCGATGCGGTCTTCGTCTCCTGCACCAGCATCCGCCTCGCGGAAACCGCGCGGGCGCTGGAAGCAGAGCTCGGCAAACCGGTGACCTCGTCCAACCACGCGATGGCCTGGCATGCGCTGCGTCTCGCGGGCATCGGCGAGCCGATGCCGCAATGGGGCAGGCTCTACACCGTCTGACGGCGGCTGCGGCTACTTGTTCTGGAAGCGGAACCGGCAGATATGCTGGCCGCGCGCCATGCATTCCACATGCTCCACCTTGGCGTTCGCGAACTTCTCCATGAAGCCGAGGTCGAACGCGCAGATCTCGGGATGCGCCGCCGCCAGCTGATGGAAGATGCAGTTATGCGCCACCAAATCGCGCCCGCGGTTCTGTAGCGCGCTCTCGGTCTCGTAGCCCAGGCCGCTCATCGCGCCCGAAAGCTCGCTGAGACGTTCCGGCAAAGGCGCCGCTGCGGCCGTTCGCCGTTGCAGCGCCGTGGCCACGCCGGCGCCGACGCTGTGGAGCTTGGTCGCCAATCCGTCCTTGCCCAGCTCTTGCTTCAAGAGACCGACCAGCAGATCGGCGAACCAGGAGTAACGCCGCGCGAACTGTTCCTGCCCCGCTTCGGTGAGGGTGTAGAGCACCTGCGGGCGGCCGCCGGTCGAGCGCGTGCCGCTCCGCGTGACATGGCCGTCGCGTTCCAGGGTCGCGAGATGCTGGCGCACGGCCGTACGCGTGACGTTGAGCGCCTCGCCCAGCGCGTCGACGGTCAGCCCGCCCTTGTTCTTCAAGAGGGCGGCCATGAGGCTGCTGCGCGTATCGCCGAAATTGGCCATCATTGGCGGTCACTCACTCCGTGCGGGAACATGCTTCAAAGATAGCCCCGCCCTCGGCACCGCGCGATTGATATCACAGTTTTGTGATTAAAAACATAAAAAGATGCCAAAAGTGCTTTTAAGGCCTAGCCTCTGCCGATCCGCAGCTGGAAGCGGATCCAACAGGAGGAACCCATGAAACATTCAGCTTCGCTTTTCGCCGCTGCTTTCGCCGCCGGCCTGCTCGCCACCGGCGCCCGTGCCGAGACCATGAAGATGGAGATGCCGACGCCGCCTGAGGGCTCGGCGAAGGTGGTGGCGACCGACGCCGCGGAGCGCGACCTCTGGGTCAATCACATCTTCTGGGTCCGCAACGTCGTGGTGGCGACCCTGGCGAAGAACACTGCCGAGGCGAAGGTCGCCGAGGCCGAGGTGGTCGCGAATGCGCATGGGATCGCCGATGCGATCAAGCCATTCTACGGCGACAAGGCGGGCGATGCCTTATTCAACCTGCTGGCCGGCCATTACGGCGCGATCAAGGCGTATCTGACCGCGACTGCTGCCGGCGACAAGGCGGGACAGCAGAAGGCAACCGACGAGCTCATGGCCAATGCCGACAAGATCGCGACTTTCTTGAGCGGCGCCAATCCGAACCTGCCGAAGGACGCGGTGCTCGGCCTGCTGCAGGCCCATGGTGAGCATCACATCAGCCAGATCCAGCAGCTCAAGGCCAAGCAGTATGCCGATGAGGCGCAGACCTGGACCGAGATGCAGACCCATATGTACGTCATCGCCGATGCACTGACCGGCGCGATCGCGAAGCAGTTCCCCGACAAATTCTGACGTTATGTCGAACGACTACACTCGGCGTCATGCCAAGGCTTGGCCTTGGCATCCACGAGTTTGGGTCTGCTGGCGCGGTGCTTGCGGAGTGAAACTCGTAGACCCCAAGGCCAAGCCTTGGGGTGACGGCGGAGTATCAGATGAGAGCGAGTGTTAGCTGGCTCTGATCAGTTTCAATACCGCGACAGCAAGAACGGCGTGTCGTCGATTTCGGGTTTGCGGCCCAGCATGCGGTCGACCACCAGGCGGCTGGAGCCGCAGGCCATGGTCCAGCCGATATGGCCGTGGCCGGTGTTGAGCCACAGATTGGCAATGCCGCTCGGTCCCATGATCGGCGGACCGTCGGGGGTCATCGGGCGCAGGCAGGCCCAATATTCCGGCCGGTCGAAGGCGGCGGCCCGCGGGAAGAGCTCGTGCGCCACTTTGAGCATGTGCGCGAAATCGCTCGGGACAAAGCTGGTATCATAGCCGGCGAAATCCGCGGTCGCGGTGAGGCGCAGGCGATCGCCCAGCCTGGCAAAGGCGACGAGGTTCGCCTCATCGACGCCGAAATGCGCGGGCGCGGTCTCGGCATCGGCGATCGGCAGGGTGACGGAATAACCCTTGACCGGATAGATCGGCATCTTCAACCCGATCGGCCGGGTCAGCAGCGGGCTGTAGCTGCCGAGCGCGAGCACATAAGCATCGCCCTGGACGCGGCCCCCGTTTGGTCCTTCGGGGTCGGTTTCGACGCCGATGATGCGGTCGTCCTTGCGCTCGATCCGGGTGATGGCGGCGCCGAGTTGGAAGACGACGCCGCGCTTCTTGCAGGACTCGGCGAGCGCGACGGTGAACTTCCGCGCGTCGCCCGATTCGTCGTGCGGCGTATGAATGGCGCCGGCGAAGCGACCTTTCATATGGGCGAGCGCCGGCTCGAAGCTGGCGAGTTCCTCGGCTTCGAGCGTCTTGGCTTCGACGCCTTCATCGGCCAGCAGCTTGAAATTCGCGCGCCCGGCGCGGAAATGGTCGGGATCGCGGTAGAGATAAAGTGCGCCGGATTGCGAGCGGTCCCAGGTGATCCCGGTCTCGGCGGTGACCTCGGCGGTTTGCGCCAGGCTGTAGGAGCAGAGCCGGACCTTGATCACGGTGTTCGCGCGATTGCGCTCCGCGGTGCAGTTCGCCAGGAACTTCAGACCCCAGGCCCACATGCCGGGATCGAATTTGAGCCGCCAGCGCAGCGCGGTGTCGCTGCGCCAGAGCGATTTCAGCAGGATCATCGGCGCTCGAGGACTGGCCCAAGCATAGGCATGGCCTGGCGTCAGCAGGCCGGCATTGGCGAACGAGGTCTCGCGCGCCGGCTCCTTCTGCCGGTCGATCACCGTGACCTGATGGCCCTCACGCGCGAGGTAATGGGCGGTGGTGACGCCGAGCAGGCCGGCACCGAGGACGACAACATGCATAGTGAGACCCTGGGTGAACCGCGAGACTTCCGGGAACCAACGGACTTGTAGACAGCTTCATAAGCTTGCCATAATTCGGGGCGATTGAATATGCGGGGCAGGTCTATGGAGCGATCGACGATGATGAAGCCACTTCCTACTGCAACCGCGATTCTGTTCGCGACGGTGTTCCTATTGGCCGCCTTCCTATCGCCAGGTCGGGCGCAGGCCCAGTCTTCGACCGTGCCGCTCTCGGTGCCGGAGATCCAGCAATGCCTCTGCCTGCAGCCGAAGCTGCAGCCCTTGCAGGACGCCTGGCTGGCGAAGCAGCGCGCCTATGACGAGCAGCAGGCGCAGCTCGCCACGGTGGATAAAGAAGTGATTTCCCAAAGGCAGAAGCTCGACCCGAATGACGTGGTCGGGCAGCAGGTGCTGAAGGATCTCTTGAATCAGCAGCAGGGTCTGCGCGACGCGATCAGCGCGCGCTATCTGCCGGAGGTCAACCAGGCGCGCGACGCCTATAACAATGCGGTGACCCAGTATAACGGCGTCTGCACCCGGCCGCGCTATTCCGGAGATGAGGCGGCCGCACGGGCCACGCCTTTGGTCTGCCCGGCGCCGTAACGCCTCAGCCGGCCTGCTTCCACCACTGGCATTTGAGGTTCATCTGGCCGGCGGTGTTGGCGACCGTCGCGAGGCACGCTTCGGCCTTCTCGTCGGGGACCCAGATCGCCATGCGCAGCAGGAAGCGCGCACCGCTGTTGCCCTCGAGGCTTTCGGAGTTCAGCCAGACGATGTTGGCGCCGTAACTCGAGAACGCTTCCGACAGCCGGGCGATCAGGCCGGGACTGTCGTCGCCGGTGATCTCGATGCGATGGGTGATGCGGGCGCGCTCGTCATGGCTGCCGCGATAGCCGAACGGCGTCACCGTCAGCTTCGCATCCTTGAGCTCGGGGAGCGACTTCAGCTCGCTCTCCAGCTCGTCGAGCGTGAGCCGGTCCGGCAGCTTCGCCAGCAAGGTGAGCTCCGCGGCGCCGCCGAGCACGGCGAAGGCGGTGTCGCCGAGATTGATCTCCAGATCGTAGAGGCGGCCGGTCACTTCGGCGATCAAACCCGGCCGGTCCTCGCAATGGATCGAGATCAACGCGATCGACAAGGTGGGTGCGGCCCTCTGCTCAGACAACGTTGGCCTCCTTGATCAACGCGCCGTTGAGCACGCGATTATAGGAAAGCCGGGAGAGATCCAGCGTCCGGTACTGACCGAACACGATCAGCTCGCTCAAGGCGCGGCCGATCGCCGGGCTCTGCTGCAGACCATGCCCGGAGAAACCGTTGGCGAAGAAGAAGTTCGGCACTTGGGGCGCCGGCCCGATCAGCACGTTCTGATCGAGCACGTTGTAATCGTAGTGACCGGCCCAGGCGCGGATCAGCTTGATCGCCTCGAACATCGGGACTCTGTGCGCAAGCGTCGGCCAGATCAATTCTTCAAAAGGACGATAATCGAGCTCGAAATCCAGGCAGTCGGGATCGTCCCCGTCCTCCGGGGAGACGCCGCAGATGAAGTTCGAACCCTCGGGCCGGAACCAGACGCCGGAGGGGTCGATGGTGAGCGGCATGGTCTCGTTCTCGACCTCCTCGCGGCAGTCGAAGACATAGACATAACGCTTGCGCGGGTGGACCGGCAGGTCGATCCCGGCGTAACCGGCGATGGTGCGGGCGTGATAACCGGCGGAATTGACCACCGCGGCGCAGTCGATCCGGCCGCCCTCCTTCAGCTTTACGGCTTTGATCTTCGCGCCGGAGAACTCGAAGCCGGTCACCTCGTCCTGGATATAGGTGACGTCGAGCGAGCGCGCCTTGCGCTTGAAGGCCTGGAGCAGGGAGTAGGGATCGATCCAGCCCTCGTTCGCCGGGCCGAAAGTGGCGCCGGCGAGATCGGCGGTGTTGATCCAGGGGAAACGGCTCTCCAGCTCCTTCGGCGTCCAGAGCAGGGTGCCGGCGCCCTGCTCATGCTGCAGGCGGTGGTTGGCCAGCAGCGTCTTCAGCCCGGCATGGGTTGCGAGGAAGAGATAGCCGTTCTCATGGAAATTGATCGCCGGCTTGTCGTTACCGACCGACAGATGCTGCTCGATCGACTTGTAGAACGATGCGGCGAAGGCGGAGATCTGCACGTTCTCCGGCGTGGAGAATTGCTGACGCACGCCGCCGGCCGAGCGCGGCGTCGCCGCATCGGTATAGGTCGAGTCCTTCTCGATGACCGCAATCCGGCCGTCGAAGTCCGGTTCGCTTGCCAGGAAATAGGCGGTCGATGATCCGATCACGCCGCCGCCGACAATGACGACGTCGTAGGTGCCTTCAGTCAAGTTACTCAGCCCCAGTGGTTAACCGTTGAATTCCGCATCGAGCAGGCCTTTAACGCCCGGCTCGCACACGAACAAACTTCCGGAAAGCGGCGCTTCGCGCAACTGATCCGCATTCAATCCATCGCTGGCGCTGGTGATGAACAGCTGATCCATGCGCGGGCCGCCGAAGCAAACCGAGGTCGGCCGCGGCACCGGCACTTTCAACACCCGGTCGATCTCGCCGCTCTGGGCATAGCGGGTGACACTCCAGCCATCCCAGTTGCAGCACCAGAGATAGCCTTCCGAATCGACCGTCATGCCGTCGGGGAAGCCGGCATCCGGGCTGCAGCGCACGAAGCTCTTGCGCTCGCCGATCAGTCCGGTGTCCAGATCGACGTCGTAGCAATAGATCTCCTGGGCGAAACTGTCGGTGAAATAGGCGCGGCGGCCATCGGGCGAGAACGCGGGACCATTCGAGCAGATGATGCCGCTGTCGATCCGTCGGATCCGGCGCTGGGCCTGGCCCTCGATCACATAGAGGCTGCCGCTCGGGCGGGTTTCGCCGATATCCGCAGTGCCGCTCCAGAGCCGACCCTTCGGATCGCATTTCGCGTCGTTGAAGGCGTTGCCGGGCTCGGTTTCCGGATTGGCCAGGAGATTGCGATGGCCGGCAGGGCTCAAATCGTGGACGCCTTCACCATCGACCACGATCATCCGACCGTCGCGCGCGAAGACCATGCCGCCGATGGTCTTGCCGAGCGCCGCCGGGATCTGCCGGTTCTGCCGGGTGATGACGTCGAAGCAGTAGATCGCCGGCGCCTTCAAATCGATCCAATAGAGAGAATTGTCCCGCGGCCGCCAGATCGGTCCCTCGCCCAGGACCGACCGCTTCTCCAAAAGACATCGCACTTCGGTCATGGGAGCCCCCTCCGTCCCCGAAAATTGCGCCTTTTCAAGTATTTGGCCTCGGATCGATATCCTTTGACCTTGTCCTGGAATAAGGCAACTCTAAATAACAGAAGGAGGGAGTGAGCAGGATGAGCAGAGCTTTCGTCAAGGAAAACGAAGATCAGGTGCCGGAATTGCCGGAGCGGCCGCAAAGCCCGCATCCGAATTTCGTGACGCCCCGCGGTTTGGCCCTGCTGAAGCAGCAGTTGGTCGAGCTTGAGGATGCCAAGCATCGCCATGCGACCGAGCAGAGCCTGCTCGACAAGGATGCGCTGCAGGTGGCCGAGCGCGACCTGCGTTATGTGCAGGAGCGTCTGACGCGCGCGATTCCCGTGGACTATGCGCAGCAGCCGAAGGACCGGGTCGATTTCGGCGCCATCGTCGAGACCGAGGACGAGAACGGTGCGAAGCGCAAGTTCGAGATCGTCGGCGAGGACGAGGCCGATCCCAATGTCGGGAAGCTGTCCTGGGTGTCGCCGCTCGCCTTGGCCCTCAAGGATGCCAAGACCGGCGACACCGTGATCTGGAAGCGCCCAGCCGGCGACCTTGAGCTCGAGATCCTCTCGATCCGCTATCCAACCGAATAGACGGGTTCAATAAGCCTGCAACCGGTCGCCGCCCGGCGGCACCAAAGCCGTGAGCGGTTGGTGCAGCTCGGGGGTCGCGGCCATGATCAGGTTGCCTTCGGTCAGGCCGTTGCCGGCGAGGAAGTCGTTGGTCCAGCCACCGGCCTCGCGCACCAGCAGAATGCCGGCCACCGCGTCCCAGGAATTGATGTGCAGCTCGACATAGGCATCGTTGATGCCGCAGGCGACGTCGGCCAGGCCCAGGGCGCCGGAGCCGCGGCGGCGGAACTCCATGCGGCTCGCCACCAGCATGTGCAGCAGGTCGCAATAGGCGTCGAGGCTGCGCCGCTCCGACCAGCCGACTTCGATCACCGGTGCGGTGCCATGGGCCAAATGGCTGACCCGGATCGGCGCGCCGTTGAGTGATGCACCCTGACCGGCGCGCGCCGAGAACAGCCGCTTGCCGACCGGCTCATAGATGACACCAAGCTCGATGATGCCGTCGCGCAGGAAGGCAAGCGAGACGCACCAGCGCGCACTGCCATGGATGTATTCGGTGGTGCCGTCGATCGGATCGACGACCCAGAGCCCATTGCCGACATCGCTGCCGCCGTCCTGGCCGTATTCTTCGCCGAGCACCGGCTCGCCATAGGCGGCGGCGATCTCTCCGCGCACCAGCTTCTCCACGGCGCGATCCGCCTCGGTGCAGAAGTCGATCGCCGACTTCGCCTCGGCGGGCGCAAGGTTGCTGCGCATCTCCAGCGCAAGCTGCCCCGCCTTGACGGCGAGCGTTTCGGCGAATTTCTGACGGCCGGCGAGTTCGTGCATGTTCATGAATGTTGATCGGCCGACACCAAAGCGGCTCCTTGTGCTTGAAGTTCGAGAATGACCGGTGTCTCAGGCGGCAGCGGACGCGCGGTCTCGGGCGCGATGACCAGCACGTCCGCGCCGAGACCTTCGATCGCCACTTCGTACTCGACATGGCCGCCGAGATAGACGGTCTTGCGGATGATGCCGCCGAGTTCGTTCTGCCCGGCGCGCCCCTCTCGCAGTTTGATCGCCTGCGGCCGCACCGCGAGCGCGAGGTCGTCGCGCGTGGCGGTGCCGTCGAGCAGCCCGCGGCTGGGCAGGGTGAGCGTCACCCCATGCAGGCGGACGCGCGCGGTCGTGGCATCGATGCGTTCGGCGTGGACCGGCAGAAGATTGGCGTTGCCGATGAAATCGGCGATGAAACGGTCGGCGGGTTCTTCGTAGAGCTTGCGCGGCGTGCCGTCCTGGACGATCCGCGCATTGCGCATGACGATGATCCGGTCGGAGACCGCCAGCGCCTCTTCCTGGTCATGGGTCACATAGACCGCGGTCAGGGACAATTGCTGTTGCAGGCTGCGGATGTCCTCGCGCACGCGGCGGCGCAGCTTCACGTCGAGATTGGAAAGCGGCTCGTCGAACAGCAGAACCTTCGGCTCGAGCACGATGGCGCGCGCGACCGCGACGCGCTGCTGCTGGCCGCCGGAAAGCTCGCTCGGAAGGCGCTTCTCGAAGCCGCTGAGGCCCACGGTGGAGAGCTTGTCGGCGGCCAGCTCTTCGGCGCGCCGTTTCGCAATGCCGGAGGCGCGCAAGCCATAGCAGACGTTCTCCATCACCGTCATATGCGGGAAGAGCGCATAAGACTGGAACACCATGCTGACGTCGCGCTGCGAGGCGGGAAGGCCGGTCACGTCTTCGTCGCCGATCAGGATGCGGCCTTCGCTCGGCGTTTCCAACCCGGCGATCATCCGCAAGGTCGTGGTCTTGCCGCAGCCGGAGGGGCCGAGCAGGGTCACCAGCGTGCCGGAGGCGATCGAGAAGTCGATCGCATCGACGGCGGTGATGCCGCCATAGCGCTTGCTGACCTTCTCGAAGGTGACCGCGGGTATCAAGATCGCCTGGTTCATGCAGCGGCTGTCCGGGATTGCGTGGTCATGGCGCGCCGCCCGATGCGGCGCTCGCCGACGGCCGCCTGGATGCCGATCAGTGCCAGCAGCATGATCACGATCAGCACGGCGGAATAGACGATGGCGAGACCATACTCGCCGTATTCGGCACGGCCGACGATGTAGACCGTCGCCAGATTGTACTCGCCGCTCACCAGGAAGATGACGGCGCTGACGCTGGTGATGGCGCGCACGAAGGCATAGACCATAGAGACGGCGATGGCGGGCCGCAGGATCGGCAGGATCACGCGCCGGACCGTGGTCGCGGAATTGGCGCCGAGCGTCAGCGAAGCTTCGTCCAGGCTGCGGTCGACCTGGCTCAAGCTCGCGATGCCGGCGCGGATGCCGACCGGCATGTTCCGGAACACGAAGGCGATCACCATGATGATCGCCGTGCCGGTGATCTGGACCGGTGGCGTGTTGAAGGCAAGGATGTAGCTGATGCCGATCACCGTTCCGGGGATGGCGAAGCTCATCATGGTCAGGAATTCGAAGGCATCGCGGCCGGCGAAGCGATGCCGGTTCAAGAGATAGGCGGTCATGATGCCGAGTGCCGCGGTCGGGAACATGGCGATGAACGCGACCTGCAGGGTCGTCATCAGCGAGTTCCAGGCCGAGCCGGAAAGGAACCAGCCATGGTCGCCTTGCTGGATGCCGAAGGCTGTGAGGAAGTATTCCAGGGTCGGCGTGTAGTCGCTGCCGACATTGTGCACGAAGCCGCCGATCAGGATGATGCCGTAGACCACGGCGGTCAGGGTCAACCAGGGTATGACCACGCCGAGGCAGGCGATGTGCAACCCGCGCGGCAGCGGCGCGGGGATGCCGGAATCACCCTTGCCGGAAACGGTCACGTAGCTGCGCCGGCCGAGCCACCAGCGCTGCAGCAGGAAGGCGGAGAGGGTGAAGACCAGCAGCACGATCGCCAGCACCGCGGCCTGGCCCTGGTCCTGCGCGGCGCCCACGACGGCAAAATAGATGCTGACCGAGAGCACGCGGAAGTTCCCGCCGATCATCATCGGGTTGCCGAAATCGGCCAGGCTCTCGATGAAACCGATCAGGAAGGCATTGGCGAGGCCCGGGCGGATCAGCGGCCAGGTGACTTGGACGAAGGTGCGCCAGCGGTTCCCACGCAACGTCTGAGATGCTTCCTCGAGCGCTGGACTGACGCCCTGCACCACGCCGGAGAGGACGAGATAGGCGATCGGCGTGAAGGCCAGCAGCTGCGCAAGGACGAGCCCGGTCATGCCATAGATCCAGCGGCTGCGCGGCAGGTCGAGCCAGTCGTGGAGCACGGTCATCGCCATGCCGGCGCGGCCGAAGATCAGGATCAGCGCGAGGCCGATCACGAAAGGCGGCGTGATGATCGGCAGAACCGAGATGACTTTGAGAAGGCGCGGGAAAGGAAAGCGGGTGCGCGTCGCGATCAGTGCGAAGGCGAGGCCGAGGAGGGTGCTGAGCAGCCCGACCACCACCGCCAGCGCCAGCGAGTTCCAGGCGAAACCGCAATAGCGACCGCCGGTCAGGCAGGAGAGGTTCCAGATCGAGGCATCGGTGATCTTCTGGAAGAAGAGACCGAGGTCGGTGGCACCCGCATCGTCCTGGAAGGCGGAGATCAGGATGCAGATCACCGGATAGCCGACGAAGATGAGGATCGAGCCGCAGACGACGAAAAGACTCGCGAGCGTGAAGGCGTCGCCCTTCATCCAGCCGCGTTTCGCAAGGCCGTAGGCAAGCAGCACCGTCATGGTCAGGGTGAAGAGAGCAGCGCCCGAGCCGAGCGACGGCCAATCCGCGCCGCCGCCAGCGAGCCCGGCGGCCCAGATCCGGTCGCGAAGCAGAGTGGCTTCGAGGCCGACCCGCAGCAGGCCGAGCAGGGCAACGGCGATCAGCAGTCTGTTCTGTCGCCGCAGTCCCGCATAGGTGGCGACGGCGATGACGATCAAAGCGGAGAGCGGCCAGAACCAGATGCCCGCAAAAAGATCGCTCCAGAGGAAGACCAGCGGGCGGTCATGTTCCAGGCCGCGCCACGGCAGCAGCAGCGCGGAGATCCAGCCGGCGATCAGCCAGAACCGGATCCCGCTCTGCCGTGTCGTGCCGGTGCGCGCGCGGAGCAAAGCGATGCTCAGTTCGCGTTCTTGACCTCGTCGGTCCAGCGCTTCAGCAGGCGCTTGCGCTCCTCGGACGAGCCGTACTTCTCGAAGTCATAGTTGATGAGCTTCAGCTTGGTGGGATCCGGCGCCTCCGGCGGGACTGTCGTCGCCGGGTTGGAGGGAAGCTGGAAGCTGCCGGTCGTGGCGGCGATCGCCTGCGCCTCCGGCGTCAGCGCCCAGTCGTAGAACTTCTTCGCTTCGGCGAGGTTGCGCGCCCCTTTGACGATGCTCATGGAGCCGATCTCGTAGCCGGTGCCTTCGCAGGGCGAGACCACCTTCACCGCCGGCGCGGTCTTGGCGGCGTTGATGAGATCGTGCTGGAAGGCGATGCCGATCGAGATCTCGCCGCGGCCGACCGCCTGCGCCGGGGCTGCGCCGGCGCTGGTGTACTGGTCGATGTTGGCGTTGAGCTTCTTCATGTAGTCGAAGGCCGGGTCCTCGCCCATCAGCTGGACGATGGTGGCGAGCATCGTCCAGGCGGTGCCGGAGGAATTGGGATCCGCCATCTGGATCTCACCCTCGTATTCCGGCTTCAGGAGGTCCGCCCAGCAGGCCGGCTTGTCTTTCCCCTCGAGTCCCTTGTCGTTGTAGCCGAAGCCGAGCGCGCCGAGATAAAGCCCGACGGTGCGGTTGCCGGAACGCTTCGCCTGGTTCTGCGCCCAGTCGCGGAGCTGCGCCGTAGCCGGCGACTCGTAGGCTTCGGTCAGGCCGTCCGACGCCGCCTGCAGATGCGGATCGCCGGTGCCGCCGTACCAGATGTCGCCGCGAGGATTGTCTTTCTCGGCGCGCAGCCGGGCATAGATCTCGCCGGCGCTCTGCCGGGTCATGTCAACCTTGATGCCGGTCTTCGCCTGGAACGCATTGGCGGCGGCGCGGCACCATTCTTCATTGACGCCGCAATAGACCACGACACTGCCTTCGGCCTGGGCGCTGGCATGGCCGAGGAAGGTGGCGGCGACGAGGCCGAAGGCGAAGCTCTTCCAGATGTTGGCGCTGTTCATGTGGCTCTCCCAATTGCAGCCCATTGGCTGGGCTCTCGTGGCTTGGGCGTGCAGGCGGCCGAAAATCACTGGGCCAGAATATTGCACGCGTGTGCAAACCGTGTCATACAACTGCAATATCTGTCAACTTAGATGGCGGAGATTGGCGGTTGCACGCGATTGCAGCAATTGCCCAGGATTGGATGGGACATTTCCGGCCATGGCTGTGAAAAAGCCTGCGCTCAAGCGATCGGCGCCGCGCCGCACCAAAGCCGCGCCGCCGAAGTCGTTCGTCAGCGCCGAGCAGGTGGCGGAGCGAGCCGGAGTCTCGCGCTCCGCGGTCTCCCGCACCTTCACGCCGGGCGCCAGCGTCTCCGAGGATACGCGGCGGCGCGTCATGAGTGCGGCGACCGCGCTCGGCTATCACGTGAATCACCTGGCGCGCGGCTTGATGCGGCGCAGCACGGGAATCGTGTGTCTCATTGTCGCCGACGTCGAATCACCGCAAACTGCACGGATGGTGCGGGCCATCACGACGCGGCTGCAAGGCGTCGGCAAGGTCGCCATGATGATCAATATCTCCGATCCGCGTGACGATGCGGCCGAGGCGTTGAAGCAGACCTTGAACTATCGCGCCGACGCGACCGTCGTCATGTCGGGCACGCCGTCGCAGTCGATTGTTCGGAGCTGCCTCGACAACGGCCAGCGCCTGATCCTGATCAGCCGCGACGACAAGATTTCCGGCCCCCACAATATCCGACTCGACAACGCCGCCGCAGCCCGGCTGGCCTTTGCGGCGTTCATTCGGGCAGGCTGCCGGCGGCTCGCCTTGATCAATTCCAACCTGGGCACGCCGAGCCTCATGGCGCGCGAAACCGCGTTCGTGGCCCAGGCGCGCGCCGCCAAGCTCGAGGTCACGGTGATCCGCGAGGGCGGAATGACCAGCTATGAGAACGGGCTCGTCGCCGGGCGCCGGTTGTTCAGCGGCGAATATCGGCCGGACGGCGTGTTCTGCGTCAACGATCTGCTGGCCTGCGCGGCAATGGACGTGGCGCGTAAGGAGTTCGGCCTGCGCGTGCCGGAGGATGTCTCCTTCATCGGCTTCGACAACATGCGGCAGGCCGACTGGCTGTCCTATGGGCTGACCACCTTCGATCAGCCGGTGGAAGAGATCGCCGAGAATGTCGCTGCCTTGGCGACGGAGGATGGGACGCGCCGACAGCCCGCGCGCATCGAGATCCTGCCGAAGATGGTCTGGCGCAGCACGGTGCGAGTTTGAGTCATGGCCAAAGCGAAGATCAAAACAAAAACCAAGGCCAAGAAGGCGAAGAAGAAAGCCCGGAAGAAAGCGGCGAAACGGCCGGTCGCGCCGAGGGCGGTGTCGCGGATGCCACGGCATCGCCAATACGGCGCGCTGGCCCTGCGCGTCGGGTCGCGCGACCAGCTCGAGGTCTTGCTCGTGACCTCCCGCGGCACCGGCCGGTGGGTCATTCCCAAGGGCTGGCCGATGCGCAACCGGACCCCGGCGGGCACGGCGCGGCGGGAGGCCTTCGAGGAGGCCGGCGTCAAAGGCGAGCTGTGGTCGAAGCGGCCGATCGGCAGCTTCCGCTATGTGAAGCGCGACGAGGATTTCGCGGGCGAGATCCTGGTCCAGGTCTTCGTCCTCGGGGTCGAGCAACAGAAGAAGGAGTGGCCGGAAAAGGATGAGCGGCGGGTCCGCTGGTTCTCGCTCCGGCAGGCGGCAGCCCTGGTCAGGGAGCGGGAACTTGCGAAACTGCTCCGCGATATCCCCAAGCTGCTGTTCGGACCGAAGGCGGTGCGCGCCCGCCGGAAGAAGTAGTCTGCCACCGCCGCAGGCCAATTTCCCGTTGTGAACCACTCGCCATCAGCGGTATGGTTTTGGCCTGGAAATGGTTTCCGCCAGGGGTCGCCCCAAGGGATAAACCATGACGGTTCTGCTGCCTAAACCACGCTTCCGCGAGCCCGGCCTGCCGCGCCTCGATCCGGGGGTCGAACGCTACCGCCTGGCGGGCATGGGCGGACTCATCCTCCACCTTTCCGCCGGCGACCGGGTCGAAATCGTCGATCGCGAGGGAAAGCAGGCCTGCGCGATTGCCGCCTTCGGCACCGGCGGACGCGTCGATCCGGCGGCGTTCGGTGTGAAGGCTGATGGCGATGCGCGCGGCATCAACCGTCTGCTGCAAGGCGAAGGCGACAACGGGGCGGAGATCGCCCGGGCCTTGCGTGCGCGGAACATTCCGCTCGGCATCGACAAGGTGGCCATCGTTCTGGGCGACGGTCGGGCCGGCGACAGCGCCTCGCTCAAAGCCGAACGCGATGTCGATGTCGTGTTCCATGCGCCGGGGCCGGAGCGTCTCGGCGAGAGCGATCTGCCGGCGACCGATCTTTCGATCATCGTGCATCGCGCGCGCATCGTCGGCAGCGGCGACATCCCTCTGCCCGAGCCTCTGGGCGATATCGTCGCCGAGTTCCGAGTCAACCGCTGTACTGCGCTCTCCTACGCGGTGAAGGAAGGCCAGTTCATCCAGGTGATTGACGTCGCCGGGCGGCAATGCTCGGACTTCCTGGCTTTCGATGCGCGGCGGCTGCAGCAGAATGTCGAGCGCGGGCTGGACATGACGACCACGCGGACGCTGCTCGGGATGATCTATCCGGGGCCGGGCCTCGCCTCGAAATTCTTCGATGTCGATATGCAGCCGTTGGTCGAAGTCGTGCGCGACACGGTTGGTCGCCACGACACGTTCGGCCTGGCGTGCACCAACCGCTTTTATGAGGATGCCGGCTATCCCGGTCATCCAAGCTGCTCCGACAACTTCAACAAGGCGCTGGAAGGCTATGGCCTGGCGCGCCGGCCGGGCTGGCAGGCGGTCAACCTGTTCTACAACACCGGCATCTCGGCGCAGAACGCGATCTTCCTCGACGATCCCTGGTCGCGGCCCGGCGATTACGTGCTGATGCGCGCGATGAAGGACCTGGTCTGCGGCTCCTCGGCCTGCCCGGACGATATCGACGCGACCAATGCCTGGAATCCGACCGACATCCATGTCCGCATCTATGCGGCCGATAACAGCTTCTCAAGAGCGGTGGCCTATCGCATGACACCCGATGCCGAACCGAGACTGACGCGCGAGAGCGGATTCTATCCGCGCATGTCGGAACTCACCCGCAACTTCACCGAATACCGCGGCTTCTGGCTGCCGAACCGCTTCAACAATGCGGGACCGGTCGCCGAGTATTGGGCATGCCGCGAGAAGGCGGCGGTGATGGACCTCTCGCCGCTCCGGAAGTTCGAAGTGCTCGGCGCCGATGCCGAGGATCTGCTGCAGGCCGCCTGCACCCGCAACATCCGCAAGCTCTCCGACGGCCAGGTGGTCTACACCGCCATGTGCTATGACCATGGCGGCATGCTGGACGACGCGACCGTGTTCCGGTTGGGCCCCGATCGGTATCGGTTGATCGGCGGCGACGAATATGACGGCGTCTGGCTGCGCGAGCTCGCCGAACGCCGCGGCCTGAAGCAGGTCTGGGTGAAGTCCTCGACTGACCAGCTTCATAACATTGCAGTCCAAGGCCCGAAGAGCCGCGACATCCTGAAGGAGATCATCTGGACTCCGCCCGCGCGACCGCGGGTCGATGAGATTCAGTGGTTCAACTTCACGGTCGGGAGAATCGGCGATTACAACGGCGTCGCGGTCGTGGTCTCGCGCACCGGTTATTCCGGCGAATTGGGCTACGAGATCTTCTGTCACCCAAAGGACGCGACGGCGGTCTCGGATGCGGTGATGGAGGCGGGGAAGCCGCATGGGCTGCAGCCGCTCGGGCTCGAAGCGCTCGACATGCTGCGCATCGAAGCCGGCCTGGTCTTCGCCAATTACGAGTTCAACGACCAGGTCGATCCATTCGAAGCCGGCATCGGCTTCACGGTCGCGCTCAAAGGCAACGAGGATTTCGTCGGCCGCGAGGCCTTGCTGAAGCGCAAGGAGCATCCCCAGCGCCAGCTGGTCGGCCTCGAGATCGAGGGCAAGGAGGCGGTCGGCCACGGCGCCTGCGTCCACCAGGGGAGGGCGCAGGTCGGCGTCGTCACCAGCGGCTGCCGCTCGCCGCTGCTGAAGAAGAATATTGCGCTCTGCCGCATGGATGTCAGCGCCGCCGCGATCGGCACCGAGGTCGAAATCGGCAAGATCGACGGCCACCAGAAGCGCATCCCGGCCAAGGTCGTGCGCTTCCCATTCTACGATCCGGACAAGCTGAAGCCGCGCAGTTAAGCGCTACTTTTGCCGCGGCGGGGTGAGCGCGCTGCCGGCAGTTGCTGTGGGCTTGCGCCGGTTTTGCGCGGCGTCGCGCGCCAGCGCACGCGCGGCAACCTGGACTTCTTCCTGCACGGCGCGGTCCCGATCGAGCTCGGCATGGTTCGTCGCATAGGGCTGCCAATAGCCGATATAGCGTTCAAGATGGGCGACATCGCTGGCCGGCACGAGCTCCGTCGAGGTCAGCCAATCGGAGCGTGCGCGCCGCACTTCGGTGACGCCCTCGGCGTCGCCATGCACGATAACCGAATAGACGCGGCCGGCGAGGTGCCGCGGGTAGTCCCAGCCGGCGAGCTCGATCGTCTTCGCGGCTTCCGCGTTCTTGCCGTGGGTGCGGGTGGGATCGGGGTTGCCGCCATCGGCGCAGACCAGGCGGTCGATCATCAGCTTCAGCGCCGATGAGGAATGGTACCAGTTGACCGGCGTCACGATCATCACACCGTGCGCCGCGACCCACATCGGGTAGATCGCGTTCATCCAGTCCTGGGTCTGGCCGAGCGAATAATTCGGATAGCAGGAACATGGCCAGTGGCAGAGCGGCGCGGCCGTCGAGAAGCAGGTCTTGCACGGATAGATCTTGCGCCCGTATTCGGAGGAAAGACGCGAGAGATCGAGGATCTCGACTTCGGCGGCTTCCGACACGGCGGCAGCGCAAGCAATCTCGACCAGACGCCAGGTCTTCGACATCTCGCCCGGACAGGTGTGCTCGCTGCGCGATGCGCCGTTGATCAGCAAGATTCGGGTCTGAGCCGCAGAATCGTCGTGCCGCGCCTGCGCCGCACGGATCGCCGCGCGCGCCTCCAGCCAGTCGTGCGCGAGCGAATACTCTGGGTCGGCGAAGTCCGGGCCGGCCTCGCGGGTCAGCGGAGCCTTGCGGCCCTCGTGATAGGCCGCGAAGGCAACCGCCGCGATTTCCTCGAGCGCAGCGTCCAGTCGGCGGAAGGCCGGATCCCGGAACTGCTCGAGGAAGCGCCGGTGGAACTCATCCTTGCCGATCGCGGGATCAGGCATGCCGCGGCGCGGCGCCGTTGCTCGTTCGGCCATCGGACCTCCCATGCGTTCTCGTTCGTGAGAGCAACCGGAGTTCCGCCGGCGCGTTCCGCCCACCGGCTTGCTGGTCTAGCGTTCTTCGCCGGCCTCCAACCATTGCAGTGCATGGTGCACGCCGGAGAACTGGCGGTGCTGGGTCTTCGGGAACAGAACCGAGGTCAGCTTGATCATGGCCGAGAACCAGACGCTCTTGTTCACATAGGCGACCCTCGAAGCGCGGCCGGCTTCGGTGCCCCATGGGGCGAGCGTGACGATCGCATGGATCGCCGACCAGTCGATGCCGCCGGTGAAGCTGGAAAGGTCGACCAACACCAGCATGTTCGCGTGCATCACGCCCTGCGCCAGAGCTTCGCGGAAGCAGTCGACGATGCCGTTGTCCAGGGCCTCGCCGGTGACGTCGATCCGCATGAAGTCGCCGGTGATGCCGATTGTCACGCGATTGCCGCCATGGTGGCTGGTAAAGACATGCGTTGGCGCAGCCGGCTCCGGCGCACCCTCACCTTCACTCTGCAAGATTGATCGCTCCGCCCCGGCCCGACGGTTGCCGGACCGAATGTAGGGTTATGCTACGTCGGGATACTGACGCGCAGCGAACCGCACTGCAACCCTGTTATTTATGCTTTGCGACTTCCAGGGTCGACTGCAGGTCTTTGGTCAGATGGGTGATCTTCTCGGCGGATTCACCCGTCGCGGCGGCGAGCGATTTGATCTCCTGCGCGACGACCGCGAAACCGCGGCCCATCTCGCCGGCGCGCGTCGCCTCGATGCGCGCGTTCAAGGCGAGCATCTTCAACGCGCCGAGCACCTTGAGGATGTTGCCGGTGCTGATGACGATCTGCTTGCTGACCTCGCCCAAGTGATCGACCACCTGGCGGTTCTGCACCTCCAGGGCCTTGCGGTCGCCGATCGAGACGATGCAGCCTTCGAGGAACTTCAACTCGCCGTGTTCATCGAACACGCCGCCGCCGATTTCGTTGATCCAGACCGGCTTGCCGTTGCGGCTGAGCAGTCGATAGTCGATGTCCCAGTTGGTCTTGCTCTCGAGCGCGGCACCCACCGCCTTGTCGACCACGGAGAGATCGTCGGGATGGCAGATCGAGGTGAAGGCGCGGACGCGGTTACCGATGAAGTCGCTGGCCGGATAGTCGCACAGCGGCGAGATGCCATCGGTCATATAGAGCATGGTGTAGGAGGCGTCGTTCTGGCAGCGGTATAGGAACCCGTTCATGCGCCGCGTGATGCTGAGCAGCGCGCCGAGTTCCGCTTCCGCGGCCGAGGTCTCCACGGTCGTTTCCGGTGAGACGAAATTCATAGGCCCGCTGCCTCCACTGAATCCGAACTCTGCCGCCGCGGCGGCCCAACGCCCCCGGCCGCTCTGCGGCCCAATCCCGAGAAATCAGCGTGAATCTAGAGACGCTCGATTAATAAAACCTTGAGGCGCAACACTCCAAAGATCCGGTTCCAACGGTTGCGGGCGGCCGCAGCCGTCCCATTCCCGTCATTTCGCGCCCTTCATTTGGCGGCGGTCATCTTCCCCGCCGGGGCCGGCGTCCCTGATTCATTGAGGTAGCTCTCCAGCGAGTCATCCATCGCCTTCAGCCAAGGCGTGTGGTGCTTGGGCGACATCCGGCCGGTCATGATCGACTTATAGGCGTTGTCGCGGAAGCCCATGATGTTCTCGGCCTTGTGGTGCTCCCATTCCATGAAGGTCTGGTTCACCGCCTCGATATCGAAGCTCGGATAGTCGGTGAGCTCGATCAGTTCCTTGACATAGTCGCCCTGGAACCAGATGCAGGCCTCGGCGTCCTCGAGCGTTTCTTCCCGCGCGCGCCAGGCGGCGCTGTTCTTCTTCATCTCGTCCGGCGTGGGCAGCTTCTGCCGACCCAGGATCACGTCGCGCGAGTACCAGGCCTGCGCATCGAACATGTTGAAGGTATAGAACTGATCCTGCATGCCGATGTAGTGCAGCTTCGGGTTCGCTTCCCAGACGATGCCGCGATAGAGATCGAGCGGCCACATCCGGTTCGCGGTCTTCAAACGCAGGCTGTCCGGCAGGAACGGAAAGTGGTGCAGATAGCCGGTGCAGAGGATGATCGCATCGACCTCTTTCGAGGTGCCGTCCTTGAAGTGCGCGGTCTTGTTCTCGACACGCTGCAGCAGCGGCCTCTCCTCCCAGTTCGCCGGCCATTTGAAGCCCATCGGCTTCGAGCGATAGGAGCTGGTGATCGACTTCGCGCCGTATTTGTAGCATTGCGAGCCGACATCCTCGGCCGAGTAGGAGCGGCCGATGATCAGGATGTCCTTGCCCTTGAACTCGACCGCGTCGCGGAAGTCGTGGCTGTGCAGGATGCGGCCGTTGAAGGTCTTGAAGCCGGGGAATTCCGGCACGTTCGGGACCGAGAAGTGGCCGCTGGCGACCACCACATGATCGAACTCCTCGGTCGTCAGCTTGTCGTTCTTCAGATCATGCGCGGTGACGGTGAAGCGGCCGGTCTTCTCGCTGTAGTCCACTTCGCGCACCGGCGTGCGGAAGCGCACCCAACTGCGCACGCCCGCCTTCTCGACCCGGCCCTTGATGTAGTCCCAGAGCACGGCGCGCGGCGGGTAGGACGCGATCGGCCGGCCGAAATGCTCGTCGAACGTATAGTCGGCGAACTCCAGGCATTCCTTCGGCCCGTTGGACCAGAGATAGCGGTACATGGAGCAATGAACCGGCTCGCCGAACTCGTCCAAGCCGGTGCGCCAGGAGTAGTTCCAGAGGCCGCCCCAATCATCCTGCTTCTCGAAGCAGACGACCTCCGGGATCTCCGCGCCCTTGGCCGCGGCGGACGCGAAGGCGCGCAGGACGGCAGTGCCCGACGGACCGGCACCGATGACGGCAACTCGCTTCTTCATGACGGCTCTCCCTGTATGCGTTCGAGACCGAAACGATACCGACGGGTTTCGTTGGCCCTTCATCGCGGGAGAGGGCGGACCGCTCTGGCAGCGCTCGGCCTAAGCCTTAAAAAAACACTATCGGAGCAAAGCCGGATTGTCCATGCGGATAAGGCCCAAAGCTGGGCAATTTCCGACCAATCCTGTACCGATTAGCCCGTGCTACGGATGCACTTTGCCATAGTTGCCCCGGAAATAGAGCAGGGGCTGGCCCTCCGGGTCGTGCATGAAACGCAGCACCCGGCCGACGAATATCAGGTGATCGCCGCCGTCATGCACCGCGTGGGTCGCGCAGTCGAAGACCGCGAGCGCGTGCGAGAAGATCGGTGCGCCGCTTTCCCAAGTCTCGAAGGCCAGACCTTGCCACTTGTCGGTCACGGCCTGGGCGAAGACCTGCGAGATATCCTGCTGGTCATCGCGCAGCACGTTGATTGCGAAGTTGCCCGCCTCCTCGAAGGAGCGAAGGCTGTAGGCCTGCCGGTTGAGGCTGAACAGCACCAGCGGCGGATCGAGCGAGACCGAGTTGAACGAATTGGCGGTGAGACCGAGCGGCTCTCCCGATCGGGAGCGCGCAGTCACGATGGTGACGCCGGTTGCGAAATTGCCGAGGGCGTTACGGAACTCGCGGAAATCGAAGGCCATTCACCGGCTCTGCTGGCGTCAATCATTCATGCGGAATCGCCAGCGATGTTAGCCGGTTCACACCGCAAGCGCCAAGCGCAATGGAATTGCTTGCAGCCGAGCGGCGCTTGCCGTGACAAACGGCAAACGCCGCTTTCAGACTGTTACAGGATCAGTGATCGTCGTGGCGCGAGCCGTGATCGCGGCGCGGACCGCCACCACCGCCCCCGAAGGGCCGACGGTTTTGTGCGCGCGGCGTCGCCGTGCTGGTGTCCAGCGTGATCACTCTCAAAACCTGGATCCCCTTGCGACCCTGCCCGACTTGGCAATGGATCGTGGAGCCTTCAGGCGCGTCCTGAAGTCCGGCTTCCTTCAACGCCGAGATGTGCAGGAACACATCAGGTGCGCCATCGGCCGGAGAGACAAAGCCAAAACCTTTTTCCGGATTGAACCACTTGATCCGCCCCCGGAGCTCGGTACCACCCTGTTGGTCATTCATTGTATTTGCTCTATTCCCTGTCGAAGCTCAGGCGCCTTCATCATTGGCCCCGCTTTTTTTATTTCGATCGCCGAATGCTGAGTTGCCACAGGCCAGCATGGGCGCCGATCCGTGGAAAAGCAAGGGGCGGTTGACTTACACAAATGGAACTCGGCATGCCTGGACCCGGTAGTTCAGCCATGTATGCGCGAAACCAGGGCACTATCGATAGTTCACAGCACACTCAATAGTTTGATGTTGAGCGCAGCGCAGCGGACAAGCGCTAGTAGGAGCCACGACGATCCTTGATCGGGATTAATGCTAGGATGTCCGATATGACACTGAACTTTCGGTCGGAACACGTTATGGGGCGGCCAGACCATAGCGAGCGTGCTCGCGGCTCCACCCAAAGGAGGCTGTGCGCGTTGGCTTGTGCTGGCCTTGCAAGCTGCATGCTGTCGCTGCTCTTCACGACCCCGGGCGGAGCAGAAGAGAGCAAGTATCAAAAGGCCCGGCGTGAGCATCCGGGCTTGTTCAAGCTCTACTACGATGAAACGGTCATGGCCTATTGCGGTCTGCTGACTCCGGAATCCGAGGCCGGCTTTCGCTTGGTGCGCGACGACTTGCTGGCCGTCGATCCCCTGGGCGACGAGGCGCTGCGAACTCTGCGCGTTGCCAGCGACATGGCCGCCGACTATGCCTATCAGGACTACGGGCTCAACGGGCAGAAGCGCTGGTGCAAAGCCGAGGGGCTCGAGGCGTACAATCGCTTCGTCGCCCGCTACCGCGCCGAGCCACCCACCACCGAGACGCAGAGCGAATAGAATAGATCATGTGGACCACGCTCCTCCTCGTCGTTATCGGCGCTTATCTTGCGCTTCTGCTCCTCCTCTTCCTAAAGCAGCGCGGCATCGTGTTCCGTCCGGATCCCACCCTCGCCGATCTCGCCGCCGCCGGCTTGGCGGAGCAGATGCACGAGGTTGCAATCCCGACGACCGACGGTCTGACGCTCTTGTCATGGTGGGCGCCGCCGGTGCGGCCCGATCGCCGGGTGATCGTCTATCTGCACGGCAATGCCGGCCATCGCGGCGGCCGCGCCGATCGCATCCGCGATTATCTCGCGGCGGGCTACGGCGTGCTGCTGGTTGGCTATCGCGGCTATGGTGGCAATCCCGGCCGACCGAGCGAAGCCGGGCTTTATGAAGACGCGCGCGCCAACCTCGCGTTCCTCGCTGGTGAGAAGGTGCGCCCGGAGCAGACGGTGCTGCTCGGCGAATCCCTCGGCACCGCGGTCGCGATCCAGATGGCGACCGAGGTGCCGATCCTGGCGCTGATCCTGGAGGCGCCGCTCGCCTCAATCCTGCATTCGGCGCGGGCGCGTTATCCGCTCTTCGCCTTCGACTTCCTGGTGCGCGACAAGTTCAACTCGCTGCGCAAGATCGGCAAGGTCAAGGTGCCGCTGCTGCTGATCCACGGCGAGAAGGACCGCACCACGGCCGTTCGTTTCGGCCGCATGCTCTACGACGCCGCCAACGAGCCCAAGCGCGCGCATTTCATCGCCGAGGCCGGACACACCGATCTCATGGAGCATGGCTTCGCGAAATCGGTGACGGATTTTCTCGATGAGCTGCGGCCGGGCGAGGCCGCCGCGTGAAGCAGGCTCTGGCGGGCAAGGTCCTCTCCACGCTTGTCCTGCTCGTGATGCTGTTGAGTGGAAGTGCGGTCGCCGAGGGGCTGGCACCGGATCGCCCGGTCTCCCACGACTACCTGACCAGATACGGTCGCCCCGCGGGCATCTACGCCATGTCGGAATCGCACGACGATGGCGTTTGCTCGGAATTGCTCTGCGCCTTCATCCACTGACCGCGCCTAGCCGGCGCTGCGGGCCTTCGTCGCCTCGCCGGCCATGCTCGACATCACTTGATCGGCGGTGAGCGGCCGGGCGAAGCGATAGCCTTGGCCGTAGACGCAGCCCAGAGAACGCAACGCCTCCGCCTGCTCCTTGGTTTCGATGCCTTCGGCCACGACCCTCAGGTCGAGACCTTCCGCCAGGCCGACGATGGCTTTGACTACCGCCATGCTGCGATGGTCGATGATCATGGTCTCGACGAAGCTCTTGTCGATCTTCAGCTCATCGACGGGCAGGCGGTGCAGATAGCCGAGACTGGAATACCCGGTGCCAAAATCGTCGATCGAGACCCGGAAGCCCAATTGCTTGCAGTGCTTGATCCAGGCGATGGCGCCTTCAGTATCGTCGATCAGGACGCTTTCGGTCAGCTCGATCTTGATCTGCTTTGGCTTCAAGCCATAGGCCTCGGCGCCGCCGGCGAGATCGTCGAGGAACTGCGGATCGTGCAGGTAGTGCTTGGTGACATTGATTGCGACGAAGAGCTCGCGCGACGTTCCGAAGGCACGCTGGAAGGTGGCGAAGTTCCGGACCGCCTCGCCGACCACCCAATGGCCGATCGCGACGATCAGTCCGGCCTCTTCGGCGAGCTTCAGGAATTGGTCGGGGCCGACCGGCCCGCGCAAGGGGCTGTTCCAGCGAATGAGCGCTTCGAAGCCGGCGAGCGTCTCATCGGCGAGAAAGACCAGGGGCTGGAAGTAGAGCTCGAACTCGTCGCGCGCCAGCGCCTGCTTCAGCTCGTTCTCCAGCCGCAGCTTGGCGACGGCGCGGCTGTGGCTGTCGGGTCCGGTGGCGAAGACGTCGAGCGACGGCATGCCGGTGTCGCTCCAGCCGGTGATGTTGCGCGCGTCGCCGCGATAGGAGCGAAGCACGGAACGCAGCAGCAGTGCCACGATCTCGTCGCCGGAATTGACCCGGTGGCGGATCTGCTCCTGGCTGATCAGGATCAGCTCGCATTCGGTGACGGCGATCGCATTGGCCGAGCGCGCGAAGCCGTCCAGCGCCGCCAGCTCGCCGAACAGCTCGCCGGGGCCGAGCACCGCCAGCGGCACTTTCTGCTCACCGCTGCCGGAGGAGATCTCGATCTCGCCGCGCTCGATGATGAAGGCGTAATCGCCGAGATCGCCTTCATGGAAGATCTGGGCGCCGGCCGGATAGACGCGGCGGAATATGCCGTCGGTCATGCCGCCGCCATTTTCGGAGATTGTGGACTCATGGGCAAACTATAGGCCGCCCACGGGGCTGGGCGCCATCAAAAGGCCGCATCCAGGGCCTTGGCCAGCGCCTCGAAGGGCAGCAGCACGCAGTCCCGCCGGCTTTTCGCCGCATGGACCGGCGTGAAGACCCGGAGCCCGGAAAACTGCTCCGGGACCGGGGTGCCGTCCTTCATCAGAGCCTTGGCTGCGGTGGCCATCTCTCGGAGTTCGGAGGGGCTCCGATTTTGCCCGAAGGCAGCGATGGTCGCGGCTGAAGCGGCGCAGAGCAGGCAGCCCTTCACCTCATGGGCGATCGCCTTCACCGTGCCATGGCTCTTCTCAAGGTCGAGGGTCACCCGGTCGCCGCACAGCGGATTGTCGACCGTGATGCTGGCCGTGGCCGAAGCGAGGCGGCCTTCGCCGAAAGCCTCGCGCGCCCGCGCCACCAGCTCGGTGTGATAGAGCTCGGAACTCATGACACTGCTTTCGCCAAGAGTTGATTGTAAGCCTCCGGCGTGTCGACGTCGGTAAAGACCGCGGCGTCATCGACCGCGAGCTCCGCGACCTGGTCGTCATGTGCACCGATCAAATGCCGGGCACCGACATCGCCTTCGAGCGCCAGCATCTCCACGAAGTAGCGGCGATCGAACAGCACCGGATTGCCGCGCTTGCCGTCGACCGTCGGCACCACGATGCTGCGGCCCTCCAGCGGATTGTAGGCGGCGATCAGGCGCTGGAGCAGCGGTGCCGAGACCTGCGGCATGTCGCCCAGCATCACCAAGGCGGCCTCGGTCTTCGGACCGAGAGCGCGAATGCCGGCTTTGAGCGATGCGCTCATGCCGAGCTTGTGCTCGCGGGCCTCGATGACTTTCACCGCACGGTCGCCCAAGGCCTCGCGAACTTTGCTGGCCTGGTGGCCGCTGACCACGACGATCTCACTGAGGCCGGCGGCGAGCGCCTGATCGACCGCATGACAAAGGATCGGTTTGCCGTCGAGATCGAGCAGCAGCTTGTTGCGCCCCATGCGGCTCGAACGTCCCGCGGCGAGAATAACGGCGGCGACATTCGGCCTGCCGAGCACCGGCTTCTCTTCCGGGCGCCGATCGCGCGGCTGCGGGCGGCTGGGGATTTCGCCGAGCAGGCCGCCGACGCCCATGGCGGCGATATCCGTATTGCCGACCGGAATGTCCGCCAGTACGCGCTGCAGCACCCAGTCGAACCCGTTGATCTTGGGCGACCGCGCGCAGCCGGGCAGGCCGATGACCGGCTTGCCCCCCGGTCTATCGCTGAGCTCGCCCAGCACCAGCAGGTTGCCGGGATCGACCGGCATGCCGAAGCGCGTGATCTTGCCACCCGCCGCTTCGATCGCGGCGGGAATGACGTCATGCCGATCGGCAATGGCGGAGGCGCCCATCACCAGGACGAGGTCGGCATCCTTCGCGACCTCGATGGCGGCAGTCAGCGCGGCGCTGTCATGGGCGACGCGGCTGTCGGTCACCGGCGGCGAGCCGAAAGCGGCGAGCCGTTCGTTCATCACGGCTGTGGCCTTGTCGAACAGGCTCGCCTTCATTCCCGGAAGCTGGGTCTGGATCAGCGCCACGCGACGGGGGCGATAGGGTGAAAGCGAGAGCGCACGAGCATCGCGCGCTGCCGTGATGCAGCGTTCCAGATCGGCGCGTTTCACCGCGAAAGGGATGATCTTCACCGTCGCCACCATCTGTCCCGCGATGACCGGTGCATACGGTGGAAGAGTCGCAAGCGTGATGTCCTCGCTCACCCGGTTGATGCGATCCACCTGGGTGACATCGGGCACGAAGACGCCGTCAGCCTTGGCATAGAGATTGGCGCGGCCGGTGAAGGAAGGATCCAGCCGCAGGTTCTCCGCGACCAGGATCGCCGCCAGTTCCGCCGCGGCGCGATCCTCCGGCACGTCATCGGCTTCCAGCCGCACCACGGTGAGCTGCTTGAAGCCGGCCGCTTGCAGCCGCACGACGTCCTCGGCGCCGAGGCGTCGGCCTTTCTTGAAGGCCTCGCCGTTGAAGCGCTGGGTGTGCACCAGGATCGTGCCGGCGCAATCTTCGACGGGCAGGTCGCCGAAGATCATTGTCTTTGGCTTTGCCGGCTGCGCCGCGCCGCAGTCAGTTGCGCGAGCACCGAGACGGCGATCTCCGCCGGCGACTTGGCGCCGATATCGAGACCGGCAGGGCCATGGATGCGCTCGAGATCGGCTTCGGTGAAGCCGGCCTTGGTCAGGCGGCCGAGCCTCGCGCCATGAGTCTTCTTGCTGCCCAGCGCGCCGATGTAGAAGGCCGGCGATTTCAAGGCGGCGCTCAAAGCCGGATCGTCGAGTTTCGGATCGTGCGTCAAGGTGACGACGGCGGTGCGCACATCGGGGTTCAGCTTCACCATCGCCTCGTCCGGCCATTCGCCGCTCAAGGTGACGCCGGGGAAGCGGTCCTCCGTGGCGAAGGCGCGGCGCGGATCCACGACCGTTACCGCATACCCGGCCATCGCCGCCATCGGCGCCAGAGCCTGCGAGATATGCACGGCGCCGATGATGATCAGACGCGGCGACGGGTTGTGCACCTGGATGAAGCATTTCTTGCCGTCGAGCTCGACCTCGCCGCTGCGGTCCTCGCGGATCGCCAGCGCGACCTGCTCGGAAGCGGCAGGCGAGAGATCGAGCATGGGCGCGCGATGGGTTGCGGTGAAGAGATCCTGCGCCCCGCTCGCAAGGTCGGTGACCAGCGCCACCTGCTCCTTGCGGGCCTTGAGCTCGAGCAGTTTCTCGACGGTTTCGATCTTCATGGCGAGATCAATCCACCTTCTCGACGAAGACCTGCAGCTTGCCGCCGCAGGCGAGACCCACTTCCCAGGCCTGCTCATTGGTGATGCCGAAATCGAGCAGACGCGGCTTGCCGTCGGCGATCACCTCTTGGGCCTCCTTGAACACCGCACCTTCGATGCAGCCACCGGAGACCGAGCCCAGCATCTTGCCGTCGGTCGAGACCACGAGCTGCGATCCCGCCGGCCGCGGCGAGGAACCCCAGGTCGCGGTCACGGTTGCCAGGGCGACGCCCTTTCCTTCGCGGCGCCATTGCGCGGCGGCTTCGAGGATTTCCTGTTCTTCCGTCATGCTGCCCTCGTTTCTTTCGCGTTCGGCCGCTCGCTGCGCATCGCCGCCTTGCCGAGCGCATCGGCCAGGCTCTGCATGCTGTCGAGATTATGGATCGGGCGGAAATCGTCAACGTGGCGGATCATGGCCTTGGCGCCCTGGCTCTGCGGCCGGTAGGCATCGTAGCGGAGCAGGGGATTGAGCCAGATCAGCCGCCGGCAGGACTTCTGCAACCGGATCATCTCGTCTTCCAAACCCTCGACGCCCTCGCGGTCCAGTCCATCGGTGATCAGCAGCAGGACCGCGCCCTGGCCCAGCACCCGCCGCGCCCATTTCACGTTGAAGTCGTGCAGGCAATGCCCGATCCGGGTCCCGCCCGACCAATCCTTCACATGGGAACCCACCCGGTCCAAGGCAACATCCACGTCGCGATGCCGAAGGTCGCGGGTGATGTTGGTGAGCCGGGTCCCGAACAGGAAGGTATGGACCCGGTCGCGGTCATTGGTGATCGCATGCACGAAATGCAGGGCCATGCGCGAATAGCGGCTCATCGAGCCCGAAATATCGCAAAGGATCACCAAAGGCGGATGCCGGTATTTCGGCGATTTCAACTTCAGCGGAATGGCCCCGGCATTGCGCAGGCTGGCGCGCAAAGTCGCCCGCATGTCCACACGACGGCCGCGGGAATCCGCGCCGAAGCGTCTCGTCGGCACCTCCATGATGGGGAGGCGGAGATTGGCGATCGCCTTCTTGGTCTCTGCCAGCTCGGCATTGGTCATCTTCTCGAAATCCATCGCCTGCAGCATCTCGCGGTCGGAGAAGGTCATCGCCGCGTCGATCTCGACCTCTTCCTCCTCTGCGGGGACCTCGTCGAAGCTTCCGGTGCGATCGCCCTGCAGCGCTTCGGCAAGGCGCGCCGCGATCTCCTCGCGGTCTTCCTCTTCCGCGCCCTTGTCGTATCGGAACTGCGGCAGCAAAAGGGACATCATCCGCTGCAGGAATTGCGGATTCTTCCAGAAGATATGGAAGGCCTGGTCGAAGATATCGCGCTGCTCGCGACGCTGCACGAAGACCGCATGCAGGGTCCAGTAGAAATCGTCCCGCGAGCCGATCCCGGCGGCTTTCACCGCCTCGATGGCGTCGATCACCTTGCCGGGGCCGATCGGCAGCCCCGCCGCGCGAAGCGTGCGGGCGAAGAGCAGGATGTTCTGGGCGAGCCGGCTGCCCCCTGGGATTTCCCCTGCCATCGCTCAGTGCTGCAGCAGCTTGACCGCCTTCTCGGCGGCGAGGTCGGCGCGCACCTGCTCCAGGATCGCGGCGGCTTCGCTGCCGCGGATCCGCGCGATGTCGTCCTGATACTTCAAGAGCGCACCGAGGCTGCTGTCGATCGCGGCGCTGCTGAGGGCCACCTGGTCGAGCTGCACCAGGGCATCGGTCCAGTCGATGGTCTCGGCGACGCCCGGCAGCTTGAAGAGATCACGCTTCCTGAGCTTCTGCACGAAGGCGACGATCTCTTTGGATAGATCAAGGCCGGCCGCCGGCACCTTGGTGCGCAGGATCGCGAGCTCGCGCTCGGAGTCCGGATAATCGACCCAGTAATAGAAGCAGCGACGCTTCAAGGCGTCGTGGATCTCGCGCGTCCGGTTCGAGGTGATGACCACGATCGGCTTCGCCGCGGCCTTCACCGCGCCGATCTCCGGGATGGTCACCTGGAAATCCGACAGGAGCTCCAGCAGGAAAGCTTCGAACGGCTCGTCGGTGCGGTCGAGCTCGTCGATCAACAGCACCGGCGGACCCTTGGGATCGGGCTCCAAGGCCTGCAGCAGCGGGCGCTTGATGAGAAATCGTTCGGAGAAGATGTCTTCGGTGATCTTCTGCTTGTCGCCTTCATGTGCGGCTTCGGCAAGGCGGATCTCGATCATCTGCCGCGCGTAGTTCCACTCATAGACCGCGGAGGCGATGTCGAGGCCTTCATAGCATTGCAGCCGCACGAGATTGCGGCCGAGCGTCTCGGAAAGGACCTTGGCGATCTCGGTCTTGCCGACGCCGGCCTCGCCCTCGAGGAACAGCGGACGGCCGAGCTTCAGCGCGAGGAATACCGCGGTCGCGAGGCTGCGATCGGCAATGTAGTGCCCGGCCTGCAGCAGGTCCTGGGCCTGGTCGATGGAACCGGGGATGGAGCCGGGCAGGGCGGCCATCTCAAATGCCTCGAATGCGGGCTACTTCTGGACCCACTGGCCGGAACTGTTCATGTAGTACATGCCCGGCTTCAGCTTCTGGGAAATGGTCTTCTCGGCCGCCAGGGCGCCGACCTCTTCCACCGGCACGCCTTTCTCGCCGGCGAGCTGCTGATAGATCTTTCGCCGCTGGGCGTTGATCTGCTCCTTCAGGCTGACGATATCCGGACCGGCGTTCGGATTGACGACGTCGACATAGCCGTCGGGCCGCTCGCCGAGCTGGCCCGCGGCACGGGCATCGTCCAGCGCGTCGGCATGCGCGATCGATGCCGTCAGCGCCAGGCAGAGAACAGCCGCCGCCGCGCGGAGCCAGGTCATGAAGGAATGCGGGATCTGTGTCATCACGGGTCTTCTTGTCGCCAGGAGATCTGAAAAGGTTCAGATCTGAAAAAGTTCAGATCAGAAAAGGTTCGGGTTGTTGTTCACCAGGCTCTCGACGTCCTTGTCCACCTTGACACGGACTTCCTGCTCGATCTTGACGTTGAGATTGATCACGATCGGTTTATCGGGCGCCTCGACCTTCACGGTCGGGTTACAGGCGGAAAGACCAATGACAAAAGACGCCAGGACGGCGCCGGTCGCGATCCGAGAGGCGCTTTGCGCCCGTCTATGAGAGGTTGGCACCCGAAGGCCCTTTATTGGTTGAACGATTTCAGCCTCTCGCGGATCATATCCGGCACTTGGTAGCCGGCCAAGCCCTTGCGCAGGGCCTCGTCCAGCCGCCCGGTGACCGAGAGATTAAACTCCACCGGGTAACCATTGTAAAAGCTGGGATTGCGCCCGGCGATATGCAAGCCCAGTTCGGTATCGCCGGTCGCCTTGCGGTCCAGGTCGATCTCGAGCTTGTCGTAATGGAAGTCGGAGAGGGCCGAGAGCGCCATCTTCACGCTGTCGCCGGCGCTGGCGAGGGCCGCCGGACCCTTGGTCGGGTCGTATTTCAGGGTGCCCGGCCCCTCGGCTTCCAGCTTGGCATGGTCAATCGCGAGCCCGGCCGGGAACAGGGTGACCGGGATCCCGCCCGTGAGCACACCTTCGCCGCTCAAGCCCGCAATGGCGAACAGCTCGAACAGGCGGGCGACGGCGATCTTCTGGACATTGAGATGGATCTGCTGCGCCGGCGCGCCGAGCTTCAGCGTCACCGGATCGAGTATCACCTTGCCGCTCATCATCTCGAGTTGGCTGGCCGCAAGGCTCAAGGTCTGTCCGTCGTCGATCTTGAAGCGCACCAGCCCATTGGTCAGCGGCAGGCCGACATCGGCGAGCTCGATCGAGACGATCTGGTCGGCGGCGGTCGTCAGCGGCCAGGGCTTGTCGATCTCCACCACGGAATTGAGGTTGCGCAGGGCGATCGGTCCGAGCTTGCCGGAGAGATTTTTCAGCGTGAGCGCGATCTGCGACGTGACTCCGTTCTTGTCGATCAGGATCGGGCCTTTGGCCGTGATCGTGCCGGCGACATCCTCGGTGGTATGCGCGAGATCGGCCATCAGATCCTTGGGCTGCAGTCCGCCCGGTGCAAAAGTGACATCCGGCAGATCGATGTCGAACCTGCCCTTGCCCGAGCCGAGATCGTAGCTGCCCTTCGCCGTCATGTTGGCCTTCGCGGCCGGGAGAGCGACCTTGGCCGAAGCGGTCAGCTTGTTGCCCTCGAGCGTCGCCTTGCCGTCGAGATTGCCGGGACCGATGCCGGAAGGACCGGTCCAGTTGCCGGCATTCAGGCTGATGTCGATCTTCCCGTCCTGGCCTTTGAGCGAGACGCCGACATTCTTCGCATTGAGCGGCGGCTGGCTTGCGGTGACGGTGCCGTTCTTGAGGTCGAGCGTGTATTGCGGCAGCCCGTCCGGCCCGACCGTGAAGCCCAGCGTGCCGTCCGGCATGGCCACCTGCAGCGGTGCCGCAAGCGCCGGCGTCGTCACTTCGAGTGTGGTCGAACCGACCGTTGCCGAAGCGGTGATCGGTGCATCCTCGGTCGGGTGGAAGGGCAGGGTGAAGACGGTCTGATCGGTCTTCTTGATCGTGAGGGTCGTGGGTTTCGAGAGCTTGACCGACGGGCCGACCACCGCCTGTGCGAACTTGATTGTGCCGTCGCGGCTCGGCCGCACCTGGAGCGCGTCGCCGGAATACTGAATCTGCAGGCCAAGGTCGAGCGCCGGCGATTTCAGTTGCACCGCGTTGAAGGTCGCCGTCTTCGTTTGCGCCTTCACGTCGAGCGTGGTCTGGACGTCGGTGTTGTCCGGAGCGAGATTGGCGAGGCTCGACCCCTGGAGCTGCAGCGCGAGGTCTTGCGACCAGCCGCCGGTCGCCTTGACGGTGAAGCTCGGTATCTCCAGCCGCCGCTCGGACAGCACAGCACGGCCGTCGCCCTCGACGTCCATCGGCGCCGGCTGGGCCGGGAAGGCGAGGCCGCTGCCGTTGAAGCTCCAGTCGGCGGCCAGGAACAGCGCGCCGGTGGCGATGCGGATCCCGCTCGAATTTGGATCGCCGGGCGGCGCTTTCAGTTGCGCGTTGAACTGCATCGTGCCCGCGGTCGGTTGCGGCAGGCCGAGCATCGGCCAAAGCGCCGAATCCGCCGTGAGATCGACGGTCACCTTGCCCTTGGGTTGCGGCGTCTGATCGCTCAAGGCCGCATTGAGGTCGAGACGCACCGCCGAGCGCTTGTAGGCCTCGGTCAGCGCGAACTGGCTGTAGATGATGCCCTGGTCGATGGTCGCCATGCCGTCGCCCGCGAGGTTGCCCATCGGCGTCCCGAGGTTGAGCACGATCTTGTGGATGATGATCGACGGCAGCGGCGTCTGCGCGCCGCCGTCCGGCTGCGGCTTGGTCAGCTCCCGCAGCATCGGATCGAGGTCGCCGAGCGTCAGCGAATGCCCATCATAACGCGCGTTGATCTCGATCCGGCCGATCTCGATCCGCTGCACCCGCATCGCCAGGGGCGCGTATTGCAGGCTGATATCGGTCGCCGTGACCTCGTTGCGGCCGCCGAGCGAGACCGAGGCGATCTGCGCCTGATCGCTGTCGAGGTGATTGATGGCGAGTGCGCTGGCGACGCCGTACTTCACCTCCAGCATCCTGGTCGCAGCCCAGGCCGCGAGATGGGTTCGCGCGAAGAAACCGATTGCGATCAGCAGGACCAGAACCAGGACAATGACGGCCGGCCATCGCCGACGCCGCTTCCTTCGCTCCGGTCCCGGCTCAGCCATCGCTCGTCCTCATCCCACCGATCGGACCCCCACCCGGTCGGTCCCAGTCAAAGCCCGCGCGACGACCGGCGCCGTCGCGCGGTTGCCAACTACTCGATCAGCCGCCGCCACCAGCCCCGCCGACGCGACTGATCGCCGGTCTCTTCCGGTGCCACGGTCCGCACACTTTGATCCGAAGAATCCCCGATCTCGATGACGGTCATCCGTGAAGATGCGGTTACGATCTCTTCGGCTGGATCGTCACTGCGGGCCGCCGCGGGCAATGGCGCGGGTTCCGGCGTGTAGGCCGGTGCGACATGCTCGCTCGCGGGAGCCGAAGGCTGGCGCCATTGCGGCGGCAGCGCTTCGGAATCCTCCGGCACGGCGGGCTGCTCGCCATGGGTTTCAGGCTGGTCGGATTCAGCTTGTCCTTCGCCCAGTCGTTCACCCTGGGGCTCACCCTGCGATGCGCCGTGCGCTTCATCCGGACCGCGCCGCGAACGACGACGGCCACCACGACGGCCACGCCGCCGCCGGCGGCGCCCATCGGCATCACCATTGGCGGACTCTTCGCCACCCTCGGCCTCGTCGCCGTCATCGGCGGCTTCGCCTTCGCCGGCTTCCGCCGCGATCGGGGCTTCAGCCGCGGGTTCTTCGCCTTGGCTCACGCCCTCGGCCGCCGCAGGTGCCTCGCCACCGCTGCGCTCGGCGGATTCGGTGAACTCGTCAGCGCTGAAGCGGTTGCCACGGCCGCGACGCCGGCGGCGGCGGCGGCGGCCACGGCCGCCTTGTTCCTCGTCACCCGAAGCCGCGGCGCCCTGGCCTTCCGCATCGGTCTCTCCGTCGGACTCCGCAGCGCCTTCGGTCTCGGTTTCGTCCTCGGCTTCCTCGACGACGTCTTCCTCGAGATCGATCTCGGCATCGGTCGGCAGCGGGAGCGGGACCGGGGCGGGCGGCAGTTCTTCGCCCGGCGCCAGCTGCTTGATCCGCTCCAGGCGGAAGTCCGGTGGCGTCAGGCTGTCGTCGCCGTTGACGTAGACGCGCACGCCGCGCCGCATTTCGAGCTGCGACAGCGCGGTGCGCTTCTGGTTGAGGATGTAGAGTGCGACCGCGGTCGGCGCGAAGACGCTGACGCCCGGGCTGAACGACTTGGTGATCTCTTCCTCGACCAGGCGCAGCACGTGAAGCGCGGTCGAATCCACCGAACGGATACGGCCGGACCCGCGGCAATGCGGACAGATATCGGTCGAAGCTTCCTGCAGCGAGGGATGCAGGCGCTGCCGCGACATTTCCAGCAGGCCGAAGGAGCTGATGCGGCCGATCTGGATCCGCGCGCGGTCGTTGCGCAGCGAATCCTTCAAGCGCCGCTCGACCGCGTTGTTGTTGCGGCCTTCCTCCATGTCGATGAAGTCGATGACGATCAGGCCGGCAAGATCGCGCAGCCGGAGCTGACGGGCGATCTCCTCGGCGGCCTCCGAGTTGGTCTTGGTCGCCGTCTCCTCGATGTTGCGCTCTTTCGTGGCGCGGCCCGAGTTGACGTCGATCGCGACCAGGGCTTCGGTCTGGTTGATGACGATATAGCCGCCCGAGCGGAGATGGACCGTCGGATTGTGGATCGCCGCCAGCTGGGATTCCACTTGGTAGCGCTGGAACAGCGGGATCGACTGGTCGCGGTAGAGCTGGACACGCTTCGCATGGCTCGGCGTCAGCATGCGCATGAAGGCTTTGGCCTGGGTGTAGCCTTCGACGCCGGCGACCACGATGTCGCCCATCTCCCGGGTGTAGACATCGCGGATCGAGCGCTTGATCAGGCTGGCTTCTTCATAGATCAGCGCCGGGGCGGAGGATTTCAGCGTGGTCTCGCGGATCTCGTCCCAGAGCCGCATCAGGTATTCGAAGTCGCGCTTGACCTCGGCCTTGCTGCGCTCGCTGCCGGCGGTGCGCACGATCACCGCCATGCCTTCCGGCACGTCGAGATCGTCTACGATCGACTTCAGGCGCTTGCGGTCGTTCAAGCTGGTGATCCGCCGCGAGATGCCGCCGCCGCGATCGGTGTTCGGCATCAGGACGGAATAGCGGCCGGCCAGCGACAGATATGTGGTGAGCGCCGCACCCTTGTTGCCGCGCTCTTCCTTGGTCACCTGGACCAGCAGGATCTGCCGGCGCTTGATGACCTCCTGGATTTTGTAGCGGCGCAGTGCACGCTGGCGGCGACGCCGGGCGTTTTCTTCATCGACTTCCGGATCGTCGTTCGGCGCGGGCTCGCTGCCGCCCACCGTGTCGAACACCTCTTCCGAGACCGGGACTTCGACCAGTTCGCCCTGGGACGGCAGAGGGAAATCGCCGTCGACGGAAAAAGCCGGTGCCTCTTCCTGGTGGAAAGCGCCGGCAACGGATGCTTCGGCCCGCGGATCCTCCACCGGCGCCTCTGCAGCAGGCGTTTCGCTTGCATCCTGGCGCAGGACATCCTGATGCGAGAGCAGCGGCATCGTCGCGTCGCCGCTCTCCGGCTCGTCGGCGTGATGGTGGTTGTCCTCGGCGCCGTCGAGCTGCGCCGCACCTTCCCCGTGCGGTTCGTCCGGAGCGTCGAAGAAGTGGTCACCCTCGGGGTGGTCATCCTCGTGGTTATCCCCCTCGTCGAGATCACCCTCGCCATGGTCGACCGCGGCGTGGTCGTCATGATGGTGATGGTGACCGTCGCCTTCGGCGTGCTCGTGCTGCGGTTCCGCCGTCTCTTCGGCATTTGTCCCGGCGGCAGCCTCCGAACGCCGTCCGCCGCGATGGCGACGGCTGCGGCGCGGCTTTTCTTCCGGCTCGCCTTCGAGTGCCGCCTGGGTCTCGCGGATCAGCGCTTCGCGATCGGCGATCGGGATGCGGTAGTAGTCAGGGTGGATTTCGCTGAAGGCCAGGAAGCCATGCCGGTTTCCGCCATACTCGACGAAACAGGCCTGCAGCGAGGGTTCTACGCGGGTGACTTTGGCGAGGTAGATGTTGCCTTTGAGCGGGCGGCGGCCCGCTATTTCGACGTCAAATTCCTCAAGCTTCTTTCCGTCGACCACCGCGACCCGCGTCTCTTCCGGGTGGGTGGCGTCGATCAACATTGTTTTGGCCATGCGGGAAATACTCCGGCGCGCGCCAGGCTCCGCCAAAGGCGGTGGAAGCCGGCGTCTGCGCAAATTGGGTTGGTGAATTCCAGGTGTTGGTCATGTTTACCTGTGGCGAACAGCGTCGCTCTGCGTATTCCCGGCGGACCGAAGTACCGCCGCGGGTCGCACCTGCGACGCCAAAGCAACCGGTTCGGGTCGGGATCGCTCGGGCCATTACGCGCCGCTTGAGCACACTCCCTAATGGCCGGACCGGCCAAAACCTGACTGCGATTGGGCGCCTTCCGGCGTCGTTAATCCTTCGTCAAGTCGCAGGCAGAATAGTGACCCAGGCCAACCAAGACAATGCCAATCCGCCCGAGTGCGTTGAGCCGGGCAAGCGGTCTTGGGTGAATCACTGAATTGTGTTGATTCACAGTAAGTTAACAAGTTATACTTTGACTCCTTTCTCGGGAGTTCGGACTAAATGCGCGGACTGAGGCGGGTTTTTGCTTGGACGGCAAGGATCGTTTTCCTTGTCGCGATTGCTTTTGCAGTCCCCGCCGCCTTTTCGAATCCGGCGTGGGCGAAGCCTGCGGTGACCGGCGCCAAGCTTGGCGTCGAGCCGAATTTGACCCGTGTCGAGCTCGCGCTCAGCGACTCTGCCGAATACCGAGTCTTCACCTTGGCCGACCCGAACCGCATCGTCATCGATCTCTCCGAAGTCGCCTGGAAAGTGAAGGAAGGCAAGAAGCTGCAGGGCCGTGGCCTGGTCGCCGCCTTGCGCTACGGCCTCTTCAAGACCGGTACGTCGCGGATCGTCCTCGACCTGACCGCGCCGGCGGCAGTGACCGACGCGCGGATCCTGCCCGCCAAAGGCAGCCAGCCGGTTCGCCTCGCGATCGATCTGCGCCCGACCGATTCGGCAGCCTTCAAGGCGGCGGCCCAGACCATTCTCTTCGCCTCGGCCGGCGCTTCGGCGCCCGGCGGCCCGGCGACCCCCGCCGAGATCGCACCCAAGGACAGCAAGGCGCCGAAACTGGCGGACGCCAAGATCCCCGGTTCAAAAACCGTCGATAAGGGTGGCGCCGTGACCTTGCAGGTCGCGCCGAAAGTAGAAGTGATCCCGGCTCCGCCACCGCCGGCCAAGCCGCTGATCGTGATCGATCCCGGTCATGGCGGCATCGATCCGGGCGCGCTCGGCTCCAATGCGATGGAAAAGAACATCACCCTCGCCGTGGCGAAGCAGCTGCGCCAGCAACTCCTGGCGACCGGCCGGTTCCGGGTGGTGCTGACCCGCGACAAGGACGTCTTCATCCCGCTGCGCGACCGCTTCAAGATCGCCCGGGACAAGAACGCCGACCTTTTCATTTCGCTGCACGCGGATTCCAACGCCAGCACCCAGGCGCGCGGCGCCTCGGTCTACACGCTTTCGGACAAGGCCTCCGACAACGAAGCGGAAGCCCTGGCCGCCAAGGAGAACAAATCCGACGTCATCGCCGGCGTCGATCTCTCCAAGGAAAACCAGACGGTCACCGGCATCCTGATCGACCTCGCCCAGCGCGAGACCACCAATATGTCGTCTCGCTTCGCCTCGATCCTGGTGAACGACCTCAGGAACGACACGATGATGCTGCAGAACAGCCACCGCTTCGCGGGTTTTGCGGTGTTGAAGGCTCCGGATGTCCCCTCCGTCCTGCTGGAGATGGGTTACGTCTCCAGCTCGCAGGATGAACAACTCCTGACCAGCGACCGACACCAGAGAAAACTGGCCGCGTCGATCACCCACGCGATCGAGGACTTCTTCGACTGGCGCGATATGGTCCGCCAGACCCGGGTCACGGAATCCGACGTTTCCGCGACCGAGGTCGCCAAGCTGCCTTAAGGACTGAAAGATCTCAGGCCCGCAGCGTCCGGCATGACCTGCGACACATAAGTCGCGGAATCAGCAACCAAAGTCGCAAATTTGCCTTGATCCGGCAGTAGCTTCCGCACTTATTCGTGACCGGATAGGACCGAAACGCTGGACCCTGGTTTTCCGGGACCGGGCAGGCTAGACAAAGCACCATGACCAACGAATTTCCGCCCCTGCGCGCCGTGCGTCTGGATGATGACGCGGGCGATGCCCTGCCGCCCCCACCGCTGCCGCCGGAAGAGCCCGAGCCGAAGCGCAAGCGGCGCGATCGTGACCCGAAGAAGAAGCGTCGCGGCGGCTTCCGCCTGCCTTGGGTCATCTCCTTTCTGCTGAGCGTGATCTTCATCGGCGGCACCGTCGCTGCGATCGGTGGCTGGGTCGCCTGGATGCATTATTCCGAGGGCCTGCCGGACTATTACCAGCTGGCCAGTTACGACCCGCCGGTGGTGAGCCGCGTCTATGCCGGCGACGGCCGCCTGCTTGCCGAATACTCGGTGGAGAACCGGGTCTTCGTGCCGATCGCCGCGATCCCGAAGCGCGTAATCAATGCCTTCCTCTCGGCCGAGGACAAGACCTTCTACACCCATCCCGGCATCGACGTGCCGAGCCTGCTGAAGGCCGCCTGGATCAACCTGCTCAACTACGGCCGTGACCGCCGCCCGATCGGCGCCTCGACCATCACGCAGCAGGTCACCAAGAACTTCCTGCTGACCAACGAGCTTTCCTATGGCCGCAAGGTCAAGGAAGCGATCCTCGCGCTGCGCATCGAGAAGGCGTTCTCGAAGGACCGCATCCTCGAGCTCTATCTCAACCAGATCTATCTGGGGTCCGGCAATTACGGCGTCGCCGCGGCGTCGATCAACTACTTCAACAAGTCGTTGAACGAGCTCACCATCGGCGAGGCGGCGTATCTCGCCTCGCTGCCGAAGGCGCCGAACAACTACAACATCAAGCGCAACCACGAGGCCGCACTCGATCGCCGCAACTGGGTGATCGACCGCATGCAGGAAAACGGCGTCATCAACGCCGAAGAAGCAACCGCCGCCAAGGCCGAGCCGCTGGAGCAGCGCGACCGCGCCGAGACCGAGCGCGTCACCGCCGACTACTTCGCCGAGGAGGTCCGCCGCGAGCTCGCACAGCGCTTCGGCCAGGACTCGCTCTACAAGAAGGGCCTCACCGTCCGCGCTACCGTCAACCCGGAGCTTCAGGTCGATGCCGACAATGCGCTCAGGAAGGCGCTGACGTCTTATGATCGCACCCGCGGTTATCGCGGCCCGCTGAAGCACCTCGAGCTCACCGACACCTGGAAGGACGAGCTTGCGAAGCTCGGGCCGATGCCCTGGCTCTATCAATGGCAGGCGGCGATCGTCCTCTCGACCGACAAGCAGGGCGCGAAGATCGGCCTGCAAGACGGGACCGAAGGCAATATTCCGCTGGCCGAGCTGATCTGGGCGCGCAAGCAGATGCCGGACTTCAGCCGCGGCCCGCAGGTCAAGTCGCCCGATGATGTGCTGAAGCCCGGCGACGTCGTCGCCGTCGAGCCGGTCGCGAAGGACAAGGACGACAAGGATTATCCGGCCGGCACCTATGCGCTGCGCCAGGTTCCGGAGGTTTCCGGCGCCTTCGTCGCGATGGATCCGCATACCGGCCGCGTGCTCGCCATGAGCGGCGGCTGGAACTATCAGCAGAGCGAGTTCAACCGCGCCACCCAGGCGATGCGCCAGCCGGGCTCCTCATTCAAGCCGGTCGTCTATCTCGCAGCACTTGAATCCGGCTTCACGCCATCAACCGTCATTCTCGATGCGCCGATGGTGATCAGCCAAGGTCCCGGCCTGCCGATGTGGCAGCCCGAGAACTTCAAGCAGGAATATTTCGGCCCGGCGACGCTGCGCGTCGGTCTCGAGAACTCGCGCAACCTGATGACCATCCGCGTTGCCCAGACCATCGGCATGGCGAAGGTCGCCGAGATGGCCGGACGCCTCGGTGTCATGGACAACATGCAGCAGACGTTGGCGATGTCGATCGGCGCCGGCGAGACCACTGTGCTCAAGATGGTGTCCGCCTATTCGATGATCGTGAACGGCGGCAAGAAGATCGAGCCGACCTTCATCGACCGCGTGCAGGACGGGCAGGGCTGGACCATCTATCGCCACGACCAGCGCAAATGCGACGGCTGCGCCGGCATCGCCTATGACGGCCAGCCGCCGCCGGAACTGCCGGACGAGCGCCCGCAGGTGCTGGACCCGATGGTCGCCTATCAGATGGTATCGCTGATGGAAGGCGTCGTGCGCCGCGGCACCGGCTCGGCTGTGAGCAAAGTCGGCAAGCCGCTCGCCGGCAAGACCGGCACCACCAATGACGGCCGCGACGTCTGGTTCGTCGGCTTCTCGCCCGACCTCGCGGCCGGGGTCTATATCGGCTTCGACCAGCCGCGGACACTCGGCGAGAAGGCGACCGGCGGCACTTTGTCGGCGCCGATCTTCCGCGACTTCATGCAGGCGGCGCTCAAGGACAAGCCGGCGACCCCGTTCCGCGTCCCGCCGGGCATCCGACTCGTCCGCGTCAACTACAAGACCGGCCAGCGCGTGCAGCCGGGCGACGAAGGGCGGATCATCTGGGAAGCCTTCCGTCCGGGCACCGAGCCCAACGGGGCGCCGATGCAGATCGTCGAAGGCGACAGCAGCTACAGCCAGGATGCGGGCTACGGCTCGGTCATTCCGCTCGACAGCCAGGTGCAGCAACAGGCGACGGATTCCGTGCCGCAGGACACCGCGACCAGCATCCTCGACATGCCGACCCAGACGCCTCAGGTGACCTACACCCAGCCGCTCTATGGCCCGGGCGAGGGCTCCAACCCGGCCGACTATCACCCGACCAATGTCGCGCCGCCGGGCGTCGGCGTCACGCAGCCGGCACCGGATGCGACGACCACGACGGCGCCGGCACCGGTCGATGGTAATATCGCACCGAACCAGGTGGGCGAGCTCGGCCAGACGCCACCGCCGGCGCCTTTGCCGAACTCGGTGGATCAGCTCAACAGCGAGCCGCCGGCCCCGACACAGCCGTTGTCGAACGAGGACCTCACGCGTCCGCTCGATCCGGCATTGGGCGGCACGCCGCCGGCGCCACCGCCCGCAGCCGCGCCCGCACCGGCCGATTCATCGGGCGGGCTCTACTAGCAAAACTACAGGACGTTGACGCGGCGGCCGGATTCCCCCATGTTCCGGCCGCTTTTCTTGAAGGATGGAACACGGCCATGCGCGCTGAGATCGAGCAGGCGGCGACGGAGATCAGATCCTCGCTGGCGCTGCTGAGGAGGCATCTTTGACTGGGACAACGCTCTGCGTCGTCTCGACGAACTGAACGCGCTCGCCGAAGATCCGACTCTCTGGGACAAGCCCGAAAAAGCGCAGAAGATCATGCGCGAGCGTACGCATCTCTCGGATGCGATCGGCGCCTTTCGCGCGATGGAGCGCGAGCTCGACGATGCCCTGACGCTGGCCGAGCTCGGCGAGGCCGAAGGCGACAATGCTTCGGTAGACGAAGCGCAGCGCAATCTCCTCGCCTTGAAGGCGCACGCCGCCAAGCGCGAGCTGGAATCGCTCTTGTCCGGCGAAGCCGACATGAACGACTGCTATCTCGAAGTCCATGCCGGCGCCGGCGGCACCGAGGCGCAGGACTGGGCGCAGATGCTGCTCCGGATGTATGTGCGCTGGGCCGAGCAGCACGGCTACAAGGTCGAGTGGATGGAAGAGAGTGCCGGCGAAGAAGCCGGTCTCAAATCCGCGACCGTCGAGATCAAGGGCCCCAATGCCTATGGCTGGCTGAAATCGGAATCCGGCATCCACCGCCTGGTCCGCATCTCGCCGTTTGACTCGAATGCACGGCGTCATACGTCGTTCTCGTCGGTCTGGGTCTATCCGGTGATCGACGACGACATCCAGGTTGAAGTCCTGGACAAGGATTTGAAGGTCGACACCTTCCGCGCTTCCGGCGCGGGCGGCCAGCACATCAACAAGACCGACTCTGCGATCCGCATCACGCATATGCCCACAGGGATCGTCGTCTCTTGCCAGGCCGACCGCTCGCAGCATCGCAACCGTGCGATGGCGATGGACATGCTGAAGGCGCGCCTCTATGAAGCCGAGCTCCGCAAGCGCGAGGAAGCGAGCGCCGCGATCGAGGCGCAGAAGACCGATATCGGCTGGGGTCACCAGCTGCGGTCCTACGTGCTGCAGCCCTATCAGATGGTGAAGGACCTCCGCACCGAGGTCGAAACCAGCGACACGCAGGGCGTGCTCGACGGCGACATCGACCGGTTCTTGTCGGCGGCCCTCGCCGCGAAGATCCAGGGCGGGCCGAACGGCGCGGAGAAGCACTAGGAGGAAACCTGAAGCACCGAGGTGCCGAGGTTCGAAAGCCCCCGGTTTCAATGGGTTTCGCGCGGCAATGAAACGCGAATAGCGGAATGCCGACGGCCGGTATACTTCTAGTCCGGCGCAGGAGTGCGCCTCTTGCCCAACCGGCCGTAAGCGTTCACGTCAGCCAACGCACCCATTTTTGGAGTGCGTGTGCATGCTTGCCACCGATCGGCCGGACCTGGCCAACCGTCGCGTCGTCGTCCTGACGGCAATTCTGTTTCTTTCCTATCTTGCCGTTGCCATGTCGCTTCCGGCGGTGCCGGTGCATGTCGTCCAGGGCCTCGGCTTCAGCAATGCCTTCGGCGGGCTGGCGGTCGGCATCGCCTTTCTGTCGACCATCCTGACCCGTGCCTATGCGGGCGCGCGTTCGGATCGGCGCGGCGCCAAATTCTCCATGCAGCAGGGCCTGATCCTCTACGCCGTCGCCGGCATGACATGCATGGCATCGAGCTGGTCGAGCCTTCCCGCCGAGGGCGCCTATGCCGTGCTGATCGTCGGCCGATTGCTGCTGGGCCTCGGCGAGAGCCTCGCCATGGTGGGCATGGTGAGCTGGTCGATCGGTCTCATGGGCCAGGCGCGATCGGGCAAGGTCCTGTCGCTGGTCGGAATGGGCATGTATGGCGCGTTTGCCGCCGGCGGGCCGCTGGGCCTCTGGCTCTTGAGCGAGCTCGGCTTCGCCGGGCTGATGGGCGTCTGCACGGTGTTGCCACTGCTCGGACTGATCGCGATCCATCGGATGCCGGGTGTGGCACCGCATGCCGGCCAACGCGAGCCGCTAGGGAAGATCATCGGCCGGATCTGGCGGGCAGGGGCCGCCGTCGGATTGCAGGGCGTCGGCTTCGCAGCGCTCGGTGCATTCTTTTCGCTCTACTTCCTCAGCCGCGGCTGGCCGTATGCCGGGCTCGGCCTCACCTGCTTTGGTGTCGGCTTCGTCCTGATCCGCATCCTCTGCGGCCATCTGCCGGACAAGATCGGCGGCACGCGCGTCGCCATTGTCTCCTTGGTGGTCGAAGCCTGCGGGCAGTTTCTCTTATGGCTGGCGCCCGGCCCGGAACTGGCGCTGCTGGGCGCCCTGCTGACAGGACTCGGCTGCTCGATGGTGTTTCCGGCCATGGGCTCCGAGGTCGTCAAGCAGATGCCGCCGCAACTTCGCGGCACGGCGATCGGCGGCTTCGCCGCGTTTCAGGATCTCGCCTACGGCGCGACCGGTCCGCTGGTCGGACTGCTCGCCGATTCCTCCGGCTATGCTGTGGTGTTCTTGGTTGGCGGATTGGCGGCGACGCTCGGGCTTTGGATGGCCGCCCGCGCACATCAGCTGGTGCGCGTCCAGGCTACAATTTGAGCAGCGCAAGGCGCGCTGCTCAAAATCGCATCATATCCGTCAATGCAGCGCACGGATTCCTGCCGGAATCTCGCTGGCACCCTTTTTGCTGTTACAGCCGTAATCGCACGCCGGTGAACGGCGGCGGTTGACAGGAGAGACTTGCGGCTGCGGCGGCGTGGATCCGTCCGTTGAAGCAGGAGGCTGGCTGCCGTGCTTGATGGCGCGGCGGCCGATGCCTCCGTTGGTAACGCAGGGGGATCATGAACGGCACCCTCGAGCTGGCGTTCGACAGCAACGGAACCGCCGGTGCGACGCGGCTTGCGCATTTGCACCAGGCGGCGCCCTTGCGCGCGCTTTTCCCGGAGACCTGCCGCATGGATCTTCCCGTCGTCGCGCTGACCGCGACCTGCGGCGGCTTCACCGGCGGCGACCGGATGCGCACCATGATCGAAATGGGCGCCGGCACCAAGGCGATGGCGATCGCCCAGGCCGCGGAGAAGCTCTACCGCTCGACCGGCGACGAGACACGGATCGAGATCGCGCTCGATGTCGAAGCCGGCGGCTGGCTGGAATGGCTGCCGCAGGAAACTATCCTCTTCAACGGCGCGCGGATGCGGCGCCAAACTTCGATCGAACTGGCCGACGATGCCGCAGTGCTGGCCGGCGAGATCCTGGTCTTCGGCCGCAGCGCCCACGGCGAAACCATGACGCGCGGCCTGGTGCATGACGCCTGGTCGGTGAAGCGCAAGGGCATGCTGGTCTGGGCCGATCGCTTTCACGCCGCCGATGCGCTGCTGATCGAAGCACTCGAGCATCCGGCGGCGCTCAAAGGCATGCGTGCCACGGCGATGCTGGTCCATGTCGGCCCCGGCGCGGAGCAGCGCCTTACGCTGCTGCGCGACCTCATGCTGCTGGCACCGGCGGAAGTGCGCTGCGCTGCGACCGTGGTGAACGGCGTGCTGGTCGCACGCTGGCTCGCCGCCGATGCGCTGACCCTGCGTCCGTCATTCGCCGCCGCCTGGATGGCCTTGCGCAACGCGGCGCAAGGCCTGGCGCCGCGGCTTCCTTCCTTCTGGCTGCATTGAGAACGGGGTTATGCGTCTCACCGAACGGGAAAAAGACAAGCTGCTGATCGCCATGGCCGCAATGGTGGCGCGGCGGAGGCTGGAGCGCGGCTGCAAGCTCAATCATCCGGAAGCGATCGCGCTGATCGCCGACACGGTGGTCGAGGGCGCGCGTGACGGCCGCAGCGTCGCCGAGTTGATGCGCGACGGCGGCACAGTGCTGACCCGCGCGCAGGTGATGGAAGGCATCCCCGAGATGATCAAGGAGATCCAGGTCGAGGCGACCTTTCCTGACGGTGTGAAGCTCGTCACCGTCCATCACCCGATCCGCTGAAGGTGCCGCAATGATCCCAGGCGAACTCTTTGTGCTGCAAGGCGAGATGGTTCTGAACGAAGGCCGCGACACGGTGAAGCTCACCGTCGCCAACAAGGGCGACCGGCCGATCCAGGTCGGCAGCCATTTCCATTTTTTCGAGACCAACGCGGCGCTCGACTTCGACCGTGCCGCCGCGCGCGGCTTCCGGCTCGACATTCCGGCCGGCTCCGCGGTGCGCTTCGAGCCCGGACAATCGCGCAACGTCACGCTGGTGAAGATCGCCGGCGATCGCATCATCCACGGCTTCGGCGGCAAGATTTCAGGGAAGTTGGACTGACCATGGCCTATCGGATGGACCGCCAGACCTATGCGCTGACCTACGGGCCAACGGTCGGCGATCGCCTGCGCCTCGCCGACACCGATCTCATCATCGAGATCGAGAAGGATTATGCGATCTACGGCGAGGAGGTGAAGTTCGGCGGCGGCAAGGTGATCCGCGACGGCATGGGCCAGTCGCAGCGGAGCCGGACCGAGGGCGCGGTCGATACCGTCATCACCAATGTCGTGATCCTCGACTGGTGGGGCATCGTGAAGGCCGATGTCGCCTTGAAGGACGGCCGCATCGCCGCGATCGGCAAGGCCGGCAATCCCGACACCCAGCCCGGCGTCACCATCGTCATCGGCCCCGGCACCGAAGTGATCGCCGGTGAAGGCCGCATCATGACGGCGGGCGGCGTGGATTCGCATATCCACATGATCTGCCCGCAGCAGGCCTGGGAGGCGCTCTATTCCGGCGTCACCACCTTGATCGGCGGCGGCACCGGCCCTGCGGAAGGCACCAGCGCCACCACCTGCGCGCCCGGCCCCTGGCATATCGCGCGGATGCTGCAGGCAGCTGAAGGCATGCCGGTCAATATCGGCCTGCTCGGCAAGGGCAATGCCTCATTGCCGGCCGCTTTGCGCGAGGAGGTGAAAGCGGGTGTCGTCGGCCTGAAGCTGCATGAGGATTGGGGCACCACGCCGGCCGCGATCGATTGCTGTCTCTCGGTCGCGGACGAGATGGACGTCCAGGTCGCGATCCACACCGACACGCTGAACGAATCCGGCTTCGTCGAGAATACGATCGCGGCGTTCAAGGATCGCGTCATCCATGCCTATCACACCGAGGGCGCCGGCGGCGGCCATGCGCCGGACATCATCAAGGTCTGCAGCCTGCCGAACGTGCTGCCGTCCTCGACCAACCCGACCCGGCCCTTCACCGTCAACACGCTCGACGAGCATCTCGACATGCTGATGGTGTGCCATCATCTCGATCCACGAATCCCGGAGGATGTCGCCTTCGCGGAGAGCCGGATCCGGCGCGAGACCATCGCTGCCGAGGACATCCTGCACGATCTCGGCGCCATCAGCATGATGTCCTCGGACAGCCAGGCCATGGGAAGGGTCGGCGAGGTCATCATCCGCACTTGGCAAACCGCGCATAAGATGAAGGCGCAGCGCGGCGCGCTCGCCGGGGACCCGGCGCAGAACGACAACAATCGCGTGAAGCGTTACGTCGCCAAGTACACGATCAACCCGGCTTTGGCGCAGGGCATGGCGCATGCCGTCGGGTCGATCGAGATCGGCAAGCTCGCCGATCTCGTGCTCTGGAAGCCGATGTTCTTCGGCGTGAAGCCGGACATGGTGCTGAAATGCGGCATGATCGCCGCGGCGCCGATGGGCGATCCCAATGCCTCGATCCCGACCCCGGAGCCGGTGCACTACCGCCCGATGTTCGCGGGCTTCGGCCGGGCGCGCCAGGCGAGCTGTGTCACCTTCGTCAGCGCCGCGGCGCTTGCCGACGATGTCGGCGCCAAGCTGGACCTGAAGCGGGAGCTGATCGCGGTCAAGGGCACGCGCGCGGTGATGAAGCGCGACTTGAAGCTCAACGACGCGATGCCTGAGATCGAGGTCGATCCCGAGACCTATGAAGTCCGCGCCGACGGCGAGCTGCTCGTCTGCGAGCCCGCGACCGTGCTGCCGATGGCGCAGCGCTACTTCCTGTTCTGAGCTGCGGAGGTGTTCTCAGGTGCACATACACTCGTCACACCGCTCGCCTTCATCACGCCGGAGCGCCCGCGCCTGCGGACGGCGATCCGCCGCAGCCGGATTCCGATAACCATGCGCCAGGCACTGCAATGGCATAAAGCCGGGACTTGGCCGGAGGTCGAAGCGGCAGGCACGGTGACGCTGAGCTATGCCGATCGCTGCAAGCGGCGCATCCAGATGAGCGACGATGCCGGCGCCGGCTTCCTCCTCAGCCTGCAGCGCGCGGTGCGCCTTTCCGACGGCGATGGACTGCAGCTGGACCAGGGCGGCTATCTTCGCGTGGTCGCAGGACCGGAGCCGCTGGTTGAGGCGGTGGCACAGAATGCCCAGCACCTGGCGAAGCTTGCCTGGCATATCGGCAACCGCCATGTGCCGGCGGAGATCGTCGATGGCCTGCGCCTGCGCATCGTCGCGGATTCCGTGCTCGAAGCCATGCTGCGTCAGCTCGGCGCCGAAGTCAGACGGATCGAGGCGCCGTTCGCGCCGGAGGGCGGTGCCTATGCGCAGCTCGGGATTCACCCGCATGCGCATTGACCCGCATTCGCCGGGCGGCGATGCGGGCGAATCCGGCCTGCTGTTGCTGCAGGCCTGGCTCTCGCCGGCCTTTCCGGTCGGCGGCTATTCGTACTCGCACGGGTTGGAATACGCCGTTGAAGCCGGTGCTCTCCCGGACCGCCCGGCGTTGCAGAACTGGATCGAAGGGATCCTGCTGTTGGGTGCCGGCCGCAACGATGCGCTGCTGATCCGCGAGATCCACCGCGCCGTCAACGCACGGGAGTTCGAGCGCTGCGACGAGATCGCCGCCTTCGCCTCGGCATTCCGCGGCACATCGGAGCTGGCGCTCGAAGCCTCGGCGCAGGGTGCGGCTTTCCTGAAGGCGCTGATCGCGGGCTGGCCTGAGATTTCCGCCGCCGAGCCTTTGCGCCAGTGGAAGCGGCCGGTCTATGCCGTCGCCTTCGGCGCGGCGGCGGCAGTCGCGGGCGTCGGCCTGCGGCAGGCGACCATCGCCTATCTGCACGCCTTCTGCTCCAACCTCGTTTCGGCGGCCTTGCGGCTGATGCCGATCGGGCAGAGCGACGGGCTCGCCTGTCTCGCCAACCTCTCGAAGACGCTGCCGTCTCTGGCCGACGCACTTGAGCTGGTGCCGTTCGACGATATCGGCGCTGCGGCCTTGATGGTCGATGTCTTCAGCATGCGCCACGAAACCCAATACACGAGGCTGTTCCGCTCATGATCGCGCCCCAGCTTTCCAATCTCCCGGTTCGCGTCGGCGTCGGCGGTCCTGTCGGCTCCGGCAAGACCGCTTTGCTGGAAAGGCTCTGCCGCTGCATGGCCGGCAGCTATGACATCGCCGCCATCACCAACGACATCTACACCAGCGAGGATGCGGCGTTTCTCACCCGCTCCGGCGTGCTGCCGGCCGAGCGCATCCTCGGCGTCGAGACCGGTGGTTGCCCGCACACCGCAATCCGCGAGGATGCCTCGATCAACCTTGCCGCGGTCGATCAGATCACGGCGCGGTTTCCGGCCCTCGAATACGTGTTCGTCGAATCCGGTGGCGACAATCTCTCCGCCACCTTCTCGCCGGAGCTGGCCGATCTCACGATCTACGTCATCGACGTCTCGGCAGGGGACAAGATCCCGCGCAAGGGCGGGCCGGGCATCACGCGCTCGGATCTCCTGGTCATCAACAAGATCGATCTGGCACCCCATGTCGGCGCCGATCTCGATCTGATGGCGCGCGATGCCGCGAAGATGCGGGGCGTGAAGCCGGTGGTCTTCGCCAATATGCGCGACGGGACCGGGCTGGAGGCGATCGTCGGCTTCCTCCTGGATGCCGGCGGCTTCCCGCACCGGAAATCCAGCTTCGCCGAGAGCCTGCCGCCGCTCACCGAGTGGAGCCGAGGCCTGGCGCGATGAGCGTCACGCTCGTGTCGCGGGACCGCCTAGAAAAACATCATCGCCCCATGAGCTGCCTATTTGATGAGCAGAATCCTGGATCCTTCGATCTAACCCCGCTGGATTCCTTCACTTTTCCGGTTGGCACGGCGGTTGCTTTTACTGTTGCGCTGCAAAAAGAAAACGGAGGGGCGGCGATGCGTTGGGCTGCGGGACAGTTGGGTCTCAATATGGATTCGAAGCGGATCATGGCATCCGCCCTGGGTATCGGGCTGATGCTGCTGCCCGCCCTGGCAATGGCGCAGGACGCCGCCGCACCGGCTGCGGATGCCGCAGCGGCCGCCGCGCCTGCGGCCCCGCCGCCGGCGATCAACAGCGGCGACACGGCATGGATGATGACCTCCACCGCCATCGTCCTGATGATGACCATTCCGGGCTTGGCGCTGTTCTACGGCGGCATGGTCCGCAAGATGAACATCCTCGCCACCATCATGCAGTCCTTCGCGATCACCTGTCTGATCACCGTGGTCTGGATGATCGTCGGCTACACCCTCGCGTTCAGCCCAGGTGGCTCCTTCATCGGCAACATGGACCGCTTCATGCTCTCCGGCATGGGCGTCGATGCCGCTTCCGGCACCATTCCGGAATCGGTCTTCATGATGTTCCAGATGACCTTCGCGATCATCACCCCGGCGCTGATCGCCGGCTCCTTCGCCGACCGCATGAAATTCAGCGCCATGTGCATCTTCATGGTGGCGTGGTCGATCCTGGTCTACTCGCCGGTCGCCCACATCATGTGGCAATCCGACGGGTTCATGTTCAAGGCGGGCATCCTCGACTTCGCGGGCGGCACCGTCGTGCACATCAATGCCGGCATCGCCGGCCTGGTCTCGGCCCTCGTCCTCGGCAAGCGCATGGGTTACCCGAAGACGGCCTTCCCGCCCTACAACCTGGTCTTCGCCGTGATCGGCGCCAGCCTGCTCTGGGTGGGTTGGTTCGGCTTCAACGCCGGCTCCGCCCTGGCCTCCGGTGGCCGTGCGGGCATGGCGATGACCGTCACCCAGATCGCGACCGCCGGCGCCGGCATCGCCTGGATGATCGTGGAATGGACCATCAAGAAGAAGCCTTCGGTGCTCGGCATCATCTCCGGTGCGGTCGCGGGTCTCGTTGCGATCACCCCGGCCTCGGGCTTCGTGACCCCGGGCGCGGCACTGCTGATCGGCCTCATCGCCGGTGTGGTCTGCTTCTTTGCCGCGACCACGGTGAAGCACATGCTCGGCTACGATGACTCGCTCGATGCCTTCGGCGTGCACTGCGTCGGCGGCATCGTCGGCGCCCTGCTGACCGGCGTCCTCGCCAACGAGGCGATCGGCGGCGTCGGCGGCAGCGTGCACCAGCTCATCATCCAGGTGGAAGGCGTCGCCCTGACCCTGGCCTGGTCCGGCATCGGCAGCTTCATCATCTTGAAGGTGATCGACCTCGTGATCGGTCTCCGCGTCTCGGAGGATGTGGAGCGAGATGGTCTCGACCTCGGGCTGCACGGGGAGACCGTGCAGTAAGAGGCGCGACGACCGGCGTCGCGGACGGCACTCCCAGACCGCCCGCGGCGCCGGACCAATCCAGAGACCCGGCTGCACACCCTCTTGACCCCATAGGGACCGTGCAGCCGGGTTTTCTATTGCGTGTAATAGGCGGCCGGCATCCCAGCCGCGGCGCGGGCGGTGTCATTGAAGGGCGGCTTCAGCGCGCCGCGGAAATGCTGCTTCAAGAGCGCCTGCCAATGCGCTTGCGGATCGTGGCCCGCGGCTTTCGCAAAGTGCTCGAACCAGCGCATGCCGGCGGCGACGTGGCCGATCTCGTCCTGATAGATGCGCTCGAGCAAAGCGGCGGTCGCTTCGTCGCCGGCGCGTTGCATGTCGGCGACGGTCGCCGGCGTCACATCGAGCCCGCGCGCCTCCAGCACCAAAGGCACGATGGCGAGGCGTGCGAGCAGATCCTGCGCGGTGACGGTCGCGGCTTCCCACAAACCGTCATGTGCGGGGAGGTCGCCGTAGTTTGCGCCCAGCTCCTGCAGGCGCGCGGAGAGCAGCTCGAAATGCAGCGCCTCCTCATCGGCGACCTTGACCCAGTCGTCGAAGAAGGCGCGCGGCATTTCCTCGGTGCCGAAGCGGGCGATCAGATCCCAGGCGAGATCGATCGCGTTCAACTCGATGTGGGCGAGGGCGTGGAGCAGGGCGACGCGCTTCGCGGCATTTCCGCCGGCCTTGCGCTTCGGCATCTCCTTGGGCGCGAGCAGAAGCGGGCGGTCGGGACGGGCGGGGCGGTCCGGTGGCAGTGCGGCGCCCAGCGACAGATCCTCGGCCCGCCAGGCTTCAGCCGCGCTATGGCTCGCCGCCGCCTTGACCGCGGGGTCGGCGGTCGCAAGCACTGCGACAGCGGATTCCAGAAGGGTCGGCATGGCTTTCTTCTAAGGCATTGATTTCTGGGGCGTTCAATCACGCCGGCCGCCAGCTCTAGCCCGCCCAGCCCGAGGCCTCAAGTCCGCTTGATCTTTGTTCTATTATCAATATCATTATTGATAATGAATCGAGCGGGAGGGGAGCGCCGTTGCGCCCGAAGGATGCGATCTACGCGGCGGTGAAGCGCCGCATCGTGCTGAACGAGCTGCGGCCCGGTGTCGTGCTGACGGAGCTTGCCCTCGCCGCCGATCTCGGCTGCAGCCAGGGACCGGTGCGCGAGGCGCTGATGCGTCTCCAGGAAGACGGGCTGGTTCTGCGCAAGGGCCATCGCGGCACGGTGGTGACGCCGCTCAATCCCGACGAAGCCGAGGAGATCCTGGCCCTGCGCCGGCGGATCGAGATTCGTGCGGCGCCGCGCGCTGCGAGCGCCGTCGATGCCGCGGCGCTGGAGCGGTTGAACCGGCTGCGCACGCGCATGGCGGAGGCGGCCGAGGACGGCGACGAATACCGGCTGATCGAGCTCGACACCGAATTCCATCTGGAGATTTTCCGTCTCGCCGGTCTGCGGGCGCTGGAGCAGATCCTGGTGCGCTGCATGCTGCATTCGCATCGCCAGAAGCTCTGGGAGCCGCGGCATCGCCGTCCGCTCGCAGAAACCGCCGCGCGCCATGACGTGCTCTACGATCTCCTGGCGGCGCGCGACGGCGCGGGCCTGGCGCAAGCCTTGGGTGGGCATATCGACACGATCGTCGATGTCGATGCGGTGCGCGACGCATCATGAGCCCCCAATTCGCCGCCAATGGCGTCGTCGATCCCGACATGGCGCCGATCCTCAACGCGATGCGGGTCGCCGGCCCGGTCGATTATGCAGCGATGCCGATCGAACGGGCCCGGGCGATCTTCGCCCAGGGCTGCGAGCCTTGGTGCGCGCTCGCTCCGAAAGTCGCGACGGTAGAGGACGTGACCTTGCCGGGTGTCTACGCGCCGCTCCGCGCGCGGCTCTATCGGCCAAGCGCAGGCATCCTGCCACTCGTGATCTTCGTGCATGGCGGCGGATGGACTTTCGGCTCGCTCGATTCCCATGAGAACGAGATCCGCCATCTGGCATTGAGTTCGGGTGCGGCGGTGCTCGGCATCGACTATCGCCTGGCGCCCGAGCATCCGTTCCCGGCGCCGCTTGACGATGTGCTGGCGGCAATTGCCGCGGTCAAAGCCGGGGTGCTCGGCGACGGAATCGATCCGGCGCGCTTCGCGCTGGCGGGCGATTCCGCCGGGGCCAACCTCGCGCTGGGCGCGTTGCTCACCTTGCGCGATGCCGGCGAGACGACGGCGCGTGGCGCGATCTTCTATTACGGCTGCTTCGCGCCGATCTTCGACACCGCGAGTCACCGGCGCTGGGGCAACGGCATGTTTGGCCTCTCCTCAGAACGGATGCGCTGGTACTGGAAGAACTTCCTCGGCGGCAAGCTCGAAGATGCGCCGGTCCGCGCGGCGCCGCTCCATGCCGATCTCGCGCAATTGCCGCCGTTCTATCTGGTGGCGGCCGGGCTCGATCCCCTGCACGACGACACGGTGCTGATCGCCGAGCGCCTGAAACGCGCGGGCGTCGAGCATCAGGTCGAGACCGTGCCGGGCGTCATCCATGGATTCTTGCGCAACACCCCCCGCATCGCTGCCGCACGCCGCAGCCTCGCGGCGGCGGGCGAATTCCTGAAGACGAAACTCAATTAAGAACCAACCCACTGGGAGGATAAAATGGAACGCAGGACTTTTCTGAAGCTGACCGGCGCCACCGCGCTGACGAGCGCACTCGCGAGACCCGCGCTGGCGGCGCAGACCAACGTGCGCTGGTGGTATCACTTCGACAATGCGCAGAACACGCCGGCCGAGTTGGTGGCGAAGTTCGAGGCGGCCAATCCCGACATCAAGATCACGGCGGAGAGCATTCCCTGGGGCGGCGGCAACGATTATTACACGCGCCTGTTCGCGGCGTTGGTCGCCGGCCAGGCGCCGGATTGCGCGCAGGTGAAGCTCTCGAACCAGGCGCGGCTCATGGAGATGCAGGCCCTGGAGCCGCTCGACCAGATGGTCGCCGGCTGGGATGCGCGCAAGGACATTTCCGACAACATCTGGAAGCTCAACAAGGCGGGCGACGGGCATCAGTATTACCTGCCGCTGCATTACGTGGTGCTCTATCTCTATTACCGCGGCGATCTGTTTGACGCGGCGGGGCTGAAGGCGCCGACCAATTTCGATGAGTTCCTGACCGCGGCGAAGGCGCTGACCAAGGATGGCGTCTCCGGCTTCGGCATGCGCGGCGGCGCCGGCGGTTATGACAATTGGGGTCCGTTCGTGCTCGGCGGCGGCGCCAATTTCCAGAAGGGCGGCATGACCTCCGAAGCCGCACTGAAGGCGAACCGCTTCTATGTCGGTCTCGCGACCGAACAGAAGGTCGTGCCGCCTTCGGCGCCGACCGACGGCTTCAAGCAGATCACCGCCAATTTCAAGGCGGGCCGCAGTGCGATGCTGATCCATCATGTGGGCTCGTCCAACGATCTCGTGGCGGCGCTCGGCGACAAGCTGCAGGCCGCTCCGGTCCCGCATGGGGCGGACGGCAAGGGCTGGACGCTCTATGGCGATGAGTCGAATGCGATCTTCGCCTCATCGAAGGTGAAGGAGGCGGCGTTCCGCTGGATCAGCTTCCTGTCGACCGGCGAGAACAACGTGGCGCTGACCAAGCTTTCCGGCCAGCTTCCCGTGACGACCTCCGGCGCCACGCTCGACACCAGCCACCAGGCCCGCTTCGTCAAGGCGAGCACCGACTCTCTGCCGATCGCCGGCGTGCTGCCGGATTCGCCGAAGACCGCCGACTTCGTCGGCACGGTCTGGCCCACCAACATGCAGCAGGCGCTGCTCGGCCAGATTTCGCCCGACGACATGATGCAGGCGATCGAGAAGCATTTTAACGGGTGATGCATCACTGCCTTCGCACCATGGCGATCCCATTAAGACCGTCATGGTCCACCGCGGACGAATGTCCGCATTTGCGGACTGTGGCGGACCATCCACGAGTTCCTCTCGTGCGATGGATGCAAACTCGTGGATCCTCCGCCTTCGCGGAGGATGACGAGATTCTACTTGATGCGAAGAGAAGTTATTCAGCAGTGATTTCGTGAGCAGCACCGCCACAACCATCCCCATGCGCCGCACCTTGCTGCCGTTTGCCTTTCTGGCGCCGGCGCTGGTGATCGAGCTTGGGATCATCGTCTATCCGGTGCTCCAGACGTTCTGGATGTCGCTGCATGACTTCGTGCTGTTCCGGCCGAACAATGCGCCCTTCATCGGGCTCGGCAACTTCATGCGGGCGTTCGGCGATCCGGTGTTCTGGACCGCGGCCTGGAACTCCGTGATCTGGATCGTGCTGGTGGTCGGGTTCCAGTTCCTGCTGGGCCTCGCGACCGCTCTGCTCTTGAACCAGAGCTTCTGGTGGCGCGGCCTCGCGCGGGCGCTCGTGATCATTCCCTGGGCACTGCCCAGCGTCATTACGGCGCTGATGTGGAGCTGGATGTATGACTACGATCTCGGCGTCATCAATGACGTGCTGTCGCGCCTGGGGCTGATCGATGCGCCGATCGCCTGGCTGGCGCGGGCCGACACGACCTTGGGCGCCGTCATCCTGGCGCTGGTCTGGCAGGGCTTTCCCTTCTTCGCGGTGATGATCCTCGCCGGATTGCAGACCGTGCCGGGCGAGCTCATCGAGGCGGCGGAAATCGACGGCGCCAATGCGTTCCAGCGTCTCACCAAGGTCATACTGCCCTCGATCGCCGAGGTGATCGCGACGGCTTTGCTGCTGCGGACGATCTGGGTGGCGAACTCGCTCGACGTCATCCTGGTGATGACCGGCGGCGGCCCCGGCTACACCACCTACACCGTGCCGCTCTATGCCTTCCTGAAGGCCTATACCAGCATGGAGTTCGGCTATGCCGCGGCGCTCGCCCTCATCATGACGGCGCTGCTCCTGCTAGTGATCTACGCCTATGTCCGGCGTGCGGCGCGGGAGCTCTAGTCATGGCCGTCGATCGCCGCTCCCGCGCCGCCCGCATCCTCCAGGTCGAGATCCCGATTCTGCTGATCATCATCTTCGCGATCGGGCCCTATCTCTGGATGATGCTGACCTCGGTCAAGCCGGACGCGGATATCACGCAGTATCCGCTGCGCTATTGGCCGAGCGCCATCACCTTCCAGCACTACGACGACCTGCTGGCGCATACCAGTTTCGCCGCCAATCTGCTGAACAGCCTGATCGTGGCGATCGGCGCCGTCCTGGTCGGACTCGCGGTCTCCGTGCCGGCGGCTTACGCCTTCTCGCGCTTCCGCTTCGCCGGAAGGCGGGTCCTGATGACCCAGTTCCTGGTCATCAACATGTTCCCGATCGTGCTGCTGATCATTCCGCTCTTCGTGCTGATGCGGAATCTCGGACTCCTGGACACGTTCATCGGCATCATCGCCGGGCATTCGACCTTCGCCATTCCATTCGCGATCTGGATGCTGACCAGCTACATGAACTCGATCCCGCGGGAGATCGACGATGCAGCCTTCGTCGATGGCGCCAGCCGGCTGCAGACCATCCGCCTGGTGCTGCTGCCCCTGCTGATGCCGGGGCTCGCCACCACGGCGATCTACATCTTCGTCACCTCCTGGAACGAGTATCTCTTCGCCATGATGCTCTCCGGCGACAATGTCCGGACCGTCACCGTGGCTCTGCAGCATTTTATCGGCGAGTTCACCGTGCAGTGGGGCCTGCTCACGGCCGGCGGCACGCTCATCGCCATCCCCGTCACCATTCTCTTTCTCATAGTGCAACGTCGGCTCGTGAGCGGGCTCACGACCGGAGCAGTGAAGGCATGACCCAGAAAACCCTCGGGAATCCCATCGGCATCATCTCCATGTTTTACGCCCGGCCGTTCGGCCGCGAGCATTTCGCCCTGTTCGCGCGCATCAAGCGCGCGGGCTGCGATTTCATCGAGCTGCTGGTGCCGGAGCCGGGTGAGCTCGACTTGAAGGAGACGCAGGCGGCGCTCAAGGATAACGGGCTCGGTGTCGTGCTGGCGGCGCGGGTCAACAACACGCGCGACCTTGCCAGTGCCGACGATGCGGCGCACCGGGCGGGCATGGATTACCTGGACGAATGCGTGCGGGTCGCGGTCGGCCTCGGCACGGCTCTGGTCGGCGGACCGCTCTATGGCGCGCCGATGGTCTTCGCCGGCCGCGCGCCAGCACCGGTCAGCGAGGACGAGCGCGCGCGCAAGATCGACCGCGTGGTCGCCGGATTGCGGCGCGCCGGCAAGACGGCGGCCGATGCGGGCGTGCGCCTGGCGATCGAGCCGCTGAACCGCTTCGAGACCGACATCGCCAACACGACCGGCCATGCTCTGGCGCTGGCCGAGGCGGCGGGTTCGCCGGCGATCGGCGTCATGCTCGACACGTTCCACATGAACATGGAGGATCCCTCGATCCCCGAGGCGATCCGGCGCGCGGGACCGCGCATGTTCCATTTCCAGGCCAATGAGAACAACCGCGGCTTCGTCGGCTCGGGTCATATCGACTGGCCTTCGGTCGCGCGGGCACTGGTCGCCGTCGGCTATCAGGGACCGATCACGCTCGAGCCGTTCCGCCGCGACGACGAGCGGCCGGGCGTGCCGCTGGCGCAATGGCGGGCGCCGCAGAAGGACGAGGATGGACGCTTGAAGGCCAGCGTGGACTACTTGCGCGCGGCGCTGGCCTTCGCCGGGAGCCAATCATGAGCAAGCTGCGTCTCGGTTGGATCGGGTGCGGCACCCATGCCAATGAAATGCTGCTGCCGCAGGTCACGCGCTTCGACGTGACGGTGCAGGCATTGTGCGACATCGATGCGGCACGGCTGAAGGCGAGCGGCGAAAGGTTCGGCGTCGCCGAGGTCGATCGGACGACCGATTGGAAGGCGTTGCTGGCGCGGACGGATCTCGATGCCATCGCCGTTGTCGCCGGACCGGCGGCGCATGCCGAGATCGGCCTGGCTTCGGTCGCGCGCAAGCTCCCGGTTTTCATCGAGAAGCCGCCCGCGGCCACGGCTGCGGCGGCGGGACGCCTCGCCGATGCGGCGGAGCAAGCCGGCGTGCCGGTGGTGGTCGGCTTCATGAAGCGCTATGCGACCGCCAACAAGATCGCCGCCAACGTGATCGCCGATGCGGAGTTCGGGCAACCGGTCTCCTTCCTCGGCGAATACATGACGGCGCCGACCTATTTCGTCGGCAACCCGGATTACACCGGATTCTATCTGCACCACTGCGTGCATTATTTCGACCTGATCCCGCATCTGATGGGCGCGGTGACGGAGGTCAGCACGCGACGCCACGAGCTGGCGCCCGGCAAGCTGCTGCTGCATGTGGATTTCCGCTTTGCTGCGGGCGGGATCGGGACGCTGGTCCTCGGCACCCATCAGTCGCGCGGCACGCCGATGGAATGGTGGCAGGTGATGGGCGATCACCGCCGGGTCGAAGTCCGCAACGTGCACGAGGTGCGGTACTTCCGCGCGCCGCCGTTCAAGTTCGCCGATCCGGCGGCGACGCTGTTGAAGGCGGAAGACACGATGGTCTGGGAGCCGAACCTGACGGCAGCGGCGAACGAGGACCACAAGGGCTATTACGCGCTGCTCGCGGATTTTGTCGCGGCGGCACGCGGACAGAAATCCAGCGCACCGACCGCGCGGGATGGCGCGCGGGCGATGGCGTTGATGGAGAAGGCGCTGGGGATTTAGGGCAGCCGAATTCAACTGCATACTCCCGAATTCACACGGTATCGCAGAGAGACAAACTGAGCCGATCGTGCTACGATCGCTGCCTGTCCTCCGACCTGTCCGCCGAAGCTTCAGCGAAGGCGGAAGCGCGTTGGCAGGCGCTGTTTGATATCGTAAAGGATGACGCGCCTGATGCGGGCGAACCGTACGTGCTGCTCTGCAACGCAGACCGGACGCAGACAGGATCGAGCAACGCAGACCGGACGCAGACAGGATCAAGCAACACAGACCGGACCCAGACAGGAAAAAGAATCTGTGCCGTTTCTGCATAGCTCGACGCAATAGTCGCCAGCGTATTGCATGACGGAACGCCGACAACCTTGACCCAGCGTTTACAGGATAAGAGAACCTTTACCCAGCCTTTACAGAACAAGGCATCTCTTTGCCTGTCGAACTGAGACAAAAGCCTTTACTGTCAGAAGCTTGATCCGACCTCACGTCCCTCAAAACGGGCGAACGCCGTAAAGGCGCGCGTAAACCTCCGCTTCGCAAGAGGCGCCTCTCCCCACATGGAGGAGAGGGCACGAAGCATTCAATCCAGCGCCTTCACCGCCTTCAGCACTTCGTCGACATGGCCGTCGACCTTCACCTTGCGCCAGATGCCGCGGATGACGCCCTTGCCGTCGATCAGATAGGTGGCGCGCTCGATGCCCATGTACTTCTTGCCATACATGCTCTTCTCGACCCAGACCGCGTAATCGTCGGTCACCTTGCCGGTCTCGTCGGCGCCGAGCTGGAAGTTCAAGTCGTATTTCTTCTTGAACTTGTCATGGCTGGCGACCGAATCCCGGGAGACGCCGAGCACCACCGCGTCCATCTTCTTGAACTTCGGCTGCTCGTCGCGGAAGCCGCAAGCCTCGGTCGTGCAGCCCGGCGTATCGTCCTTCGGATAGAAATAGAGCACGACGTTCTTGCCCTTGAGCGAGGCCGAGGTGATCTTGCCGCCGCCATCGGTCGCGAGGGTGAAGGCGGGCGCCTTGTCGCCGACTTTGAGTGTCATGGTGTGTCTCCCTTTTGTGCCGTTGGTTCCGGGCCGATGATCTGATGATACGCCGCGTGCACAGCGGCGGCGCGTTTCTTGATCAGCTTCTTCAGCGCCGCGAAATCGTCGGCGCCGGCGCTTTGCGCCAGCTGCCGGCGGGTAGGCTCGCGGAGTTTCGCCTCCTCGACCTTGGCGCCGACGACTAGGCGGATCGTCTGCTGCAATTGCCGCCAGAGTTTGCCGATTCCCATCAGCTGGTCGGCGGTTCTGTCGTCGAGCAGGTTGAGGTCGCGGGCGCGTTCCAGGACCCGGCTGCCGTCGCGCGCCAGAATCTCCGGATGGGCATGGGCGTGGCGGAGCTGGAGATACTGGGCGATGAAGTCGAGATCCACCTGACCGCCGCGGAGAAACTTGAGATCCCAGAGATTGTCGCCGCGATATTGCTGCGCCATGCGCAGGCGCATGTCGAGAATGTCGGCTGCGAGCTGAGCGGCATCGCGCGCGCGCGTGAGGATCCGCGTGAACACGGTCGTGCAATCGGCGCTGAGACCGGGATCGCCGCAGATCACGCGGGCACGGGTCAGCGCCATATGCTCCCAGGTCCAGGCCTCGTCGGTCTGGTACTTCTCGAAGGGCTGGATGCCGCTGGCGATCGGGCCGGAGGCGCCGCTGGGGCGCAGCCGCATATCGACCTCGAACAAGCCGCCTTCGCCGGTCATGGCGGAGATCGCGTTGATGAAGCGCTGGGCGATGCGGGCGTAATAGGTGATCGGCGCCAAAGGCTTCGACCCGTCGGAGAGCGTGGTATCCCAATGCTCGACGCCCGGCGGGATGTCGTAGATGAAGATGAGGTCGAGATCGGAGGTCACCGTCATCTCGCGGCTGCCGAGCTTGCCGAGTGCCACCAGCGCGAGGCCGCGGCCGGGCAGCTTGCCGTGCTGACGCTCGAATTCCGCGATGGCGCGGGGGAAGAGCTGACCCAAAGCGATGTCGGCGATATCGCTCAAGGCGGCGCCGGCTTCCTCGCCGTCGGCGGTTCCGCGCAGCAGGCGGACGCCGATCTGGAACTGGCGGTCCTTGGTCCAGCGGCGGACGATGTCGAGTGCATCCTCGAAGTTGAGCGCCTGCCCGAGCTGGTGCTCGACGTCTTCGTTCAGGGTTTCTCGATTGGGCAGCGGTTCGAAGAAGCCGCTGGCGAGCACGCTTTCGAGCAAGGCCGGGCGACGGCTGAGGCGATCGGCAAGCAGCGGCGCCGAGCCCATGATCTCGGCGACGAGATCGAGCAGGCCGGGATTGGAGTAGAGCAGGGAGAAGATCTGCACCCCGGCGGGCAGCGCCTGCAGGAAGTTGTCGAAGCGGCGGATGGCGAGATCGGCATCGGCGGTGCCGGCGAGCGCCAGCAGCAGGCGCGGCATCAATTCGGTCAGCAGCTCGCGGGCGCGGGCGCTGCGGGTCGCGCGATAGCGGCCGCGATGCCAGTCCCGCACGAAGCCGGAGACCAGGCTGCCGTCGGGAAAGCCCATCTGCTGCAGCGACTGCACGGTGCCGGGATCGTCCTCGGTGCCGGTGAAGACGAGATTGCTGGGGCCGCCGAGATCGGGCGCCTCTTCGAACAGTTCGGCGTAGTGGTCTTCGACCCTCGCCATATGCTCGAGCAGCGTCAGCTCGAAATCGTTGGTGTCCTTATGGCCGCAGAACTTCGCCAGGCGATCGAGGTCGGGGCCGACCTGGGGCAGCGTCTGGGTCTGCTGGTCCTCGATCATCTGCAGCCGATGCTCGACATGCCGCAGATAGCGATAGGCCTCGGCGAGATCGTCGGCGACGTCGCGCTTGGTGCGACCGAACGCGACCAGGCCTTCCAAGGTGTCGAGGGTCGCCTGGGTGCGGAGATCGGGATTGCGGCCGCCCCAGATCAGCTGCTGGGTCTGGGCGAAGAACTCGATCTCGCGGATGCCGCCGCGGCCGAGCTTGATGTTGTGGCCGGCGACCGCGACATTGCGAAAGCCTTTGACTGCATGGATCTGGCGCTTGATCGAATGGATGTCCTGGATCGCGTAGAAGTCGAGATGCTTGCGCCAGACGAATGGGCGGAGCTGGAGCAGGAACTGTTTTCCCGCCTGCGCGTCTCCTGCCGAGACGCGGGCCTTGATCATTGCGGCGCGTTCCCAGTTCTGGCCCATGCCTTCGTAATAGGTCTCGGCGGCGAGCGCCGACATGACCAAGGGCGTCGAAGCGGGATCGGGGCGAAGACGCAGATCGACCCGGCAGACATAACCGTCCGGCGTCGCATCCTGGAGGATGCGCACCAGGTTGCGCGCGAGCTTGACGAAGCATTCCTGCGCGCTGCGCCGGCCGATGTAGCGCACCTTGGCCTGGTCGTAGAGCAGGATCAGATCGATATCGCTGGAATAGTTGAGCTCATAGGCGCCGAGCTTGCCGAGTGCCAGCACGAAGAAGCCGCTGTCGCGCTCCGGATCGCCGAGGTCGGGTAGCTCCAGCTCGCCGCCGGTGGCGCTGCGGTAAAGCAAATGTGAGACGGCGGCGCGCACCGCGGCATCGGCGAAGCGGCTCAAGGCGCCGGTCAGGCGTTGCAGTGACCAAAGCCCGCCGATATCGCAGAGCGCGATCAGCAAGGCCGAACGGCGGCGGGCCACCCGAAGGCGCTGCATCAGGACCGATTCCTCGAGGTCCATCAGCGCCTTGGGGTGCAGTTCCTGAATCAATGTGCTAAACAGCGACTCGGGATCCGAAAAAGCAAGCTGACGGGCAAAAGCCGGGTCTCGCAGCAGGCATCTGGCGAGGAACGGGCTGTTGCCGAACACCGATTTCAGCAAGCTAAGCCCGATCGGGTCCGCGGCAATCTCGGCGAGCTCCGGCTCGTTCAGCTGCGTGAGTTGGAGCTCCGCCTGGCTCGGATCGCCGGGTTCCGGCAAAGGCCCGCCGGCCAGCAGGCTCAATAGGGTCGGCATGATGGTCGGGTCGGTCCGGATTGCATTCGGCGCTGAGACTGATGGACCCGCTTCGAGCGGTCAAGCGTGCTGCCGCGCCGCCATCGCCGGGAATGCACCACATTGATCCGGCGCACCACCAAGATTGCGCTGGAAGTGTTGGGCGCGTTGCTGGCCGGGATCGCCTTGCTGGTCGGCTTCCTGGCCTGGCGGCTCATCTATGAGGGGCCGATCCACATGGCGTTCCTGGCGCCCTATGTGGAACAGTCGATCGCAGAGACCAACCGCGACTTCCAGGTCGAGATCGAGGACACGGTCCTGACCTGGGCCGGCTGGCCGCGCGGGCTCGATCTGCGCGCCGTCAACCTGCATGTGAAGGACCGGCGCGACCGCGACCTCGCGGTGCTGCCGCAGGTCTCGCTGACCTTGAGCGCGCGGGCCATGATGCGCGGGTTGATCGCGCCGTCCAAGGTGGAGATCCTGTCGCCCGATCTCATGCTGCGTCGTCGTGCCGACGGCACCTTGATGTTCGGCTACCAGAAGCTGGAGCAGGACGGGCCGGCGAATGCCGCAGCGATGCCGAGCCCGGCCGCGGTGATCGAGGAGCTGCTGGACGACAGCGATCCGAACAAGCCCGCAGGTTACCTGCGCTCGATCTCGATCGTCGACGGCAAGGTCGCGCTCGACGATCGCAGCGCCGGCGTCGTCTGGGAAGCGCATCATCTCAACTTCGAGATCGCACGCAAGGACAACGCGACCCTCGGCGGCACCTTGAGCGCCGAGCTGCCGCAATTCGGCGCGCCGGCCCTGGCCCAAGGCAGCGTCATCATCGATCTCAAGGCGAGCACGATCCAGGTCGATACCGCATTCCAGGGTCTCGACATCGCCGCGCTCGGATTGATCGAGCCGCAGCTGGCGGAACTCTCGAATTCCGAGGTGATCCTGAGCGGCCGGATGAGCACCAAGGGCTCGATCGGCGGCGGCGTGCCGGGGCCGATCGACTTCCAGGTCAATACCGCCAACGGCACGCTCAACCTGCCGGGCAAGATCAAGGAGCCGGTGCCGCTGAAGCTGATGCAGGCGACCGGCCGCATCGACTTCAACAAGGACTTGCTCCATCTCGAAAAGCTCTCGCTCGATATCGGCGGGCCGACGATCGAGGCCAGCGCCGATGTCGACGGCGCCTTCTCCGGCGCCGCTTCCGACGGCGGCGCGCCGCTCCTGAAGCTCGCGTTGAAGGCCGAGAAATATCCGGCGAGCTGGATGGACCGCTTCTGGCCGGCGGGCGCCGCCTCGAACACCCGGGACTGGCTCGTGCCGAACATCCCCGAAGGCATGGTCGAGCAGGTGACGGCCGATCTCGCCTTGCGCCTGCCGAGCGAGGCCGGCGGCGGCGCCAAGCTCGAGCACCTGAAGGGCACGATGTCGACCAGCGGTCTCACGGTGCATTACCTGCGGCCGATGCCGCCGATCACCGATGGCGTGGCCACCGCGACCTTCGACGCGGATTCCTTCGACGCCGACATCACCGGCGGCCGGGTCGGCGACATCAAGATCCAAAAGGGCTATCTGCACATCACCGGGCTCGATGTCGAGGACCAGTTCATCAAGGTCGGCGGCGACGTCGGTTCGTCGCTCAAGGATGCGCTGAAGCTGCTCGACCATCCGCGGCTGGGCTATGCCACGAAGATCGGTCTCCATCCGGATGAGGCGGGCGGCGAGGCGCAGGCCTCGCTCGATTTCGATTTCCCGGCGGAGAAGTCGCTGACCTTCGCCCGGGTGAAGATCAAGGTCGATGCCGAGGTCAAGAACGTGGCGATGAAGCGCATCCGGTTCGGCCAGGATGTGACCGACGGCACGCTGGGGCTGAAGCTCGACCAGAACGGCATGACGGTGAGCGGGCCGGTCAAGTACGCCGGCGCCGATCTCGACATCAAATGGTCGCAGCAATTCGCCGACAAGGTCGATGTGCGTGAGACCTTCCAGGCCAAGGGCAGGACCTCGACCGGCAGTCGGGCTCTGGTCGGCTACGATTTCCGGCCCTGGGTCGATGGGCCGAGCGACGTCGATCTCAAATTCAGCCGCCGCGACGATGGGCGCGGCACGCTCGAAGCCAGTTTCGACCTGAAGGACGCCGTGCTGGCGATGGACTTCCTCAAATGGCGCAAGCCCGAGGGTGTTCCGGCCCATGGCTCCCTGAAGCTCCACCTGAACGGCGACAAGCCGGTCGACATCAGCGATATGGCGCTCGACGGCGAGGGCTTCTCGCTCGCCGGCGGCGCCACTTTCACGCCGGACGGCAAGAGCATCGGCAAGCTCGCGCTGAAGAAGGCACAGTTCGCGAAGACCGCTATCACCGATCTGGTGGCCGACTTCTCCAACAATGCCACCAATGTCTCGGTCGGCGGCGGCGTCATGGACGTCGAGCCCTGGATGATGGAGCGCGACAAGCCGGTCACGCCCCAGGCGCTCGACGCCGAGGAGCTGAAACCGCAGAAGCCGTATTCGATCGCCGGCCAGCTTGCCAAGGTACGGCTCGCCGAGGGCGATGAGCTCAGCAATATCACCTTCGACATCCGGCATGACCCGATCTGGTGGGACAAGATCTACTTCAACGGGATGCTGCCGGGCGGCGCCCCGATCGTCTTCTCCTACGCGCCGATGCCGGAGGACGGCACGCATCGCCTGAAGGTCGAGACCGACGATGCCGGTGGCGCTTTCAAGACGCTCGGCGTCTATGACTCGATCAAGGGCGGCAAGCTCACCATCTCCGGCACCGTGGCCGACGGGGAGCCGCATCGGCCGATGCGGGGCCAGATGAAGATGACCTCGTTCCGCCTGGTCCACACGCCGTTCGCCGTGCGCTTCCTCTCCGCCGCAACGCTGACTGGCCTGGTGGACGCGCTGACCGGCGAAGGCTTCCTGTTCGCCGGCGCCAGCGCCAAGTTCAGCAAAACCCGCGGCAAGGTCGACGTCGCCGAATTTCGCACGGCCGGACCGTCGATCGGCCTCACCTCCAAGGGCTCGATCGACATGGACGCGAACACGATCGATCTCAAGGGCGCGCTGGTCCCGGCCTATGCTTTCAACAGCATCCTCGGCAACATCCCGATCATCGGCGAATGGCTGCAGGGCGGAAAAGGCGAGGGCCTGTTCTCTGCGACCTATTCGATCGCCGGAGACTTGAGCGAGCCGAAGATCGACGTCAACGGCTGGTCGGCCCTGGCGCCGGGCTTCATCCGCAACCTGTTCGAGGGCGAGGACACCGCGCCGCTCACCGACCGGAAGTACAACCGGTCGAGCAAATGATCATCGCGCTGGAACGGGCGACGGCGCCGACGCCGGAGATCGTGGCGCTGCTTGACGCGCTGAACCGCGCGCTCGATGTCGGCTACGCCCCGGACCAGAAGCACGCGCTCTCGGTCGATCAGCTGTTTCAACCGAACATTCGCTTCTTCATTGCGCGCATCGACGGCGCGGCGATCGCCTGCGGCGGCATCGGCCTCTACGACGGCTATGCCGAGCTGAAGCGGATGTACGCAAAGCCGGAGGCGCGCGGCAGGGGCGTCGCGAAGTCCGTGCTGGCGCGGTTGGAGGCGGAGGCGCGCGAGGCCGGGCTTACGCTGGTGCGGATCGAGACCGGCAATCTGCAGGTGGAAGCGATGCGCTTCTACGAACGCGAAGGCTATGTGAAATGCGCTGCGTTCGGGCTTTATGCGGCGATGCCGGCGAACGCGATTGCCACGAGCGTGTTTTACGAGAAGAGACTCAAGAGCTGACTTCAAACTGGATGAATGAAAACGAAAGAGCCGCCGGTGCTGTCCCCGGCGGCTCTTTGTCTTCTCACAGGCTCTCTTCTTTAGCTGGCGCCGGCCGCCGCTCTCGCAGCCAGGGTCGAGATCAGTGAGGCGCGGTATTCCGGCGAGCCGTGCAGGTCGCTGTTGAGGCCGTTGGCGCTCACCTTCACGCCCTTGGCGGCATCGGCCGAGAAGTTGGAGCCGAGCGCTGCTTCGAGCTCTTTCGAGCGGAAGACGCCGGGACCGGCGCCGGTGACCGCGACGCGGACGCCGGCCTTGGTCTTTGCCACGAAGACGCCGACCAGGCAGAAGCGCGAGGCCGGCTGGTTGAACTTCACGTAGCCGGCCTTCTCCGGTTTCGGGAAGTGGATCGCGGTGATGATCTCGCCTTCCTCCAACGCGGTCTCGAACAGGCCCTTGAAGTAGTCGTCGGCCTTGATCTCGCGCTTGTTGGTGCGGATCGTCGCACCCAGCCCGAGCGCCGCCGCCGGATAGTCCGCGGCGGGATCGTTGTTGGCGAGCGAGCCGCCGATCGTGCCGCGATGCCGGACCTGGCGATCGCCGATCCCGCCCGCGAGAACGGCGAGGGCGGGGATGGTCTTCTTCACGTCGGCTGAAGCGGCGACCTCGGCATGGGTGGTGGTGGCGCCGATGGTGATGCCGTCACCCTCGACCTTGATGCCCTTCAACTCGGCGATGGCGCCGAGATCGATGAGATCGGAGGGCGAGGCCAGGCGCTGGCGCATGGTCGGCAGCAGGCTCTGCCCGCCGGCCAGCAGCTTGCCGTCGGACGCGCCGCCGAGCTGCTTCAGTGCATCGGCGACCGAAGCGGGACGGTGATAATCGAAGTTGTTCATGTTCCCCTCCCTTATTCCGCGGCTTTTTTGGCTTGCTGGATCGCCTGCCAGACCTTGTGCGGGGTCGCCGGCATGCTGATGTCCTTGACGCCCGTGGGCAGCAGCGCATCGAGCACGGCGTTGATCACCGCCGGTGGCGAGCCGATGGCGCCGACTTCACCGACACCCTTGGCGCCCAGCGGATTGTGGGTGCAGAGCGTCACGTGGTTGCCGACCGCGATGTTCGGCACGTCGTCGGCGCGCGGCATGCAGTAGTCCATGTAGGAGCCGGTCAAGAGCTGGCCGCTCTCCTCGTCATAGGCCGCGGCTTCCAGCAGTGCCTGACCGATGCCCTGGGCGACGCCGCCATGGACCTGGCCTTCGACGATCATCGGGTTGATGACCCGGCCGATGTCGTCGACGGCGGTGAAATTCACCACCTGGACGGAGCCGGTGTCCGGGTCGATCTCGACCTCGCAGACATGGCAGCCGCCGGGATAGGTGAAATTCAAGGGATCGTAGAACGCTGTTTCCTCGAGGCCGGGCTCCAGCTCGGTGATCGGGTAGTTGTGCGGCACATAAGCCGTCAGCGCCACCTGGCCGAACGGCACCGACTTGTCGGTACCGACCACGGTGAAGACGCCGTCCTTGAACTCGACATCGGCCACCGACGCTTCCATCAGATGCGCGGCGATGCGCTTCGACTTGGCGATGATCTTGTCCATCGCCTTGACGATCGCCGAGCCGCCGACCGCCAGCGAGCGCGAACCATAGGTCCCCATGCCGAAGGGGATCTTGTTGGTGTCGCCGTGGCTGACCTCGACATTCTCGATCGGAATGCCGAGCCCGCCGGAGACCAGCTGCGCGAAGGTGGTCTCGTGACCCTGGCCATGGCTGTGGGTGCCGGTGAAGACCGTCACCGAGCCGGTCGGATGAACGCGGATCGATCCGGTCTCGTAAAGGCCGGCCCGGGCGCCGAGACTGCCGACCACCGCCGAGGGGGCGATGCCGCAGGCTTCGATATAAGTCGAGATGCCGATGCCGCGCAGCTTGCCGCGCGACTTGGCTTCCGCCTTGCGCTTCTCGATGCCGGACCAGTCGCCCATCTTCAAGGCGAGATCGAGCGTCGAGAAATAGTCGCCGCTGTCATATTGCAGAGCGACCGGGGTCTGGTACGGGAAAGCATCCGTCGGGATGAAGTTCTTGCGGCGGATCTCGACGCGGTCGATGCCGGTTTCGCGCGCCGCCTTTTCGACCAGACGCTCCAGGAGATAGGTCGTCTCCGGCCGGCCGGCGCCGCGATAGGCATCGACCACGGCGGTGTTGGTGAAGAGCGCCTTCACCTCGGCATAGATCGCCGGGGTCGAATAGACACCCGCCAGCAGGGTCGCCGAGAGATAGGTCGGGATGCAGGGCGCGAAGGTCGAGAGATAGGCGCCCATATTCGATTTAGTCGCGACCCGCAAAGCCAGGAACTTGCCGTCCTTGTCGAGGGCGAGCTCCGCATGGTTGATCTGGTCGCGGCCATGCGCATCGGTCAGGAAGGCCTCGCTGCGGTCGGAGGTCCATTTCACCGGGCGCTCGATCTTGCCGGCCGCCCAGGTGACCAAAGCCTCTTCGGCATAGTGGAAGATCTTCGAGCCGAAGCCGCCGCCGACATCAGGCGCCACGACCCGGAGCTTCGACTCTGGAATCTGCAGCACGAAGGCGCCCATCAGCAGGCGGATGACATGGGGGTTCTGCGACGTGGTGTAGAGCGTGAAGTCGCCGGTCGCGCGGTCGAAATCGCCGAGCGCCGCCCGTGGCTCCATCGGGTTCGGGATGAGGCGTTGGTTGACGATGTCGATCTTGGTGACATGCGCGGCCTTGGCAAAGGCGGCATCGACCGCGGCCTTGTCGCCGATATGCCAGTCGAAGCAGGTGTTGCTCTTGGCATCCGGCCAGACTTGCGGCTGACCCGCCTTGTCGGCGTCGGCCAGCGAGATGATTGGCTTGGTCTCCTTATAGGTGACGTCGATCAGCTCGGCGGCGTCGCGGGCCTCGGCATAGGTCTCGCCGATCACCAGTGCGACCTGGTCGCCGACATGCCGCACCTTGTCCTTGCACAGGGGGAAATGCGGCGGCTCGGCCATCGGCGAGCCGTCCTTGTTGTGGATCTGCCAGCCGCAGGGCAGGCCGCCCTTGTCGTAGTCGGCGCCGGTCAGGATCGCGACCACGCCAGGCGCCTTCGCGGCCTTCGTCGTGTCGATCTTTACGATATCCGCGGCCGCGTGCGGCGAGCGCAGGATATAGGCGTAGGTCTGGCCCGGGCGGTTGATGTCGTCGGTGTACGTGCCGCGGCCAGTCAGAAAGCGGAAGTCTTCCTTGCGCTTGACGCTCGCGCCAATTCCAGTGCCTTCGGGCATCTCACTTCCCTCCCATCGCTTGCGCGCCGGCCTTCACGGCCTTGACGATGTTGTGGTAGCCCGTGCAGCGGCAGATGTTGCCATCCAGCCCGTGGCGGATCTGCTCTTCGCTCAGACTGGGGTTGTCTTTGGCCAGCGAGACCGCGGCCATCACCATGCCCGGGGTACAGAAGCCGCATTGCAGGCCGTGATTGTCGCGGAACGCCTCCTGCATCGGATGCAAGGTGCCGTTCTTGGCGAGGCCTTCGATCGTCGTCACCTCGGCGCCATTGGCTTGCAGCGCCAGGATGTTGCACGACTTGATCGCCTTGCCGTTCAAGTGGACGGTGCATGCGCCGCATTGGGCGGTGTCGCAGCCCACATGGGTTCCGGTCAGGTGGAGCTTGTCACGCAGGAAATGGACGAGCAGCGTGCGGCCCTCGACCTCACCGGTGACGGCTTTTCCGTTCACCGTCATGGATACGGTGGGCATTGGTAACCTCCCTATGATCGCGGCGGCGCCGATTGCCGAACCGCCGAACGCCGGTTCACCCGGTCTTCTTGGCAGGCGTTAAGTATGAGCGTGTTCCGAAACGGGGGTCAAGGCGGCGAGCATGACACCTGTCGGTGAGTTGGGCGTTGGTCCCCCGTTGGTCTTCGATGGTTCGCTATTGCCGATCAGCGGGTCGCCCACCAGACGATCGCAGCCGCAACAACGATCAAGGCACCGACCCAGACCGCGGGCGGCAAGCCCTTCGATCCGCCGGCCTTTCCGTCGTTGGCCGGCGGCACGGCGGCCGGTGCCATCAGCGCTTCGGCCCCGGGGGTTTCCGCGGTGGCTGCTGCCGCGCCGCCGGATCTGGCTTCGACCGTGGCGGCGAAGGCCGCGAAAAACTCGTTGGCCATCTTGCGGGCCGCACCATCGACCAGGCGCGAACCGATCTGCGCCAATTTGCCGCCGATCTGGGCATGCACCTCGTACTTAAGCAGGGTGCCGCCCGCAGCAGCATCTTCGAGATGCACCTTGGCTCCGCCCTTGGCGAAGCCGGCGGCGCCGCCGGAGCCCTCGCCGGTGATGGTATAGCCGTTGGGCGGATCGAGATCGCTCAAGGTCACCTTGCCGCCGAACTTCGCCTTGACCGGGCCGACCTTGGCGGTGACCTGGGCCTGGAACTCGGTATCGGAGGTCTTGTTGAGCTCCTCGCAGCCGGCAATCGACTGCTTCAGGACTTCGGGATCGTTGAGCGCAGCCCAGACGGCTTGGCGCGGGGCGTTGATCGTGTGTTCACCCGTCATGTCCATGGAGGCAGTCCTCTTGAAATGGGCGTTTACCTTTCCGGGCGCGTGCCTCCAAGTCAAGGCGGAGCGCGGCGGGTGCACGAAAGGCGGATCGGCTGCACGAGCGGCGGAACGCCGACGTGAGTTGATCTTCCTCAAGCGGCTCGGGCTTAATGGCGGCATGGCGGAGTCGCGGACCAGGACGAAGAAGAAAGGTGGCACCGATGGGAAGTCGGGGGGCGGAGACGGCTTTGCCGATCCGGCCGTCGAAGCCGTCTTTGCGGCCTATCCAAAGCGAATCCGGGCGAAGCTGCTGGCCTTGCGGAAGCTCATTCTGGAGACGGCGGCGAAGACGCCCGGTGTCGGCGCGCTCGACGAGACCCTGAAATGGGGCCAGCCCAGCTACCTGACCCATGAAACCCGGAGCGGCAGCACGATCCGGATCGACCGGGTGAAGCCGCAAGCGGGCGAGGAGCGGGAGCGTTACGCGCTCTATGTCCATTGCCAGACCACCCTGGTCTCGACCTTCCGCCAGCTCTATCGCGACCAGCTCAGTTTCGGCGGCAACCGCAGCATCCTCATGGATGCCGACCGGCCATTGCCCAAGGCGGCGCTCCGGCATTGCATCGCGCTGGCGCTCACCTATCATCGCAGCGGTGCGAAGGATTACCTGTGAGCTTGCGCTTGGTTCGGTTTCTGCGGCTTGGATTCATGGGAGGGCTGGTTGCGGCCCTCGTCTTCGCCGTCGCATCGGCAAACGCCGAGCCCCTGGTCGTTCATGCCGGCGGCAGCGCCTATAAATTCGAGGTCGAGGTCGTGACCACGCCGGAGACGCGGGCGCAAGGCCTGATGTTCCGCAAGGCGATGCCGCCCAATGCCGGCATGCTGTTCATCTATCCCGGCGAGCAGGCGGTTTCCTTCTGGATGAAGAACACGCTGATCCCGCTCGACATGCTGTTCGTAAAAGCCGACGGCAGCATCGCCCATATCGCGCATAACGCGGTGCCGATGGACGAGACGCCGATCGATTCCGGCGCCGCGGTGAAGGCGGTGCTGGAGATCAACGGCGGCATCGCCAACGCGCTCGGCATCAAGGAAGGCGACAAGGTCGAGTATCAGACGCAGCCGGCGCAGTAAGCTTGGAGCTTTGAATGCCGAGAGGTGCCGCTTGCTGAATGTACGTCCGGCGGAGCAAGCGGACGTTCCGGTGCTGGAGCGCCTCGGCGCCGCGACCTATCGCAGCCATTTCACCGCCATCTGGTCGCCGGTGCGCCTGGAGGCCTATATCGCCGCGGAATATGGCGCGGCGCCGCTCGCCGAAAGCCTGGCGCGGCCTGACCTGTCGCTGTGGCTGATCGCGGAGATCGATGCCACGCCGATCGGCTTCGCCAAGCTGAACTGGGAGCGCACGCTTCCGATTCCGCCTGTGAGTTCCGGCACCGAGTTGCAGAAGATCTACTTCCTCGCCGAGCAAACCGGGCAGGGCCATGGCGGTGCGATGCTGGACGCGGTTATCGATCGCGCGCGGCAGCGCGGCGACCGGCTGATCTGGCTGGATGTGCTGAAGTCCAATACCGGCGCGCGTGCATTTTATGAGCGGCACGGATTCGAGGCCGTGGGCGAAATCCCTTTCGCCACCGATCTTCGCGAGATCGGCATGTGGGTGATGGCGCGCGCGCTCTAGCGGTCGGCGACGGCGAGCTTCGCACCCAAAGCCACGAAGGCGCCGGCGAAGGCGCGGCGCATCCAGGTGAGAATCTTCGGCCGCGTGATGACATGCTGGCGGATCGCGGCGGCGAACATTCCGTAGCCGACGAAGACCACGAAGGTCAGGGCCATGAACACCGCACTGAGCTCCAGCATGCGCGCCAGCGGATGTGGCTCGTTGGCATGGACGAATTGCGGCAGGAAGGCGAAGAAGAAGATCGAGAGCTTGGGATTGAGGATGTTGATCAGGATCGCGTGGATCGTGACCTGCAACGCCGAGCGGCCGCTGTTGTCCGGCTCCACTTTCAGGGCGCCATGCTCCTTCAAGGTCATCCAGGCCATGTAGAGCAGATAAGCGACGCCGACATACTTGAAGGTGTGGAAGGCGACGGCGCTGGTGTGCAGCAGGGCGGCGAGGCCGAGGATCGCAGCGGCCATGTGCGGGACGATGCCGAGGGTGCAGCCGAATGCGGCAACCACGCTGGCCTTGGGGCCGCGCGAAAGGCCGGCCGCCAGCGTGTAGAGCACACCCGTTCCGGGCGAGGCGACGATGATCAGCGAAGTGATCAGGAAGTCGAGGCTCATGGCGCGGCGTTCCCCAAAATGGTTCGCCAGCCTAGCTACATTGATCCGGCCGCGCAAATAACGGGCATGCGGTCAGCGCCCAACCTTCGACAGGAAGTCCACGAACAGCATCAGCATGTCGACGTGATCGGGATCGGGCCCCAGCGGCAGCACGGCGGATTCGATGAACATGAATTCCCGGTGCGGCCCGACATAGTTGGGGCGGATGAAGCGGGGGAGGCGGTTCTCGACCACCCATTGGTGATGCAGCCAGATCGGGTTGGGCGGCCGCTGCTGCGGGATCTCGGACCAGCGCTTGCCGACCCAGTTCTCGCCCATGTGGTCGCGCAGCTTGTCGCCGATCAGGCGATAGCGGAAATCGAGCGGGTCGCGCTCGACGTCCAGCAACATCATGTTGCGGGAGAGCTTCGGCGCTTCCATCAAGGGATCGAAGTCGGCCCGGGCGGGGAAGGGACGGTCACCCTGCTTGCCGCGCCAGTAGCCATAGCCCTCACGGAGGATCGGCGAGATCACCTCCGGGTATTCGACGACGGGCGAGGCCATGACGGACATGGCGCTACTTTACCCGCCGGTCGGCACGGGTGGGAGTGGCCTTTGGTCGGCCCGGCAGCGGGTCGGCTCAGCGCTTCCGGGCCAGCGTCAGCCCGTCGCCGATCGGCGCCAGAGCGAGGGTCACGCGCTCGTCGTTGCGGACCTTCTCGTTGACCGCGCGGATCGCCTGCGTGTCCTCGTCGTTCTCCTCGGGCTTGGCGACGTCGCCGCCCCAGAGCACGTTGTCGATGGCGATGAGCCCGCCGGGGCGGACCAGCTTCATGACGCGGTCGTAGTAGTTCGAATAGTTGGTCTTGTCGGCATCGATGAAGGCGAAGTCGAACGGCTCGACGTCGGCTTCGATCAGCGCATCGAGAGTGGCGACGGCGGGGCCGATGCGCAGCTCGATCTTGCTTTCGAGACCGGCCCGGCGCCAGTAGTTGCGGGCGACCTTGGTGTATTCCTCGCTGACGTCGCAGCAGATCAGCTTGCCGTCGGCGGGCATTGCGCCGGCGATGCAGAGGCTGGAATAGCCGGTGAAGGTGCCGATCTCCAGCGCGCGCTTGACGCCGATCAATTCCACCAGCAACCCCATGAAGGCGCCCTGCTCGGGACCGATCTGCATGCCGGCGCCCGGCAGCTTGGCGGTCTCGTTGCGCAAGTCCTTCAGCAGCTCGCTTTCCCGCGTGCCGAACTGCACGAGGTAATCGTAGAGACGGTCGTCAAGCTCCAGCGAGCGGCGCGCCATGGTCTGGTTCCCGATGCGTGATGATGCGGAGGTAACGTTCCGCTCCGCTCCGCGGTGGCATGGGAGCGGGACGAGATTTTCTTGGCCGAGTCCGGCTCAGGGGACCGCGCGTCGCCGCGTCCTCGGCGCCGCCGCGACCGCCTCAATGTGCGTGCGCGTCCTGGATGCGGACGTATTGGTTGCCCGCCTCGAGCGCGTTCTGGGCGACGGTCTTGCGGCGGCTGGGATCGGCGAGGCAGAAGATATGCGCATAGGGCGTGCCGTCGATGCCCTGGAAGAGGTTCGCGACCTCCCACACCATCAACGGCGAATCGCCGACGCGATACCGGTTGCCGACGTGAACCTGAACCGGCTTCCTGCTTCTGAAAAGACCCAAGGCGAGCTCCGCTGTCTGAACGTTCCGGGCCCGTCTGCCGGCGCATCACGGGAGAAGCGCAGCCGGCATTAGGGCGTTGATTTGACTAAAAACTACCACGCGCATCGGTGCGGCTACAAGATGCCGTTAATTTACCATGATGCACCGTGGAAACGGCGCATCATGGCTTTTTTCAGCAATCAGGCGTTGCGCAGGTACCACTCGTAATCGAGCTCGGTGACCTGGGCGTGATAGCGGTCGTATTCCGCGCGCTTGATCGCGGTGAACATCTGGTGGAAACGCGCGCCGAGATAGTCGCGCATCGCCGCGGAGCCGGCAAAGGCGTCGAGCGCCAGGTTCCAATGCCGCGGCAGGCTCAAGCCCTGCTCGGCCGCCAGCGTGTAGCCGTCGCCTTGGATCGGGGCACCCGGATCGATGCGATGCTTGATGCCGTGATGGATCGCCGCCAACAAGGCCGCGACCGCTAGGGTCGAGTTCGCATCGGCGCCGCAGATCCGGTGCTCGACATGGCGCGACGAGGCGGGGCCAGCCGTCACGCGGAAGCTGACGGTGCGGTTGTTGACGCCCCAGGTCGGCGCGACCGGCGCGTAAAGATTGGCCTGGAAGCGCTTATAGGAGTTCGCATTGGGCGCGAAAATCGCCATGGAATCGCCGAGCAGCGCCTTCATGCCGCCGATCGCGAACTTCAGGAGATCGTTGCCGGTCGGGTCGTCGCTGGCGAAGGCGTTCTTGCCTTGTTTGTCGGCGAGGCTGACATGGAGGTGCTGGCCGCTTCCCGCCAAGCCATTGTGCGGCTTGGCCATGAAGGTCGCTTCGAGGCCGTGGCGCATCGCCGTGCCCTTCACCAGGCGCTTGAAGATCTGCGCCTCGTCGGTCGCGCGGATCGCATCGGTGCGGTGCACCAGGCCGACCTCGAACTGGTTCGGCGCGTTCTCCGAGATCGCCGATTCCAACGGCAGGCCCGCCGCCTCGCCATAGGCATAGAGATCGTCCATGAAGGGCTGGAAATCGTCGAGCTCCCGGAGGCCATAGGCCTGGATATGCTTGCTGCGATGGCCGCTGACCGGCGAGGCCGGGCCGAGGCCGGGGTTGGCCTGCTCCATCAGATAGAATTCAAGCTCGCAGGCGATGACCGGGGTGAGGTCGAACTCCTTGAAGCGATCGACCACGCTTTTCAGCACATGGCGTGGATCGACATTGCTGGGCGTGCCGTCGAGCTCATAGACCGAGAGCATCACCTGCGCGAAATCGGGGCCGAGCCAGCGCGCCGGCTGGAGCGTGCCGGGCACCGGCCTGCCGAGCCGGTCGGCATCGCCGTCGCTCATCACCAGGCCGCTTTCCTCGACATCCTCGCCGTTGATGTCCAGCGCCAGCATGGTGCCGGGAAGCATCCGGGCGTATTCGAAGATGCCGCGGACGTCGCGTTTGCGGAGATTCTTGCCGCGCGGCACGCCGGACTGGTTCACGAAGAAGATCTGGACGTTCTCGATCTCCGGATGCGCGGCGAAGAACGCGTCGCATTCCTCAAGACTGGCAATTCCGGTGGGGGTGGCTTTCTGCTGCATGTTCATGATCGGAGACTCCTGGAACGAATTGAATAGAGGTGAGGCGGTTGGTTCGTACGCCCGGCTTGCCCCGGGCATCCTCAACCCTTCAGTTCGTCCAGACAGCTTCCGACGGTCGCCACCAAGTGATCGACCTGTTCCGCCGTGGTCGCGGGAGACAGCAGCGTCATGTTGTGGAACGGCGCGATCAGCACGCCGCGGTTCAGCAGATAGAGATGCACCGCGAGCTCGAGTTGCGGCCGCATCGCCGCCTTGGCCTCGGCGCCGTTCTTCGGGCGCGTCGGCGCGCAGACGAACTCGGCGCGGGCGCCGACATTGGAGACATGCCAGGGCACATTGCGCTGGGTGATCTCCTTCTCGACGCCGCGCGCCAGGCGCTCGGAGAGATCGAGCATGTGCTTGTAGTTGGCCGGCGTCATCACCTCGGAGAGGTTGGCGCGCATGCAATGGAGCTGCAGCGCATTGGCGCTCAAGGTGGTGCCGATGCCGCTGTAGCCGGGACCGGCTTCCGCCTCGGCCTGGCGCATGCGTGTCGCCATCTCGGCGGTGAAGCCGAAGACCGCGCACGGAATGCCGCCGGCGACCGGCTTGCCGAGTGTGAAGAAATCCGGCTTCAGGTTGTGCATCCGCGTGTAGCCGCCATAGCCGGTCGAGATCGTGTGGGTCTCGTCGATGATCAGCAGCGTGCCGTATTTCTTGGCGAGCGCCGCCATGCCGTCGAGATAGCCCTCTTGCGGCAGGACCATGCCGATGTTGGTCAAGGCCGGCTCGGTCAGGATGCAGGCGACGTCGCCCGCTTCCAACGCGCGCTCGATGGCTTCGAGATCGTTGAACTCGACGACCACGGTGCCTTGCGTCAGGTCATAGACCTGGCCCATCAGGCCGACGCGGTTCGCGGGCTTGCCGTTCTGGTCGAGGCGCAGGAAGGTGTCATCGACGGCGCCGTGATAGCAGCCGCTCATGACCAGCACCTTCGGGCGCCTGGTGATGGCGCGGCACCAGCGAATCACGAAGCGGTTGGCATCGGTCGCGGTCGTCGCCACCTGCCAATAGGGCAGGCCGAACATGTCGGAGAGCAGCTGTCCCACGACCGGAACGTCTTCGGTCGAGAGCATGTAGGTGAGGCCGCGGGTCGATTGCTCGCGGATCGCGCGCACGACGGGTTCGGGCGAATGGCCGAACATCGAGCCGGTGTCGCCGAGACAGAAGTCGTCATACGCGTGCCCATCGACATCGGTCAGCGTCGCGCCCTTGGCTTCCTTGGCGTAAAGCGGGAAGGGTGTGGACCAGTCGAGCATCCAATGCATCGGCACGCCGTTGTGCCAATGCGCCTTGGCGCTTTCGGCAAGCTTGGCCGAGTTCGGGTTGGCTTGCAGGAAGCGATCCCGCTCACGCTTCAGCATGGAATCGATTTGCGCGGACGCGATACCCGGAACGCTGCGCGCGGCTTCAGTCTGTTGCATTCAAACGCACCCCTGCCCGCGGTGCGCTCGCAATACCTGCGTGGGAGAAGTGAGCGCGCCGAGGCTACATATTGGTTATGTACCGCATGCACGGCGCGACGGTGTCTGAGGAGAGGCCGGAGTATTAACGATCCGGCAGGCGACGACCGCTGGGGCAGAGTCATAGCGATTGCCCAAGGGCTCCGCAAGGGGGTGGTAAGCTTGTCGTCAGCGAAGCATGATGAAGCATGGATGCCAGATCGGAATGGGGAAAATGAAGACCAAGGGAAATGGATACGAAGGCCGGGTCGCGCTGGTGACCGGCGCCGGCGCCGCCGACGGGATCGGCTTTGCCGCGGCAAAGCTGCTGGCGGAAGCCGGTGCCAGGGTGGCGATCACCTCGACCACCAAGCGGATTGAGCAGCGGCTGAAAGAACTGCCCGGTGCGGCGGCATCGAACGCCGCCTTCATCGCCGATCTGACCGATAGTGCGCAGGCGAAGGCCTTGATCGCCGCCGTGAAGAAGCGGTTCGGCCGGCTCGACATCCTGATCAACAACGCCGGCATGGTTCAGACCGGAAAGCGGACCCGCGCGTCCCGGGTCGAAAGCATCGAAGACGAGGAATGGCACACCTCGTTGTCGCGCAATCTCGACACCTGCTTCTTCGTGACGCGCGCCGCGGTGCCGATCATGCAGCGGCAGCGCTATGGCCGCATCGTCAACATCTCCTCGGTCAGCGGGCCGCTGGTGATCTTCCCAAGAGGCGCTGCCTATGGCACCGCGAAGGCGGCGATGGTGGGCTACACGCGTTCGCTGGCGCTGGAGCTGGCGTCCCGGAACATCACGGCCAATGCGATTGCACCGGGCTGGATCGCGACCGGCTCGCAGTCGGCGAAAGAAGTCCGAGCGGGACGCAACACGCCGGCCGGTCGCTCGGGTCGGCCGGAGGAGATCGGCGCCGTCGCCTGCTTCCTCGCCAGCGAGGCCGCGAGCTATCTCAACGGCCAGCTCATCGTGGTCGATGGCGGCAACATCATTCAGGAGATCAAGGGAAATTGACCAGCAAAAAAGATGACCGCGTGGTGCTGATCACCGGTGGCGCCGGCGGCATGGGCCGCGCGATCGCCGCGCGGTTTCTGGAAGCGGGCGCCAGCGTCGCGGCTTCGGACCTCAATCCGAAGGATCTCGATGCCGGCGTCTTCGGCATCACGGCCGATGTGACCAAGGTGGCCGACTGCGAACGCATGGTGAAGGAGACGGTCGCGAAGTTCGGCCGCCTCGACGTGCTGATCGCTGCGGCCGGCATCTGGACCGAGGGCCCATCGGACGAAGCGACCGAGGCTGAGTTCGACAAGGTGATTGACGTCAACCTGAAGGGCGTCTTCTTCACCAACCGCTACGCAATTCCGGCGCTGGAGAAGACCGGCGGCATCATCCTCAACATCGCCTCGGATGCGGGGCTGGTCGGCAATGCCGGGGCGGCGATCTATTGCGCCTCCAAAGGTGGCGTCGTGCTGCTCACCAAGGCCTTGGCGGTCGAGCTGGCACCGCGCGGGATCCGCGCCGTCGCAATCTGTCCGGGCGACGTGGCGACACCGATGCTGGATTATCAGGCGAGCGCGTTCGGCGGCGGCGATGCGGAAGGGTATCTCGCGAATCTCCGCAGCAAATATCCGCAGAAGCAGAAGGCGCGCTTCATCACCGCCGAGGAAGTCGCGGAGCTGGTCTATTTGTCGGCCTCGCCGCGGCTGGGAGCACTGACCGGCGCGGCGCTCGCTTTCGATTTCGGCTTGTCGGCAGGTACCTGACGCATGGCGGTCGACCGGCGCCCGATCGATCAGATGGTGCTGGATGTCGGCAGCGATGCTTTCCAGCGCCTCGCGCGTCTCTTCGAAGAGGAGACGCGCGGCGCCGTCGTCGCCCTGCGCAGCCTGCTCGGCACCGAGGATTGGCGCGAGCTGGGCCGTCAGGCCCATTCGCTGAAGCACGCCACCAGCAGCTTCGGCCTCATCGACCTTGCGGCGGTTGCGGCTCTCATCGAGAAGGCGGCCGATGCGCGTAAGGGCGCGGAGGCCGAGGTGCAACTGGCCGCGCTCGAGGCGGACGTGGATGACGATCTGGCGGAGCTCGATCGGGTGTTGAAGACGTTGGGCGGCTAGCGGCGCCTAGGCGTGCATCTCCAGCGTCGCCTCGCCGTTGGGCGCCACTTCGTGCCAGTGGGCGAGCTTGCGGTAGATGGTGGAGGCGCTGATCTCCAGCAGGGCGGCCGCCCGCACCACGTTGCCGTCGCAGGCTCGGATCGCCTGCTCGATCGCGCTTCGCTCGGTCACGTGCAGCGGCTCGATCTTCGCCGCATCGCCGTTCTCGCCACCGGCATGGCTGCTGAGGCTCTCGATCATGGAGTTCAGCCGCCGGCGCTCCAGGACGTTGCCGAGGGTGATCAACAGCCGGTCGGCGTTGAACGGTTTCACCAGGAAGTCGAGCGCGCCTTCACGCATCGCCTCGATCGCGCGGTTGAGCGACCCGTCCGCGGTGATGACGACGACCGCGACCTGGAACGCGCGGCTGCGGATGTGCTTGAGGACGTCGAGCCCGTCCATATCGGGCAGGCGAAGGTCGAGCAGCACCGCATCGGTCGGATTGCGGGCAATGTCGTCCAGGGCTTCCTGGCCGGTCATGCAGTGGCGCGCCCGGAATGGCCCCCGCTTCAGATATTCCAGATAGACTCGCGCCATCGAGGGCGTGTCCTCGATGAGCAGCACATCGGAAAGTTCTGAATCCGTCATGACTGTTCCCCCGGATTCGGTGTCGAACGTTAGACTCACTCGCCGGAGCGCGGCAATAGGAACCTTAGGGCCGGGGCTTGGGCCGAGCCTTGGCCGTCCGAGGCTCTTGTTGCCGACTCAACGGCCCTTCCCTATAAGAGAACATCGCTTATGAATAAGACCGGCCTGCACCGCAACAGGGAGCGGGATACTGGCTCGGCCGGCGAAGCGGAAACATGGACGGAATCGATCAAAGACGCGAACCGCGCTTCAAGTTCGACGGCGCCACCATTCTGGTGTTCGACGATGCCGAGGAGCGCCGCACGGTCGCGGTCACCCAATATTACAACGTCTCGCGCCGCGGCGCCTGCGTGCTGCCGCCCGCGACCGGCGGGCTGGCGGTCGGCAGCCGGCTGACCATGCTGCCCCAGCCCTACCTCGAGAAGCGCGAAGTGATCGTGGTCAATTGCCAGGCGGGCTCCTTGCATCTGGAGCTGCCCGACAGCCAGGAATTCAGCGAGTTCGAAGTCGCGGAAATGATTCGCGCCCTACCGCGCGGAGAGCTGGCCTAGTCCTCAAGTAAATCGTCAAGCCTGGCAATGACGGTGAGCTGTTAGTCACTCGGGATGAGGGACGAGATCACCACCGCGCCCGGGAACACCATCGCCATATGGGTCGGCGTGATGCGCAACACCGTCGCGATGGTCGGGCCGATGTTCGGCAGATCCAGTGAAACCTTGTCGCCGACATGCACCGGACCGTTGGTCTCGACCAGGGCGCCGTGCAGCGAGATATCGACCAGCTTGCACAGCACGCGATCGCCGCGGATGGTGACATGGGCCGGCAGGTTGACGACGAAACGCGGATCGTGCCGACGGTCATCGGCGCTCGCGTCGATCTTATCTTCAGCCATCAATCCAACCCCTGAACGCGCATTCAATGCGCTGACTTTGGATGCGCAAATTGCTGCGCTTCCCGCGAATCATGCGCGGCCCCGACAACGATGGCGCGCATCGTGCCATGCGAAACCCAACCGCGCCAAGATATTAATCCACAAAGACATTAAGCAACCGTAACCGCCGATTCGTGCAGCGCGAGCCGGCTGGGGGCGAGATCGGCCGGGGTGAGGCCGCGTTCCTTGAGGTCTTCCGGCAATTGACCGGTGTCGATCAGCGACGCGGTGGCGCGGCCCAAGACCGGCGACATCATGATGCCGTAGCCGCCCTGGCCGGCGAGCCAGAAGAAGCCCTCGGCTCGCGGGTCGAGACCGACGACCGGACAATGATCCGGCACGAAGGAACGCAGACCCGCCCAGCTCCGGAGGATCCGCTCGATTTTCAGCAGCGTATGCCGCTCCAGATAATCGGCGAGCTCGGCCATCACCATGTCGTCGGGATAGGCGTCCATCGGATCGACCGGAGTCTCGTCGCCCGGCGAGGCGAGGATGCGTCCGGCTTCCGGCTTGAAGTAGTGCCAGGTCTCGATCACCTCGCCGACCGGCTGAGTTGGCAGGCAGAATTCCGGCGGCACTTCGACCAGGATGACGGTGCGCAAGCAGGGCTGCAGGCCGATCCGCGCCGCGCCGGCGAGGGCGCCGACGCGATCGGCCCAGGCGCCGGCGGCGTTGACGACGAACGGCGCGCGGAAGCGCTCCGACGCGGTGACCGCGGTCCATTGGCCACCGCTGCGCTCCAGCGCCGTCACGTTGGCGGTGACGGCGAGTCGTCCGCCGCGCGCCTTGAAGCCGCGCAGATAGCCCTGGTGAATCGCCGCTGCGTCCATGTCCCGGACACCCGGTTCGTAGATCGCGCGGCGAAAGACGCCCGGCCGGAGCAGTGGACAGAGCTCCATTGCGCGCTCGAGGGTGATTTCCCCGATCGGGTGCGCGGAAGGGGCGTCAGCCAGCATTGTGTCGAGGGCGCCCTCGGGATCGTCGATGCCGAGGGTCAAGGCGCCACGCGGCGTCAGCAGCGGATGATCGGCGAAGCCCGGTGGCGGCGCATTGAAGAAGGCGCCGGCGGCCTGACAGATCTGGCGGACCGCGGCCGGTCCGTAATTCGGCGTGTAGAGCGCCGCCGATCGACCGGAGCTGTGATAGCCGGGCTGGTCCTCCATTTCGAGCAGGATGGTCTTGCCGAGCGCAGCCAGTTCCCAGGCCGCCGCGGCGCCGGAGACACCGGCGCCGATCACCAGGAAATCGCAATCTGTGGTCATCTTGGACTAAGGGCGCTGATCTATGAGGACTTCAGGGCGCCGCGGCACCCGCCACGGCGGGCCCGACAATAGAAGCTTTCATTAACGAAAACATCCGTATATTCACCCCTCCTGTAACGTTTCCCCAGGTCGGAACATGGGGGCGGCTCTGGAATCCAGCGCACCGCCAAACGCCAAACCATCCTTCAAGACTCGCTTCAAGGCGTGGTGGGAAGGCTATGACGTCGCCGATCTGATGGGCCAGTCGGCGGCGCCGGAGCCGGTCCTGGGGCCGGTCGCGCCGGTCGAAGTGCCGGCGGAAGAAATTCCTCCGCTGGAGCAAGCCTATATCAAGATTGCGCAGTACATTTGGGGCGAGAGTCTGGTGGGGCCGGGCGGCCCGGCGGCGATCCTCACGCTCGTCAAGCCCTTCGCACTCGATCCCAGCATGACGGTGATGGACTTCGGCGCCGGGCTGGGCGGCGGCACCAGGGCGGTCAGCGAGGAGTTCGGCGTCTGGGTCAACGGGTTCGAGACCGACCCGATCATGGCCGAAGGCGGCCAGGAGCTCTCGGTCAAGAAGGGCGTCAAGAAGGCTGAGATCAAGGCATGCACCGTCAAGGACTTCCAGCCCAAGGCCGCGACCTTCGACTGCATCTATTCCAGCGAAGCGCTCTACACCGTGCCGGAGAAGGAGAAGCTGCTGGGCAGCTTCGAGCGGGCGCTGAAAGCGCGGGGACAGATTGCGCTCACCGACTTCGTGCGCGCGCCGGGCACCAAGCCCGACGATCCGCGGCTGAAGGATTTCGTGACCCGGGACGGCAAGGCAGGGCATTTCTGGCTGGGCGACGACTATCTCGCCAAGATGAAGGCGCTGAAGTTCGACGTGCGGGTGGACGAGGATCTGACGGCGACCTATCGCACGAATGTCATCGAGGCCTTCGTGAATTTCACCCAGGATTCGGTGGTGTCGGCCATGGCCCGCAGCCATCCCGATGAGCTGGTTGCCGAGGTCTCGCTCTGGACCAAACGGGTGGCCGCCCTGGATTCCGGGGCGCTCCAGCTCCGCCGCTACTACGCCATCAAGATGGGCAGCACGAAGTCTTCTTGATAGATCAACAAGTTAGGGCGCGCGGGGCGGGGTTGACAGGCTGCAATCGCGCCACTATGTTCCGCCCGCATTTTTAGTTCGAAGGATACCGGCCATGAAGGTCATTCACTCGCTGAAGTCGGCTAAGGCGCGGCACAAGGATTGCCGCATCGTCCGCCGCCGCGGCCGGGTCTATGTGATCAACAAGACCAACCCGCGTTTCAAGGCTCGCCAGGGGTAAGTGCACTGGGCTAAACCCCAGGCGCAAGCCGAAGCTTTCTACAAACCGCGCGAGGCTCTGCCCCGCGCGGTTTTGTTTTGCGCGCGTTTCAGGCGATAGTGCCGGCATGCTGATGCCTGCCCCGGATCCGAACACGCTCGCGCAGAAGGCCCGCCTCGCCGCCGCGCTCGCCGAATTGCTGCCGCCGGAATCGGTGATCGCCGATCCCGTCGCGTTGAAGGCTTATGAGTCCGATGGCCTGACTGCCTATCGCCAGGCGCCGCTGCTGGTGACCCTGCCGCGCACCACGGCGGAAGTCTCCGCGGTCCTGAAATTCTGCGCCGCGAACCAGCTCAAGGTCGTCCCGCGCGGCGCCGGCACTTCGCTCTCCGGCGGTGCGCTGCCGCTGGCCGATGGCGTGGTGCTGGGCCTGGGCAAGCTCAACCGGATCCTGGAGATCGATCTCGAGAATCGCTGCGCCGTGGTGCAACCGGGCGTGCAGAACCTCGCCATCAGCAATGCCGTGCTGGCCTCCGGCTTCTATTACGCGCCGGATCCCTCGAGTCAGATCGCCTGCACGATCGGCGGCAATGTCGCGGAGAATTCCGGCGGCGTGCATTGCCTGAAATACGGGCTCACCACCAACAATCTGCTCGGCCTCGAAGTCGTGCTGATCTCGGGTGAGGTGGTGCGTTTCGGCGGCAAGCATCTCGATGCCGGCGGCTATGACCTGATGGGCATCATGACCGGATCCGAAGGCCTGCTCGGCGTCGTCACTGAGGTGACCGTGCGCCTGCTGAAACGGCCGGAGACGGCGCGGGCCCTGGTCGCCGGCTTCCCGAGCAATGAGCAGGCCGGTGCTGCGGTCGCCGCGGTGATCGGCGCCGGCATCATCCCCGCCGGCATGGAGATGATGGACCGGCCGGCGATCCATGCCGCCGAGGATTTCGTGCATGCGGATTATCCGCTCGATGCCGAGGCCCTGCTGATCGTCGAGCTCGACGGACCGGGCGTCGAATGCAACCACCTGCTGAACCAGGTGACCGAGATCGTCAAAGCCAACGGCGCCACCAGCCTGCGCGTCAGCGAGAGCGAAGCCGAGCGGCTGAAGATCTGGGCGGGACGCAAGGCGGCCTTTCCCGCGGTCGGCCGGATCTCGCCGGACTATTTCTGCATGGACGGCACGATCCCACGGCGCCGCCTGCCGGAAGTCCTCACCCGGATGGCGGAGCTCTCGAAGAAGTACGGGTTGCGGGTCGCCAATGTGTTTCATGCCGGCGACGGCAACCTGCACCCGTTGATCCTGTTCGATGCCAACAAGGGCGAACTCGAGAGCGCGGAGAGGTTCGGCGCCGACATCCTGAAGCTCTGCGTCGAAGTCGGCGGCGTGCTGACCGGCGAGCACGGTGTCGGCGTCGAGAAGCGGGATCTGATGCCGGAGATGTTCTCGGAAGTGGATCTCGATCAGCAGCAGCGCCTGAAATGCGCCTTCGATCCGGATGGGCTGCTCAACCCGGGAAAAGTCTTCCCGACGCTGCATCGCTGCGCCGAGCTGGGGCGCATGCATGTGCGCGGTGGCGCGCTGCCTCACCCCGAACTGCCGCGGTTTTAGAATGGAATTGCTCAGCCCAGCCTCGCTCGAAGAGGCCGCCGATTGCGTGCGGTCGGCGATTGCCGACAAGGCGCCGCTGGAAATCCTCGGCGCTTCGAGCAAGCGCGGCTTCGGCCGTCCGGTCGAAGCCGCGAAGCAGCTCACCACCGCCGCCATGTCGGGCATCGTCTCCTATCATCCGGAAGAGCTGGTGCTGGTCGCCCGCGCCGGCACGCATATGGACGAGATCGCCGCGGCGCTCCAGGAGAAGAACCAGCACCTCGCCTTCGAGCCGCCGGATTTCGGCAAGCTCTATCCCGGCGACGATGCCGGCCGCAACCGCACCGGCACGCTCGGCGGCATCCTCGCCACCAATCTCTCCGGCCCGCGCCGGTTCAAGGCGGGCGCGGCGCGCGATCACTTTCTCGGCTTCACCGCCGTCAACGGGCGCGGCGAGGTCTTCAAGGGTGGCGGCCCGGTGGTGAAGAATGTCACCGGCTATGATCTGCCCAAACTGCTGGCCGGCTCCTTCGGAACGTTGGCGGTGATGGATGAGGTCACGATCAAAGTGCTGCCGCGGCCGGAGAAGACGCGCACCGTTCTGCTCTATGGCCTCGATGCGACGGCGGCGAATGCGGCGATGACCAAGGCGCTGACCGGGCCTTACGACATTTCGGCGGCGGCGTTCCTGCCGGAGATCCAGGCGCAGGCCTCGGATTGCGACTATGTCGGCGCGCAGGGCAGCGTCACCGCTTTGCGGGTCGAGGGTTCCGGGCCGGTGGTCGAGCATCATTGCGCTGCTTTGCGCCGCGACTTCGCCAATGATCTGGGGGGTGCAACCGAAGAGCTGCACAGCACCAACTCGATGACTCTTTGGCGCGAGATCGGTGATCTTTCCATCTTCTTCGACATCGACACGATTCTTTGGCGGATCTCGGTGCCGCCGGCACATGGCGCTGGGGTCGCCGCCAGTTGCGCAATCGACATTCCGGGCAGCAGCTTCCTGCTCGACTGGGGCGGCGGCCTCATCTGGCTCTCGATACCGTCCGACGGCGGTGCGCATGCCGACAAGGTGCGTCGCGCCTTCCAGCGCTGCGGCGGCCACGCGACCCTGGTGCGCGCACCGGAAGTGGAGCGCCGCAAGGTGCAGGTGTTCGAGGCCGAAGGTGCCAAGGCGCTGACCGAACAGGTGAAGCTCTCCTTCGATCCGGAGCGCGTGCTCAATCCCGGTCGGATGTTTGAAGGCGTCTGACATGCAGACCAATTTCACCCTGGCCCAGCTCGCCGATCCGGACACCGCCGAATCCGAGAAGATCCTTAGGACTTGCGTGCATTGCGGCTTCTGCACCGCGACCTGTCCGACCTATACGCTCCTGGGCGACGAGCTCGACAGCCCGCGGGGCCGCATTTATCTGGTGAAGGAGATGCTGGAGCAGGGCCGCGCCGCGACCGCGACCGATGCGAAGCACATCGATCGCTGCCTCTCCTGCCTGAGCTGCATGACGACCTGTCCTTCCGGCGTGCATTACATGCATCTGGTCGATCACGCCCGCGCGCATATCGCCGAGACCTACACGCGCCCCACCGGCGAACGCTGGCTGCGGCGCCTGCTCGCCTTCGTCATGCCGCGCACCGGCCTGTTCCGTCTGATGATGATGGGTGCCGCTGTCGCCAAGAGTCTCGGCGGCGCACGCTGGCTGCCCGGCAAGCTCGGCAATGCGCTGGCCTTGGTGCCCGGCTTCCCGAAAGCCCCGGCCGAGACCGATCGGCCGCAGGTCTTCCCGGCGCAGGGAACACGGCGCGGCCGCGTCGCGCTGCTGGCTGGCTGCGTGCAGCCAGTGCTGCGGCCGGAGATCAACGCGGCGACGATCCGTTTGCTCAATCGGCTCGGCATCGAAGTGGTGGTGCCGGAGGGAGTGGGGTGCTGCGGTGCGCTCGGCCATCACATGGGATTCACCGATCAGTCGCACCGCCTGGCGCGCAACAATATCGAGGCCTGGCGCAGGGCCGGCGATCTCGACGCCATTCTGGTGACGGCGTCCGGCTGCGGCACGACGGTGAAGGACTACGGCTACATGTTCCGCACCGAAGCCGACATCAAGGAAGCGGCCGCCGAAGTCAGCGCCAAGACCCGCGATGTCACCGAGTATCTGACGACGCTCGGGGTCGCAGGTTCGGCGCCGAAATTGAAGGTCGCCTATCACTCCGCCTGCTCGATGCAGCATGGGCAGAAGATCTCGGAACCGCCGCGTGCCTTGCTGAAATCGGCCGGCTTCGACGTGGTGGAAATTCCCGAGGGCCATCTCTGCTGCGGCTCCGCCGGAACCTACAATCTGCTGCAGCCGGAACTCTCGGCGCAGCTCCGCGACCGCAAGGCGGCGAATATCGCGAAGACCACGCCGGATCTGGTCGCGACCGGCAATATCGGCTGCCTGCAGCAGCTCGCTGGCGCGATCGAGGTGCCGATCGTGCACACGGTCGAGCTGCTCGACTGGGCGACCGGCGGGCCGATGCCCGCCGAGCTCAGCAAAGTCAGGCCCCTCTGAATCAGGATTGGGTGAGGCCTTTCATCGCGCGCTCGGCGACATCGACCGCGCGATCGAACACCATCGTCTTCCAATCGTCCTTTTCCTGATAGAAGGCGGCGCGGATCTGCGACTTGATCTCTCTGCCTTTCTTGCTCTCGAGATCGCCGTGAATGTGGACCCAGTTGTCGGCGCGCACGGCGAGCAGCATGTCTTCCAGCGGCAAGGTCCCGTATTCCAGGGTGACGCCGGTGACCTCCGCCTGCGGGATGGTTTCGGTCAGTCCGATTTGCGTGTCGCCGGTGACGAGGGTCGAGGTCGAGGTGCCGTCATCGGTGAGGGTGGCCTCCGCGCCGAACCAGTCGCGCACCCGCGCGGTGCCGGGATCGGCGCCGAGATGGTTGCAGATGATCTCGCCATAACCGTAGGGGCCGAGGCCGGTATGCAGGTCGATGAAGGCGACTTTTCGGACCGTGTCCGAATAGGGCTGCAGCAACCGGCGCATGGTGCGATTCGACCAGCTCGCTTCGCTGCCGCCATAGAACACGCCCTCGTCGTCGATGTATTGACCCTGGACGATTGCAGCCTGCAGCGCCCAGGCGCCGTGCTCACCGGCATAGGCGTCGAAGCGTTCGCGATTCCGGCGCTCCCCTTCGGGCGTCCATTCCGCCGGGCAGATCGCATTGCGCAGCTCGCGGTAGCCGGGATTATCCGGCGCGGGCTGGGCGTGGTCGATGAAGTTGCGGTTGAGATCGATGTTGTCCTCGTTGACTCGCCGCACCCAGGCAAAGCCGTAGGGATTGATGGCATGGACCAGCAGCACCGCGGTGTCCGGCGGCAGCTGCTTGAATATCCCGCTCTGCAGCCAGCCGGTCTCGATGCCGGAGCCGCAGAAGCCCTCGGCGCCATGGGTGCCGGACTGGGCGAAGAACAGGCGGCTCGCATCCTTGGGGCCGAGCCAGGCGGTCTCGGTGCTCAAAGCCTCGCCGTCCGGGCCTTTCTCCGGATTGGCATGGCTGCCGAGGACGGCGCCCGCCGCGCCGGCAGCGTCGCGGAAACGCTGCCGGCCCTCGGCAAATGAGCACGGGAAAAGGGCAGCGGGTGAGGAAATCTTTACGGCCATCTGCTACTCACAAATTTGCGGAAAGGGCGAGATTAGGGCCTGAACCCGAATCCTGCCAAGGCTATGCTGGCGGTGCCATGAGACCTCTCTCGGGGAAAGCCCTTATTGGCGGCCTGGCCGTCATCTGGTTTCTTCTGATAGGCGCGGGCGTTGCCGCGGCCGACCAGAAGGATGCGCGCCTCCCGGCCTTGTTCGCGCAGTTGCAGGCGGCGGCCGATCCGGTGGCGGCCATGGAGATCGAGGCGAAGATCTGGAGCATCTGGCTCGAAGCCAATGATCCGGCGATCGACAAGCTGATGAGCGAAGGCTCGGAGGCGATGGGCATTCAGAAGTTCGGAACGGCGCTGGAGAAGTTCAATGCGATCATCGCGCAGAAGCCGGACTTCGCCGAAGGCTGGAACAAGCGGGCGACGCTCTACTATCTGATGGGCAACTATGCGGAGTCGCTCGCCGACATCGACCACACGCTGGAGCTCGAGCCCCGACATATCGGTGCGCTCTCCGGTCTCGGTCTGGTGAACATCAGGATGGAGCGCGAGGAGGCCGCCGCGGATGCCTTCAAGCGCGTGCTGGTGATCGATCCGCAGAACGGCAGTGCAAAGACCAATCTCGAGATCATCGAAGAAATATTGAAGAGGAAGCAGATCTGAAATGCGAAAGGCTTTGCTTGGGTCGGCGCTGCTGGCCACTCTCATCTCCTTCGGCACCGTGGCCTCGGCTGACCAGCGCGATCCCAGTCTGCCGACCCTGTTCAAGTTCCTGAAGTCGGCGCAGCACAGCGACCAGGCCGGCCCGGTCGAGGACAAGATCTGGGAAATCTGGTCGGCGACCGGCGATCCCAAGCTCGATCAGCTGATGGTCACCAGCTCCGAGGCGATGGAACGCGGCGATTACAAGGGCGCGCTCATGGACGTCGACCAGATCCTGAAGGCGAAGCCGGATTTCGCCGAGGGCTGGAACAAGCGCGCGACGGTCTACTTCCTGATGGGCGACTACGAGAAGGCGATCGCGGACATCGACCGGACCTTGCAGCTCGAGCCCCGGCATTTCGGCGCGCTCTCCGGCCTCGGCATGTCCAACATGAAGCTGGGCCGCGATGCCGCGGCGGCGGACGCCTTCCGCCGCCTGATCAACATCGACCCGCTCTATCCCAACGCCAAGCGCAACCTGAAGCTGGCCCTGGACGCACTCAACAAGAACTCGATCTAGGCCGCGTCAGCGGCCGGCCCGCCGTCCACTCGGCCGAGTGGATGGCGGCGGCGCTACAACCGCGCGATCGTCACCTCCACGCCGTGGACGGCGCTGCTTTCGGCCATGTCGGTCTTCTCACCCGGGTTGAGCGCGTTCACGTTCAAGTGCTCGGGCAGCAGTTTCGGCCAGCGGCTCTTATGCGCCAGCGCCACACCGCGCGGCACGATTTCGCCGACGTCGATGCGCATGGTGAGCCGGCCGGTCGCGTTCGAGACCGAAGCCGCATCGCCGGCCTTCAGTGACAATCTTTCCGCATCCGACGGATGCAGCAGGATGGTCTCCGGCCCGATCTTCTCGGCGATCTTCGCATCCTCGTGATAGCTGCTGTTCATCAGCCAGGGCGAAGCGGGGGAGAGCATGCGGAAGCGGCCGGGCTCCGGGCGAGGATCCGCCCAGGGCTGCGGCAGTGCCGGATGGCCGTCTTCCGCCGCGCGCGCGCTCTTCAGCTCGATCTTGCCGGAGGGCGTCGGGAATTTTAGATCGGCGAATGTCGGCACCGGATCCGGTGAGAGCTCGACCGTCGCTTTCTCTTTCAACGCGGCAAAACCGGAGAGACCGGTCTGCCGCACGAGCGTGTCGAGGATCGTCGCATCGTCCTCGGTAAGCTCCGGCTCGTCGAAGCGCATCGCGCGTGCCAGGCGCCGGAAGATTTCCTGGTTGGGCAGCGATTCCCCGATCGGCTCGATCGCTTTCGCCTGGACCGAGAGCCCGAGGTGGAAATAGGGCGAGACGATGTCGTCGAATTCCAGGAAGCCCGCCGCCGGCAGGACGAAATCCGCGAAGTCGGTGGTGTCGGTTGCGAAGCAGTCGATCGCGACATGGAAGAGGTCGTCGCGTTTCAGCGCCTGCTGCAAATCCGACTGCCGCGGATTGGAGGCGGCGATGTTGACGTTCCACGTGATCAGCCCACGGGCCTGCTGCGGGTTGTTCAGGATGTCGACCAGATCCATGTGGCTGCCGATCCGCTTCGGCTTGGCGCGGAGATGCGGCGCTTCGATGTAATCGCCGTCGAGCCCGCGCCGGGTGCCGCCGTTCAGGAACAGGAATCCGGCACCGGGCTTTGCAAAGTCGCCCTTCAGCGCCGAGAGCATCGCCACCGCGCGGAACACATTGCCGCCTTTCGGCTGGCGCTGCAGACCCTGGCCCATCCAGAGCAGAGCCGGCCCGGCCCCGAACAGCTTCGCGGCTTCTTCAATCTGCGCGGCCGGCACGCCGGTGATCGGCGCCGCCCATTCGGGCGAGCAGCGCGCGATCTCGGGCTCCAGCTCCTCCCAGCCGATCGCATTGGCCGCGAGGAAGGCGCCATCGATCTTGCCGTCGCGGCGCAGCACATGGGCGATGGCGAAAGCAAGCGCGGCGTCGCTGCCGGGGAAGGGCTGCAGATGGAGATGCGCCGCGGCCGCGGTCGGATGCTTCACCGGATCGACGACGATGAGCTTGGCGTCGGTTTCACGGATCCAATGCTTGTGCTGATGCGGCGCCGAGGCATGCGGGTTGGCGCCCCAGATCAGGATCGTGCTGGCGTGCTTCGCCATGCGCGGGTCGAAGCCTTCGGAGCCGGTGCCGTACATATAGCCCAGCGCCGCATGCCCGGCCGCGTTGCAGATCGAATCCGGATCCACCTCACTGGCGCCGAGCCGGTTCAGGAAGCGTTGCGGAAAGCCGCCCGCGATCAGCGAGCAGGTGCCGGTGTAATGGGTGTGCCAGATGCTCTCGGCGCCATGGTCGTTGACGACGCCTTGCAGTCGCGTGGCGATCTCATCGATTGCATACTCCCATGTGACCGGCTCGAAGCGCGCTTCGCCCTTCGGCCCGATCCGCTTCAGGGGCCGCGTCAGGCGCACGTTGGGATCGAGCCAGGCGCCGTTATAGGCGATCGCACATTTGCCGCAGAGCGCGCCGCGGCTCACCGGATGGTCGGGATCGCCCAGCACCTTGATCTTGCCGTCATCGCGTTTCGCGACGGCGATCCCGCAGGCGTCATAGCAGTCGCGCGGGCAGGTGGTGCGAATGATTTGCGTTGGCGGCATGGGGGCTCATCGCGGGTTGTTCAGGCGGCGACGCCAGAGTAAAAGAACCGGGATCGATGCACAATGCGCGGGAGCTTGCCATGAAGGGCGACAAGAAGGTTATCGAGCACCTTAACAAGGTGCTGAGGAATGAGCTCACCGCCATCAATCAGTACTTCCTGCATGCCCGCATGCTGAAGAACTGGGGCATGAAGAAGCTCGGCGAGCACGAGTATCACGAGTCGATCGACGAGATGAAGCATGCCGACAAGGTGATCGAGCGGGTGCTGTTCCTCGAAGGCATCCCGAACCTGCAGGATCTCGGCAAGCTGATGATCGGCGAGAACGTGCAGGAAATGCTCGAATGCGACCTGAAGCTCGAGATGGCCGCGCATGTCGACCTGAAGGCCGCGATCGTCCATTGCGAGAAGGTCGAGGATTTCGTCAGCCGCGAGATCTTCGTCGATATCCTCGAATCCGAGGAAGAGCACATCGACTGGCTGGAAACCAATCTCGGTCTGATCAAGCTCATGGGCCTGCAGAACTTCATCCAGTCCTCGTCCGAGATCGGCGAGGGGAGCTGATCGCCCGACGGGTTTAGTGCGCCTGCCAATGCGCCCGACCGCCATCCTGGAATAAACCCCAGGGTGGCGGTCTCCATTTAGCCCTCCAGTGGCCAATCAGGGTGAACAATCCGTTCACCCTAAGCAGCCTTTACCAAACCGCCCTTTGACACCAAATCTCCGTCCATCAGAACGGGTCCCATCGGCGCCCGCCCACGGAGTACGCAGACATGATCGACGTCAGACCCTTCAATTCGCTCGGCGGTGCCAACCATGGCTGGCTGGACGCCAAGCATCATTTCTCCTTCGCGAGCTATTACGACCCGGACCGGATGGGCTGGGGCGCGCTGCGGGTCTGGAACGACGACACGATCGCGGCCGACAGCGGATTCCCGCCGCATCCCCATGCCGACATGGAGATCATCACCTATGTCCGCGAGGGAGCGATCACCCATGAGGACAATCAGGGCAACCGCGGCCGCACCGAAGCGGGCGACGTCCAGGTGATGAGCGCCGGCACTGGGATCCGCCATGCCGAGTACAACCGCGAGCGGGGGGCGACCCAGATCTTCCAGATCTGGATCATCCCGAACGAGCGCGGCGGCAAGCCGACCTGGGGCTCGAAGCCCTTCCCGACCGAGGATCGCTCGGGCCGGTTCGTCACGCTCGCGAGCGGGATCGAAGGCGACACCGATGCGCTGCCGATCCGCACCGATGCCCGCGTGCTGGGCGCCAACCTGAAGGCCGGCGAGACCGTCGAATACACGCTCGGCGGCAGGCGCCACGCCTATCTGGTCCCGGCCAAGGGCAAGGTCGAGGTCAATGGCGTGGTACTCGACGCCCGCGACGGCGCCGCGATCACCGAGGTGGAAACGATCCGCGTCACCGCGGTCGAAGACGCCGAAGTCGTGATGGTGGACGCGGCTTAACGTGCTGAAAGGCCCGCAGGTCGAACCTGCGGGCCTTCCATATCCAGCTAGGCGCCCTTAAAGACCTAAACTCGCTCGTCACCCCAAGGCTTGGCCTTGTGGTCTACGAGTTTCTATCGCTTGGCCCGGAGCGCGCGGACTCAAACTCGTGGATGCCAATGCCAAGCCTTGGCATGACTGCGTTTTACTCGGCTGGGGTTGAGAGAAACTAGCGCGACGCCCGGCGCAGGCCGAACCAGGCGAGCACGGCGGCCCAGCGCTTCAGCGGAACGGAGCGCCAGATGACCATCCGGTGCTACTCCGCCGCTTTCTTGAGGACCCGGGGATTGCCGTGGACGTCGTCCACGATGTCCTGGGCCATTTCCAGGCAGCAGCCGCAACGCGGGGCGGCGCCCAGGGCCTGATAGACGGCATAGGCATCGCAATGGCCGGTTTCCCGGGCCTTGGCCTCGATCTCGGTCGTGCGATAGGCGTTGCAGATGCAAACGATCATGGCCAAATGTTAACGGCAACTAGGAATGATTGTCAATTGCACGTCGTGACGCCGGCGCCCGGTTTCAAGCCCGGAAAACCTCGGTTTTCCGCCATTTGACGGAATCGTGAGACGAATCCGTGATGCGGAGCACCAAACCGGTGCCCCCGCTTGACCGACTCTCTGCCGCCCGTTCAAGTGGGGCGGGGAATAGAGGGACGGGCACATCATGCAAGACCGCAGCTATCTGCAGCTGATCCTGGACAAGGGGTTCGGCTGGATGCTGGTTACCCAGTTTCTGGGGGCGCTGAACGACAACGTCTACCGGTTCATCGTCACCTTCTACATCATCGCGCATACCGCCAATCGCGAAGACGCCAACCTCTATATCAACCTGATCGCGGCCTTGTTCGTGCTGCCCTACCTGATGTTCTCGGGCTATGCCGGGCAGCTCGCCGACAATTTCTCCAAGCGCAAGGTGCTGATCGCCAGCAAGAGCGTCGAGATTCTGGCGATGCTGGTCGGGCTCGCCGGCTTCCTGCTCGGCTCCATCCCGCTGATGCTCACCGTGATGTTCCTGATGGCGACGCATTCCGCCTTCTTCTCGCCGGCGAAATACTCCTGCCTCCCGGAGCTGCTGCCGAATCAGGATCTCTCGCGCGGCAATGCCCTCATCGAGATGAGCACGTTCATCGCGATCATCATCGGCACGGCGCTCGGTGGCGCGCTGTTCGACTTCTTCGGCAATCATCCCTGGCTGCTCGGCGGGATCACGATCGGCATCGCGCTGGCTGGCACGCTGGCTAGCTTCGGCATCGGCCGCACGCCCGCGCCGAAGCACCCCAAGCCGTTCCGCTCGAACCCGATCGGCGACAGCATCGGTGCCATCGCCTCGGTCAAGCGCAACCGGCGCCTCTGGCTGACCGTGCTCGGCATCTGCTGGTTCTGGTTCCTGGGCTCGTTGCTGCAGATCTCGATGCCGCTCTACGGCACCAAGATCCTCGGCCTCGACGAGACCGAGACCAGCTGGCTCTGGGCGGCGGTCGCAATCGGCATCGGTGTCGGCAGCGTCGTTGCGGGAAAGCTCTCCGGCCACAAGGTCGAGCTCGGGCTGGTGCCGATCGGCTCGGTCGGCATCGGCGTCACCTCCCTGTTCATGGTCGCGGCGAACACTTTTGCCGGCGCGGTCACCTGCCTCTCGCTGCTCGGCTTCTTCGCCGGCTTCTACTCGGTGCCGTTGAACGCGATGCTGCAGCAGAAATCCGAGGCGGATACCCGCGGGCGCGTCATCGCCGCCAACAATGTGCTGAATTTCCTGGCGATCCTGCTGGCGGCCGGGGTGAGCGCCGTGCTCGGCAGCTATGTCGAGCTCGATCCGGACCAGATCATCTTCATCTCCGGCCTCGCGACCTTCGCCGTCACCGCCTATCTCCTGATCCTGCTGCCGGACTTCATCATCCGCTTCTCGCTCTGGCTGATCACCCACACGATCTACAAGATCCGGATCGTCAATCCGGAGAACGTGCCGCTGAACGGCCCGGCCTTGCTGGTCTGCAACCATCTCTCCTTCGTGGATGGCTTGCTGGTCGGCGCCTCGATCCAGCGCTTCGTGCGCTTCATGGTCTATGCGCCGTTCTTCAAGATCCCGCTGCTCGGCGGGCTGTTCCGCAAGATGCGCGCGATCCCGACCGGTGGCGGGCGCGACGGCATCGCAGCGATCCGCCGCGCGCGCGAGGAGCTCCAGGCCGGCCATAGCGTCTGCATCTTTGCCGAGGGCGCCATCAGCCGCACCGGCAACATGCTGCCCTTCAAGCGCGGCTTCGAGAAGATCGTCGAGGGCCTCGACGTGCCGGTCATTCCGGTGCATCTCGACCAGGTCTGGGGCTCGATCTTCAGCTTCAAGGACGGCAAGTTCTTCTGGAAATGGCCGAAGCGCTTCTTCTATCCGGTCACCATCACGTTCGGTAAGCCGCTGCCGTCCTCGACGCGGGCCTGGGAATTGCGCACGCGGCTGCTGGAGCTCGGCGCCGAGGCCTTCGATCATCGGCGCACCACCCGCGATCTGGTGCCGATCCGCGTGATCCGCACCGCCAAGCGCTGCTGGTTCCGCTTCTGCATGGCGGATTCGCTCGGCCGCGAGCTCACGTTCGGCGCAATGCTGACCGCCTCGCTGATGCTGGCCAAGTGGTTCAAGCGCCAGCGCGCGGAGGAGAAACACGTCGGCGTGCTGCTGCCGGCCTCGGTCGGCGGCGCGCTGGTGAACAATGGGCTGATGCTGGCAGGGAAGACCCCGATCAATCTCAATTTCACGATCGGCGCCGAAGCCATGGAAGCGGCGATCCAGAAGTCCGGCATCAAGACCATCATCGCCTCCAAGGCCTTCCTGGCGAAAGCCAAGCTGGAGACGCGCCCGGAGATGATCTTCGTCGAGGACATGCTCGGCGGTTTCAGCAAGGCGGAGCGGGCGATCACCTATGTGAAGGCACTGCTGACGCCGGCGGGGCTGCTCTGCAAGCTGACGGTGCCGAAAGGCGATCCGTTCAAGGATCTCGCCACCATCATGTTCTCTTCCGGTTCGACCGGTGAACCCAAGGGCGTGATGCTCTCGCACCATAACGTGATCTCCAACCTCGAGGCGATCGGCCAGATCCTCGGCGCCGGCGCAGAGGATCGCGTGATGGGCGTGCTGCCCTTCTTCCACGCTTTCGGTTTCACCGGCACCCTGTTCATGCCGCTGGTGCTGGGCTTGGGCGCCGTCTATCACCCGAACCCGCTCGATGCGAAATCGATCGGCGGGATGATCAAGAAGTACAAGGCGACCCTGCTCATCTCCACGCCGACCTTCTGCCAGTCCTACTACCGCGCCTGCGCGCCGGAGGACCTGGCGAGCCTGCGCCATGTCGTGGTCGGCGCGGAACGGCTGCGCCCGGAATTCGGCGAACAGTTCAAGGAGAAGTTCGGCATCCAGCTGCTCGAAGGCTATGGCGCGACCGAGATGGGGCCGGTGGTCGCGACCAACGTGCCGGACGTGCTCGAAGGCCCGGACCGCCAGATCGGCACCAAATTGGGCACGGTCGGCCATCCGATCCCGGGCGTTGCCGCCAAGGTGGTGGACCCCGAAACCGGCGAGCCGAAGAAGGAAGGCGAGGAGGGGCTGCTGCTCCTGAAGGGCCCCGGCCGCATGGTCGGCTATCTCGTCGACCCCGATCGCACGGCGCAGGTGCTGCAGGGCGACTGGTACGTGACCGGCGACATCGCCATCATCGACGAGGACGGGTTCATCAAGATCACCGACCGGCTGTCGCGTTTCTCCAAGGTCGGCGGCGAGATGGTCCCGCACCTGAAGATCGAGGAAGCGCTGCTCCGCATCCCCGGCATCGGTGCCGCCGCGGTGGTCGCGGTGCCGGACGCCGATCGCGGCGAGCGCCTGTTCGGCCTCTACGTCGCCGACGAATCCATGGGGTCGGAGCTGGTCTGGAAGGGCCTCTCCGACAGCGGCCTGCCGAAACTCTGGATCCCGAAGCAGAGGGATCTCCGCCGGATCGACGAGCTGCCCACGCTCGGCACCGGCAAGATCGACATGCGCCGGCTGAAGGAAGCCGCCAAGGTGATGGCGGCGGCGGGGTAGTCTCGCCAGCACCACTCACTCCGCCCGTCATGCCAAGGCTTGGCCTTGGCATGACGAACGAGTTCGAGGCGAACAGCGAGCGCGCGAGGCCTACGGCGTAAAGAAGTTCGGATGCCGTTTCGCAAACACCTCGAGCTCGCCGAGCACGCGGTTGAGATGTTTGCGCATCGCCAGGCCGGCGGCGTCGCCTTTGCCGGCGGCGATCATCTTGTAGATCGCACGATGCTCCTCGTAGGTCGCGGGCATGCGGCCGGGTTCGGGGAGCAGCAGGCGGCGGGTGCGATCGACATGGGTGCGCACCGTGTCGAGGATCTCGCCGACGCGCTGCAGGCTCAAGCCTTCGATCATCAGCCGGTGGAAGCCGACATCGAGCGCGTGGAAGCCGTCGAGATCGTCATGGGCGACCGCGGTGCCTTGATAGGCGATGTTGCGCTCCAGCTTCTCGATCCAGGGCTTCGGCAGTTTCGCGCAAGCCGCCGCGACCTCGGCTTCGAGGGCGAGGCGCACCAGCATCCATTGCTTCATGTCCGAGAGGCTAATGCGTGAGACATAGGAGCCGCTCTGCGGCTCGACCACGACCAGGCGCTCGAAGGCGAGACGGTTGATCGCCGTCGTCACCGGCAGGCGCGAGACGCCGAACCGCGCGCAAAGCTCGCCTTTGTCGATCGGCGCGTCGGGCGGCAGCTCGCCGGACACGATCGCGGTCTTCAAGGCGGCGTAGACGCGCTCGGCCTTGGACTCGCGCGGGCCATGGTGCTGCGACGCGGCGCGGCGGGTCTTTTTCTGACCGACCGATAGATGTGCCTTCTTAGCCGCAGCTGCCACGATCTCTCCTCAAGCTTCGCCGAACATCGCACGCGTCCCCGAGTCCGGACAACGAGCGGCAAGTCCTAACAGTCCGGGGCCCGGTCCATGGCGGCCAACCGAGCCGCTTGACCTGGATCGACTACGTCAACTAGCATATCAGTTATAAGAAATCGGCGAGCGACAAGCAACGCCGGCGGACTTGGGAGGATCACCATGGCGCGCCGTGAACCCGGCGAGCTCGAGCACAGCCGCGACCGCACGACGGCCGCCGCACAACACGTGCCGGTGGAATCCGGAGGCGTCTTGGCGGCGCGCGCGGTGTCCAAAGAGTTCTCCGGCGTGCGGGTGTTGTGGGATGTCGATTTCGAGCTCCGGCGCGGCGAAGTCCATGCCCTGATGGGCGAGAACGGCGCCGGCAAATCGACCCTCATGAAGATCCTGGCCGGCGTGCACACCGACTATGTCGGTGCGATCGAGGTCGAGGGCGCGGCGGTCCAGTTCGCCGGCGTGCGCGAGGCCGAGCGCGCCGGGATCGCGATCATCCACCAGGAGCTGAACCTGGTGCCGGAGCTACCGGTCGCCGACAACATCTTCCTCGGCCGCGAACCGCTGATCGCCGGATTGCTGGTCGATCGCCGCGCGATGCGGAACGCGGCGCAGAGCCTGCTGCACCGGCTCGGCATCGATCTCGATCCCGATGTCCGGATCGCCGATCTCCGCGTCGGCGAGCAGCAGTTGGTCGAGATCGCCAAGGCGCTGTCCCTCGAGGCCCGGATCCTGATCATGGACGAGCCGACCTCGGCGCTCTCGGCGGCCGAATGCGAGATCCTGTTCAAGGTGGTGCGCCAGCTCGCCCGGGCCGGCGTGGCGATCATCTACATCTCGCACCGGATCGACGAGGTGATGGCGATTGCCGACCGCGTCACTGTCCTGCGCGACGGCCGCCACGTGGTCACCGCGCCGATCGCCGAATTGGGGCGCGAGGCGATCATCCGCGCCATGGTCGGCCGCGCGATCGACGAGCATGCGCGACGCGCCGCCGCGGACCGCGGCGCGCCGATCCTCGCCGTGCGCGATCTCTCGCTGGAGATCTCCCGGCGCCAGGGTGCGAAGCAGGTGCTTGCCGGCGTTTCCTTCGACCTCCATCGCGGCGAGGTCTTGGGGATCGGCGGTTTGCTCGGCGCCGGTCGCACCGAGATCCTGGAGACGATCTTCGGCTCGGCCGAGGGACGGCGCGGCGGCAGCATCGTCCTTGACGGCGCCGCGGTGGAGATCGCCTCGCCGATCGCGGCGCAGAAGCTCGGGCTGGCGCTGGTGCCGGAGGACCGCAAGGCGCGCGGCCTGCATCTGACGGCGCCGATCCGCGACAACGTCGCCCTGCCGTCGATCGGCACGATCTCCCGCTTCGGCTTCCGCGCCTTCGCGCAGGAAGCGGCTCTGGCGAAGAAAGCGGTCACCGATCTGCGCATCCGCTGCGAAGGCATCGAGCAGGCGGCCCAGTCGCTCTCCGGCGGCAATCAGCAGAAAGTCGTGATCGCCAAGTGGCTGGCGACCGCGCCCTCGATCCTGCTGCTCGACGAACCGACCCGCGGCATCGATGTCGGCGCCAAACGGGAGATCTACGACCTCATCTTCACTCTGGCCGGGCAGGGCATGGCGATCATCGCGGTGACATCCGAATTGCCCGAGCTGCTGCTGCTCTCCGACCGCATCCTGGTGATGTGCGAGGGGAGGATGACCGGCATGCTGGATCGCGCCGCGGCAAGCCAAGAGGCGGTGATGCGCCTCGCGGCCCCCGGCGGCGACCATGCGTTGCGGAGCGCATCATGAGCGCGTTGCGGCTGCTCTCGCGCACCAAGCTCTATTGGGGATTGGCGCTCATCTTCCTGATCGGCGCCATGTCCTCGCCGGTGAGCTCCTCCGGGCGCAACATCTTCCTCTCCACTGGCAACCTGACGGACGTGCTGCGCCAGGTCTCGATCACCGGCCTGGTCGCGACCGGCATGACGATCGTGATCCTGATCGGCGGGATCGATCTCTCGGTCGGCTCGGTCATGGCCTTCGCCACCGTGGTCAGCGCGATGCTGCTGACCCAGGCGGGCTGGACCGGCTCCGCATTGCTCGGCATCCCCGCGACCACATTGGTCGCCTTCGTCGCCGTGGCGGCGCTGATCCATTTCGTCTTCAAGGGCCTGGCGCGCGGCAAGGGGGTCGCGATCGGCCATCGTGCCGATATCCGCCTCGATCCGATGCGCGGCCGCATCCTCCCCATCGCCGGCGGACTCACCGTCGCCTGCCTGGTCATCTGGTTCCTGAGCGGTCAGGTCTCGTCCAAGTTCGGCGTGATCGCCGTGCTCATGACCGCGCCTTGCGTCGGCCTGGTCTTCGGTCTGATCAGCGGCGTGATCATCGTCGGCGGAAGGCTGCAACCCTTCATCGTCACCCTGGCGATGATGGTGGGTGCATTGGGCTCCGCAAGGCTGCTGGCCGGCCAGGACAGCGCGGTGCTGCCGGTCTACACCGGCTCCAATGCCACCGAGGATTTCGAGCTGCTGCGCAGCATGGCCTGGGGCGTCATTCCGGTGCCGGGCCTGTTCTTCATTGCGGCGATCGTGATCTTCGGCTCCCTGCTGAAATTCACTGCCTTCGGCCGCTATGTCTTCGCGATCGGCGGCAACGAGGATGCGGCGCGGCTCTCCGGCGTCGATGTGGTGCGGGTGAAGCTGTCGGCCTATGCGATCTCCGGCTTCCTCGCCGGCATCGCCGGCGTCCTCTTCGTCGCGCAATACCGCCAGGGCAAGCCGGATGCAGGGCAGGGGCTTGAGCTCGACGCGATCGCTGCGGTGGTGATCGGCGGCACCAGCCTCATGGGCGGGCGCGGCGGCCTGGTCGGCACGCTGGTCGGCGTGCTGATCTTCGGCCTGCTCTCCGACATCCTGCAGCTTCACAACATCAATTCGAATCTTCAGTTGGTGCTCAAAGGTCTGATCATCGTCTGCACCGTTCTGGTGCAGGAACGCAATCTCGGCCAGGTCCTCGCCGCGTTCGGGTTAGCCCGGACCAAGGGAGAGGTGACGGGCGGGACCACGGGCCGTGCGGGACAACGCACCGCCGCACTCCAGCAAGAAGGGAACGGAGGAAATCCATGAGGGAGTTCATGAAACGCCGTGAGTTTCTGAAACTGACGTCGGCGGCCGCGATCGTCACCGGCGCGGGCGCCACGCTGATCCTGCCGGCCGGCTTCAACCCGGCGCGCGCCGCGGCGAAGTGGACCGTCGGTTTCAGTCAGGCGACCACGCTGGAGCCGTGGCGCGTCCAGTTCAACAAGGACATCAAGAAGGAAGCCGAGAAGCAGCCCGACGTGAACCTCATCATCACCGATGGCGAGGACAAGACCGAGAAGCAGGTCGCCGACGTCGAGAACCTGATCCGCCAGGAAGTGAAGGTGCTGCTGATCTCGCCGAAGGAATCGGCGGGCCTGACCGGCGTGGTGCTGAAGGCGATCGACGCGGGCATTCCGGTGATCGTGCTCGACCGCAATGTCGATACCGACAAGTACACGCAGTTCATCGGCGGCGACAACAAGCTGATCGGCCGCGAAGCTGGCAAGTATGCCGTCGAACTCCTGGGCGGCGCCGGCAAGGCCAAGGGCAACCTGGTCGAGATCTGGGGCGGCATGGGCACCGAGCCGGCGCATGACCGGCATGACGGCTTCCATGAATTCACCGACAAGGAAGCGGCGATCAAGAACCTGCTCTCCGAACAGTCGGCCGACTGGAAGCAGGACAAGGCCTACGACATCATGACCACCGCGTTGCGCAACAACGAGCAGATCGACCTGGTCTACGGCCACAACGACCCGATGGCCTATGGCGCCTATCTCGCCGCCAAGGATGCCGGCCGCGAAAAGGACATCAAGTTCATCGGCATCGACGGGCTGCCCGACGAAGGCGTCACCTGGGTCAGCAAGGGCGAACTCGCCGCGACCTTCCTCTATGCGACTCCGGGTGCGGAAGGCCTGCGCCAGGCGGTGAAGCTGCTCAACGGCGAGAAGATCGAGAAGACCATCGTTCTGCCGACCATGAAGATCACCAAGGAGAACGCGCCGGAGATTCTGAAGGCCAACGGTCTCTGATCACCAGTCCAGCCTCGACCTTGCCGCTCCGGTTCGCGCCGGAGCGGCTTTCTTTTATTCGGCCGCGGCGCGCGCGGCTTCGTGCCGCTTCAGATAGGCGTTCTGGTCGTGCATCAGCGCACCCTCGGGCAAGGCATCCCAGAGCGGTCCCATCTGATGGCGGATCCGGTTGTGATAGAGCTTCGGCAGGACGTTCGTCTCGCCGTCGAAGAAACGGCGCACGGTCGGATCGTCGCGGAGGAACCGCTTGACCCTGCCCTGGAACTTCGCACGGCCCGACGAGGCGGCGCGCACGAGATTCATCGCCTTGGTGGTTACGCCGCGATTGGCGGTGAACCGCCGCCACATCTGCTCGCGGGAATGCGCATAGAGGGTCAAGTCCTCGGCCAGTCCATAGAACTCGAACCAGTCGTAATGGAGCGGCCGCACGTTCATGGCGTGGTTGCTGTCGAGCAGATGGTGCGGAAACGGCAGTACGCGACCGGCGCGCTGGAAGTCGAGGTTGAGCGGCGCCGCGGCGCCATAGGCGGTCAGCAGCGAGAAGGCGGGATAGGCGCCGGGTGCCAGATCGATGAAGCGCTTGGTGAGCTCAAAGGGCTCGGCGCCGGAATCGCAATCGAGGCCGAGCACGAAATTGGTTTGAACCGTCGGAATGTAGCGCAGGATCGTGTTCACGTGCGCGGCCACCTGGCGCACCTTGTCCATGCCGACCGATTTGCCGGTCTTCGACTTGTTGCCGAGCTCGTACCAGGATTCGATCCCCGGCAGGATGCCGGCGAAGCCGTTCCGCTGCATCCGTTTCAGGTTCGGTTCCGACAGCAGCGAAAGACTGCTCTCGGCGATGAAGCGCATGCGCCCCTTGGGCACCACGTCCTCGATCGCGGTCATGTAGTCGTTGAAGCGGACGCCGAAATTCGGGTCATGCCAGGCGACGATCGGCCGGCGCATCTTGGTCTGCAGGAACTTCAAGTCCGCGCGGATGCGGTCGAAGGACAGCGGCTGATAGTCGACCACGGAATCGATGCAGAAGCTGCAGGTATAGGGACAGCCCATGCTGCCGATCATCGGCACGAACTTGAGCAGCGGCGCCTTGGCGAGCGTCTCGGCGACGAACTTCCAGCGCTCCTCCAGCAGCGGCAGCTCGGTCGGCTGGCGTGCGGCGCTGACGAAACGACCGACCGGCCGCAGCGGCGCGGCTTCGCGCAGGATCTCGTCGAGCACCGGCTTGTCGGTGAAGCCCAGCACATAGTCGAAATAGAGCGCGGCATCTTCCGGATAGCAGCGCGCATGCGGGCCACCGAGCACGGTGACGGCGCCGCGCCGGCGATAGAGATTGCTGATTGCATAGGCGGTCTGCGCCGAGCGGCTGAACGAGCCGATGAAGACGATGTCGCACGGGTCGGCGAGCATCGTGTCGATGTCCTCGAACCCGGTGTAGCAAATATAGCGCACGTCGTGGCCGAATTGCTCGCACCAGGTCGCAATCACCTGTGGCATCAGGCTCGCGGTGTTGGCGTTCATCAGCCGGCGGAATTTTTGCCGTGTCGGTCCCTTGCTGACGAGGTCCAGCACGGTGATTCGCAGTCGGCGTTTCGGCACGCTGTCTCCAATCGAGGGCAATGGCGGAAGGTTGGGGCACTATAGACGCCGGAATCGCGCGTCTGTTCCCGGTATTGACGGATCCGGCGTTATTCGGGTTAACCGTGATTTAGCGTGGTTTGAGCATTGTTCAAGTGAACAGTGCGCAATTTCTTACGATTGACGCTAGCGCCGGTTCATTGCCGCAGCATTGCGGCGATCAGGGCGGAGAGCCGCCGGCAGTTGTCTGTCAGGCGCGGATCCGCCGCGGCCTCCGCGAAACTCAGCACGATCGCGGTGCCCTCAGTGATGACCAGCGCCTCAGGGTCGATATCCCGCAGCAGGAAGAAGACCGAAGCGGTCGGGTGGCCGCGGAAATCCACCTTGGAAACGGCGTCGAGGCGAAGGAGATCCTCGGCCTGGGCTTGAATTCCCGTTTCCTCCGCGAGCTCGCGCAAGGCACATTCGGCCGGAGTCTCTCCCGGCTCCGCGCCGCCGCCGAAAGCGGTGATCATCCCGGGATAGTGAATGTCCGGCTTATCATCGCGGAGCTGCAGGACCAGCCGGTGGTCCTTGGTCAGCAGGAAGACGGCCGCCGCGGCATGGGTGTGGTCGTCGTCGAACCAGTAATCCGGCTTGTTCACGCCGCGAGCTTGCCCCTGAGCCGATCGATGAAGGCCTCGCATTGCGCGATCTGGGCGATATCGACGTATTCGTCGGGCTTGTGTGCCTGCTCGATGCTGCCCGGGCCGCAGACCACGGTCGGGATGTCGATCTCCTGGATGAGCCCGCCCTCGGTGCCGAAGGCGATCTTGGTGGTGCCGTTGGCCTGGGTCAGGTTCTTCGCCAAGGTGGTGATCTCGGAATCCTCCGGCGTGTCGAGGCCGGGGAAGGCCGAGATCTGCTCGAAGCCGAATCCGGTCTCGGGTGCCACCTTCTTCATCTGCGGCGTGAGCTCGGTCTCGACATAGCGCTTGAACTCGGCATAGAGCGCTTCCGGATCCTGCACCGGCAGATGCCGGAACTCGAAGGCGAAGGTGCAGTCCTTCGGCACGATGTTCAAGGCCGTGCCGCCCTGGATCGTCCCGGTATGCACCGTCGTGTGCGGCACATCGTAGTCATGATCGAACGGCCCCTCGGCGGCGAAGCGCTTTCCCATGCTGCGGAGGAACGAAATCGCCTCGGCCGCATACTCGACGGCGTTGACGCCTTTGGGCGCCAGCGATGAATGGCATTCCTTGCCGTGGACATGGGCGCGCATGCTCTTCTTGCCTTTATGCGCGATCGCCACCTGCATCGATGTGGGCTCGCCGATGATGCAGCCTTTGGGCTTCACCGGCAGGTTCTTGATCACGCTGAGCGCGCGCCGCACGCCGAGGCAGCCGACTTCCTCGTCGAAGGAGAAGAGCAGGTGGAGCGGGGTGGCGAGCTTGGTCTTGGAGAATTGCGGCACCGCCGACAGCACGCAGCCGAGGAAGCCCTTCATGTCGCAGGAACCGCGGCCGTAGAGCTTGCCGCCCTTCTCGGTCAGCGCCCAGGGATCGCTGGTCCAGTCCTGCCCGTCGATCGGCACCACGTCGGTATGACCGGACAGGCAGATGCCGGGCCGGTCATCGGCGCCGATCGTGCCGTAGAGATTGGCCTTCTTGCCGGTCTCATCGGGAATGAGCGTGGTCGCAACGTCATGCGCGTCGAGATAGTCGCGGACGAAGTCGATCAACTCCAGATTGGAATTGCGGCTGGTCGTGTCGAAGGCGATCAGCTTGCGGGTGAGGTCGATGCTCTGCGGAAGCGCCGCCACGTCGGGCCTGCTTTCTGTTGACGTTTCTCAGCTTGGCACTAAGCATAGCGGCCGAGAGTTTGATGGCAACCCCGCCCAACACTCCGCCGTCATGCCAAGGCTTGGCCTTGGCATTCACGAGTTTCTTTGCGGCAAACTCGTGGATGCCAGGCCTGAAGCCTGGCATGACGACCGAGTGGGTGCAGACATCGGGAATTCGTTGGCAGACAATCACATCAAAAGGGTCCGCTTCCTCCCCGGCGTCCTGGTCCGCACCGCTCCGACGGGTGCTGCGGTGCCATTGGTCGTGGATTCTCCCCATAGCGGGCGGGCTTACCCTGACGATTTCGGCCATGCCGCACCCCTGGCTCTGCTGCGCCGGGCCGAGGATGCCTTCGTCGATGACCTTTATGAAAACGCGCCGCTCTACGGCGCCGGGTTTCTGAAGGCGCTCTTCCCGCGGAGCTATGTCGATCCCAACCGTCATGAAGGTGAAATCGATCCGGCCATGCTGGCGGGCGCCTGGCCGAAGGCGATCGGTCCCACCGAGCGTGCGGAGATGGGCCTCGGCCTGATCCGGCGGCTCATCCGCGGCAATATCCCGGTCTATGACCGGCTGTTGCCCGTCGCCGAGATCGAGGACCGCATCGCCCGTTTCCACCGGCCCTATCACGACGAGCTCGAGGCGATGCTGACCGAGATGCATGCGCGCTTCGGCGGCGTCTGGCACATCAACGCGCATTCCATGAAGGCGCTGGGGCGCAAGCAGGGGAAGCCGATCCCGCGCGACGATTTCGTGCTCGGCGACTTGAAGGGCGTAAGCTGCGATCCGGAGTTCACCGCCTTCGTCGCCGAGACGCTGAAGGGCCTCGGCTATACGGTGAAGCTCAACCATCCGTTCAAGGGTGCCGCCCTGGTGCAGCGCTTCGGCCGGCCGCAGGACGGTCGCCATAGTTTGCAGATCGAGGTCAACCGCGGCCTCTACATGGACGAAGAGAAGATCGAGAAGACCGCGAATTTCGCCGCGCTGAAACGCGACATCGATCGCCTGCTGATCGCGGTCGCCGGCTTCATCGACCAGCAAATTCGCACCTTTCCGGAAGCCCAGGAAGGCGAGTAGCCAGAACCGGCCCGATCGGCTATTCCTGGCGCAAAGTTCAGGGGTCGATCACCGCCATGTCCGGCGTCAATGCCTTCTCGGTTCTGCGCAGGCGGAACTTCTTTCTCTATGCGCTCGCTACCCTGCTGGCCTCCTTCGGCGCCGAGATCCTCATCGTCGCGATCGGCTGGCGGATCTACGAGATCTCGCACAACCCGGTCGATCTCGGCCTGGTCGGGCTGGTGCAGTTTCTGCCCAACTGCCTGCTGGTGCTGGTGACGGGCGCTGCCGCCGACCGCTATTCGCGCAAGATGATCGTGATGCTCTGCATGCTGGCGGAGCTCGTCTTCACCATCGGCATCTTCCTGGTGGCCAGCAGCACGCTGACCCATGTCTGGCCGATCCTGCTCCTGGTCGCGGGCCTCGCGGTGGGGCGCGCCTTCATGAACCCGGCGGCATTGGCCATGGCGCCGGCGCTGGTCGAGCGCTCGCAGATCCCGTCGGCGATCGCCTGCTCGACGGCGGCCTGGCAGCTTTCCTCGATCGCCGGTCCCGCCCTGGGCGGCGTGCTCTACGGAATCGCGCCGTCGGCCGCTTATTCGGTCGCGGTGGCGATGGCAACGGTCGGCAGCATCGCCGTCCTCTTCATCCATCTCAAGGAAGAGCGGCGCGAGCATCATGAGAGCGCCTGGAATTCCCTGATCGGCGGTTTCCAGTTCGTGCTGAAGGAAAAGGTCGTGCTCGGCGCCTGCACGCTCGACCTCTTCGCCGTTCTGCTCGGCAGCACGACGGCGCTGCTCCCGATGTTCGCCAAGGACATCCTAGTGACGGGGCCCTGGGGTCTCGGCCTGCTGCGCGCCGGCATCGGCATCGGCGCGCTCTGCATGACCTTCTATCTCGGCTGGAAGCCGATCCGGAAGCATGCCGGCACGATCATGTTCGTCGCGGTCGCGGTCTTCGGCTTCGGCACCATCGTCTTCAGCCTGTCGCACTCGATCGGCGTCTCGATTGCGGCGCTGATCATCATGGGCGCCAGCGACATGATCAGCGTCTATGTCCGCGAGGTGCTGGTGCAGCTCTGGACCCCGGACGCCCTGCGGGGCCGGGTCAACGCGGTCTACATGCTGATGATCACCGCCTCGAACGAATTGGGCGCCGCGCGCGCCGGCGCCTCGGCGGCGCTGCTCGGCGCAATCACCGCGACGTTCATCGGCGGCGGCTGCATCCTGGCCGTAGCCGCTCTCTGGGCCAGATGGTTCCCGGCCTTGCGTAAGGCGGACGATCTCACCGCCGTCGAAGCAGTGGAAGCCGAGGCGATCGAACGGGCGGCAACGGCGGTGGTCGATCAGCCCTAAGCCATGAACTGTTCGCGCAGGATCCGTTCCTCGAGGTGATGCTCGGGGTCGAACAGCAGGTTGAGCGTGATGTTGCGATCTTCGCTGATCTTCACCTCGGCGACATCGCGGACTTCGGCGAAGTCGGCGGTGGCGGAGACCGGGCGGCGCTGCGGCTCGCGGATGATGAAGCGCACCTTGGCGGTCCGCGGCAGGATCGCACCCCGCCAGCGCCGCGGCCGGAACGCGCTGATCGGCGTAAGCGCCAGCGCACCGGAGCCGATCGGCAGGATCGGCCCGTGGACCGAGAGATTGTAGGCGGTGCTGCCGGCCGGCGTCGCCACCATGACGCCGTCGCAGATCAATTCGGTGATGCGCTCGACGCCATCCACCTGGATGGTGATCTTCGCCGCCTGGGCGAGCTCGCGGAGCAGCGAAACCTCGTTGATCGCGAGCCGCACCTGCTCGCTGCCGTCGGTGGTCTTCGCCCGCATCTCCAGCGGATGCAGGGTCACCATCTGGGCGCGCTCCAGCCGCTCGACCAGGTCGTCGGTGCTGTAGCGGTTCATCAGGAACCCGACGGTGCCGCAATTCATGCCGAAGATGCTGACCTGCCGCCCCATATGCCGGTGCAAGGTTTCCAGCATGGTGCCGTCGCCACCCAGCACGACCAGGATCTCGGCATGCACCGGATCGGCCTCGCCGTAGCGGGACTTCAGTTCCGCCAAGGCGGCCTGGGCCTCGGCACTGGGAGCCGCGACGAAAGCGAAGGTGGGTTTTGCCATAGATATTTGACTGGGTATTCGAGGGCGAACGGAACGCGGTTGAAGACTGCCGGGCAGTATAGCCTCGCCGGTGATCTCCGGAAATAGCATGCGAAGGCTTGCGCCTTGGCCGAAAGTCCAATCTTTCCTTGCAAACAGGGGGCCGTCGCCGCACTCTAACGCCCTGGTTCCTTGGGGGTTCGAATGCGTCGCGTGTCTCGTCGGTCCGTCGCGGCCAGTCTGGCTTTCGGGACCCTGGGAATCGTTGGGGTGGGCATTCTTTCCGCAACGGCGAGCGCGCAGGACAACGTCTCCTTCAGCCAGCAGCCTACGGAAGACCAGTCAATCCACGAGGGCTATTACTATCCGAAGCCCCAGACGCTGGAGCACTATGTCTCCCGCACGATCACCCTGGCCGAGAGCGACAAGGTCCGCCGCCAGGCCTTCATCATCGGCATGACCAAGCAGCTCCTCGACGGCAAGTACGCGCCGAGCTTCGCTATCTTCGCCAAGGGCGGCCAGTCGGAGAAGCTGATCATCGTCGGCATGGTCGATGGGCAGTTGAACACGATCTACCGGGCCCGCGCGCTGCTGGCCCAGCTGACGGCGGTCGCGCGCGCGACGCCGTTCTTCCAGCAGAACACCCAGCCCGAAGAATCCACCTTCTTCGATTTCATGAAGCTGCTCGGCTTCCGTCAGATCACCATCACCGACGGCCGCGCCTTCGCGCATCAGGTCATTGTCGACTGAGGGGCGCAGGATTGCGGGCGCGCGACAACCGTCTGGTCATCGAACTGCGCCGCGGCCGTGCCGATGATGCCCTGACCATCGCGCGCCTGTTTCGCGACACGGTGCATGCCGTCAACCGCCACGATTATTCCGCAGCGCATCTCGACGCCTGGGCGCCCTACCAGGTCGACCTTGAGCATTGGCGCGGCGTGATCGACGGCAGCTACTTCATGGTCGCGGTCACCGGCGGCATGGTGGTCGGCTTCGCCAATCTCGACGGCGACGACTATGTGGACCAGCTCTTCGTCCACAAGGATCTCTTGCGCAAGCGCATCGCCACCAAGCTGATGGAGGAGATCGAGCGCGAGGCGAAACGGCGGGGCGCGGCCCGGCTCTGGACCCAATCCAGCATCACCGCGCGGAAGTTCTTCGAACGCCAGGGCTTCGCCACCCTGCAGGCGCAGCGCATCACCTATAACGGCCAGATCTTCGACAATTTCTCGATGGAGAAGCGGCTGCGTTAGCCGCCGGTGACGCTCATATGTCGCCCCACCGCAGGGCCCTGGTGGCGGCGGTCGATGATGAAATCATGGCCCTTCGGCTTGCGGGTGATCGCTTCCTCGATGGCGGCGATCAGCGGTGCGTCGCTTTCGCTGGCGCGCAGCGGCGCGCGCAGGTCGGCGCTGTCCTCCTGGCCGAGGCACATATAAAGCATGCCGGTGCAGGTCACCCGCACCCGGTTGCAGGATTCGCAGAAGTTATGCGTCAGCGGCGTGATGAAGCCGACGCGCTGGCCGGTTTCCTTCAGCCGCACATAGCGCGCGGGCCCGCCGGTGCGCTCCGACGTCTCTTCCAAGGTCCAGCGCTGCGCCATCTGTGCGCGCAGCAGCGAGATCGGCATGTACTGGTCGAGCCGGTTCTCGCCGCCGATATCGCCCATCGGCATCACTTCGATGAAGGTGAGGTCATGGCCTTCGTTTCCGGCCCATTCCACCAGCGTGTCGACCTCGCCGTCATTGACGCCCTTCAACGCGACGGTGTTGATCTTGACCTTGAGGCCCGCTTCCTTCGCCGCGCGCACGCCTTCGAGCACGGTGTCGAGCTTGCCCCAGCGGGTGATCTCGGTGAACTTCTTCGGGTCCAGCGTGTCGATCGAGACATTGACGCGCTTCACCCCGAGCGAGGCGAGCGCATCGGCATATTTGCCGAGCTGGCTGCCGTTGGTGGTGACGGTCAGCTCCTCGAGCGCGCCGCTCTTCAAATGGCGGGAGAGGGCGCGGAACAGCTCCATGACGTTCTTGCGGACCAGCGGCTCGCCGCCGGTCAGGCGCAACTTCTTGACGCCCAATCCGATGAAGGCGCTGCACAGCCGATCGAGCTCTTCCAGCGACAGGACCTCGGCCTTCGGCAGAAAGGTCATGTGCTCCGCCATGCAATAGACGCAGCGGAAGTCGCAGCGGTCGGTGACCGATACGCGGAGATAGGAGATCTTGCGGCCGAACGGATCGATCATGGTTGGTGGCTACCAGGCAGTCGTAAGCCTCCTTAATATAAGGGGGCGGTCGATGGTTTTCACAGGATATTTCGCCCGTTTTACCCCGCCAAAATCGCTTGCTTGGCCGGGCTTGATCCGCAAAATGCGCCCAGCTGATAAGTGCCGAAGCTCCAAAGACCTTTCGGGAAATCATGGCTCTGTCCCAGACCACCACTCCGATCGCCGCAAAACCGCCGCTGGAAGCGGGCGATATCGCCCCGGCCTTCCGTCTGGCGGCATCCACGGGGGAGGGCATCGACCCCGCCAGCGACCTGGTCGCGGGCAAGCCGTTGCTGATCCTGTTCCGGGCCGGCGACGCTCTGCCGCCCGACTTGTCCAATGGGCGGCTGGAGGGATTGGTCGCCGCCGTCAAGGCCGCCGAGGGCCGGGCCGTGCTCGCGACCAATCTCGGCGAAACTACCATGCTCGACGGTTTCGAATCCGCCGCCGACGCGGAAGGTTCGGTGCGATCGCTGTTCGGCGTGTCGGGCGCGGCACGGCTGGTGCTGATCGCGCCCAACCGGCACATCGCCTATATCGGCGGCGATGCCGCGGCGGCGCAGGCCGCGCTGGCGAAGATCGCGTCGACCCGCGCCGCGGTCAGCATGACGGTGCACCCGCCGGTGCTGATCGTGCCCGATGTGCTCTCTAGAGCGGACTGCCAGAAGCTGATCAACATCTTCGCGATGCAGGGCCAGACCTTCGTCGAGCCCGGGCACGGCACGCTGCCGCCGGGCAATTCCGACTACAAGCAGAAGATCCCGGAATACGGCCGCAAGGACCGGATCGACCACTGGATCCGCCAGCCGGAGACCAATGCCTTCATCGACGACCGGCTGAACCGGCGCCTGATCCCGGAGATCCAGAAGAGCTTCCAATACAAGATCACCCGGCGCGAGGCCTATCGCATCGGCTGCTACGAGGGCGAGCGCGGCGGCGAGCTGCACGGCCATCGCGACAACACCAAGGCGGTGGTGGCGCACCGGCGCTTCGCCTGCTCGATCAATCTCAACACCGAGCAGTTCGAAGGCGGCGAGCTCAGGTATCCGGAATTCGGCAACCAGCTCTACCGGCCGGAGACCGGCGCCGCCATCACCTTCTCCTGCTCGCTGCTGCACGAACCGATGCATGTGACCAAGGGCCGGCGCTTCGTTCTGCTCGCCTTCCTCTACGGCGAGACCTGATCCATCCCTTTTTCGGGAGTTCAGTCATGCAACAGCAGATCTCGGTGATCACGCTCGGCATTGCGGATCTCGCGCGCTCGCGGCGATTCTATGCCGAGGGCTTCGGCTGGAAACCGGTCTTCGAGAATCCGGAGATCGTCTTCTACCAGATGAACGGGTTGATGCTCGGCACCTGGCTCTCGAAGGCGCTGGAAGACGACATGCGCCGCACGGTGCGTCCGGGCACCTTCGCGCTCGCCCACAACGTTCCGACCAAAGAAGAGGTCCAGCCGGTGATCGACCGCCTGGCGCAGTTCGGCGGCAAGGTTCTGCGACCCGCCGATGCGCCGACCCATGGCGGCTTTCGCGGCTACATCGCCGATCCCGACGACCACGCCTGGGAGATCGCCTGGAACCCGGCCTGGCCGATCAGCCCGGAAGGCTATGTGCGCTGGGGCGTGTGAGCCTCAGTCGTTCTCGACAATCGTGAGCCAGGGCCAGCGTTCGACATAGCTGCGGGCCTTCTCGCGGAAGCGCTGCAGATCGTCGCGTCTAAACTCTGTCGGGCGGAGTTCGCCGCGCTGCGTTTCCTCGATGCCGTAAGGTGCAATGAGACGCAGCGTGCCATCGACCTGCGGCATCAGGCCGATGCAGGTCGAGCGCGACAGGAACCGCGCGATTCCGTCCTCGACTTTCTGCAGCGGCGGATAGTCGCCGCCGCCGAAGCGCTTCTGGTACCAGAGATGCACCCGCGCCTGGTTCTTCACATCCACCAGCACGTCGAGATCGGCGAACAAGGCGGCGGCCCGCCGGATCACCACATCTTCCGCTTCATAGGAGAGATCGCTGCCGTCGAAATAGAAGATGTCGTAATCCTTGACACCCTCCGCCACCGGCCGCCCCGAGAGTGCGTTCCAGAAGGCCTGGTAGACCGAGCCCGCCACCAGGCAGGCATTCGGCGCGCCCAGCATCGGCAGGCGCTCCAGGATCTTGCGGTTGATCGGATTGGCGAGTGCGGCGGTGATGAGATCCATACGATCGGAGACTATCTCAACTCCCGAACTTCGGTACGAACAGGCATTGCACCGGGCCCTTCATCGGCTCGCCGGTCAGGTTGCCTTTGACCCGGCACCACCACATCTGCTGGTCCTTCGACCAGTAGGTATGGAGATCGCCGATCTTGAAGCGCTGACGGGTTGCCGGGACGAACCAACCGTCGCCGTCGGCCACGATGCCGCCCTCCGGCACCACGCCGCAATCCTTGGGGCCGCAGCACCAGGCGATCGCCGGGTCGCGCATGATCCATTGGGCGGCGCCATGGGTCGGAACCGGCTCGAGGCCGAGGGCGATGTGCGTGAGCGCTACTGCCATTCCAATCGCGAGCACCGGGGCGCCTCCTGCGGATCGGGTCGCTCATCCTAGAACGAACCCGACCGGCTGGAAACGCCGATTGCTGCCGGATTTGCGAGGTGCCCATTCAAACTACGGCGTCATGCCAAGGCTTGGCCTTGGCATCCACGAGTTTCAATCCGCTTGTCCGGTGCTCTGACACAAACTCGTAGACCCCAAGGCCAGGCCTTGGGGTGACGAGCGAGTGGGGATTTACGACCGAGACTCGATCCCGAACGCGCAACCCACTAGAACGGGAACAGGATGTCGTAGACCTGCTGGCCGTAGCGGGGCTGCTGGACGTCGCTCAGCGTGCCCTTGCCGCCATAGGCGATCCGGGCCTCGGCGATCTGGTCGTAATTCACCTCGTTCGCGGTCGAGATGTCCTGCGGCCGGATGATGCCCTGCACGTTGAGCTCGCGGAGCTCGTAATTGACGCGCACCTGCTGCGTCGCATTGACCACCATATTGCCGTTCGGCAGCACCTGGCTCACCACCGCAGCGACGCGCAGATTGACCGCCTCGGAGCGGTCGACGGTGCCTTTGCCGCTCTGGTCGGTGGTGCTGCCGGTGTCGATCAGGTTCGTCGGATTGGCCCCTTTGGTGAAAATATCGTCGGCGAACTTCTCATAGCCGAGCAATGCCGACGCATCGGCATTGTTGCTGCCGTCGCGGTTCTGCGTGGTCTCGTTGTCGAGCTTCGCCGAGTCGTCGATCTTGATGACGACGGTCAGGATGTCGCCGACCTTGCTGGCGCGCTGGTCGGCGAAGAAAGTGCGGCTGCCCTGGCGCCAGAGCGAGTTCGCCTGGCGGACGTCGGTCATCGGCGCCGGCATCGGCATGGTGACCGGCTGGTAGTCGGCCTGGGCGTTCGGGTTCTCGATCGGGTCGAAGGACGGCTCCTTGCCGACATCGGCGATGCGCTGGAACATGTTGCCGCAGCCGCCGAGCGAGACCGAGGCCACGGCCAGGATCAGGGCGAGCGGCAGCACGCGCTTCACGGGTTTCGGCTTTCGCGGTCCGGGGTTCATGAGGGCGCGGGCCGCCGGGCGCGCGAGGCCTTGCTTCATTCGGGTGGTCATTGCGCGTCTCCTCAATTCGATGCCATGGCGCTGGCGAGCGGGATCGTGACGGTCGTCGGATCCTTCACCACGCCGGTCAGGGTTTTGTTGCTCATCGGGTTGACCACGCGGATCGGCTGGCCGATCGCCGCATCTTCCAGGGCCCGGCCCTGTGCGGTCAGGGTCATGTTCTCGGTCTGCACCAGCAGCGTGATCATGCTGCCGCGATGGATGGTGGGCGCCATCGCGACGTCGTTCATGCGCAGCATCTGGCTCGAGCGCAGCGGACGCCGCGCCGTCATGCCGACCAGCTGTTTCGGATCGGTCACCGCATTGGCGGCGACGTGGTCGATGCGGACCGCCATCCAGTCGAGATCCGAGAGCTGAATGACCTCGCCCGGCGCCACGGAACGCGCCAGCACCGGAAGCTGCACGGTCTCGTAAACGCTGCCGGCGACCTGGCGGTTGATCAGGGCCGGGCCGGTGGCCGGCACGACCAGCTGCACGGCGAAGCGCTGCGACGTCGGATCGAAGCGGATGTCCTGGACCGCGAGGGTCGCCGGGACATTGGTCGGCAGCACCAGGTTGGTGTCGCCCACGTCGAAGGCGATCTCGACCTCCTTGTCGGTGCCGAGATAGTCGCGGAGCGCGTCCTTGACCTGCTGGTTCACCTGATTGGGGTCGATCTTCTGGGCGGCGCGCGCGACCAGGATGCGCTGATACTTGCTGGCCGGTGCCCAGTCGAGCGAATAGGCGCGGATCAGCGAGCGCAGGAAACGATTGTCGAGCACGATGGTCTGGCCGGGCAGGGGCGCCTGGGCGACCGGTGAATCGCCCATCGAGAGCGGCTGCTCGAACAGATCGCCGAGCCGCACCACGTCGTCGTTGACGGTCACGTTTTCCTTGAGCGTGAGACCGCCACTGTCGGCAGGCGCGGCCGCATCGGCCAGCTCCTGGGCACCGGCCGGCAGCGAGAAGACCAGCCAGGCCGAGAGCGCCAGGGTCAAAAGGAGGAAGGCGAAGCGGATCATGATGGCCTCACCGGATCGAGGTGATCGTGCCCATCATCGAATCCGAGGCCTGGATGACCTTCGAATTGATTTCATAGGCGCGCTGGGCCGTGATGAGATCGGTCATCTCGCTCACCATGTTGACGTTCGACTGCTCCAGGAAGAACTGCTGCAGCTGGCCGAAGCCGATATCGCCGGGATTGCCGACGGTGGGTGCGCCGGAAGCCTCGGTCTCGACCAGCAGGTTGTCGCCGTTGGACTGCAGGCCCGGCTCATTGATGAAGTTCGCGAGCTGGACCTGGCCCAGGAGCTGCTGGTTCACCTGGCCGGGGATCGTGGCCTGGACCTGGCCGTCGGCGTTGATCGTGAGGGTCGTGGCGTTGGCCGGCACGGTGATCGCCGGCTGGATCTGGAAGCCGTCGGCGGTGACGAGGATGCCGGTGTTGTCGAGCTTCAGCGCGCCATCGCGGGTATAGGCGGTGGTGCCGTCCGGCAGGGTGACCTGCAGGAAGCCGCGGCCCTTGATCGCGATGTCGAGTTGATTGTTGGTGGCGATCAGCGAGCCCTGCTCGTTGATGCGGTAGACCGAGACCGGCTTCACGCCGAGACCGACCTGGACGCCGGCCGGCACGATGGTGCCGCTGTCGGAGGACTGGGTGCCGACCCGGCGGTATTCCTGGTAGAGCAGGTCGGAGAATTCCGCCCGGCTCCGCTTGAATCCCGTCGTGGTGACGTTCGCAATGTTGTTCGCGATCACGTCGATGTTCAGCTGCTGGGCTGCCATGCCCGTCGAGGCGGTGAAAAGCGAGCGGATCATGGTCTACCCCTAGCTGCTCGGGATGATGTAATTGACGGCGCGCTTCATGCGGTCGTCTTCGCCGTCCAGGAACTTCTGCATGGCTTCGTAGGAGCGCTGTACCGTGATCATGGTGGTCAGCTCCTTGACCGGCTGGACGTTGGACTGCTCCAGCATCCGCTGCACGACCGCCGGCTGCGCGACCGGGATCGGCGGCGCCTCGGCGGTGAACATGACGCCTTCTTCCGGCTTCAACTGGTCGCGGTTGGCGAAATCGACGATGTCGAGCTTGCCGTAGACGGCCTGGGCATTGCCGCCCTGGGTGCGATCGGCGGAGACGCTGCCGTCGCCGGAGATCTGCACCGGCCCGTCATCGGGATCGATCTGCAGCGGCGCGCCGCCGGCCAGGACCGGATAGCCCTGCTTGGTGACGACTTGGCCCGCGGCGTTGAGCTGGAAATGGCCGAACCTGGTGTAGCGGGGGCCGTTCGGCGTCTGCACCACGAAGAAGCCGTTGCCCTGGATCGCGACGTCGAGGTCGTTGCCGGTTGCGTTCATCGGCCCGGCGCTGAAATCCCGTGCGGTCGCGAAGTCCTGCACATAGGAGAGCTTCTGCGGCGCTCCGCGAACCTGCGAGCGAATCGGAACGGTGGTGAAGATCTCGATTTCGTTCTTGAATCCCGGCGTCGCCACGTTCGCGAGATTGTTGGCAACGGTATCCATCTGCCGCACGAGGGCGGATTGTCGCGACAGCGCGACGTAACTCGGTGTTTCCATGACGGCGCCCCTTCTGGGTCCTTGTCCAATCGGCACTTCGGCCGGTCGGACAGTTCAATGCAGGACGCGTGCCAGAAAATTTATCTTGGTTTCCAACCGTTTGATGGAAGGGCGGCAGGTTGGGCCGGGCGGCGGGCCGGGTCGAACGGGCCATCGGCCCCGGCAGTTCTTGCCGCGCCTGGCGGCGGATTCCCCGGCGCGCAAATCACCGCGCACGGCCGGGAATACGGGATATTCCTGGGTCATTCCGGCCGTGGGACCGGCTTCCGTTTTCACCAGATGTTAACCAACACCTTCATACATTCGCGCGAGCCATGGGGCCGCCGGTCGGCCCGCTGGGATGAGGTCATTTTAGGGTCATGGTCATGGCGGCAGCCGAAGAAGCACCAGCTGGAACTGCGGAAGCACCGAAGAAAAAGAAATTCAGCGGCAAGAAGCTGGTCTTGTTCATCCTCCTGCCCGTCCTGTTGTTGGGCGGCGGCGGCGCGGCCGCTTACTTCCTTCTGCTGAAGAAGGATCCGGCGGCTGAAGAGCATGCCGCGGGCGCGGAAGACGGCAAAACCGAAGAAGCTTCGGGCGAGCCGCAGGTCTATGTCTCGCTCGAGCATCCGCTGCAGGTCAACCTGGTCAGCACCGGCAAGCGCACCTCCTATCTCAACCTCGACCTCTGGCTCGCGGTGAAGAACGAGGAAGACTCGAAGAAGCTTGAGGCCGTGATGCCCAAGGTGATCGACCAGTTCCAAGTCTATCTGCGCAGTCTGCGGGTCGACGATCTGCAAGGCGCCGATGGCGTGCAGCGCATGCGCGACGAGCTGCTGATGCGCGCCAAGGCGGCGGCCAAGCCGGTCGAGGTCGAAGACGTGCTGATCAAATCGATGCTGGCGCAGTAGCAAGCGCCGGCAGCAGCGGAGCAAGGGCATGATTGGCGACGACGAAAACACAGGCGACGAAGAGCTCTCCGAAGAAGAAAAGGCTGCTGCGGCGGCCTGGGAGAACATGGCCGACGAAGGCGGCGAGGGTGACGGCGGGGCTGATGGAGGCTCCGGCCCGGTTTCCAACCGCGTCCTCGACCAGAGCGAGATCGACAGCCTGCTGGGGATCAGCGGCGGCGGCGGTGGCGGCGGCGACAAGCCCTCGGGCATTCAGGCGATCCTCTCCAGCGCGCTCGTTTCCTACGAGCGCCTGCCGATGCTCGAAATCGTGTTCGACCGCCTGGTCCGCATGCTTTCGACCAGCCTGCGAAATTTCACCTCGGACAACGTCGAGGTCAGCCTCGACAACATCACCGCGATCCGGTTCGGCGACTATCTGAACTCGATCCCGCTGCCGGCCATGCTCGGCGTCTTCAAGGCCGAGGAATGGGACAACTACGGTCTCATCATGGTGGACAGCACCTTGACCTATTCGATCGTCGACGTGCTGCTCGGCGGCCGCCGCGGCACCGCCGCGATGCGCATCGAGGGCCGGCCCTACACCACGATCGAGCGCAACCTGGTCGAGCGTCTGGTCGCCGTCGTGCTCAACGACCTCACCGCGACCTTCGATCCTTTGTCGCCCGTCACCTTCCGCTTCGAGCGCCTGGAGACCAACCCGCGCTTCGCCGCGATCGCCCGGGCGGCGAACGCCGCCGTGCTGGCGCGCCTGCGCGTCGATATGGAAGACCGCGGCGGCCGGATCGAGCTCCTCATTCCCTACGCGACCCTGGAACCCGTCCGCGAGCTGCTGTTGCAGATGTTCATGGGCGAGAAGTTCGGCCGCGATTCGATCTGGGAAACCCATCTTTCGAGCGAGCTCTGGCAGACCGACATCGAGATCAACGCGGTGCTGGACGAGATGACCTTGCCGTTGGGCGAGGTGCTGAACTGGAAGCCCGGCTCGCGGCTCAATCTGGAATGCACGCCGGATTCCGAGGTCGAGCTGCGTTGCGGCGATGTGCAGCTGTTCAAAGGCCAGATGGGCCGGCGCTCGGGCAAGATTGCGGTCAAGATTTCCGACCGGCTGATGAAGTGAGTTGAGACGGGATGAGTATCGGTTTGCTGGCTGACGGTCTGCTGATCGTCCTGCTGGGCGTAGCGCTTGTTTCCGTCTATCGGTTGAATGGGCGCATGGCGGAACTCCGTGAGGGCCGCAGCGCGTTCGAGAAGCTGACGGCGGATCTGGCGGCGCAGACCAAGGCGGCGACCGAGAGCCTGGCGGCGTTTCGCGCCAATGCCGAGGGTCTCGGCAAGCAGCTCGATGGCGGTGCCGAGCGCGGTCGGCAGGTGATCGCCGAGGTGCAGCGGGTCTCGGATGACCTGCGCTTGTTGATCGGCCGGGCCGATGCTTCATCGACCCGGCTGGAAGAAAGCATTGCGAGCGCGCGGCGCAGTGAAGCCGTGCTGGGCGCGATGGAGCAACGACCTCTCGAGCGCGGTGCTGAGGGTCACCCGGCGCGCGTTCCAGAGGGGCGCGAAGCAGAGCCGGAAGTCTCTCCGGAAGCGAAGGCGTTCCTGTCTTCGCTCTCGGGGATGCGGTGAAGGAGAGATGAGCGTGGCAAAGTTTCGGATCCGGCTGCTCCCCGCCTTGATGGGGGCGATGGCGCTGCTCCTGACCGTGAAGATCGGCGGAGTCCTGCAGGAGCTCTCGGTCACCGTCGGCACCCAGACCGAGGCGCAGACCCAGCCGCAGCCGGCACCCGCCGCACAGCAAACGCCGGCCCCACCCGCGCCTGCAACCCAAACGGCGCAACAACCGGCCGCGCAGCCGCCGGCAGCGCCGGCCGCCAACCCGCAGCAGCCAGCCGCGCAGCAGCCCGCCGCGCCCGCCAATGGCGCAGCGCCGGCCGCCAATGGCGCAGCCGCGCCCGCCGAAGGAGCGGCGCCCAAACCGGATTCCGAAGCGGCGGTCGACCCCTTCAACTACACCGACGAAGAAGTCGACGTCCTGCAGCAGCTATCCAAGCGCCGCGCCGAGCTCGATGCCAAGGCGCGCCAGCTCGATGAGCGCGAGGCCCTGGTGACTGCGGCCGAGCAGAAGATGGACCAGAAGATGGCCGAGCTGAAGGCCATGCAATCGACCCTGCAGGATCTGCTGAAGAAGCGCAGCGACGCCGAAGAGGCCCAGCTCCAGAGCCTGGTCAAGATCTACGAGAACATGAAACCCAAAGCGGCCGCCGGCGTTTTCGAGGAGCTCGACATGGACATCCTCCTGGAGGTCATCGCGCGGATGAAGGAGCGAAAGGTGGCGCCGATCCTCGCCATGATGACCCCGACCAAGGCCAAGGAAGTCACCTTCGAGCTGGCGCAGCGCCAATCCCTGCCGGTGCAGCCCTAGGCGCCAGGGTCGCCAGGTCACGCCAAGCTTTAGGAATGCATGGTAAAAACGCTAACAACTTGGAAAACTTGCCGGATTTAACCCAGGCTTAACGATTACAGGGCTATTCAGGTCGCATCGAGGCAGCGGGCTTGAGACAAGCCGAGAGGAATTCGAAAATGTCGGTCGATATGCAAATGAACATCCTCATCGTCGATGACTACAAGACGATGCTGCGGATCATCCGCAACCTGCTGAAGCAGCTCGGCTTCAACAATGTGGACGAGGCGACCGACGGTTCGATGGCGCTGCAAAAGCTGCGCGACAAGGAATACGGCCTGGTGATCTCGGACTGGAACATGGAGCCGATGACCGGCATCCAGCTGCTGCGCGAAGTCCGTGCCGACGCCAAGCTGAAGGCGCTGCCCTTCATCATGATCACCGCGGAATCCAAGACCGAGAACGTGATCGCGGCGAAGGAAGCCGGCGTCAACAACTACATCGTGAAGCCGTTCAACGCCGCCACCCTGAAGACCAAGCTCGCGTCGGTGATCGGCCAATTCTGAACCTGACTTTCTTTCGGAAGCCCAGGAGAGACGAAGATGTCTGGTGCGGTTCCCGCCGAACTGGTTGCCAAGCTCAGCGCGCTGAAGACGCGCATGCCGAGCTATACCAAGGACGAGATTCAAGAGGTCGTCACCGAGATGCTCTCCAGCATGGAGGGTGATCTCTCGGAGATGAACCTGAAGCTCTACGCCGAGGTCGAATCCCTCGCCCGCTATATCGTGACGGCGAAGACCGAGATCGCGGCGCTCCGTCCCGACGAGATCATGAGCGACCACATTCCCAGCGCCACCGACGAGCTCGACGCCATCGTCGGCTCGACCGAGGAGGCCACCAACGGCATCCTGCAGGCGATGGAATCGCTCGAAGGCCTGACCGCGGAGATGGACCCGGCGATGGCCGAGAAGGTGACCGAGGCGGTCACCCTGGTCTACGAATCCTGCAACTTCCAGGACATCACCGGCCAGCGCATCACCAAGGTGGTGAAGGCGCTGAAGCACATCGAATCCAAGGTCGACGCCCTGGTCGCCGCCTTCGGCGACGAGATCGCCAAGTACAAGGCCTCGCATCCGCAGGCGGAAAAGGCGGCCGAGGACCCGATGAGCGACAAGGCCCTGCTGAACGGCCCGCAGCTCGCTGCCAATGCCGGCAAGCAGGACGATATCGACGCCCTTCTCGCCAGCTTCGACTGAGGCGGCCTTGACCACAACCGGCGCCGCCGAATATCCCACGCTCGGTGCATCGGCAGCCGGCGCTTCCCCGGAAAGCGATCCCGCCGCGCACGAGACGCGCGTCGCCGAGCTGAAGGCGGCGATGCCGCAATGGCTCGACGCCGCCGCCGGCTTCAAGCCGGGCGTGAGCCGCAATCCCAGCCTGCCGACCCTGGTCGGCCTGCTGATCCTGATTCTCTGCTTCTTCGTCGTGCTGACCAGCATCTCGATGCGTAACGAGAAGCGCGCGGATTCGGTGCTGTCCGGTCTCTCTCGCGCCTTTTCCAACACCGGTCTCGCGCCCTCCACGCCGGTTGGCGAGGAGGCGGAGACGCGCAAGCTGCTCGGCGATCTCCGGGCTACGCTCAATGCCGAGGTGCCGCTGGTCAATGGCGCCAAGCCGGACACCGCCGACGAATATGTGCTCAACCTGCCGCGCAACCTGGTGTTCGCCGGTGACGGCCCCAAGCTTGCCGAAGGCTTCGACGGCATCCTCGCCCGGGCAATGCATGCCTTGAAAACCGGCCCGGCCGACTTCGAGTATGAAGTCGAGGTCGTCCTGAGCGCGCCGAAGATGGACGATGCCGCGATTGCCGGCGCCAGCGCGGTCGGTGCCGCCTTGCGTCAGGCCGGCTTCGCCAACGACGCGGCCGCGGTCAGCCTGCAACCGGGCGACGGAAAGTCGATCGCCCTCACCATCCGCCTTCGCCCCAACGCGCGGATCCCCAATGATGCTTCGGGTGGTCAGTGATGCAGCCGAACGGCCCGAAGCCCGATCTCATGTCCGCCATGCCGCTGCCGACCGAGACGCCGCAGCCGCCTTGGCTCATGAGCTTCGCCGATTTCGTGAGCTGCCTGCTTGCCTGTTTCGTGCTGCTCTATTCGCTGGTCGCGGTCGATCGTGCCAAGTTCGACAAGCTCCTGGAAGGCATGCCCGGCCGCCAGGTGGTCGAGGACATTCCCGGCGCCGCCGACCGCGCGATGCAGATGGCGCCGGTCGATGAAGGCCGCAACGCCGACTACCTCGCCTCGGTGATCCGCGCCAAGCTCGAGCACGAGCCGGCTCTGGCCAACGTCGGGGTTGAGAGCGAGGGCGATCGCGTCCTGCTGCATCTTCCGCCCAAGGATCTCATGAGCGTCGGCACTTCCGGCGAGGCTGCCGGCCAGAGCCTGGTCTATGCGATCGGCGGTGCGCTCGGCACCGTGCCCAACCAGATCGCGGTCGAGGTCCGGCCGGATCGGCCTGCGGAGTTCACCGCCGGCCTCGTTTACGCCGTCCGCCTGGCCCAGCGCCTCGAGCAGGCGGGAGCCAGCGGGCCGATTGCCGCCCGCACGCGCCTGACCGCACCCGGCGAGCCCGCGGGCATCGACCTCATCGTCTTCGACAAGGCGCCGATCAGCGCCCAGCCATAGCCCGACTCCGTAAGGCCGGGCCTAAGCCTTCTCGGCATCCCGCCAAAGACTTAGCCGCCGAAGCCCGGTATGATGTTGGCATGCGGCGTGCTCCCTCGATTCGAGGGATTCGCGAACAACTTCGAGTTCCGAGCAGGCTCAAGAGATTCCGGGTCGATGACCGAACCGCCCTTCCGCCGGATTGCCCGAACGCTGACCGCCGCATGGCGCGCCGGTCCAAGGCTTATTCTTGCGGCTGTGGTCTGCGCGGTCGTGGTGTCGGCAAACGCTTTGGCGCAAACAGTCCCGGCGCGCGGCGGCTTGCACGAGGATTTCGGCCGTCTGGTGATCGATTTCCCCGGCGCGGTTGCGGCCGACATTTCCGGCGACGGCAGCCGGCTGGAGCTCCGCTTCGACCGCGCCGCCAGGATCGACGTCACCGAGGCGGCTTCGACGCTGAAGGACTATATCGCCAAGGCCACGCTTTCTCCGGACAACAAGCGCCTCACCCTGGACTTCCACGGTCCGGTCACCTGGCAGGCGTTCAACGACGGCGCCAAGCTCGCGCTCGATTTCGCCCTTGCCGATGACAGCAGCCAGCGTCAGTTCGACTCCGGCCCCGACGCGACCAGCCGCCGCGTGAAGACCGCCGGCGCCGTAGCTCCGGCTGCTGAAGCGGCGAAGCCCGCGCCCGCCGCGGTCAAGCTGCGCATCGGCGAGCATCAAAGCTTCTCGCGCCTCGCCTTCGATTGGCCGAAGGATATCGGCTACACCATTCGCCGGAACGGCGACCAGGTGGAGCTGCAATTCACCGCGCCCGGCGCGATCGATCTCGAGAAGGTCGCGGGCGATCTGCCGCCGCGGGTCGATTCCATGAGCGCCGATCCGACCGCGAACGGCGTGACGGTGAAGCTCGCGCTGAAGCCCGGTGTGGTGCTGCGCGATTTTCGCGCCGGCAACACCGTCGTGCTCGACATCTACGACCCGAATGCCGCCAACCTGCCGGCCGAAAAGGCGGCGGAGCCCGCACCGGTCCCGCCCAAGGTCGCGACCGCCGAGCCGGAGCCGGCGCAGACCCAGCCGCAGATGCAATCCAGCGCGCCGGAACCCGAGCAGGAGCTCCAGGAAGTTCCGTCGGAAGTGCCGGCTGCGCCGCAAGCCGTTGCGCCGCAGCCCGCCGCGCCGCAACCCGCAGCGCCAGAACATGCAGCACCGAAGGTGGCCGCCGCGGAGCCTGAGCTTGCGCCGCAACTGCAATCGGCGCTGCCCGAAGTCGCGGCGCCGAGACCCGCGCCGGCGAGCGCGGGGGCTTCGGGGCCGGGCGTTGCGACGCCGGTGACCGCGGGCGCGCCGACCGCGTTCGAGCCGCCGCGTGTCGCGCCGCCTTCGGTCGATGTCAAAGTCACCGCGCTGCCCCTGAAGGACAGCGCAACGCTCTATTTCGATTGGCCGAACCCGGTGGCGCTCGCGGTGTTCCGCCGCGGCGACGCGCTCTGGCTGGTGTTCGACCGGCCGGCCAAGGCCGACTTGAAGCCGCTCGCGCGCGTCGCGCCGATCATCGGCAAGGTCGAGCCGGTTGCTTCGCCGTTTGCGCTGGCGTTGCGCATCAGCGGCGGCGCTGCGGCTTCGCCGCTGACCGCGACCGAGGGCGCGCGCTGGAAGATCACTTTGCGCCCAGGCCAATCCACCACGCCGACCCAGCCGCTGCAGATTCGCCGCGAGACCCGGCCGAATGGCAGCACCAGTCTCTTCGTCAAGTCGATTGCATCCGGCGCCGCGGTCGATCTGCAGGACCCGGCCGATCGCGTCCGCATGGTGGTGACGCCGCAGCAGCAGTTTCCCGGCCTCGGCATGGAACGGCAATCCGACTGGCCCGACTTCAAATTGCTGCCGAGCTATCAGGGCGTCGTCGTGGCGCTGCTCAACGACCGCCCGAAGGTGACGGCGAGCCCGAACGGCGTGGTGATCGAAACGCCGCCGCAAACCGCTGCCCCCCAACCGGCCGTCGATGCGCAGCCGGAGGCGGCGGCACCCGCCGCGACCGCCGAAGCGCCGAAGACCGAGACACCGCCAACCAAAACACCCGCAACCGAAGCGCCGAAGCCCGCCGAAGCGGCCCCGGCCGAGGCCGCGCCCACGCCCGGTGGCGCACCGCCGCCGCCGGTCGTCGTCTCGGTGCCGAAGCCGCTGCCGGTAAGCTCCAGCCTGTTCGACATGAAGAAGTGGCGCCGCGGCGGCGAGGCCACCTTCATGGACGACGACAAGGTCTTGCGGACCAAACTCGAGACCGCCTCAGCCGCCGACAAGAATCGTGCGCGGCTCGATTACGCGGAATTCCTGCTGGCAAACGGCCGCGCTCCGGAAGCCGCCGGGCGCATCGACGAGATTCTGAGCACCGATGGCAACGCCGCCAAAACGCCCCTGATCATGGCGATCGACGCCACGGCGGCGACCATGCACGGCGCTTTCGACCAGGCGGAGCGAGCGTTGGGGGGGCCGTCGCTGCAAGACGTGCCGGAAGCCAATCTCATGACCGCCTATATCGCCGCCAAACGCGGCGACACAGCGACCGCGGCGAAGCTCTTCAGCGGTCCCTTGCCGGACATCTCGGAGTATCCGAAACCGTTCCGCAACGATCTCCGCCTGGCCGCCGCGCGGGCGCTGCTGGACGATGGCGATCCGCTGACCGCGCAGAATTATCTCGACCCGCTGCGCCGCGACGGGCCCGATGCGACGACCCAGGCCCAAGCCGACTATCTCAACGGGCTTCGCTTGCTGAAGATCGGCAAGAAGGACGAAGCGCTCGCCGCCTGGGAAAAGCTGGTCGACAGCCCGGTCGACGAAGTGAAGGCGCGCGCGCAATTCGCCGTCGTGTCGCAGCAGCTCGAGGACAAGAAGATCGAGCCCAAAGATGCGGTCGCGAAGCTCGAAGCCCTGCGCTACCTCTATCGCGGCGACACCTTCGAGTTCGATCTCCTGAGCAAGCTCGGGCATCTCTATTTCGATGTCGCGCAAGCGCGCAAGGGTCTGCTCACCCTGCGCCAGGCTGCCACCCATTTCCCCGATCATCCGAAGGCGAAGCAGGCCGCCGACGACATGACCGACGAGTTCCGCAAGCTCTATCTGGGCGGCGGCGCCGACAAGCTGTCGCCGCTGACCGCCGTGGCGCTCTACGACGAGTTCCGCGAATTGACGCCGCCCGGCGCCGAGGGCGACCGCATGATCGCGGCGCTCGCCGATCGCCTGGTGAAGGTCGACCTGCTGGACCGCGCCGCCGATCTCCTGGACCGCCAGGTGAAGACCCGGCTCTCCGGCGCCGCCAAGGTGGGGGCGGGGACGCGGCTCGCCGCGGTACGCCTGCTCGACGACAAGCCCGAGGTCGCGCTGCAGGCGCTGACCGACAGCGAGATTCCCGCCGCCACCTCGCCGGAGCTGCAGGCCCAGCGCCAGCGCCTGCGCGCCCGCGCCTTGTTCGACACCGGCGAGACCCTGCGCGGCCTCGGCCTCGTCGAAAGCGACGGCAGTCTCGAGGGCCTGTGGCTCAAGTCCGACATGTATTGGAAGCTGCGCGAATGGCCCTCGGCCGCCGACGCGCTCGGCCAGCTCATCACCGCCGAGCAGGCCAAGCGCCTCGCCGAGGCCAAGGGCCCCGCGCCGGACGACATCGCCGCGAACCCGGCCTCGGTCCTCGACAAGGCCTTGGCCGATGCGAAGGCCGCGGCATCTGCCGACGGCGACCAGCCGCCGGCGGATGCCGGATCGCCGGCGCCGGGCGATGCGGCCACGGCAGCGCCGCCGGCGCAGAAGCCGCTGCTCGACTCCGTCGTGTCGCGCTTGGTGCTCAATCGCGCCGTGGCGCTGTCGCGCGCCAACGACCGCCGCGGCATGAAGGATCTCGCCCGCGCCTACGGCAAGCAGATGGACACGACGCCCTTGGCGCCGCTGTTCAAGGTTCTCTCCGAGCCGGACAGCGGCCTCTCGGAATCCATCACGGCGCAGAAGGAAAGCGTCGATCAGTTCGGCGTCTTCGTCGACGAATACCGCAAGCTTCTGCAGACCGAGGCGCTCAGCGGCAGCACTGAACCCGCCACCGACACCGGCCCGCTGGCCCCGCTCGACAAGCCGGCGGACACCTCGGGCTCAGGCGCACCGGCGACCCCGCCCGGCAATGCTCAGACGGCGGGCCAGCCCGCGGCATCTGCGGGGCAGTAGCGCTTCACCGCTGCGGTAGAACGAACCATCTTGCCGCCCTCATTCGATTGTCATCTCCAACCCCCGCGTGTATCGTCGCGTGCGGGGCTTGGGGATGAACTCATGTTGAATTTGAATTTCGTGCGCGGCCAGGCTCGCTGTTTGGCTGCTGTCTTTGCGGCTCTGTTATTGTCCGCTTGCCACAACGGCATGACCTCGCTGGACGGGCTGTCCAAGAATGGACGGATGTACCAAGACGTGCTTGTAGAACCGTCGGAGTACAATGAGACCAAACCGACCTACACGATCTTCGGTCCCTTCGCATCCGGCGAGTCCCCCGAGATCAAGGGCGAGCGGATCATGAAGTTGGCATGCCCTGCCGGGGATCCCAAACTGCTCTATGCGGATTCGGTGACCAGCCAGAACGCAGGTCGCGGCAGCAGCGGGCCGTTTTTCGGCGCCGCCTTCACCTGCAACAACGTCCTTTGGTAGATGCTGCGCTGGAGTTTCCCGATCGTTGCCGCGGCTATCGGCCTTTCCGCCTGCCTCACGCCGATGCGCTTCGGTGCCGAGAGCTTCGAGCGTACGGCCGACAGGAATGGTGTTCCCACCTATCATGCTTCCGGCCATCTCGATCATGGTCAGTCGGGAGAAGCGAAGGCTCTGGAAGTGATGCAGGCTGCCTGCCCCGATGGCAATCCGGCCTTCATCGATGGCTACGCCATGAAGCTCAGCATAGTGCCGCGCTGGACCTGGAACGCGACGTTCACCTGCGACAATGAGATTCCGGGCGTCTGAAGCCCGCTATCCCGCCGGATTGAAGCTGCGCACCAGGCTGCCGGCGATCAGGTACCAGCCGTCCACCATCACGAAGAAGATCAGCTTGAACGGGAGCGCGATCATCACCGGCGGCAGCATCATCATGCCCATCGCCATCAGCACCGAGGCGACCACCATGTCGATGATCAGGAACGGCAGGTAGACCAGGAACCCGATCTCGAAGGCGCGCCGGAGCTCGCTCACCATGAAGGCGGGGATCAGGGCTTTCAGTGGCGTGTCGTCCGGGGTCGCGACCGGCCCGACATTCGCCATGTCGATGAAGAGCGCCAAGTCCTTCTCACGCACCTGGGCCAGCATGAAGGTGCGGAACGGGGCGACACCGCGGGTGAAGGCCACCTCTTCGGTGATCTGCTCGTCCATCAGCGGCTTCACCGCGTTGGTGTAGGCCTGCTCGAAGGTCGGCGCCATCACGAAGGCGGTGAGGAACATTGCGAGACTGACCAGCACCATGTTGGGTGGCGTGCCTTGGGCGCCGATCGCCGAGCGCAGAATGGAAAGCACCACCACAATGCGCGTGAACGAGGTGACCATGACCAGGATGCCCGGCGCGAGGCTGAGGATGGTCATCAGCGCGATGAGCTGGATCACCTTGCCGGTGAAGGCGCCGCGCTCGCCCGGCCCGAGATCGAGCGTCATGCTCTGGGCGAAAGCGGGATGGATCAGCAAGGCGAGGGCGCCGAGACCGAATAGACCGGAGAAGATCCAGGCGGCGATGCGCATGCGCTTCATGCGCCGCTCTCCTCTTTCGGCGCGGCCTCGGCCTTAACCAGGGCCTTGAAGCTCTGGCGCGTCTTGCCGTCGCCGGCGATCCCGGATTCCACGACCGTGTTGCTGTTCGGCCCGATCAGCACCAGGTGCTCGACATCGTCCCGGCGCACCAGAACGAGGCGATGCTTCGGCCCGAGGAATGCGGTCTCAACGATCCCGAGCCGCTTGCCGCGGCCCGGAACGGCGCTGCCGCTGATCCCCGAACGCTTCAGCACCCAGCCCAGCGCGAGGACCAGGCCGAGGACAAAGATCAGGACCAGGATGAAACGGAGATAAGTGTCGAATTCCATGAAGTGCTTTTAGCAGAAATCAGCTGTCCGTGCGGTCGCTGCGATAGGCGACCTGGGCGCGCAAACGCCGATCCGCCTGCTGCAGGTCCAGCGCCAGGTTCACATTGCGCTTGCGCAGCGTGAGTTCCAAATGATTGAGCGCTTCCACCAGATGCTCGAGCCGCGGCAGAAGCGGGTTGGGGTGCTCGACGCTTTCCTTGTCTCCCCGGCTATTGTCGCTGAGCGCGTCGGTCAGCACGGCGATCTTCAGCGCCAGCACGTCGAGCTCGACGATCTGTCCGGCTTCGGCCATCTGCTGGGCGCCTTCGATCATCGCGGCCAGCTGGTCGATCGAGTCTTCGATCTGATGCCCGGTCGCGGTCATCGCGGCGTTCCCCGTCCATTTCCATTGGGGTCGCTTCCGGCCGCTTCGCTTCCCGCATCGGCGTCGTCGGCGCCGCTGCGGCCGTCCAGGACCTTGCCGTTCAGGCGGTAGAGATAGGAGAGGATTTCGGCGACGGCGGCGAGCGCATCGACCGGGATCACGCTGTCGACCTCGAGGGTCGAGAGAATCTGGGCGAGATCGGGATCCTCGCGCACCGGGATCCCGCGCTCGAAGGCGATCTGCAGGATCTGTTCGGCGACGGCGCCCTTGCCGGTGGCGGTGACCCGCGGCCCCGCCTTCGGGTCGAGCTTTCCGCCCTTCTTGTAGTCGAGCGCGATCGCGATCGGCGCACGTGGCTTGGGATCGCCCCAGCGTGGCCGGGGCGGGCCGATCGGGTCCTCGGGCTCCAGCTTGGAGCGCGGACGTTCCAACCCTGGGCGTTTACCCCCCGTGGGTTTACTATTGTCGCGGTCGGAAGAGGCCATGGGAGCTCCCTTTTGCCGCCGCAGCATCGCATCGCTTGCTTAATGCCGGGTTAATAGCGGCGCTGAGGTTGCCAGTAAAACCTCGTCGAATCAAAGACTTCCCCGGCGGCATCGCTAAGCCTCGGATTTAGCGCAAAATTTGCCTAGCATTTTAGGCAAATTAACGGGCCGTTAAGGGGTTCGCGGCATGATGCCCACGAACGCGGAACAGGCTGCCGGCGACCGGATTCGATGGACCTCTTCAACATACCCCTCTTTCATCGCCTGACCGAGCGGATGAACTGGCTCGGCGCCCGCGAGAAAGTCATCGCCCAGAACATCGCCAATGCCGACACGCCGCAGTATCAGCCCAAGGACGTGGTGCCGCTCGATTTCGACGACCATCTGAAGAAGCTGGCGGCGGTCGAGCCGGAGCGCACCAATCCCAAGCACATGGTCGGCACCGTCCCGCCCGCCGATCCGGTTGATTCGAAGAAGCAGAAGAAGACCTACGAGACGGCGCCCGCCGGCAACTCGGTCGTGCTCGAAGAGCAGATGATGAAGCTCTCGCAGACCCAGGCGGATTACAGCCAGATCACCAATCTCTACAAGAAGCACGTGGACATGCTGAAGACCGCGATCGGTCGCGGCGTGTAACGGAAGTCCCCCAAGGGAAGTTTGCTGGAGCCCAAGCATGGACCTCATGGAATCACTGATGATCTCCGCCGCCGGCATGCGAGTGCAGGGCGAGCGCCTGCGCGTCATCTCGGAGAACATCGCCAACGTGGATTCGGTCTCGGAAGTCCCGGGCGGCGATCCCTATCGGCGCAAGACCATCACCTTCCAGAATGCGCTCGACCGCGAGATGGGCGTCGATCTGGTCAAGGTGAAGAAGGTCGGCCTCGATGCCAGCGAGTTCACCCGCAAATACGACCCGAGCAACCCAGCGGCCGACAAGTCCGGCTATGTGAAGCTGCCGAACGTCAACTCGCTCATTGAAATGAACGACATGCGCGAGGCGCAGCGCTCCTACGAAGCGAACCTCAAGGTGATCGAGGTTTCGCGCGGCATGCTGCAGCGCACGATCGATCTTCTCCGCTGAGGACTGACCGATGGCCAACACCACGATCAACAACGCCGTCGCTGCCTATGCCAATGCGGCCAAGGCCCTCACCGGAGCGGTCGATGGCGACAACGGCGCCGCGACCGCGGCCGGCGAGACCTTCGGCGATCTCCTGCAGAAGGCGGCCAAGGAATCGGTCAAGACCGGCGCCGAATCGGAAAAGCAGTCCTTGATGGCAACCGCCGGCAAGGCCAATGTCACCGACGTGGTGACGGCGGTCTCCGCCGCGGAAGTGACCCTCCAGGCGGTCACCGCGGTCCGCGACAAGGCGGTCTCCGCCTACCAGGAAATCCTGCGGATGCCGATCTAAGGCATTCGGACGGACGAGTATCAACCATGGATGAAGCGGCGCTTCTGGAGGTCAGCCGGGATGCGGTGATCGTGGTGCTGAAGATCGGCACGCCGATCATGCTGATCTCGCTCACGGTCGGTCTCATCATCTCGCTGTTCCAGGCCCTGACCCAGATCCAGGAAGCGACCCTCACGTTTGTTCCGAAAATCATCGTGGTTTTCGTCTCTCTGCTGCTGCTGGCGCCTTTCATGCTGCACGTGCTGACGGATTTCACCGAGCAGCTCATGCAGCGCATCGTCGGCTAGTCCGACCATGCCGCCCGGCGAGACTTTGGAAACGCTGCTGAACGGCAGCATCTTCCAGTTCATGGCGATCTTCTGCCGCGTCGGCTCCGCCATCATGCTGTTGCCCGGCTTCGGCGAGGCCTATGTCCCCCAGCGGGTGCGCCTGGTCTTCGCACTGGTGTTCTCGCTGGCCCTGATGCCGATGCTGGCCGAGAAGGTCCCGGTGCTGCCCGCGGATCTCGACCGCTTCGTCATGGTCCTGGCGACCGAGATCGGCATCGGCCTCTTCTTCGGCAGCCTCTGCCGCATCTTCATGATGGCCGTGCTCTCGGCCGGCAGCATCATCGCGCTGCAGACCGGCATCGCCAACGCGCTCTCGACCGATCCCACCACCGCACAGCAGGCCGCCGTCACCGGCAACTTCCTGATCGTGGTCGCCCTGCTGCTGATCTTCACGACCGGCCTCGACCATACCAGCCTCCAGGCGCTGGTCGGCACCTATGCGGTGATGCCGCCGGGCCGGATCCCGCCGCTCGGCGACTTCGCCAATTTCGATGCCCGCGCGGTCGCCGACAGCTTTACGCTGGCGATCCAGATGTCGGCGCCGTTCCTGGTCTATGGCATCGTCTTCACCGGCGCCATGGGCCTGCTCGCGCGGCTGATGCCCACCCTGCAAGTCTTCTTCGTCGCCATGCCGGCACAGCTTTTGATCGGCCTCGGCCTGACGGCGGTGACGCTGTCGTCGATGATGATCTGGTTCCTCGATACCTACCAGCGCCAGCTGGCGCCCTTCCTGCCCTGAGCGCCGCCGATGGCTGACAGCGACGACTCACAAAAAACCGAAGACCCAACCGGGCGAAAACTTCAGGAAGCGCGGGATTCGGGCCAGGTCGCCAAGTCGCAGGAGGTCAACAACCTCCTGATGATCCTTGCCCTCACCATCTCGGTCGTGATGTTCAGCGGCTCCATGGCCCGCGACATCGTCAACATGTCGCTGCCCTTCATCGAGACGCCCGACATGGTGCCGACCGATATCGGCCATTTGACCACCATGGGCTGGAAGCTGTTGGGCCTGGTGCTGGTGGCGGGCGCGGCGCCGTTGGTTCTGGCGCTGTTCGCGGCTTTCGGCGCCGGCTATCTGCAATTCGGCTTGCTGCTCTCGGGCGAGAGCCTCATGCCCAGCCTGGAGAAGATCTCGCCGCTGGCCGGCTTGAAGCGCATCTTCTCGATGCGATCGCTCGCCGATTTCATCAAGGGCCTGCTGAAGATCGCGATCGTCGGAGGCATCGTCTATGCGGTCCTGACGCCGTCGATCGGCGATCTCCACAAGCTGATCGGCATGGAGATCGTGCAGCTCCTGGAGATCATCGCTTCGCTGCTGAGCCGCCTGCTCGTCACCGTCTTCGCCGCCATGGTGGTGATTACCGCGCTCGACGTCTTCTATCAGCGCTACGAGCACATCAAGGGCCTGCGCATGTCGCGGCAGGACATCAAGGACGAGATGCGCGAGAGCGAAGGCGATCCCATCGTGAAGGGCCGCCTGCGCCAGCTCCGCATGGAGCGGGCGCGCAAGCGCATGATGGCCGAGGTGCCGAAGGCCGACGTCGTCGTCACCAACCCGACGCACTATGCCGTGGCGCTCCGGTACGATCCGCAGATGGCCTCGCCTAAACTGGTCGCCAAGGGCGTCGACAAGGTGGCGCAGAAGATCCGCGAGATCGCCAAGGAGAACAACGTGCCGGTGGTCGAGAACCCGCCGCTCGCCCGAGGTCTCTACGCCGCGGTCGAGGTCGACCAGGAGATCACGCCGGAATTCTACAAAGCCGTCGCCGAGGTGATCGGCTACATCTACCGCATGAAGCGGCGGAAGCTGTAACGCGCCGGTCCTCCCGACAAGGAGACCGCTGGGTCAAGCGGCGGTGACGCGTGATTTTTATATCGTCACCCGGCTTGACCCGGGTCTGCTCCAGAAGGTCTCCAGGTCATAGATCCCGGTGCCGTCCACCGAGTGTCGCTGCATAGGAGGCGACGAAGGCGCCGATCAACATCGCGATGAACGACCACATCGCAAGCCCGGCCGCGGCCTTGCGCGCAACGTCGGCCGCTTCCTTTGCCTTGTTGGCGGCGTCATCGACGGCGGCTTTGGCCTTTGCGACCGTGTCGTCCACCCGTTTCTCCGCGTCGGCCTGCGAAAGGCCGGTGCGCTGCGCGATGATTTGGCCGATATAGGCCTTGTCCTCGGGCGACAGCGTGAAGGTGCCGTCCTTGAAGCTTGCTGCGGCGATGTGCAGGATCTGCGCGCGGTCCGCATTGACGTCGCCGGTCGGCGCCGGGGCGGGCAGGGTGGTCGGCGCGGCGGGAGTCTGCGTCGTGCCCGTCGCGCCGGCGGCCGGCGCCGGTCCGGCTGGACGGAACAGCAGATCGACATAGTAGTCCATCGGATTGCCGCGGCGCGGACCGCCCATCGGTCCGGCCGTGCCGTCGCTGCCCATCAAGCTGGGACCGGCGGCGGCAACCGCCGCTCCCGCGCCGCCGACCGCGCTGGCGCCGACTTCGGCGGTCGTGCGCGCGGCACTGCCGGCGGCGACGGTGACCAGCGCGATGCTGATCAGAGTGCCGAGTGCCCAGGTGACGAAACCATGTGCGGTGTCGCGGAAATAGACCTCGTCGCCATGAAGATTCGCCCATTTGGTCCGCAGCCGCCCGGCGAGATAGCCGCCGAGGCCGAAGGCCGCGATCTCGATGATGATCGACCAGACGATGATGCCGATGCCGACCGTCTTGGCCGAGGCGCCTTGATCGGGCCAGGGCGAGACGGTCATCAGGCCGAGCCCGGCGCCGAGCGTCATCAGGATGATCGCCATCGCTGCCGCGGCGATGCCGCCGGCCACGATGGCGCCCCACGAGACGCCGGAGAAACGCGATTCCACGCCGGCTGCGGGGCTGCCGGTATAGGCGGGGTTAGCGGTGATGTCGGCCATCGCGCTCTCCTTTGTCTTGGTAACCTAGCGCCAGAAGATGGCGAGCAGGATGATGATCGGCAGCGGAATGCCGAGCAGCCAAAGCAGAAGTCCACGTCCCATTCCCATGGTGTCGCCCTCCTTTGAAATCGGGTCCCTTTGAAATCGGGTATCTGAGTCGAAACAAGCAATGCACAAGGGCTTGGTTCCGCAGCGGGGAGGCGTGGAATACCGCCATGCGCGGCGCGGCAAACTCGTTTAAACTCCGAAGAAGGACGTGGATGTGATGGCGGGTCAGGATTCGGGGGTCATGAGAGTACGGAGTTTGCGAGCAATGCGGCGCCTCGCGCAGGCTGCACTCATGGCCGTCCCGCCGCTGCTGCTTTCGGGCGCGGCCTTTGCCCAGGACGAGGCGAGTTGGGTCGCCCGCCACACCTGGGCGGCCGGCCCGCTCGCGGTCCTGCTGTTGCTGGCCGGCGCCGGCACGGCCCTGGCTCTGGCCCGCGCCGGGCGGCGGCGCGATCTCCTGATGCAGAGCTTCGACACTTCCGGCCAGGCGCGGCAGTTGGTCGGGCCGAACGGCCGGATCATCTTTGCCAATGCCGCCTATCGCCGGATCTTCGCCAAGCACCTGGTGCCGCTGCCTGAGGCGCTGGTGGAACTGGTCGAGGCCGGTTCCACCTCCGCCGAGCTGCTGCGCCAACTGCCGCGCACGGTCACCGAGGCCGGGCGCGCCCGCGCCGAGCTGCAGGTGAAGTTCCGCGACGGCGAGCTCGACTGGTTCGACGTGCAGGCGACGCGCCTCAAGGGCGGCGCCAACCACGTGCTCTGGAGCTGCGACATCGTCACCACGCAGCGCCAGATCGAGGAATACATCCGGAGCGACCACGAGAAATTCGCCGACCTGATCGAGCACGCGCCGATCGGCTTCTACTCGGTCGACGAGAAGGGCGATTTCCTGTTCGTCAATTCGACCCTCGCCGGCTGGCTCGGCCTGCAGGCGGAGCCGGGCGGGCATTTTCGGCAGAAGCTGCACGACATCCTGGCCGATCCGGTCGGGACCGGCGCGCCGGCCTTCAGCCCGTTCGGCGATCCGGCGGCGCGCGGCGGCGAGGTCACCTTGCGGGGACCGAACGGCCGCGCCTTCCAGGCCTTCATCCGCTTCGAGACCGTCTCGGCGCCGACCGGCGGCGACGGAGAGCGCGGCGGCCAGCCGAAGCTGCGCACCCGGTCCGCCGTCCATGACTTGACCCGCGAGCGCGCACTGGAACAGGCGGTCCGCGCTTCCGAGCAGTACTTCAAGCGCTTCTTCGAGGAAGCGCCGACCGGTATCGCGCTAATCGACGCGTCCGGCCGGGTCGAGCAGGCGAACGAGGCGCTGGTCCAGCTTCTGGGCTCCGCCGACTGGCGCTCGAAATCGCTGATGGAGTTGGTCCACACCGATGACCGCCCGGCCTATGCCCGCCACTTCGCCGAAGTCATCCGCCACGGCAAGGCGCCGCCTTTGACCGTCCGCATCTCCGGCGGCGAGCGCCCGCGCTATGTCACCATCTTCGCCTCGCGTCGCGAGGACAGTGCCGGCTCACCCGGCTGCATCGCGCATTTCATCGATTCGACCGAGGCGCGGCGGCTGCAGGAGCAGTTCGCGCAGTCGCAGAAGATGCAGGCGGTGGGCCTCCTCGCCGGCGGCATCGCCCACGACTTCAACAATCTCCTGACCGCGATGATCGGCTTCTGCGATCTCCTCTTGCTGCGGCACCGCGCCGGCGACCAGTCCTTCGCCGACATCATGCAGATCAAGCAGAACGCCAACCGCGCCGCCAACCTGGTGCGCCAGCTCTTGGCCTTCTCGCGCCAGCAGACGTTGCAGCCGCGCGTGCTCGACGTGACCGATGTGCTCGGCGAGCTCTCGCATCTCTTGCGGCGTCTGATCGGCGAGAACATAGATCTCAGCATGGTCCACGGTCGGGAGCTGAAGCCGGTCCGCGCCGATGCCGGCCAGCTGGAGCAGGTGATCATCAATCTCGCGGTCAATGCCCGCGATGCGATGCCGATGGGCGGCAAGCTCACCATCAAGACCCAGAACGTCCGCACCACCGAGCAGATGCAGCGCGGCGCCGACGTGATGCCGCCCGGCTCCTATGTGATGCTGGAAATCTCCGACACCGGCACCGGCATCCCCAAGGACATTCTCGACCGCATCTTCGAGCCCTTCTTCTCGACCAAGGAAGTGGGCTCGGGCACCGGTCTGGGGCTTTCGACCGTCTACGGCATCGTGCGCCAGACCGACGGCTTTGTCTTCGTGGACAGCGAAGTGGGGCGGGGCGCCACCTTCCGGATCTATCTCCCCGAGCATGCCAGGGCGCCCGGCGAAACCACCCAGCGCCTCGCCGGCGGCGACGACGACCGCCGCGACTTGACCGGCATCGGCACCGTGCTCCTGGTCGAGGACGAGGATGCCGTGCGCCTGTTCAGCGCCCGCGCGCTCAGGAACAAAGGCTACAAGGTGCTCGAAGCCCGCAGCGGCGAAGCGGCACTCGAGATCGTCAACGAGCACATGAAGGACATCGACCTCGTCATCAGCGACGTGGTGATGCCGAGGATGGACGGCCCGACGCTGATCAAGGAGCTCCGCACCCGCCGCCCCGACATCCGCGTCATCTTCATCTCCGGCTACGCCGAGGACGCATTCCGCAAACGCGTCGACGCCGGCGAAGAGGCGCACTTCCTGATGAAGCCCTTCACGCTGAAACAGCTCGCGGCGAAGGTGAAAGAGGTACTGCCGTAGGGCTGGCGGGTGTCTCGTACCCCCACCCCGGCCCTCCCCCGATTCGGGGGAGGGAGTAAAAGACGAAGCTCGTTCTAATCCCCTCCCCCGAATCGGGGGAGGGTTAGGGTGGGGGTACGAGACACAAGCTGCCTAATGCACCCGCGCGTCTCTCACACCCACCGCGCGCTCCAAGGTCGCCAGCAGCAGATCCTTATCCACCGGCTTGCGCACCAGCGCGAAAGCTCCGGCCTCGCGCAAGGCGGCATCCGTCAAGCTCTCGCTGAACGCCGAGCATATGAGACACGGCAGATCCGGCCGTTGTGCCTTCACGGCTGCGAGCAATTCGAGCCCGCTCATCTCCGGCATGTTCTGGTCGGTGATCAGCGCGTCCCAGGTCGCCGGCATCTCGCGGAAATCGTTGAGCGCCTCCTTGGCGCGGGTATAAGGCACGACCTCGAAGCCCAGGCGCTCCAGCAAGAGATGCATCATGTCGCAGAAGTCGGCATCGTCATCGACCAGCAGGACCCGCCGCCGCGGCCGGCCCGTTGCCGGAACCGCCGCGGGCTCGACCCGCGGGATCGCGATCTCGATCCGCGGCAGCACGATCTCGATCGCCGTGCCTTCGCCTTCGCGGCTCTGCGCGATCAGGACCGCGCCATGCGCCAGCACGATGCCGCGCACCACGGCGAGCCCGAGGCCGGTCCCATGGCCTTTCTCCTTGGTGGTGAAGAACGGCGTGAAGGCCTGTTCCAGCAGGCTCGCATCCATGCCGAAGCCGGTGTCGCTGACGATCAGCGAGACATGCGGCACCGCCGGATCGAAGCTCCCCGCGACCGCGAAAGCGGTGCCGTCCGGATCGGTCCAGACCGTGACCGCCTCGCTTGCATTCTTCAGCTTCATCGCCGCCTCGACGCTAAGCGCGGTCCGCCTTATCCGCACCATCACGCTGCCCGGCCGCCCTCTGAGCGCATCCTGCGCGTTGATGCAGAGATTGAGCAGCACCTGGCCCAATTGATCGCGGTCGGCCTCGACCACCGCATCGGGATCGGCATTCTCGCAGCGGAAATCGACCGAGGCGACGGCGCTGGCGAACATCAGCTCCTCGATCTCGCCCAGCAGCTCCGAGAGATGGAAGCGCCGCCGCGTCATCCGCGTCCGCCGGGTGAAGGTCAGGATCTGCTCGACCAGCGCCCGCCCGCGCCGCCCGGCGGTCAGGATCCGCTGCGCATAGCGCCCCGCCGAGGACTGCATCTGCGGATGCTCGCCGCCCGAATCCATGGCGGCATCCTCGACGATGAACTGCGCATAGCCGAGGATGGCGCCGAGGAAGTTGTTGAAGTCATGCGCGACGCCGCCGGCGAACTGGCCGAGCGCTTCGAGCTTCTTCGATTCCTGGCTCTGGGCCTCGAGCCGCAGCCGCTCCTCCTCGTGCCGCCGCCGCTCCGTCACATCGGCGATCGAGCCGATCATGCCGATGAAGCGGCCGCCGGCGTCGAAGCGCGGCACCGCCTCGACCATCACCCAGATCTCGGTGCCGTCCAGCCGGCAGAGGCGATGCTCGCTGCGGAACGGCTGCTGCGCCGCGATCGCCGCGCGCCAGCGCGCCGGCATGGCGGCGCGGTCGTCGGGATGGATCGCGGCGACCCAGCCGTCGCCCAGCGTTTGCGTGCGGCTGAGGCCGGTCATCTGCACCCAGATATGGTTCGAATAGGTGTTGCCGCCGGCGGCATCGCTCTCGAAGATCGCGACCGGCAGCGCCTCGACCAGCTCGCGATAGCGCCGCTCGCTCATCGCCAGGCCCATGGTCTTGGCGGCCACCTGGCGCCGCAGGCTGGCATTCCAGGTGAACAGCAGCCCGGCGCCGATCGCCGCCGCCAGCAGCAGCCAGGCGAGGAAGCGCAAGGCCGGATTGTCCCAGAGCGATTCCACCGGCTGGCCGATCCAGCGGTCTTCGATCGCCGCGCGCTCGGCCGGCTGGATCATGCTGAACCCGGCGGCGATGAAGTCGCGCAGCGCCACGTCCTCCTTGCGCACCGCCCAGGAGGCGGGCTTGGAGAAGAGGGTCGGCGACAGCTTGAACGCCGCCTGCAGGTTCAGCTTGTAGAGCCGCCGGATGCCGGCCGCGCGGCCGCTGCAGAACACGTTGTTGTCGCCGTTTGCCGCCGCGGTGAACAGCGTGTTCCAATCGTCGAACACTTTCAGCTTGTTGACGCCATGCGCTTTCAGGAATTCCGTGCAGGCGCCGTTGCCGACGACGCCCACGGTGAATCCGTCCAGGCTCTCGACTCCGGTGATGCCGCTGATCGCGCGGTCGAAGAAGATCACCATGTCGATCTGGACCGGCGGCACCGGAGCCATCAGATAGCTCTCGGCCCGCGCCTCCGTCCCCACCACATAGCCGGCGACATCGACCTTGCCGGCATCGAGCAGCGCCAGCCGCTGCCCGCGTCCGACGGGCACGAATTCCACGCCGACGCCGGTGCGCTCCGACCAGAGATCCCAAAGATCGCGCATGATCCCCTGCACCGGCCCGTTCTCCGGCCGGAAGGAATAGGGCGCGTAATTGTCGTCGAGCGCGATGCTGAGCGTCTTCGGCGGCACGAAATCGGCCGAAGCTGGTGCGGGCGCCAGCACCAGCGCCGCAACGCTCGCAATCCCGAAGCGCAGCAAAATCCTGAACAGCGGCCCGAACAAAGCCTCACCCCACCCGCAGCCGTAGCGGCGCGGAAAAGCTTAATCTGAAACGGCCGCTTCACCAAGTGCAGCTGTGACGGTCGCCACGCGAAACCCAACCCGCGGTTGACCGCGCGGCCCTGCCGGGCGTTTCATCCTCCAGCCCCGAGGGAAGACACCCCACGGAGATGAACCATGCAGCCTGCCGTCGCACAACCTAGCGCCGTATTGGCGAGCACCGGATTGGCGAGCACCGGATTGGGCCCGCATGCCGAGGGCCCCGGCGCTCCTGCCGCGCCATTCTCGCTGTCATCCGCGGCGGCCGGCTTCGCCCGGTTGCCGCCGACCGTCCTGCTGTTGCTGGCGATCGTCGCGGTGCAGCTCGGCGGCGCGCTGGCGAGCTTCGTCTTCTCCAGCTTGCGCCCGGTCGGCGTCACCTTCGCCAGCGCGCTGTTCTCCGCCGTGCTGCTGACCCTGTTCGGCCGCCCGCAATCCATGCTGCGCGGATCGCGTTCGCTGCTGCGCCGGCACTGGGGCCTGATCCTCGCCTATGGCGCCGTCAACATCGCGCTGGCGCTGCCCTATTATCTGGCGCTGGAAAGGATCCCGCTCGGCATCCTTGCGACCATCACCTTCCTCGGCCCGCTCGGCCTCGCGGTCGTGACTTCGCGGCGCTTCGTGCATTTCCTCTGGATCGGCATTGCCGGCTTCGGCGTCGCGCTGCTGACGCCCGAGATTGGCACGATCGGCGAAGGCGGATTGGACGCGCTCGGCCTCTTCTATGCCGCGATCGCCGGCGTGGCCTGGGCGGGCTTCGTCATCCTGAGCAAGCGGACCGGGGCGATCTTCCCCGGCACCGATGGCCTGACCTTGGCGCTTTGGGTCGAGTCCGTGGTGCTGCTCCCGGCGGCGCTCATCGAAGGCAGCATCCAGCAGGCCGGCTTCGCCGGCATCGCCGGTGCGCTGGGCGTGGCGCTGCTCGGCACCATTCTGCCTCTGGTGCTGGAATTCCAGGCGCTCCGGCAGATGTCGGCCCGCACCTACGGCATCCTGGTGACGCTCGAACCCGCCATCGGCGCCCTGGTCGGCGTGATCCTCCTCAGCCAGCCCGCCGGCCTCCGCATGGTGATCGCCGTAACCTGCGTCACCCTCGCCGCACTCGGCGTCACCCTCAGCGATCGCAGAGACTCGCGTTAGCACGCCCCAACCTAGGGATATTCCCGTACTTCCCGCGAAAACCGCTGGACAGCACATCCGGGAAAACACCTAGGACCGGCGTTTTTCATATTCTCTTCAGAACTTAGGCCTATCCCTGTTCATGACGGGCGCAACAAGACCAAAAAGACTTGATCCACATCAATGATACCGGATCGCGCCGCCCCGAATATCGAACCCGGAACCGGCAAACGCCGCTCCGGAAGGAAAGAGGGAGAGAGGGCCAAATGTCCAAGACCGGCGAAGTCACCTGGAGTGCACTCGAGCCGACCGCCGCCAGCGAAGCGGACAAGCGTCCGAGCGTGCTGGTGGTTGATGACGACCACGCCTTCTGCGAGACCATCGCGCGCTGCCTGGCGCAGCGCGGCTACGACGTGACCTGCGCCGACAGCGGCGAGGTGGCGGCGGTGGCGATCGGCGAGACCAAGCCCGACGTGATCGTGACCGACGTGCAGATGCCCGGCATGGACGGCATCGACCTCATGAACTGGCTCCGCGACAACGAGCTCGACATCCCGGTGATCGTGATCTCCGGCGAGCACATCGAAGAAGGCGAGTTCGGCGAAAAGACCGCGGACAGCGAAAGCGGCATGGCCGCCGCGATGTCGATGGGCGCCATCAGCGTCCTCCACAAACCCTTCGGCCGCGCCCTCCTGGAAGACTCGGTCGCCCGCGCACTGACCTATGGGATCACCCTGCATTGAGAAACAGCAGGCGCTGACGCGCCTCCAGTCTTTTCCCCTCCCCCGCAATGGGGGAGGGCCAGGGAGAGGGCGCGCGAGCACGCGCGCAATCAAAGACTCTCCTTCTCTTTCTGAGACATTCGAGCTGCGGTGGGGACCGCACGGCGCCGCCCTCGGGATGCACGCAAGTGCCCGGGCGGCGCCGACCTATCTTAGACCCTTGCTTTCCAACTTCGCGTAACACGTGCTATCCCAAGGCTGCGCAGGGGGAGCGCGCCGTCACGATGTCGCCAGCCGAACCACCGCCACCGCCACCCACCCTCGACGCCCGCCTGCCGCCGGAGATGGCGGCCGGTGCCGAAGCGGCCGGCGTCGCCAAGGCGACGCTCGATCCTTTGCGCATGCTGGCGCTAGCCGTGCTCGCCGGCGCCTTCATCGCCTTCGGGGCGATCTTCTCGACCGTGGTTGCGGCGGAGACCGCGAGCCAATTGCCCTTCGGCGTGGCCCGGCTGCTGATCGGCCTCGCCTTCAGCCTCGGCCTGATCCTGGTCGTGGTGGGCGGCGCCGAGCTTTTCACCGGCGACGTGCTGATGGTGATGGCCTGGGCGGGCGGCAAGCTCGGGCCCCGCTTCGCTTCAGGATTGGCGAAGATGCTGAAGGCCTGGGCGATCGTCTATTGCGGGAACCTGATCGGCGCGGTCGGCACCGCTTTCCTGGTCTTCCTCGCCGGCCACCATCAATTCGGCGCCGGCAAGATCGGCCTCGCCGCGCTCATGATCGCGAACACCAAGTCCGCCGAGCCCTTCTTCCAGGCGCTGCTGCTGGGCGTGCTCTGCAACGTCCTGGTCTGCATGGCGGTCTGGGCCTGCTTCGCGGCCAGAAGTGCCGCCGACAAGGTGCTGGTGATCGTGCCGCCGATCGCGGCCTTCGTCGCCGCCGGCTTCGAGCACTCGGTCGCCAACATGTACTTCCTCCCCGTGGCCCTGCTGATCCGCGACTTCGCCGCCGATCCGTTCTGGCAGCAGATCGGCAAGTCCGCCGCCGACTTCCCGGCCCTCGGCCTCGGCGCCACGCTCTTCAACCTCGCCGCCGTGACGCTCGGCAACATGATCGGCGGCGGCGCGCTGGTCGCCGGCATGTACTGGTTCATCTATCTGCGCGGCAGCAAGTGACGCGCGCCAGCGCAAACCAAACCCTCCACCTCTATGTCCGCCGACCCGTCCCCCGAAGCGCGGAGCGTAGGGGGAAGCTTCAGCGAAGGCGGATGAGGGAGAGGGCTGGGGTGAGGGTTGCGCACGACGTGCGCCAATCAAGAATCCCCTCTCCCCTTGAGGGAGAGGGCTAGGGTGAGGGGTTGCGCGCGCCAGCGCGCCAACAAAGACTCTCTTCGCGAACCTCTACCGCAACATATTCAAAGCCGCCGCCCGCTTCGCAGGCTCCAGCTTCTTGAACTGCGCATGCGCCTTCTTGATGTCGGCCTTGTCCCCGCTCTCCGCCGCCTTCTTCAGCGCGACGGTGCAAGGATGATCCGCCCCGCAGATAAACGAGAGCGCGGAAGCAAGCTTCGCCATCATCGCAGGGTCGAGTTGAGCTTCGGGCATGGGCAGGATCCTTAGAAGGGAGAGAATTGACCAATTCTATCACAGAACCCCGAGCCCTATGAGTTGAAGTGCCATCATTCAGCAGCGGCGTCAACGCTCTGCGCAGTCGGCACCAATGCCTCTCGCAGGAGCACATCAAGCAGTTGGCTGCGGCAGCTATCAGCAGCGGTAAGGCTCGCTTCCAGTTGATCGCACAGCGTCATCAGCTCATCTACCTTGGCAACGATGCGTTGCTGCTCGGCAAGACCATTGAGCGTGAAGACGGATCTACAGTCGAATTGACCACTGCCATCGACAAGAAGCGCCGGATCGACACTGCGTATGAAATTTACCTCGGCCTTTATCAGGCGATCACTGGGCCGGAAGACCGACAGAAGCTGTTCCGCGAGTTCTCACCCGGGTTCTTCGATCTGATCGTTATCGACGAGTGCCATCGCGGCAGCGCCGCCGAGGATTCTGCGTGGCGTGAAATCCTGGATTACTTCTCGGGCGCCACGCAGGTTGGTCTGACGGCGACGCCCAAGGAAACCAAGTATGTCTCCAACATCGATTACTTCGGTCCGCCGGTTTACTCCTATTCCCTGAAGCAGGGTATCCGCGACGGTTTCTTGGCGCCTTATAAGGTAATCAAGGTCCACATCGACAGGGATGTGGGCGGCTATCGGCCGGAGAAGGGTCAGCTCGACAGACTGGGCGAAGAAGTCGAGGACCGGATTTACAACACCAAAGACTTTGACCGGACTCTCGTGCTGGACGACCGGACGAAACAGGTGGCTCGCAAGGTCACTGAGTTCCTGAAGGAAAGCGACGATAGATTCCAGAAGACCATCGTATTTTGCGTTGACCAAGAACACGCGGCGCGAATGCGCCAAGCGCTGGTCAACGAAAATTCCGACCTGGTCGGCGAAAACAATCGCTATGTCATGCGCATACTGCGATGGTCGATCTTGCAACACTATGAGATTTGTGCGACGCCACTTCTGGACGTGACCCAGTCGCTTCGAGTTGCTGCGTCCTTCGCTTCTGAGAGAACGACTGCGGAAGCCTTCATATTTGTCCTTGGGGTCCCGAACCTAAGCGGCGCGGTCACAGCGAATGCCGAGACAGGCATTCAGATCGTTAGACTTACGAGTGTCTGTCCTCCCAACGCAAAGCGGCCGCACGTCCAGGAAGGTTACCTCCTCGGTGAGTATCCGGAACTTTCCGACTACAGCCAAAAGCGCCTGTATGCCCACCATGAAGTCGATTTTGGTAAAAGGCTGGTTGCAAAGTTTCGGTTTGATCCGAAATCGTTCTGGAAAGAACGCGGCTTGGCGCCCGTCGAGAGTTTCGCCATGGCCGCACCGAACGGACGGAAATCGTTGACCATGGTCTGATCGACCAACACGTTCCGGTCCGCCAGGAACAAAATGCGTTTCTTGCGCCCCGCCTTCCACAGTCGCCAAATGATCTGAAAGGCGGTGTAGGTCTTTCCGGTGCCGGTCGCCATGACCAATAGAATCCGATCCTGGCCCTTGGCGATGGCTTCGATCGCAGCGTTGACGGCATTGACTTGGTAGTAACGCGGTGCCTTCCCGCTGCCGTCGTCAAAATAGTCCTGCAGGACGATCTTTTCCGATTCCTCGCTCAGGCCTTTCCATTTGCGATAGCGTGACCAGAGCTCGGCCGGTGCGGGAAAGCCGTCGAGCGCCAGGTCCGTTTCTGTCGGTCCGCTTGAAGCAGTCCGGTCATGGAATAGGAACCCATCACCGTTTGATGAAAACACGAAGGGGATGTCCAGCGTGGTCGCATAGTCGAGCGCCTGCTGCATCCCGTCGCCGACGCTATGCGAGTTGTCCTTTGCCTCGATCAGGGCCAACGGGATGTTGGGCTTGTAGTAGAGGATGTAATCGGCGCGCTTCCCCTGGCCACGGCTGACCAGTTTGCCGCGCACGATGATCCGGCCTTTGGTGAATCCGACCTCTTCCCGGATCTGCAGCATCTCGTCCCAGCCTGCATTTCGCAGGGCGGGCGTGATGAACTTGGTGCAGATGTCGCGCTCGCTGAAGACCTGCTTGTCCATTGCGGTCGTTGCCGGGACCTGCCGGCTTCATCGGCCCGGCTGCTTCTCCCCCCTTGCCCCGGCAAGGACGTTGTCCCAGTCCAAAAGATCAATCATTTCGGGCATTAAGACAATGTCCAATTGCCCAGGCTTTCCCCCACCCCCCTCACATCATCTGCTTCACATAAGGCCCAAGGTCCGGGCAGAGTTTGTCCACCGCTTGCAGCACCTGCGCGTTGCGGGCGGGTGCGGTCTTGGCGTCGATGGCGAGCCACTTCTTCTGCAGGGCAGGGTCGCTCTTGCTGGTGCGGCCTTCGAAGATGTCGGAGAGGCGGGCCGCGTCCGGCTCGGGGATGTCGGCGACCAGCGCTTGCGCCAGGCACTTCGCGGTGCGCTTGCGGTCGCTCTTGGGCACGATCGGGCTGTTCTCCATCTGCCCGGTGGTCAGCAGCTCGAGATCCGCCGCCAGCCGCTCCTTGGCCCTGGTCTCCGCCAGCGCCGGCGACATGGCCGCAAGCGCTGCCGCCAGCGTCGCGCCGATCAATCTTTTCCCCAAGTGAGGCGCCAATTCAGTCCCCGTTGTTGCCGGATCGATTCGCGCCGCCGCTTACAGCCCACGTCGCGCCGGCGGAGGGTAGGGCGCCGCCCCGTGCCTTCGCAAGGCGCGGCTGCGTGGGGCCGGGCATGATGGACGTTGGAGAACAAATTTGGTACAATCTCCTCAGGTTTGATCCTCGGATCAGACCCTCGGATCAGGCTGCGGCGCGCCGGTTTTGTTGCGCCGCAACGTTGACCGGACGTTTACAGAATCGGGGGACGGTTTGACCTGTTCGCGCGCACTTTCTCTCGTATCGTCAGCGCGTTAGTGCGGATTCTCGGCGCTGAAACCGGTCGCAGCCGTAAACGTTGGACACCCGCTGGGCAGCCCGCCGAAAACCGAGCTGCGCGCGGCAACCCCGACCGGACCCCGACGGATCGAGGGGGGTGGATTGCTTGGTCTAATACGGCGTTTTGCGGCCAACCTCAAAGGGTTGAAGCACACCGACAGGGCCTGAGGCGGGTTCGCGCCGTCAGGGTCATCGCCCGCTTCACCCCCACCTCACTCTCCAGGGCTCGCATCTTCCTGTTCTCATCTCGTTCTTTTTCCTGGACGGAGAACGAAATGCGTACTAAGGTCGCGTTCAGATTTCCCGGCGTGAAGCTGGCACTGACGGGTTGGCGGCATTAAGAGGGAGAGGCGCAATGGCGCAGAACGTGATTCGCATTCCGGAACGGGACAATATGGACAAGAACAAGGCCTTGGACGCCGCCCTGCAGCAGATCGAACGCGCCTTCGGCAAGGGCTCGATCATGCGCCTTGGCGGCAAGGAGCAGCTGGTCGAGACCGAGGTGATCTCGACGGGCTCGCTCGGCCTCGATATCGGGCTCGGCATCGGCGGCCTGCCGCGCGGCCGCATCATCGAAATCTACGGTCCGGAATCCTCGGGCAAGACCACTTTGGCGCTGCAAGTCATCGCCGAGGCGCAGAAGACCGGCGGCGTCTGCGCCTTCGTCGATGCCGAGCATGCGCTCGACCCGACCTATGCCAAGAAGCTCGGCGTCAGCGTCGATGACCTCCTGATCTCGCAGCCCGATGCCGGCGAGCAGGCGCTCGAGATCGCCGATACGCTGGTGCGCTCCGGCGCGGTGGATGTGCTGGTCGTGGACTCCGTCGCGGCGCTCGTGCCCAAGGCCGAGCTCGAAGGCGAGATGGGCGACACCCATGTCGGCTTGCAGGCGCGGTTGATGTCCCAGGCTTTGCGCAAATTGACCGGCTCGATCTCGCGCTCGCGCTGCATGGTCATCTTCATCAACCAGATCCGCATGAAGATCGGCGTGATGTTCGGCAACCCCGAGACCACGACCGGCGGCAATGCGCTGAAGTTCTACGCCTCGGTCCGCCTCGACATCCGCCGCATCGGTGCCATCAAGGACAAGGACGTGGTGGTCGGCAACCAGACCCGGGTCAAGGTGGTGAAGAACAAGCTCGCCCCGCCATTCCGCGTCGTCGAGTTCGACATTATGTACGGCGAAGGCATCTCCAAGAACGGCGAGCTCATCGATCTCGGCATCGCCGCCAATGTGGTCGAGAAATCCGGCGCCTGGTTCTCCTATGGCGGCCAGCGCATCGGCCAGGGCCGCGAGAATGCCAAGCTGTTCCTGCGCGAGAACCCCGAGATCGCCGCGGAGATCGAAGGCAAGATCCGCTCCAACGCCGGCCTCGTCGCCGGCAACATGATGGATAACGGCCCCGCTGGCGAAGACGAAGCCGCCGAAGGGTAAGGCCCGCTCACTCTCACTTCCCCCTCCCCCTCAAGGGCAGGGGAATCGCATATGGCGTTGAGAGGGGTATTGCATCTGCTTGGAATATGGATTCTGAGGAAGACTCCCATTTTCGAGAGGGAGTCGGATGCGGAATTTCACGAGGATATTCAGGAAGTTGCCG